>ERZ808242.739-NODE-739-length-22009-cov-12.185069_pt1 | contig 22009 bp, 16 predicted proteins | sample MGYA00521244_ERZ808242 | MGnify/ENA primary metagenome ERZ808242 (study PRJEB31516, sample SAMN03275573) | gut metagenome | biome: mammalia-associated habitat; material: feces | host: Papio cynocephalus | place: Kenya | collected 2012-07-27 ... | reverse complement strand
TGATTTGGCTGAAGACAAAGGCTTATCTATCTGATTAATATTATCTTACGTGCCACTCGTTCAGAATCAGCGAGTGACGGGAAATGTGCTTATAATCAAATGAATATACACTTACCTTTGACAAATCCTTACTAAAGAGAAATGTATAAAGTATTTGCTGTTAATAAATTATATTACACGTCACTTCATCGACCACCCCTGAAAGATAGCCGACATTATAGTGCATTAGTGTCTATGACGGCAAAGACTTTCATTCTTCCGATCTTGCGTGTTGAATTTCCTCATTGATCTCCTCAAGGGACATCTCAGGAAAGGCTCCAGCTTCAGACAGCGCTCTGATGGTCTTGAATGCCTTATACCTTTCTGTAAGTTTTTCGGTTTTGTCGCCTCGGACCTCAAATGGAATTTTTCCTCGTTGAACCACTGCTTTTGCGAATATGTTCATGGCAGTGTTGGCGCTCATTCCAAATTGGGAGCATAAGGAATCAAAAGATTCCTTTAACGAGGAGTCCATCCTGACTGCCATTGAAACTTGTGCCATAATCGTGTTCTTTTGTCAAATATGCTCAAATTTATGTCATTATGCAATAAATACGCATAAATATGAGTCTTGGTGATGTCGGGAATGCCTAACGTTCCAGACAGCCGTAGGTGTCGAGGAAGCCGGGGAAGGATTTGGCGATGCAGGTGGTGTCGTCAATGTGGATGGGGGAGTCGGCGCACCAAGAGGCGACGGTGAGGGCCATGGCCATGCGGTGGTCGTGCGAAGAGGTATATTCACCGCCCTTCAGAAGGTGGCCGTTCAGGAGGCGGCTCTCGACTGATTCGCCGGTGATGGTTAGGGTGTCGCCGTTGGCGGAGGCCTCCACGCCCATCTGGGTGAGCATATTCAGAATCGCCGTGCCGCGGTCGCTTTCCTTGCTGGACAATCTCTTGAATCCTTGAATATTACTGCGTCCGTGGCATAAGGCGGCGAGGATGGAGACAATCGGAAACAGGTCCGGGCAGTTGTTGAGGTCGGTGTCGAAGGCGCGGAGCGGGGCTTTCTGGGCGGTGATCAGGCCGCGGTGGCCTTTCGGGAAATTCGTCTCTGAGTTGTTCATGTCGCCGGCCACTTTGCCGTTTGCCGCTTCGGCAGTTTCATTGTCCACATTCTCGTCCTCCGTCTCGTCGTCGATCTGCGACAGACTGGCTCCGGCCTCCATCAGGATGTCCATGATCGAGATGTCGGCTTGAAGGGAGGTCGTGTCGAGTCCGGTCAGCTTCACGTCCCCGAACAGGGCTCCGGCAACCAGAAAATTGGCGGCAGCGCTCCAGTCGCCCTCGATGTCAAAGACTGCCGGGTGATATTTCTGCCCGCCCTTGATTTTGAACGTGATGCCGGTGCAGAGGCTCCAGTCCTGCGTCTCAAGGAAATCTTCGCCGCCTTCCATCTCGCTGCCTATCTTGATGCCGAAGCGGCGTAGCACATCAGCGGTGATGAACATGTACGGGATGCTCTTGGGATCATGAATATGCAAGGTCGAGTCTCCGGGAAGGAGGGGCAGGGCCATCAGCAGGCCGGAGATCAGCTGCGAGCCGCCTTTGCCGGAAACGCTGGCCTTGCCGGAAAGCAGAGGGCCTTGGACGGTGAGCGGCACATGGACTTCAGGTTCTGGATAGAGAGGTCTCAGGACCGTTCCGAAGCCGGCCATGATTTCGGCGGCTCCTTTCAGAGGTCTGGTCGGGAGGGTTCCGACTCCATCAATCTCGATTTGATTGCCGTTGCCGAGAGCGGCTGCGAGCGGGATCAGCAGGCGGGTCAGCAGGCCGGATTCCCCGACGTTGATCTTTTCGGGAATATTCGCTGACGAACCTATGCCTTCTATAATGAGGGTGCTTCCGGAATACGAGGTCGCTTCGGCGGTTGGTGAGCTTTGTCGAACCACAGGCTCAGCGACCGCGACCATGGCCCCGAGCGCCTTGGCGACCTCGATCGCCGCCTCGTTGTCTCCGCAAGGGGAGTAGCCTCCGAGTCTGGATTCGCCCTCAGCGAGGGCCGCTGCGATGATGGCCCGCTGGGCGAAACTCTTTGAGGCCGGCATATTCAGAGCCGTGTCGCAATGAAGAGGTTTCCTATCGCCATAGACGGCCGTAAGCATCTCTGAGTAACTCCATTGGCCGGGAGCCGCGGCCTCGGCATTATTTAGTGCGGCGTAGGTGAACGGACTGCCGAATTTCAGGCATTCCAGTCTGCTGGCCTTACCGATCTCGCCCATTGAGAAGGCGATAAGCTCGCACGGTCGCTGAGCCTGCCGAAGCGACCCTTGTCCTTCAGAACGGGCAGTCGCTTCGATGGTTGGAGAGCCCGGTCGAACCACAGGCTCAGCGACCGAGTACAGCCCCAGCACCCTGGCGACATCCTCTTTCGAGGCCGCCATAGCCGCGATCTTCACAATCTCCCCACCGAACTTCCGGCACTTCTCCACAGTGCTCCGAAGCACATCATCCGAAGGAGTTCCGGCAAAGAAATGACTGGAGCGGATCATCGTGGTGCCGTATTCAGTGCAAGCCCTGCGGAGCCTTTTGCCGATCTCTTTCGGAGCTTCTATCTCCAGATCCAGAAAAGCTGCTCCGGCCTCCACCGCCGCTGTCAATTTCTGTTCAGCTTCCTCCCACGTGCCGTTTCCGTCATCAGCCACCCGGCAGGTTGCCACAAGCGGTGTGTCCGAGGACGAGAACAGGTACTCGATCTCCTCAATGTCCAGCGGGCATCTGTCCAGCCGTATCTCAGCCATCTGAATCCGTGGCTCGCTGCTTTCCAGCAGGTTCATTATCTCTTCCAGAGTCCGGTTCTGGATTGTTGTGCAGATCATATTCTTAGATTCAAATTTACTTTAATAAGCAACCGTCAGCCGCAAAGATTGCCCGCTTTTAATAAGGTACATTTTCCGTAAATGGGGAACAAAATTTTCTGGTCAAAGCCTCAACCGCGTCCTCGACCCGAAGTTCCCTCGTCTCGACCCGTCCGATGCCAAGCGGCAGCACAAAGTGGACAAAATTCCCGTCCGCCTTTTTGTCTTTCTTCATCGCATCCGCTAGAGTGTCAATGCCGTACGGATTCTCAACCGGCAGCCCGCAGGCCGCAAAATCCGCTTCCAGACGCTCGGAAAGACCTTCCGTCAGCCCCAAGGACTCAGCCAGCCGGGCAGCCAGAATAATCCCCATCGAGACAGCCTGCCCATGAGAAACAGACTCCCGGGAATTCTTCTCGATGGCATGCGCGAAAGTGTGCCCCAGATTGAGCAGCCGGCGCTCCCCGCGCTCGTTCGGATCCCTTCCTGCAATCCCAGCCTTTACCTTTGCCGCTGCCGCAATCAGCTCCCGAAGCGTTTCTGAATATTCCCGTACGGCAGCCTCGGCAGAGCCTCCCGACGCCCGCTCATGAATATTCACGAGCATATTCACCGCCCTTACATATTCATTGTCTTTGTTGTTGATAATGAATGTTTTGAGTAGTTCGGCCGCTCCGGAGAGGATCTGCTGGTAGGGGAGTGTCTCCAGCGGCTCCGGGCAGATGAATGTCATTTCCGGCTGGCGGATCACTCCGATGATGTTCTTGTAGGAGTCGAGATTCACGCCGTTTTTGCCGCCGATAGCCGCATCGACTTGCGAGAGTAACGTGGTCGGAACGAATCCGAACTTCACGCCTCGCTTATAGACGGATGCCGCGAACCCGACCAGATCAGTCGTGATCCCGCCACCGATGCCAAGCACAAACGCCTCTCTGTCAGCTCCTTTCTCCAACAGCCATTCCTCGATCTCCAACAGCGTGACAAGCGTTTTCCTATCCTCCGTCGCTTCGATCGGAAATATTCCTTTCGCCTCAATGCCAAGCCTTTCCACGATTCCTCCCACATTGCGGTCGTGGATTATGAATATGCTTCCGTAGCCACCGAGGTGCCTTTTGACATCCTCCAGCGGGCAGTCGATGATGTTGATTTTCTCCATCCGGTTATCCTTTGCCACTTGCCCTGACGGCACGGCTACAATGTGTAAAGATTCAGCCCCGTCTCCTCGTCGAAGTGACGCCCCACCTTGCAGTTGTAGCGCCTGATGAACACCTCGCAGGCCCCGTTGATGGTCGCCGTGAGCAGATGCCCTCCCACAACCGTGTAGTCCGCCCGCCCGAAGTTGGCGTGAAGATGCAGATAGACCTTGCCGTCCTTCTCTGAAATGTTGCCCACAAGACTTGAAATCTCCATCTGCTCCCCGAACGTCTTGTCGACATAATGCTTGGTGGCCGGATTGAGGAACCTCAGAGTGGCGTTGTTCACCGCCCCGATGCCGCTCACCTCTCCCGCCAGAATCCCTTGCTCCTGACAAAATGCCGCTATCGCTCCCATCAACTCCTGATGGTTGTCAATGCTGACGACAAACCTGTCGCCATCCTGCTTGAATGTGTACATCGCTCAAAAATTTTCGTGAATATACTAAGAAACTTTCAAAAACTAACCTGCATCATCTTTTTCATTCTTTCCGGTCTATGTTCCTTTTCTCATCGGTCATGTACCTCCAGTACACTCCCTCTTCCAAAAGAAACCTATCCTCGAAAATAATTGACAAACCTGAGGCAGTTTATTTTTCTCAAGTTTCTAAATTTCCCGATTATTTCTCTTTGTAGTGGCCGTATGCCGAAATAATCAGGACAATGACTTCGGTGTCTTTTATTTCGTAAACAAGCCTATGTTTTAGAAGTTGTTTTGATTTGTTTGAAATGTTCTTTGAGGTGAAATAATCTTCATTTTCTTCCCGCTTCTTCAGTCAGATAGCACCGCTATCCTCCTTGGAAGAAGCGGTCGAACCTGAAGTTTTTCACTCTCAAACCTTCAAACAAACAAATCAAAACAGCTTCTTATAGTGATTCTGCGTGACCATTGATTTCTTTTGTTCCATTTCAGAGGCTCTGGTTTCCCGGTTCCACTTCTGGGATGTTCCATTAATTCATTCAATAGCGTTGTCGCTTTTTCAAAAGCCTTTGGTTCGTTACGTTTAAGTCTTTCAAGGTCTGCTTTTGCGATTTCCGAAATAACTAATGAATATGTCATAAGCTTTCAAGAAAATTCTTTAGTTCGTCAGGTGTGTTTATGGGCGTGAAATCACCATTTTCATAGTCTTTGTTGGCTTGATTAATCTTGGCCTCCAGTTCCGTGCGTGTCATAAGGGTGTCATCAGATGTCAGAGGCACAATCTTGAAATTTCCGTTGCTTCTGGATTTAAGGATAACATCTTCCCCGTTTGAAGCCATCTCAAGATATTTGCTTTGATTGGCTCTGAATTCCCAGCTGCTGATAATGACCATATCCCTGATTTTTCGGTAAATATAGTCATTCTTTTGATTTTGTGTACCATTTGGGTAACCAACATTAGACGTTTCCATAGTTTTTTGCCTAAAGGTACGAAAGGCTTCTGAACAGCTGGGGGTATGAACCTAAATATTTCTGTTTTTTATGAAAATTATATGTTTTTTATCATTGAGTTACGGCATATCACTATCTTTGCGGCAAATTATCCATGAATATGAGAAAGGACATCACGAATGTGGTTTTTGATTTCGGCGGGGTGGTCGCCCCGGCGGACCTCGGTACGGTCATCAATAGATTCAAGGCCCTTGGTTTCTATAATGTTGAAGAATATCTCAACCTTGTGCGTCAGCAGGGGTTCTTCGGGGATTTCGAGACTGGCCTGATTGACAAGGAGGAATTCCGCGCCAGGGTCAGCAAGGAAGCCGGCAGGGAAGTGAGCATGGAAGAGTGCCGTGACGCCTACATGGGATTCTTCTCAAGTGTCCCGGAAAGGAACCTTGGGTTATTCAGGAAACTTCGTGCCGAAGGCTACCGTCTCTCACTCCTGTCCAACACCAATCCTTTCGTCATGGAATGGGCTCTGAGCAAAGCCTTTGACGGCCACGGCCACTCGCTGGACGACTATCTTGACAGCATCTACGCCAGTTACGAGATGAAGGTGATGAAGCCGGACGAGCGGATATTCAGAATGATGCTGGAATCCGAGAAAGCCGCCCCGTCTCATGTTCTTTTCATCGATGACGGCCCCAAGAATGTTGCCGCCGCCAGAGCCATAGGCATCAACACCATCCAAGCCACCAACGGCGAAGACTGGACTGAAGATGTACTCCGTTTCCTGGCTTAGTTCTTACTTTTGCCCTCTGTCGTGAGTCCGTGAGCAGAATGGAAACTCTTACGCACCAAACACCTGTTCCAGTCATCCCGTGCGCGAGGATACTCTTTTTGCGTACCGACAAAGATTTATAGAATGACACGTGTCGCAAGATCGCTCTTCCTGGCTCTGTGCCTGTCGCTTTCGCTTGGATCCATCCGGGCGGAAGACAAAGGACCCGTTGTCAAGACGGGACACTCGTTCTTGCCGTTTCCGATGGCCGGATTCGACGGCGCGAAAGGGATTCTGTTCGGAGCCTTGATGAACGTCTATGACTTCGGCGACGGCTCAACTTATCCCAACCCTAAGAGCAGCGGCTACTTCGAGGCTTCCGGCTACACAGGCGGAAGCAAGACTTTCATAGCATCTTTCGACTCCGGGAGTCTTTTCCCTCAGATGAGGATGAATCTCGCCGCGAGTCATTGCGCGGACAACGCGATGGAATTCTTTGGCTTCGGCGGTCGCCGCACCTTCTACGACACCTCGGCGGACGATGGTTTCTACAAATATTCCCGCGCGACAACTAATATCAAGGCTGATTTTTCCGGGAATATTACCGGACATCTTTCCTGGGAAGTCGGTTACCACTTCAACGCATTCAGGGTCAAGGACTACCAACCCAAGGAAGAGGGTGAGGGAATATCCTTGTTCAGTCTCTACAGAAGTTGGGGAATAATCCCTTCTGATGAGTATTTCCGGAAATATTCCTCCGCCATCAGGGTCGGACTTCTTTACGATTCACGTGACTATGAGGGAGTTCCGACGAAAGGTGTCTTAGCCCGCGCGGCTCTGGTCGCCGCCCCGTCTTTCTTAGGCTCATCGGAATCCTACCTGAAGTTTCAAGCGACATTCCGGCAATATATTCCTTTGTGCAAAGATGGCTTGACGTTTGCCTATCGCATGGACTATCAGGGTTTTATCGGTAACGCTCCATGGTATGTGCTTCCGTTCTACACTCCCGGCGGTCCGGTTTATGACAACGTCGCCCTCGGTGGTTACAGGACAGTCCGGGGCCTCCTTTATAACAGAGTCTCCGGTCCGGGCGTCGGCTTCTTCAACACGGAACTCCGCTGGAAATTCGCCGGTCTTACTCTCTTGAATCAAGACATCGGTCTGATGCTGAGTGGTTTCTGCGACGGAATCACTTCCTTGCGCTCTTTCGATGTCAGCAACAGGACGGGTGTTTCCCCGGAGTTATACTCAAAGTACATCTCCTCCTCCGCCGCAAGGGACTCGCTTCACTTTTCCGCCGGAGCCGCCCTGAAGATAATCCTCAACCGTAACTTTGTCCTTAACATTGAATATGCCCACGCTCTTTCCACCCAAGACGGCGCCGGAGTCGTTTATTTCAACACAGGATTCTTCTTTTAGGAATATTTTAGGTGTAAGTTTGATTCAGACTGTCATATATTCAGCAAATATTGTAACTTTATAAATTCGTTGGAGATGAATATGAAACTAAGACTTTTAATGGTGTTCGCCACGGCCGGGGTTTTCTCCGCGCAGGCACTGGCCCAGTCCGGTGCCGAAGACGGGGCATTGGAGGCAGGAGTCAATGCCAACAAGGTGCTGATCAACTCGTTCTATGATCTGCAGGAGTATTTCAAGTACTCTCCGGACAGGGACATAGTCATCAGCGGACATCGTGGAGGAATGATGCCGGGTTATCCGGAGAACTGCGTGGAGTCCTGCGAGAAGACACTGTCGATGATGCCGACGTTCTTCGAGGTTGACTTCAGCTTCACCAAGGACAGCGTGATGGTGCTGATGCACGATCTGACCGTGGACAGGACAACGAACGGGAAAGGCAAGGTGGAGGATTACACCTTTGACGAGATTCAGAAACTGAATCTGGTGGACAGGGCCGGCAATGTGACCCCGTACAGGATTCCGACCTTGAAATCCATTCTGGAGTGGGGCAAGGACAAGGTGGTCTTCAACTTCGACAACAAGTACATCAACACCAAAGGCGTGAGTCCTGAAGTGAAGAAGGCCAGCCTTGACTATTACATCAGGCAGCTGAGTCCTGGCGGAGACTGGTCGATGTACCACAACATCATGCTCAGCGTCCGTTCCATCGATGAGGCTCTCTACTATTGGAACAATGGCGTGCGTGACGTTATGTTCTGCGTGGAAATCAGTTCCGAGGAACATTTCGAGGCCTATGACAAATGTCCGATTCCGTGGGATCACATCATGGCGTATGTCCGTCTGGCCGTGAATCCGGAACTTCAGGATGTGTACAAGAAACTCCACGACAGGGGAGTCATGATCATGACATCGATTACCGGATCTTCCGACAAGGTGAAGAATCCAAAGGACCGCAGGGTGGCTTACGAGCGCGAGCTTCTCGCCGAGCCGGACATCATTGAGACCGACTATCCGTCCGAGTTCATCGGATTGCCTTGGAGCAGAAAGGAGATCCATGCCCTTCAGGACAAGGCGATAAGTAACAACCGTCCTGCAAAACGTGGACATCGTAACAGATAAATCAATGTTTATGAAATCATTACAATACCGTTTCGCTGCCTTGGCCTTGGCGGCCTCGTTCTTCGCTTTGCCATCCGGGGCGCAGGTTACACTTGAGAAAATCAACGCCGACAAATTTGCCGGAGCCGGAATCTACCACATCTACAAAGCCGGGAATATGACCGACACCGCCGCTCCCGAAGGCTTTGAGCCTTTCTACATCAGCCATATCGGTCGTCATGGCTCGCGCTACCATAGCTCGGACAAATCCTTTGGCGCCCTTGCGGCCATGTTCATGAAGGCGGACTCGCTCGGAATACTTACCGAGAAGGGCAAGGCGTTGTACTCGGATCTGTACAGGATTGATTCGGTTTCCGTCGGCAAGGCCGGAAAATTGTCGGCCAGAGGCAAGAATGAGCACAAGGAAATCGCGGACAGGATGTTCCTCCGTTTCCCGTCGGTCTTCAAGTCTGATTCCAGAAGGTATGTGGACGCAGTCTCCAGTACCGTCCAGCGTTGTCAGGAGAGTATGTTCAGCTGCACCGGCGAGCTCAAGAAACTGAACAAGAAGTTGAGGGTCAATGTCCACAGCGGCGATTCCTACATGGCCTACCTTCTCAGGAAACCGTCCTGGTTCAAGGCCGTCGTGAGGATTTCCGCTCCGCAGGTGGATTCCCTGTCAAAGGCGTGGATAGATGTAAGCGATTTCATGAACTCCATATTCACGGACCGTAAGGCGGCTGATTCCATTGTCGGACGGGAGGATATGTTCGCCAGAGAAATATTCACATGGGGTTCCATTGCTCCTGACATTGATCTCAATGATATATTCGTCTCCTCATATTTCACTCCTGAGGAAATGTTCTCTATCACGAAACTTAATTCCTGCCGGATATATTCAGAGATGGTGAACGCGGCGGAATCGGAGGGCAGGCGCATCGCGATGGCGGATGATCTGCTGGAGGATTTCATCGTCAAGGCCAACGCGGCAGTCTCCGCCAAGAGTAACGTGGCCGCTGAACTGAGGTTCGCGCACGATGTTTCCGTGATGCCGCTTGCCGGACTTATGGGGATTGAAGGTTGCAGCGAGATGTGGCCTCTGGAGGAGGTCTGGATGCATTGGATGGCAGCCGACTTTACCCCGATGGCCTGCAACCTCCAGATGGTGTTCTACCGCAGGCCGGGCTCGAAGGATGTACTTGTCAAGTTCCTGCTGAATGAGCAGGAACGTCTGCTGAATGGCGTGGAGCCTGTCTCAGGCCCGTACTACCGTTGGAAGGATGTCAGACGGCATCTTTCAGGACGGCTAGACTATGCCCATAAGGTCAACGCCGCCAACAGGTAAATCAGGCCGGTGTGGCGATGACGGAACAGGACTACTTGAAGATGATCGCTGAAGGTGACAAGGAAGCCTTCAGGGTCATTTTTGACAAGTATTATCCTAAGGTCCTTGCGTTCTTACAGTCTTTTCTCCAGTCTTACGATGATGCTGAGGATGTCGCGCAGAGCGTGTTTGTGAGGCTGTGGTTTGTCCGTCACACGCTTGTGGATGTCAAAAGGATCAGCGCCTTTCTGTTCAGGATGACGACGAATATGGCCATAAACTGGTCCAAGTCCAGGAAGACTCATATTGATCTTGCCTTCGGGGATCTTCCGTATCAGCCGATGACCGAGGAGAACCTTGACGCCAATCTCAGATTCGCAAGGATTATGTGTGCGGTCAACCGTATGCCTGACCGGCGCAGGAAAGTGTTCATGCTGAGCCGGGTGGAAGGACTGAGCAATTCAGAGATAGCCGAGCGGATGAATATTTCAAAAAAAACGGTCGAGAACCACATGAATCTGGCTTTGAAAGAGCTCAGGAAAATCATGGCACTGTTTTCTTTTTTCATTGCCATGCACTTGTGATTCAAGTTTCTTGAATATAAAAAAGGGATGACTGGAAGGCCATCCCTTTTATGTTCGCGACTATTTTTCTAGCCCTTTTTCCTTCAGTTTGCCTATCAGTTTTGCCGGATAGTTCGTGAAGATGGCTTTCAACTGCTTGTAGTACCCTATGGTGTCATCCATGGTCTCGTCCGAATCCACGTTGTAGATGCTCAGCGGAACCCCTGCGGAGAAATAGTCCTGCGGCCTGTAGTTGCCGGTCGGTTTCTCTCCGAGCACCTTGGTGTAGGCAAGCTGCGCCCACGCCTTACCGTATCTGGCGGGATCGGTGCAGGTCATCCAGCACAGATTGATCTTGTAGGAGTCAATGACCTGATCCCTTACAGCCATGAATATGTCATCTCCGGTTGGAATCAGAAACTCGCAATACTCCTCCGCCTTCATCTCCCTGATGATCTGGCAGGCCCGCAGACAACAGTTTATCGAATAGCTGGCATCCATGTTCTTTCCGTTGCTCACGAGCCGCTTCACATCCATCCACAGTTTCGTTCCATGAGGGTTCTGCTCCTTGTCGGTCAGCACTTTCAGGAAATCGGACAGCGATGGAATCTGTTCCCCGTTCGCCAATGCGCCGGCGGCTCTGATCTGGGCGGCCGTGTGGTCGAATGTGGTGAGTCCGTTGACCTTGCCTCCGTCAAGCGGATGAGCTACCAGCACCTCGTTGTCGGATGTAAGCACGATGTCGCATTCGGATGCGTAGCACTTGAGGCTGATGGCGTATTTAAGCCCGGAGACAGAGTTGTCCGGGCGGTTGCACTCGGCCGCCCCGCCTCTGTGGGCCACAACCTTGTAAACCTCGCTTTCGGTCTCCGGCTCTTTTTCCGGCTCTTTCGGCCAATTCTCAGGGGTGTCTATCTTGAGACACCCAGAGAAAGCGGTTGCAGCGATGAGAACTGTCAGTAAGCAATTCATCTTGCGTGTAAATCTGTGCGTGATCATTATTTCTCTTCTATTAGTTTGACATCAAGTCCTTTAAGGTCGCACCAGGCGTTCGCTTTGATGTGTGGTGCCGAGGCTGACGGTAGCGCCCTGACATCTATGGAAACCCTCAGCCTGATGTACAGGTTGCCGTCGTTTATAGGGGATATTCCTGTCAAAGCGAAGGTGTAGGCCTTGTAGCCAGGGTCGGTAGCCTTGTCGTACTGCTTTCTGGTGTCTCCGGTGTTGCCGGATGCCACATGGTAGTGGATCTTTCCGTTCTGTCCGAAGATTGTGGTGTCCCTCGCTCCGCCGGCCAGATTCCAGATGGCGTTGTTTGAAGAATATTCAATCGAGAACACGCCGGCGGCAGAGCCAGCGGCTCCGAATGAGGCTTCTACCTGGATCTTGGTCTCAGGCTTCACATTCTTCACAGGGATCACGGCCAGGAAGTAGTCATTGAGCATCATGCCCTTGATCTGGATGGACGGATTGAAAGTGTAGTCTGTTGCCGCGGCACATTCGGCGGTGAGCCATGCCTTCTTGTTTCCGGAGGTGGTCAGCACCTTGTGGGCGTTTGAAGGAAGCGGGCTTCCAGGGTAGTGGGCGGACGCTGATGTCCAGCTGTAGTCGTAGTCAGAACCCTTAGGTGATATTCCGGCCTCGTAGAAGTTCCATGAGGCATCGACTCCGCCAGGTTTTCCGCCGAACTCGTCGTAGACGGTGACCTTGCAGCTTCCTATCGGCTTGCCGTTGGCGGTGACATTGAATATTACCTCTCCCTGGGCGGATGGGGTTCCGACTACAGGTACGCTGAGGCTTCCGGTACCCTTCTCAAAAGAGTCGAACTTGACGGTAGGGACCGAGAGCCCCTTGACAACATCCGAATTGGCTGTCGCGCTGATCTCGTACACTTCAGTTCCGTTTGCCTTGACGTAAGGGATCTCAATTTTTGCCGTGGATTCCACACCTATCGTGAGATTGCCGTCAAAATAAGGCTCCTGGAACGTAAAATCGCACTTTGCCTGCTTGACTGTGACAGGATAGTCCTTGCCGCCATGCTTGAGGTAGATTGTACCCTCGCGCTCCCCTCCGGCGTTGTATTTTACCCTGAGTTCGATGGTGCTGTAGTATTTGCCGTCACCGCTGCCGCTTTCCGGATAGACACTGATCCAGTCCGTTCCGGCGCAGTCGGATGTCCATTCCCCATCGCTCAGGATGACTTGTTTGATCACCTGCTCCGTGCAGTCGCAGTCGATGCTGTCATTCTCCCTCTCAAACACGCTGGGACCATCGTCACCGCATGAGACACTCACGGACACAGCGATGACCGCGGCTATGCCTGAAATTATTCTGTTTATGATTTTCATGATTCTTCGCTGTTATTTTTTGTAAACATTTTTCCATCCTGGATTCTGTGACAGGTTGGGATTTTCCTGGATCGCTGTCGCCGGGACTGGCCTGACATATTTGTAGTCGTGCCAGTTGCGCTGCAACGCGGTGGCCGGCAGGATGTTGCCGGATGTGCCGTTGGATAGTTTGTGGCCGGCTTCGGAGGCGTTGTCAATCATCAGCAGATTGAGCGTCGAGGTCTTTCTGACATCGTTTGTGACCATCGTCTCCGGGGTTCCGTCATTGTTGAGGTCCAGCGGAGTCTCCGTGGCCTGAATCCAAAGGCCCATCCACGGTCTGGCGAACAATTCTCCCTGATGCCATCTGATGATGTCATGGTAGCGGACGTTCTCCATCGTAAGCTCGATGCCCCTTTCCCTTCTGACTTCCAGAATGTAAGGATCCGTCACACGGTTCTGGAAATATTCAACCATATAAGGGTCGGCCTCAGACGGATAGACGCTTGTGACACCGGAGCGCTCGCGCAACGGTTTTATCGTCTTGTTCCACACGTCTTCGTTCATCTCTCCGAGCTCGGCCTTGGCCTCGGCGTAGTTCAGCAGGACCTCGGCGTAGCGCATCAGCGGAACATCCGATGCAATGGCCGCCGTGTTGGAGTCCTTTGAGGAGTCGTCCGTCAGCCATTTGACAGGTTGATAACCGGTCTTGGAGAACTTCACGTCCGGAGCCCAGGAAGTGGTGCCGTTGTCTCTCATGAAGCCTGGAGTCCTGATCGTCTGCGCGAGACGGTAGTCCCTGTCCGCGCACTCCGTCACGAAATCCACGCTGTTGTAGTCGGTGTACTTGCTTGTGAACGGAGTTCCGTCCGTCATCAGGTAAGTGTTGATGAACTGCCTTGTGAACGCATAGTTGGCGTGCTGAGGGTTCACCATATAGTCATTGATGGAATATGTCACCTGAAGGTCGATGTCATAGTCTCTGGCCCAGATGAACTCGTTGGTGTAGGTGCCGCAGGCATCAGCGTTGATGAACATGTCCCTGTACTGGGTCTTCCTTGCCGAAGGGTTGTCAGTCAGCGAGTAAACTCCCGAGTTGATGATCTCCTCGCAGGCTTTCACGCATTCCTCAAGATACATCCTGCTCTCATCCTTGGTCCACGGCTTGTCTGTAGAAGGATCGTTGACGTGGTACTTTCTCATAGTTCCCTCGTAGAGGCAGAATCTGGCTTTCAGGGCGAGGGCGACATATTTATGAATATATGAGGCTCTCATGCGGTACTTCGCATCCGGAAGGCAGTTCTCGCAGGCGTAATTGAGATCCTCAAGGATCTTGCCGGCCACATATTCACGATTGTCCCTGTCCTTGTAGAGGGCTTCCTTGTCGGTCGCGTCGATGGTGTGGTCATAGTAAGGCACCGCGCCGAAAGTCTTGACCTTGTCGAAGTAGAACAGCGCCCTGAAGAACCGTCCTACCCCTTCGTAATGGTTCATGATCTCCTCGGAGGCGCTTGCGTTCCGCATGTTGTCCAGATAATAGTTTATCGAGCGGAGCTGCGCCCAGTTGCCTGTGCTCCAGTTTGTCGCGTCCTCGGCTGAGTAGTTGTCCATGAAATATGCCGCCTGGCCGTCCCATGAATGAGTGTCGGAGTTCTTGTCCCCGTCGATGAAGCTTTTGATGTTGGTCGCGAAACTCCTTATCAGACCGTTGGTGTAGATCTCCAGAGACGACTCGTCCGTGAAATAGAACTCGCTTTCAATGCTGTTCGGGTTCTCCTGGGTCAGGAAAGAGTCGCAGGACGGCAATACCATTGCCCCCAGAAGCATCAACGTGTATATTTTATTCATTTTCATATTCATGTCTTCTCTTAGAATGTAATGTTAAGACCGAGTGTCACGCTCTTCAGCACCGGGTACGTGTAGCCGTCTGCGGCGGACTTGAAGTCTGCGTCATACGAAAGCCCTTCCGGGTCGTAGTTCGGGGCGTATTTGTGCAGAGGGGTGAACGTGAACAGGTTCTCTCCGGTGAGGTACACTTTGAGTCCTTGGAGTCCGATCTTGTTGCAGATCTTCTGGTTGAAAGAGTAGTCGAGCTGAATGTTCTTGACCCTGAGGTAACCTGCGTTCTGGATGTATCGGGTGTTAGGTATTTCAAGAACCTTGGTCCAGTTGTAGGAACTGTTGGACTGGTAGGTGGTGATTCTTGGCCAATAAGCTGTGTCCCAGTTGTTCTTCTCGGCGCTGTACACATCGTCCGTGTAGGCATGGATCGAAGGAATGAATGAGAAGAAAGGCCTGCCGTACTTGCCCCAGAAATAGCCGGAGTCTGAGCCTGGATACCAATCCTTGTGGAGCACTCCCTCAAGGAACACGGAGAGTCCGATTCCGTTCCAGTTCGCTCCGAGGTTGATGCCGAACCTGTATCTTGGAGATTTGTTTCCGATGATGGTGAGGTCACCGTGGTCGTGAACCATGAAATTGCCCGGGTCGATCACTCCGTTTCCGTCCAGATCCTTGATTTTGACCTGTCCCGGCCTTGTCATCTTGTCGGAAGCCTGCTGGAAATTGTGAATGGCCGAGGCATCGATGTCCGCCTGATCCTTGAAGAGTCCGTCAACGGTATATCCCCAAATCTCTCCGATTGTCATTCCGACATAGCAGTTGGACGGTGAACCACCGTTCTGGATGTAACCCTTGACAGTTCCGAGGGAGCCGGTGTCGTTGGCGTACTTGGTTATGATGGACTTGCTGTCCCAAAGCATAGCCTTGATGTTGTAAGAGAAAGGCTTTCCGTGAAGGTTGAACTCATCTCTCCATGACAGCGTGAGCTCGAAACCGTCGGTCTTGAGCTCAGCGTTGTTGCCTTTCGGAGGTGTCGTGCCGAACACTGACGGAAGTGACTCACTGGCCGTGTACATGTCAGTTGTGTAGCGTCTGTAGATGTCTCCGCTGAGTGACAGTCTGTTACGGAAGAAATCCAGGTCAAGGCCGACATCGTAGGTCGTGGCTTTCTCCCATGTGAGCGAGACAGGAACTGTGCTGCCTACTGTAGTGTAAGACGGAAGCACGCCACCCAGCACGATGTCACTCGCGGTGCCGATGGACATTGATGATGTGTATGAATATGGACTCACGTTGCCATTGCCCATTGATCCTGCCGAGAGGCGTATCTTGGCGTTGTCCATGACAGTGGCCCATTTCATCCACGGTTCATCCGATATCCTCCATCCGATGGATCCGGAAGGGAATATTCCCCACTTTGAGTTCATCGGAAACTTGGATGACCCGTCATAGCGTCCGCTGAACTCGGCGAGATATTTTCCTTTGTAGCTGTAGTTGAGTCTGTAGAATACACCCACATACGACCATGCGTTGCCTCCCTCGACCGGCGCGGTCGGTGTTCCGTCCATAAGGGAGAATGACGGTTTCTTGTCTGTTATGAGGCCAGACCTTGAGACTGTGAGTGTCTCGTACTTCTGCTCTTCAATATTCCATCCCGCAAGTGCGGTGAGACTGTGGCTCTCGCCCAGGCGAGGAGTGTAGGTCAGGTAGGCGTTTGCCGCCTGGTACCTTGTGGAATAGTCGCTTTGGCTTTTTGCCGATCCGGCGCTTTCGGATTCCAGCAGAATCACTCCCGGAGTCTTGGAATACTTTATCGGAGTCTGGACGTCAACCCTTTTTCTGGACGTGTAATTGAAGGAGTAGTCGGCCTGGGCTTTCAGCACGTCCTTGATGATGTCGGCGTCGGCGGAGATTTTCTCCCTGAGGTACACATAGTCGTTAGTCCTGTAGGATGTTCCTTCGACAAAGGCCGCATATCCAGAGATCGCTGCGGCGGTGGTCCATGTTCCGTCAGGATTCTTGACAGGCGACAGCGGCATACCGGCGTGGTTGATGGCTTTCTGCACGTTGAAATTGTCTCTGGAATGCTTCGGCTCGTAATGGTTGACCACAGACGCGGAGATGTTGTTGGTGATCTTGAGCCAAGGACGCACCTTGAGGGTGCCTTTGGCACGGATGTCATATTTCTTGTAGTCCTCGTTGCCCACCTTGTAGATGCCGTCCATGCCGTAGTATCGACCGGACACATAGTAGTCGGCGAATTCGTTGCCTCCGGACACGGATAGATTGTGCTCCGTGGACCAGTTGCAGTCCTTGTAGAACAGGTCGTACCAGTCGGTGGACTCCATATAGGCCCATCCGAACATGTTGTGTCCGGAGAGTGTGGTCGTCCGCGTGAGGGAAGGGTCGGCCTGCCTGCGCACAAGTTCGTTGTAGATCTCTTCGGTGTAAGGCACTGTGCTGTCGATATGGTTGAGCAGCGACTTGGCCCCGTTGTAATAGCCGTTGTAGGAGTCCTTCCACCAGTTAAGCCATGTCAGACCGTCCGTGATGACATCCGGGACGACCGTCCTGCTGTTCATGGTGACGGAACCATTGTAGTTTATCACAGGACGCCCTTTCTGAGGATCCTTGGTGGTGACGAGTATGACGCCGAACGCTCCGCGCGCTCCGTACACCGCCGTCGAGGACGCGTCTTTAAGGACAGTCACGCTGGCCACGTCTTGAGGGTTGATGGTGTTCAGGCTTCCCTCCACGCCATCGATGAGGACAAGCGTGGAGCCGCCGGCTCCGATGGATGTCTCGCCGCGCACGTTGAAAGACGCTGACCTTGAAGGCTTGCTGTCGGTGAACGAGATGTTGAGGCCGGCCACCTCACCCTGCAATGATCTCGCAAGGTTGCCGTTAGGGCGGTTGGTGATGGCCTCGCTCCCAATCTGGTCAACGGCTCCGACAAGATTGCGCTTCTTCATCGATGCGTAACCGACCACGACTGACTCGTCAAGCAGTCTGTTGTCCTCTTCAAGAACGATGTTTAGCCCGTCGGTCTGCGCTCCGAAGACGATGTCGCTGTCCTTGTAGCCCAGCATCGAGACCTTGGCTGTCGAACCAGACGCAGCCTTTACCGAGAACAGACCGTCTGAATCTGTGACACAGACAGCCCCTGTCTGGTCCACAATCACGGCGGCCCCCACCACCGGCCCGGTCTTGTCAACGACCTTTCCGGAATATGTGACGCTCTTCTTCACCGCTTCTGTCTTCTGGATAAGGATCATCCTGCCCTGAAAAGAGAACTGTGTTCCGGTGCCCTTCAGAATGGCTGTCAAAACTTCCGAGAGAGTTTTGCTCTCAGGAACAGTCACGACCTTTCCGGCATCCAGCACACTTTCGTTGTAGGCGACAGTGTAGTCTGTCTGCTTTTCGATCGCGCTGAAAACATCTGCAATCTTCATTTCCCGTTTCGGGAACCTCAGCGTCTGTTCCTGTCCCGAAAGATCCCAGGCGGAGAACAGAGGCAGCAGAATGCATGTGATTAATGCAAGTAAATGTTTCATAAAACGTTATAAAGATAATTGGTTTCTTGTCTTTGTGCGGTTCCACCGATGTGGTGTCCTTATTTTATGTATATGTTGGAGTTGATGATTCTATAACTCATTCCCGGAGTGACTTTGCAGAGAGCTGTCATGAGGTCTTCAAGAGTCTCTCCATGAATGAATTTCGCTGTTATGAAGTCGTTGTCGTACTTGCTTGTGGTGATGTAGACTCTCACTCCGTATCGTCTCTCGATGGTCTTGACGATGTTGTGCAGCGATTCGGAGCGGAAGCAAAGGTCTCCATCCATCCATGCTGTGTCCTCTTTTGTGTTGACCTCCGTCACGGACGCCTGGCCGCTCACCTTGTCAAATGTGTATTTCTGGCCGGGAACAAGTTTTGCCGGCGCTTCTCCGTGGTTTCCCATGGCAGAGATACTTCCCTTGCACAATGTGGTGCTTACCAATGGGTTGTCGTTGTAGGCCGTGATGTTGAACATGGTTCCGTACACCTTGACGCTGATGCTTGATGTCTTGACGATGAAGCATCGCTCCAGATCCCCGGTCACGTCAAACGCGGCCTCGCCGCATAGGTACACAGCCCTTTCCTCAGGACTGAAACGCTCCGGGTAGATGAGCACCGAGCCTGCGTTGAGGGTCACCTTGCTGGAGTCCGGCAGTGTGATCCTGCGAATCTCGCCGTTGCTGGTCGACAGTTCCACCATGTTCACCTGTTCTCCTTGAATATGTGCGGAAAGTCCGCGGTCATACGATTTTCTTGACACAGCCACAAACGCGAGCGTGACACACACCGCCACCGCCGCCGCTGATGAATATTTCGCCACCACCCTGAAAACCGGATTCCTGAATATTCCATACCTGCCGTGTCCGAGCTTGGATTCCACGCGGTCCGCCTCTTTCATGACCTTGCTGAAAGCGGCATCCATCTGTTCTTCACTGAGATCAACGGGAGCCTGTTTTTCCCATTCGTTGAAAAGATTCTTTAATGTCATAACCTGCCAGGTTCTTGTTGTTCGCAATATAGACAGAATCAATGCGCCGCTGCACCCAATCAGATTTGATTATTTTACGTGAATGATTGCCTCGGTTTGTGAAGTTCCTTGATTTGAATGTTCTTTGAGGGCAAAAAGTCCTCAAACGGATAAATAAAACAGCCAAGTGTTTGTTTTCGTTGGAAATTTCGTATATTTGCAGTCCGTTTCCGATTCTCCGGAATTGTGAGACGTGGGAACGGTTCCGTAGCTCAGCTGGATAGAGCAACAGATTTCTAATCTGTGGGTCTAGGGTTCGAATCCCTACGGAATCACAATCGGGGCTGGCCAGATTCTGGTCAGCCCCGATTGCGTTTTTGTCATTGAACCTCCCCAAGGTGTAAAGATTCTTTACACACAGTGTTAAATTTCTTTACACTTCCTTAAAGTGCTTAAATTGTTAAAACGCTAATAATTAATTAATTGAATATTTTGGCACGCCTGATGCTTGTGACTTTTGCCGAAAAGATAAAAAGAACATGAAAAAGGCAATATTCATAACATTGGCGATGATGGCCACGGCTCCGGTTTTCGCGCAGGAGTCGCTTCCGAATCCGATGACGCTGAAGGACTGCATGGAGTATGCGATCAGTAACAGCACCAAGGTCAGGATCCAGCAGGCGTCCAACGGTGACGCCCGCCTCGCCAGAAGGGACGCGATTTTCGATGCTTTCACCCCTGAGATCAGCGGAAGCAGCTACGCTTACTACAACTTCGGACGTGCCGTTGACCCTAAGACCAACACTTACGTCACCACGACATCCTTCCACAACAGCTACGGAGTCAGCGCGGGCATCGCCCTATTCAACGGATTCAAAGCCGTGAACAACATGAAGATCTCCAAGACATCCATCGCTCTTGGTAACTCCCAAGAAGACCAGATCGAGGCTGACATCTGCCTCGCCACGATGGAGGCTTACTGCAACGTGCTTTACTACAGCCAGCTGGCCGACATCTACAAGTCTCAGGTCGAGGTCGCGGAGAGGTCCCTCGCAAAGGCCCGCCGTCAGGAGGAACTTGGGCAGAAAGGCCACGCTGATGTGGTCGAGATGGATTCCAACCTTGCCGACAAGCAGTATCAACTCGTTGAGGCTAACAACAAACTCAACGATGCGAAGATCACCCTTGAGGACGTGATGTTCTGGTCGGAGCCAAGCGAACTTGTCATCGACACGACCCTTCCGACCACACTTGACTCAGAGCGGATGCTGACCGATTCCCTGGCGATGGAAGACATGGTGGACTTTGCGCAGAACAATAATCCGGCTGCCCGTGTCGCAAGGTACAACCTATTGAACGCCAAGCGGGAACTTAGCACCGCCAGATGGCAGCTGCTTCCTTCGCTCAACGCCTACGCCGGTTGGTCCACGACCTATTTCACCTACCCTGGCAGCGGCTCGACGTCCGATCCGTTCAAGACCCAGTTCAAGAACAACGGTGGTGAATATGTCCAGTTGTCCTTGAATATTCCTATCTTCTCCGGACTCCAGCGCCACAGCAACATCGCCAGAAAGAAGAACGCGGTCGCGAAGGCCACAGCCGAGTACGACCAGAAGATGAGAGAGATCTCAGCCGAGGTGCGCAGGGCTGTCCAGGACCGTGACGGAGCTTCCGCCGCCTACATCCAGGCGCAAAGGAAATCCGATGTGCAGGAGGAAGCATATTCATTGAATATGAAAAAGTTGGAGCAGGGGCTCATCTCTCCGATCGAGTTTCAGACGGCCTCGAACAACTACCTTGAGGCGAACGCCCAGAGGCTCAACTCGCTGCTGACCTACTTCATCAAGCGCAGCGTGGTCAACTACTACAATGGGGTGAATTATATTGACCAATGAATATGATCGCGCGGCATTTGATTGACTTTGAATGAATATACACACACACACAAAGGTTCGTCAGGTCGCGGAAAAGGAAAAACAATCAACGAAAAAATCAAACATTATGGACAAGATAATCGAAAAGAAAAAAGGCTGGAGATCAGCCTTCACAAAAAAGGCGATGCCTTACTGGCTTGGAGCCATCGTGGTAGTGTTCGTGCTCTACCTTGTGTTCAGAGACAATTCCAAGACCCTAAGGGTCGACAAGGACACGATCACGGTCAGCGAGGTCGCTGACGGTCAGTTCAACGACTACATCCGTGTGAGCGGTCAGGTCCAGCCGATGGTCACGATCCAGATCAGCCCGCTTGAAGGCGGCACCGTCCAGAAGATCATCGTGGAGGAGGGATCCACCGTAAAGGCCGGAGAGCCGATCCTTGTACTCTCCAACGACAATCTTGATCTTCAGATACTTAATGCAGAGGCCGAGCTTGCCGAGAAGGAGAACATCCTGCGTAACACCATGATCTCCATGGAGCAACAGAAACTCTCCCACGAGCAGAACAGGCTCCGCTACGCCTCCGAGGCCAAGCGCAACAAGAGAACCTTCGAGCAGAACCAGCAGCTCTACAAAGAGAAACTCATCTCCAAGGAGGATTTCCTCAAGGCCGAGGAGGACTACGAGCTCTCTCAGCAGAATCTTGACCTTACCCTCAAGAGCATGGAGCAGGACAGTCTTTACCGTTCAACCCAGCTTTTGAGTCTCCGTGAAAGCCTTGACAACATGAAGATGAACATGCAGCTGATACGTCGTCGTAAGGAAAGCCTGACGATCAAGGCTCCGATCGATGGAGTCCTCGGACTTCTGG
>ERZ808242.735-NODE-735-length-22119-cov-3.988851_pt1 | contig 22119 bp, 16 predicted proteins | sample MGYA00521244_ERZ808242 | MGnify/ENA primary metagenome ERZ808242 (study PRJEB31516, sample SAMN03275573) | gut metagenome | biome: mammalia-associated habitat; material: feces | host: Papio cynocephalus | place: Kenya | collected 2012-07-27 ... | reverse complement strand
CTTCGTTCCGCTTTCCTTTATGCAGATTTCGAAAGACTTGAGATAAATTTCTCTCATGCTCTGCTCGTTGAGCCAGGTGCATACGCCGGTTCGGTTGGTTTCCTGATCGTTTATAGCAAAGTGCTTGACGTAAGTATAGAAGCCTTTATCGTTTGCGCCTCTTGCTTCCGCCGCAGCCATTTTACCCGTGAAAAATCCGTCTTCGGAGTAATATTCGCCGTTCCTGCCGCTGAACGGAGAACGATGAATATTAACTGCGGGCGCATAGTAACCGCCGATGCGGTCGTATTCTTCGCCGCCGCCCCAAAGCGCAAAGTTACCTACGATTCTGCCTCTTTCATACGCTATTTCGACGTTCCAAGTAGCCGCGTGAAGCGTAACGGGACCGAGCCAGACATAATACCCGACATTACCTGTTATGGACGGATTCTTAATAAATCCGTAAGGTCCGTCGATGTTGGAAGTCTTGGTTAAGCCGAGGTTGGGCGCGTCGATACCGGCACTGTAAAAACCTTTCGTCGAAATCTCGACAAGCTGTTCTTTCGTGAACTGATCAAGGAATTTTTCGTACTTCTCGTCTTCGTACTTTAGCCCGTGCAAATCTTCGAGCATGATGCCGTTTTTCGCGCCGAAAGTCGGCATTTCTTCGGTATACTCGGGGTCTTGTTTATCTAATTCGGGGTCTCTTGTTTGTTTTCTGTCTACTACTTCCCATTCGTTAAGCCCGTTTCTTACCCGTTCCGTAATATCTTCTCTGAACGCCGTTTTGGGGAAGGTGCCGGCAAAGTCCGCGCGGGACATGTAGTAATTGCCGTTTTCGGGGTTGGTTTCGTTTAAAAGGTAGTTGCTTATGTCGTCGAAGCGGTTTTTGACCGTGTTACCCGTAACCGCGTCCTTATCGAACTTAGCCGTTTCGGCTACGTTGTACGTAACGCTATCGATTTGCTCGTGAGCGTTTTTCATGAGTCTGAGCGTATAATCGCCCTCTTCGAGTTCGTAGCCCTTGAAGCCGTTTTTATTAGCGTCGTTATAGTCGTAGGAAGCCATATCGCGAACGGACATCGTAAGCGTTACGGTGTCGCTTTCGCCCGGTTTTATCTCCGCGGTTTTCGCAAACGCGCCGAGTACGACGTGAGATTTTTCTATTCCGCCCGTAGTGTACGGCGAAGTGTAGTAAAGCTGAACTACTTCCTTGCCGCTAACCGCGCCCGTGTTGGTTACTTTAACTTTCCAAGTGATAGTTCCGTTTTTATCGAGCGCGTCGCCCGCGTTGTAGTTCTTTTCTACGATTTCTTGCTTAAAGGTCGTATAGGAAAGCCCGTAACCGAACGGATAGGAAACGCGTGAAGAATACCAGTTATTCCATTGCGTAGTCGTGGTGCTATGCACTTCGCCCTCAGCGCTCGTGTAGGCTTTGTCTAAGCCCTCGGTGTAGCCGCGCGTTTCGTAATAGCGGTAACCCATGTAAATGCCTTCTTTATAGATTACGTAAGTGCCGCGGTAGCCCATCATATAATCGTCGCTTGTAGCGTAGTTCGCGTAAAGGTTGCCCTTCTTTTCGTAAGAAACTTCTACGAGGTTGTTGCTGAAGTTCATCCAAACGGGATCGAGCCTGAAATCCCTCGCCCAGGTGTCTACCGTTCTGCCGGACGGAGAAACTTCGCCCGCAATAACGGAAGCCGCGCCTTGGAAACCGCTATACGCTATCCATAATCCGCCTACGATATTTTCGTGATAAGCGTAATGGTTGGGGTCATCCAAAAAGCCTACTTCCATTTGCGACGGCGTCGCGATAATAACCGTTACTTTTGCGAAGTTGTTGCAAACATGGTCGAGAAGGTCGACCTCGTTTTGGTCGAGCTGCAAGTAGTGGTCGTCCATACTCCTTGCTCCCGGGATTTTCTGGGTAGCTTCGCCTTTGTCGGAAATCGATTTGCCGTTCCACTTCATCGTTCTCGGGTTATCGTGACCTTCCGCGCCGCTACGCTTAAAGACTACGAAAGCCATGTCGCCGTAATCCTTATAAGTTCCCGGCAAGTTCTCGCTGTCGCCCGTAAGATAAGACACGGGGGTTTCGCCTATGGCTTTACCCGTGATTGTGGTATTACCTTTAAGAGGCGTGGTCTCGAACGGAGAACGTTTATTGTCTCTATAGAAGTTATACACCTTATCGTTAACCTTAAAGCCCGCGTTTGTAAGATAAGTGTAGAACCAGTTTTGTTGGTATGCTTGGTTTTTGCCGAATACCGTCACCTTGGAACCTTTAGCCAAGGGGAGCGCGTTATCTTTGTTCTTCAAAAGCACGACGCCCTCTTTGTTTGCTTTACTCAACCATTCGGCGGCTGCCTTATTGGCGTCGGCTCTGGTGTCGTAATCGGAGAGGTAATAGTTAAGCCCTACCTTTTCGGCAGCCATAGGCTTGGTAAGCGCGGTTACGCCCGCGCCGAACAACAAGCTTCCCGCTAAAACCGCGGACAAAATAATCTTTTTAAAATTCTTCATTTTATCACTCCTCATAGCCTATAACGTCGTTATAGAAGTATTGGAAAATTGCGCTGTACCACCCTTTTGCGGCGTCGGATTCGGGGTTCGGACTGAACGAAAGATAAATCTTACCGTCTTTCGTACGCGGAATCTCGAACTTAAAAAGCTCAATATCGCCGGGCGTTTTAAGAGAGTAAACTTTTTCTACGATTATTTCTTTGAAATTTTCGTCCTTTGCAAAGGCAATTTTGAATCCGCTCTTTACATCGTTATCCATAAACCCGTTGTTGATTGCTCTCATATAAACATTAACGGTCGGGTTTTCGGGGTCGAATTCGGGAAGATTTAAAAGTTCGCCGTGGAAACCGCTCGTGTAAGCGTATTCTATGTCTTTAATGCTTCCGCCCAGGCCGCCGACGTAGCAATACGATAAAATTCTACCGTCGGAAATCGTACAGGCGTTTCTATATTGTACGTTTTGGCCGAACTCGAAATGGATGTCTTCCACTTTTTGCGGGTCGCCGACAACGGAAAGCGATTTGTCGCCGTCCGGGTACTGCGTCGCGCTCGAAACAGTCATATCGAGAAGAACGGTGTCGGACGAAGAGGCGCCGACGGCTTTACGAACGTAGAAGCCGCTCCATGGCTTTTCATTCGTATTGATACCGATAGCCACTTCGCAGATGACTTTCTTGACTTCTTTCGGTCCGATAGTAACTTTTCCCGTGGTCATACCGGCACCACGATTATTTAAAAACCATTCTACGGTTACGGAAAATTTTTCGTGATTGTTTTTAAACGTTACAAAGGCAAGCTTTGTACCGCTCTTAGTCTCAAAACCCTTAATGCCGTCTTTTATGTTATCGGAATAAACATCGGGTTGACCGGCGGTGTGTCCCGGGATAGCGAAGCGATAGCCGTTCGCGCCGTTAAGGTCGGGGTCGGCTTTACTTTCGCCGTCGACGACGCCCAACCTTATGGCTTTAAAGCCTCTTTTCGCATCGCTGTAAGGCTTACCTTGGGTGCCCAAAGCAAATGTCTCTTTGGTTTCTTGAGAATAGATAGCGGTGAGCGTAACGTCGGTTGCGTCCATATTGAAAACGTATTCGCCGTTCGCAACGTCGCCTACGCGGTTGTTTTTAACGTCCTTGTCGAAGCCTACGAAAGCTTTGCCCGATACGGTAATAGGTTCGATCACCACTTCCGATTCGTGCGCTACTTCGTACTTCATAATGCTGTAAGCGGGGTCGTCGCCGTCTTTCGTATTGCCGAGGTATTCTCCGACGGGGTTCATGCTCGTTCCCGCGCGTTTTACGGTCGCGCCGATAACGTTGAGCGTGTACAGAACGTCCTTAAACACTGCGGTTGCCGTTACGGAAGTTGCAGGCATACGGAAAGAAGAGCCGTTCGTCCAGGTAACGCCGGCAGAAAAAGACCACTCGACGAACTGTTTGCCCGCGGGTACTTCGGGCGTAAGTTTAACGTATTCGCCCTCCGCGGCGGTCGTTTTGTCCGCTCTGCCGCCGTTTACAGTGACGGTGTAGGAAAGCGCGTCGCCCGAGCCGACCACGAGAACGAACTTTGCAGATACGTCCATAGCGGTCGCGGTTATCATCGTTTCCCCCGCGCGCTTTAAAATGACTTTGCCGTTCCTGTCTACGGAAGCGATTTTCTCGTTTTCCGAAGAATACTTCACGGTTTTGTCCGCACCCTCGTCGCCGTCTACTCTAACGCTCAAATCAAGCGTTTTCAAAGACAAGTCGGCGGTGAGCATGCCGTTTATTACGTCTCCGTTGTAGGAGAGCGTAATCGCCGTAACCTCGCTGAGCTTCTCCGGCGGATTAACTTTTTCATCTTGCGAACTATTCCCGTTTCCGTTGCCGGCGCAACCGACAAAACCGAACAAAGAAAGCGCGAGAACGAAAGTCAATACGCAAAGAAGCGTAAGTTTGAGTTTACCTTTCATGTGTTTTGCTCCTTTTTATTTTTTACGGGCGTTTAACCCGCAGTTGCCGTTAAGTCATTTGCTTTTGCTCGGCGTAGCGAGCAAAAGCCCCTCTCCCGGAGAGGGGCAAATCAAGGAATATGCGCCTTTCGAGGAGATATATATTCATTTAAAACGAGGGCTGAAATTTACGAATTTCAAAGCCGTTCGTTCTTGCGTAGAGTATACCGCAAAAACTCAATCTTGTGTTATAAAATGACGTAACTTGCGAAAAAAACGACGTAATCGTGAATTTAGGGGTCGAAAAGGACAGTTTTTTGAACAGTGTCAAAATTTTTCAAGTCGTTTTTTTACCCCTCATCCACCGACGTTCAGTCGGTCCCCCTTCCCCACAAAGATTGCTCCGCAATCGGGGGAAGGTCGGCAGACGTAATCGTGAATTTGAAGGTCGAAAAGGACAGTTTTTTAACAGTGTTCACAAAAAAAATGAAAGTTGAAAATGGAAAATTGAAAGTTGCGGATACACATATTATAATATTTTTTTGTCCTCAATTTTCACCTTTCAACTCTCAACTTTCAACTTGCTTGCGCCTCTCTGTGGCACTAAAAAAAGGACCCTTGCAAAAAAAAGCAAAGGTCCTCTACATTCATTATATAATAATTACAGCGACTTCAAAACGCAGTCCGCGGTGGAGCGGTTAGTGGCGATAGGCACGTCGTAAACGACGGTTATTCTTAAAAGCGCCTTAATGTCCGGGTCGTGCGGTTGAGCCTGCAACGGGTCCCAGAAAAATATTACCGCGTTGATTTTGCCTTCCGCAACTTTCGCGCCTATTTCGAGGTCGCCGCCAAGAGGACCCGAAAGATACGGCTTTACGTCAAGCCCCGTGGCTTCGGCGATAAGCTTAGCGGTCGTTCCCGTTCCGCATAAATCGTAGTTCGATAAAACGTCTTTATTTTCCGTAGCCCACTTTACTATTTCGGGCTTCTTCATATCGTGCGCGACGAGCGCAATGGTTTTTCTTTCCATTTAGTATTCCCTCCGTGTTTCCTAAAATTTATATATAGATTGTATCATATAATCTTCGATTTGACAATTATTTGTCTTTTAAAACAAGCTATTTTAGAAAAATTATTTATTTAAATTCCCTTTTAAGCCCAATTGTTGACAAATTTTCTAAAAAAGTGTATATTTTATTAGGAATGTGCGTTTAAACGCCTTATACGCACACTTATAGTTAAAAAATACACTAAAAATCCGATTACAAAGAGGTTTTAAGTTGAAACTGATTTATACCGAATCCGATGTTAAAAAACTTAATATTCGTCGAATAATCAACTTATCGGCGGGCTTTTTGATAGGCGCGGTCTTTTTGGCGTTATCGATAATCTGCGCGGCAAGGCGTTGGGAGATAGGTAGACCCTTAGCTTACGTCCTCTCTTCCGTTTCGGGCGGGCTTGCGCTTTCCTCTTTTGTCGCCGCGATAGTTTTTTACTTGCACGAAAAGCGGCTTATCGCTTTTATCAACCGTTCGCTTGCCCCGTCTAAAAAGCTTTGCGGAACGGTTACGGAAGTTTACAAAAAGCCCATAAAAAAAGACGGGCTTATGTTTGCGACGGTGCTTCTTGCGTGCGACGACGGGATTGACAGATACCTTTATTTTTCGAAAGAATCGCTCTTACCTAACCAAGGCGAGCAAAAAACCTACTACGTGATACACAATAATTTTGTTTGCGGAACGGCTTCGGAGGCGGAAAATGAATAGAAAATATGCGCTTTTGATATGCGCGAGGTGGGTCGCGCCGATGTTCTTACTCTCGGTTGTGGCGTGGGGATTTATATATATATTTGCATTCGACAACCGCTCGTGCGAGAAAATCACCGTGTTCTTATACGCGGAATCGACAGAAAACTCACAAATTAAAAAGAAAATCACTTCCGAAACGAACGTAGATACTTATCTGACCGTTTGCAACGATGAAAACGACGTTTTTCCTAATCCCGTTCACTCGGCTTTCTTTACGTCCGACCTCGTTATTATCCCCGAAAAATGCCTCATTAACCTCGATTGCGAAAACTTATTCGTACCGATAACTAATAAGCTTTTAGAGCAGTACGAAATTGACGGCGATTTTGCCTTTGCCGCCAAAAACGGCGAAAATTACGGCATTGTCGTTTATAGCCACGACGACGGAATAAACCTTTTAAAGCGTTTTGCGGTTTTTGCCGACGAACCGTTTATAGTGTGCGTAAACAAGCTCACCCCAAACTCCGGCGAATATTCCGTCGACAACGGAACGGTAAAAACGGAAAATTCCTTTAAGGCTTTAAGGGCTTTACTTAACTAAAAATATCGAATAATCGACATATAGCCGCACTTTTGCGGTTTTGAAAAGGGTTACGCTTGAAACAAAAAAGCGTAACCCTTTACTATTTTCAATAATTAAAAACGGTGTTTAAAACTATCTTCGACCAGTTTTCAAAGCTGTCGAAAACTTCCTTTATTTTATCTTCGTTCGCCCATTCGCCCGCCATTTTTTCGGTTTCGAGTATTTCGCACGACGGCGACGGCAATATTATTTCATAGCAAAGCCCCGTATGCACTTTGCCGACCGAAGTCGAGTCGTCGTTGATTATTCCGAGGAATTTCATCTCGTAACTTTCGGGTATTTTCACCTCTTCATGCAATTCTCTTTTTAACCCCGCAAGCACGGCGTTTTTGCTACCGTCCGTCGTGTTGACGTGTCCGCCGATACCTACCGAGCGGCGGTCGTGGAGCCGCGCTTCGCTTTGGGCTTTGAGTCGCCTCGTCATAAACACTTTATCGCCGTAACGTATCAAAAGGTACGCTATAATCTGTTTTTTGCTTTCGTCCTCTTCCGCTTCGCTTCTCAAAACGTATTCTGCGTGACTTTCCGCAAAATCGATAAACTTTTTTTCGTCGGCTTTAATGAGCCTTTCCGCGTTCTCGCCGAAAGTTTTTTTCAACAGTTCTGCGGGTACCGTCATTACGTATTCTGCCATAAATTCACCTCGCTACAAAAGTATAATCATTATTTATATATAAGTATATCATAAAAATTTTCGTTTTTGCAAATATTTTTGCGCCGTTTCGCTTTACAAAATCGGAAAACGTGGTATAATACAATCGAACACAAAACGTGACAAAAAATTCATATTGCGATTTATAGTCGCGATATAAAGGAGTTGCAATGCCAAACCAACAAAAATTCAAGGTCGGCGGAATGAGCTGCGCGGCATGCAGCGCGCGCGTCGAAAAAGCGGTAAGCGCGGTGAGCGGCGTAAAAAGCGTTGCCGTCAACCTTATATTAGGCGAAATGCAGGTCGAATACGACGAGCCGGCAAGCGAAAAATCGATAATCGCGGCGGTAGTCGGCGCGGGCTACACCGCAAAAGCGGACGACGGAAAAGAAAAGAAAACTTCGCACTCTTCGCCCGAAACAAAAAAGCTTTTAACGCGGCTCATTATCAGCCTTGCGCTTTTAGTTCCGTTAATGTACGTTTCTATGGGCAGTATGTTCGGCGCGCCTCTTCCCCCGTTTTTATCGGGCGACGAAAACGCCTTGTACTTTGCGCTTTACCAAGCAATTTTCACGCTTGCGATACTTATAATCAACAGAAAATTCTTCGTCAGCGGCGTAAAAAGCCTGATATCGCTTTCGCCTAATATGGACGCACTCGTCACAATCGGCGCGGGCGCAAGCTTTATTTACAGCGTAGTCACCACCGTGCGCATAGGAGTAACGCCGGAACATGCAATGCACTTAAAGCACGAGCTTTACTTCGAAGGCGCGGCGATGATAGTAACGCTCATCACGCTCGGCAAATTCCTCGAAAGCCTTTCCAAAGGCAGAACGACGGACGCAATAGACGCGCTTCTTTCCCTTATGCCCGAAACGGCGGTGCTTTTAAAGGACGGCGTTGAAGTAACCGTGCCGATTGACGAAGTGCGCGAAGGCGATATTTTCGTCGTAAAAACCGGCGACGCGGTTCCCGTGGACGGCGTTATAATAAGCGGCGGCGCGGCGATAAATCAAGCCAATTTAACGGGCGAAAGTATCCCCGTTGACAAAACGGTCGGCGACGAAATTTCCTCTTCGACCGTCAATATGAACGGCTATATCACTGCAAAAGCAACGAGGGTCGGCAACGATTCGACGATAAATAGGATTGTCGAAATGGTTAAAAACGTTTCGCTCACCAAAGCCCCGATTGCAAAAATCGCCGACAAGGTGGCGGGCGTGTTCGTCCCCGCGGTAATGGGTATCGCTCTCGTAACTTTCGTCGTTTGGCTCATAATCGGTCAAGGAATTTCCAACGCGCTCACCCATGCGGTTGCCGTTCTCGTCATCTCGTGTCCGTGCGCGCTCGGCTTAGCAACACCCGTTGCGATAATGGTCGGCAGCGGGGTCGGAGCAAAGCACGGCGTACTCTTTAAAACGGCGACTTCGCTCGAAGTTTTAGGCAAATGCAAAAACGTGGTTATGGACAAAACGGGAACGATAACTTACGGCAAGCCCGCCGTGACGGACGTTATCCCCGCTTCCGCCGATAAAGAAACTTTGCAAAAAATTGCCGTCGCGATAGAAGCTCTTTCCAAGCACCCGCTCGCAAAAGCGGTAGTAGAAAGCTTGCCCGAAAGCGACATAGTTTTAAGCGATTTTGCCGAGCTTACGGGTTCCGGACTTAAAGCAAAGTGGGGCGATAAGTCGATTATCGCGGGAAACGCTAAACTTATGGCAAGCGAAAACGTCGATATAAGAGAATATAAAAGCGTTGCAGAAAAGCTTGCGGGCGAAGGCAAAACACCTCTTTACTTTGCGTTAGGCGGAACGCTTGCGGGCATTATCGCGGTAGCCGACAAACCTAAAAAGGAAGCGAAAGAAGTAATTGCAAAACTCACCTCTTACGCCATAAACGTTTACATGCTCACGGGCGACAACCGCGCGACCGCGCTTGCGATAGCCTCTCTCGTCGGCATAAAGGAAGAAAACGTCATATCGGACGTTCTGCCCGAGGACAAGCAAAACGTGGTCGCAAAACTCAAAGCCCAAGCCTTAACGGCAATGGTCGGCGACGGCGTGAACGACGCACCCGCACTCTCCGCGGCGGACGTAGGCGTGGCGGTTTCTTCGGGTTCGTTCGTAGCGGTGGACGCGGCGGAAGTAGTCGTCATGAACGATTTATCTTCGCTCTTATTCGCCTTTAAGCTCTCCAAGCGCACGATACTCAACGTAAAGGAAAACTTGTTCTGGGCGTTCATATATAATATAATCGGAATTCCGATTGCCGCGGGCGCATTCGCCGCGATAGGTTGGTCTTTAAACCCGATGTTTGCGGCGGCGGCAATGAGCTTATCGAGCGTGTTCGTAGTTTCAAACGCGTTAAGACTCAACCTCGTCAAGCCCGACGTACTCGCCTCTTTGCCTAAGGTTGAGAAGTCTGCTTGCGGCAATTCTTGCGGCGATTTAGGTAAAACTTGCAAAACACAAGAAACAAAAAATGCGGCTGCTAAAACTCAGCCGACGGAGGATATTATGAAAGAAATTATAAACGTAAAAGGCATGATGTGCGGTCACTGCGAAGCGACCGTCGAAAAAAAGGTTAAAGCAATCGCGGGCGTTACGGCGGTAAAAGCCGACCACGTTAGCGGCAAAGTCACCGTGGAGTTCGCTTCACCCGCAACCTTAACAGAAATAAAGGAAGCCATAAAAGCCGCCGACTACACCGTAGTAGACTAAGGTCAGGCTTTTCAAAAAGCACTCAAAACAAAGCAAAACCCCGCCTATAAGTCGATTATCGACCTATCCGCGGAGTTTTTGTTTGCGTAAAATATTCTTAGTTAATAGGTATCGAAGGCAAGTCTATTCCGCCCGAAGAAGAGGAAGAACTTGTCGGGTTGTTCTTGCTTGAAGAATTGCTTCCGCCGTTGTTGCACGCTACGAGCGCGGTTACGGCTAAGCATACGGTAATAATTAGGATAACTAACTTTTTCATAAAATTCTCTCCTATCGTAGAAAGCAAAGCTTATAAAAGCTGCATCATTCTGTCTTTTTCGGAAAGCTCTTTAAGCGCGTTGCCTTCCGAAGAATTGCCGTTCAAAGGATACGTCGCCGCGACGGAAAGCTTATCCAAACAGTACACGAGCCTGTATTTTTTCACGCCCGCGCTAAGCAAAGCTTCCAACGCGCCCACGCAATCCTCAACGATGTTGTACTTCGTTTCGTCCTTGCCCTTGGCGTCTTTCACGGTAATGTCGCACGCGCCCGTTATCGGCTCGGTCGGTTTTTTTGCCGCGCATTCTCTTAAATATTGCGCCTTTTCCTCCTTAGTCGAAAGCCCTTTGATTTTCGGCACGTCGATAAGCACGGAAACGGCTAAAATTTCGCTCGCCTTTAATTCGGCTTTTCCGTTGTAAAGTCTGACTTTCGTTCCGTCCACTTCGATAAGCGGCTCTTTTTTGACGGGATAGCTCGAAAGCGCGCTCGGCAAGGTCGTCAATGCGACGACGGCAAACACGAGAACCATTAAGGCTATCATCGTCTGCTTTAAAATAAAGAAAGTAACCGCGGTACCGCCCAAAAGCACTATACCGAGGGCAAGAAGGATAAAATACTTTCTTCTTTTTGCTTTGTTGTAATCAATATCCGGGAAAAATTGCTTCATGAATTCACCTTTCGTCGACTTTTTCTTTTTCTGCCGACGTTAGCCTTTTTAACAACTATGATAATTTTACCCTAAATACGTCTTTATGTCAATCGTTTTCACCGCTTGCGCGCGCGATAGGCGTTGTCAGTGTATATTTATCTTTGCTTAACCTGTATTTTTTGACGATTTTGCCGTCCTTTACGACGGTGACGAACCCTTCCGTAACATATCCCGTGATAAAGTTTTCACCGCTCAACTCGTCCGTTTCCACAATTTCCTCTTGCGTTACGCTTTCAAAGACGTATTCGTACTCGTTTTCAAGCCCGTAAATTTCAAAAGTCACCTCTTTATCCGTCACGGACCCGCCGATATAAATTCTGCCCGAAGTATCGTTGACGATTTTTAGGTCTTGAAGCCCGTAGCTCACGGTCGCGTCGAAAGATTTGTCCACGTACACGGGCGCGACGGAATGTGGGTGCCGTTCGGCAATTTTAAGCCCCGCGCGCAACGCCGCGTTATATAGCGTTGAAGAGGTCTGGCACACTCCGCCGCCAAGCCCGTCCGTCATTTTGCCGTCGATAATAACTTTTGCCGTTTTGTACCCGCGCTCTTCCGTCCGTTCTCCCACCGCTTTGTTGAAAGAAAGCGTTTCGCCCGGCAGTAAAACTTTGCCGATAACAGAGCTTGCAGAAAGCCTTATGTTTTCCTTTCTTTCCGCCGTGCTTAGCGGAAATTCGGTAGTAAAACTCCCCTTCAAAAAGCTCTCTTTTTTAGCTTTTTCGACGGTAAAAGCGGGGTAAAGCGTTATGGTTTTAGCTTCGACCTGTCCGCCGCCTACGGACAAAGCCGTCAGAACGTCGGTCTTGAGTTTTTCCTCGTCAATCTTTTTGCCTATCCTTTCCTTTTTATAGGAAAACTTATTTTCGTTATTCGGCTTAAAAGTTACAACCGCGTCCTCGTACGGCAAAAAACAGTCCGCGGCAATACCGCCAAGCACTTCGTCGATAGCTTTCAGTCTTAACCCGAAAACGGAATTTTCAAGTTCGTCGCCGCAAAAAACGTAAGTCTTTCCGCCCGCAACTACCGTGAGCGACGGCGCGGCGAAAGAGTTTGTCACCGCACTTCCAAAAGATATTATAAAAGCCGCCGTCAAAAGACAAGCGGCAAAACCCACGAATTTCTTCCGCATAATAGCCCTTTAAAAAGCTTTTCAAGCTTCTTTCTTATTATGCGTTTTCCACCCAAAACTATGCGATAACAAGCATATAGCGGCACTTTTTATGTTTTTACGTATCAAAACGCAACCCGCGTTCCTCTTTATAATTTACAAAAAATTTACATTCCGCTTACAAAACCTTGCGTGTTTAATTTTTTGAAGTGTGATAAAATATTTCAACGATGATATTATAAGCATAAGTCAAATGGTTAAAAAAATGATTGAACTCAAAAACATTAAGAAAAATTACATATCGAAAGGCGGGAATGTTGTGAACGCTTTAAAGGACATCAACTTAACGTTGCCGTCTTTCGGCATGGTTTTTATCGTCGGGAAAAGCGGCTCGGGAAAATCAACGCTTCTTAACGTTATAGGCGGATTAGACGAGATAAACGAAGGTAACGTTTATTTTGACGGGAAAGAAATAAACCTCAAAAACAAAAAAACAAGCGATTTATACAGAAAAAAAGATATAGGTTTTGTTTTTCAAGAATATAACTTGCTTGATAACAACACGGTTTTTGAAAATATCGAACTCGCCGCCAAGTTGTGCGGAAAAACGGATAAGGACATAAACAAAGCCATTTCGGAAGTCGGGTTGAGCGAATATTCAAGCCATTTTTCAAACGAACTGTCGGGCGGACAAAAACAACGCGTTGCGATAGCGAGAGCTATCGTAAAACAACCGAAAGTTATTTTAGCGGACGAGCCTACGGGAAATCTTGACAGTTCAACGTCGGACGAAATATTCGCCTTGCTAAAATCCTTGTCAAAACGCCGTTTGGTTTTGGTCGTTACCCACGATATAGCCGCCTCCGAAAAATACGCAGACAGAATAATAACGGTAAAAGACGGCTTAATCGAAAAAGACGAAGAAAGAACTTCTACAAAAGAAAATTTCCAAGAAAAACAAGCCGTTGAGAACGAAATTTACGACAAGGACTTGCCGTTCAGGACTATTGTAAAACAAGGGCTAAAAAATCTCGGTTATAAAAAAGGTAGGACGATATTGACTGTTTGCCTATTGTTTTTGTCGGTTGCCGTTATGCTTTGGAGCCAGATGTTTATCGCTACGGACAGCCAAAAAATAATGGCAAGGTCTTTGCATAAAAACGGCGAAGATATAGTCTTTTTGTATCAGGAACAATATCTTTCGGAAGGGACACCCCCGTCGGGGTCTGTATCGACAATTTCCGCACCGCTTTCGCATGAAGGTCTTAATTACATTTCGTCGGTCGTTAAACCGCAAATCGGCACAAACATAACTCCTTCTCTCATACGCAAAGTCGTTGAAGTTTCAAAAATGTCGGACGTCACCTCTCTCGGCTTCGAATTATACGACGGAGCAATCGACTCCGAAGAAAAAAACTATGCTTATCTGAGCGATTATACGATAGACAAATATTTTGAGCTTTTTAATGTTTCTAAAGTAAATTACGCCGATTATATCGGCAAAGAAATCGTGTTTTCAACGGCGCAAACAGAGGAAACGGTTATTTTAGCCGGCGTTTTTAAAACAGATTATCGCAAATATTACGAATGGGATTATGAGCGCGAACACTTTTTTCTTAAAGCCAACCTAACGCAAGAACAAAGCATGAAAGCCTATTACTGCGAAGACAAAGCGGAGATAGCATTTTTAAAAAAAGACAAACTGCTCGATCTATACGAAAAAGAATCTCGCGGACTATATATTTTTAACGTTAATTCGTTTGTACGGACAAGCTCGGGAGAAAAAGTTTTCGGGGCTTACACTGTAACGCTCGAAAGCGAAAACAAAAGCGTTGACCTGAACAAACCTTATTTTCTCATAAGAGAAGAAGTTTCCAAATTTTATTCCGATAGCGGTGAAGTTGAAAATTACGTTCTAAAACCGGGAGAAATAATTCTTCCGATTAAGCTGTATCGCGATTTATTCGAACCCGATTATAGAAGCGGCGCGATTCCCGAATTTTTGGGTAAAAAAATAACCGTATCTCTTTCGAATTACGGCGAAACCGATAAACTGACTAAGACAAAAGAACTTACGCTCAAAGGCGTTGCGGAAGAAACGCATTCCGACAGCTCGCAATATATCTATATTAACGGCGACGACGGGAAAAACATAAGAAGTTACACGCTGTTTTGCAATCAAAATTTTGCAATAGCAAACATAAGCACACTTAGCAAAGGGCAATTAACGGAGTTTTTTGAAATGTTAAGGGAAAAATACGAAATCGCTACTGCAAACATAATGTCGTATTCCGTATATGATCTTGAAGATACATTTAAGCTATCTTCCGTTATATTACAAATTATTGCGGTAATTATGTTTATCGTTTCGTTATTGCTCGTTATAAACACAGTTTTCGTGTTCGTCACAAGTAAAACAAAAGAAATCGGAATTATGCGAGCTTTCGGAATAAGCGGAAAAAGTATAATCGAAATTCACCTTGTCAAAGTCATCTTTATTGCAATAGTTTCGTTTGTTCTGACGAATATTACGGCAGTCGGGCTTATTGCCCTAACCGGCGCTGCGTTCAGCGGACCGAATAGTTTGTACTGTAGTTGGATTGCGTACGACGGTATAACGGTTTTACTTTCAATACTGTGCAACATGATTTTTCCTATACTGTTCTCGCTGTTGCCGTTAAATAAAATCAATAGAATGAAACCCGTAGACGCTATAAGAAGCGTATAAATCTCTCGTTATAAATCTCTCGTTCAGATAGAAAGCCCGCTTTAATCCGGCAGGCTTTCTATCTTTTCTTTTATCTCTTGCGCGTTTTCGACGCCTTTTATTATAAACTTTCCGTCGGCAAGGGTGAAACAAAGTTTGTTCTTTTCGGCGGTGACGGCGGAAACGTTGTCGTAAAACACGGCTTTTATTTCCGTTTCGTCGCCGTAATATATGAGTGCGGCTTTTTTGTCCGTTATCAAGATATAGCCGCTCTTCGTGAATGCGATTTTCTTTAAAACGTTCACGAACCATACGCCTATCGGCACGAGATGGACGAAAAGCGCGGCGATAAAAAGCAATGCTTCGTAAAGTTTGTTCGCTTTCATTATAACGCCCGTCACGTTTGAGCCGACCATAAACCCGTCGAACGCAAGAGTAAGCGCGACCAAAATTCCGCCGACTATTACTTCCGCCGTCGGAAAGTACGCTTTGTCCGCCTTTTTAGAATAAAGCACGGTTTCGCCGTCTTTTAAATAATGCTTTTCATCGTATAAAACTTTCATTTTTCTTTTCCTTTTTCAATAATTTTTTATTTAAAGCCCGCCTATAAGTCGATTATCGCCTTATTCGGCTAACTTTCCTTTACTATTTTTCCTTTTTCCACTTCGAACTTTTTATATTCCGTTCCGACGAAAACTTCCTCTTCGATATGCGTGCAAGTTATTATCGTCTGCACGTTTTCAACGTATTTTAAAAGGCGTTTTTGTCTTGAACGGTCGAGTTCGCTGAGCGCGTCGTCCAAAATTAAAAGCGGATATTCGCCGAATTTTTCCTTGAAAATTTCAAGCTCGGCAAGCTTTAAGGAAAGCGCGGCGGTGCGTTGTTGACCTTGCGAGCCGTAACTTTTTACGTCCTCGCCGTTTAGCGTAATCTTCAAATCGTCGCGATGCGGACCCACGCTCGTGAACCCGAGGACCATATCCCGCTCCATGTTTTCACTAAGTGCCGCTTTAAACTTTTCCTTTATCTCTTCGCGGCTTCCTTTGAATTTTTCGTTCGAACCCACAAAAAGCGACTCTTCGCCGCCCGTCACCGCCTCGTGCGCGGCTTTTGCCTTAGGCGCAAGCTTAGAACAAAATTCGTTTCTGCCCTCTATAACGTCCGCCGCGTAATCGGCAAGTTGTTCGTCCCACACGGGCAACGTATCGAGAATAAGTTCCTTGTCGCTGTCTTTTAAAAGATTGTTGCGTTGGACTATTATTTTTTTGTATTTAGAGAGCGAATAAAAATATCTTCTGTTTAGCTGCGAAAGCGCGATGTCCATAAATCTGCGCCTGTCCTCGGGGCTTTCCTGAATGAGTTTTAACTCACCCGGGTTAAAAAACACCGCGTAAATGTTGCCGAGCAAATCGCCCACGCGCTTTACTTCCGCCTCGTTGACGGCGATTTTCTTTTTTCCGTCGGCAAAAAAGGTGAGCGAAGTTTTAACCGAGCCGTAAGCCGAGATAGCCCGCGCGGAAATTTCCGCTTCGCTTTCTCCGTAGCGGATAACCTGCTTGTCCTTTTTGACTCTCGGCGAAAACCCCGTCGCAAGCAAGAACACCGCCTCCGCGGAATTAGTTTTGCCCTGAGCGTTTCCGCCCGTTATGACGTTCACGCCCGCCCCGTAATTGAATGTTTCGGAAGCGTAATTGCGGAAGTTTTTTAAAGTTAAGCTTTCAAGTTGCATTTTTCACGTCTTTTATCAAGCTTTCATTTTTAAAAACTTGATTTTTTTTCGGATATATAATACAATTATATATACTCTTTTGAAAGTTGTCAACATAATTCGCGCTTTTTAAATTTTGCGTACGAGGAAAGTCAGATGGAAAATTACGAAATACTTTGGAAAAACACTTTGGCGGTGCTTCAAAAAACCGTTTCAAACATAACTTACACGTTTATCGAAAAGCACGTCGCCGCGGTCGACCTTATGTCAAGCACGCTTGTACTTAAAGCCGAAACGGAACACTTCGCTTCCGCGGCGGTAAGAAACAGCGACAAAATTCTCGACGCGTTCGCCGTCGCAAAAACGGGCGTAACCGACTTCACGATATACGTAGGCAATTCCAAAACGCCGTATTTTACTTCCCGCAAGCAGCCGGAAGTCTTTTCCGCGCCCATCGACCCTAAGTATACGTTCGATTCCTTTGTCGTAGGCGAAAGCAACCGCTACCTTTACGCCGCCGCGAAAGCCGTTGCGGACGACCCGGGCAACAGTTACAACCCCCTCTTTATTTACGGCTCGTCGGGGCTTGGAAAAACGCACATAATGCAAGCTATCGCCAACAGCATCAAGCAAAAGAACCCGAGCGCGAATATTTTGTACGCGACGTGCGAACAATTCACAAACGACCTTATCAACACCATTCGCCTCGGCAAAGCGTACTCCGGGAGCGACGGCGAGGACTTCCGCAAGCGTTATCGCGGCGTGGACGTTCTCATCATCGATGACGTGCAGTTCCTCGCGCGCAAACAAAGCACGCAGGAAGAGTTTTTCCATACCTTTAACGAGCTTTACAGCCGCAACAAGCAGATTGTGCTTTCCGCAGACTGCCACCCCAAAGAAATAGAACTTTTGGAAGAAAGGCTTAAAACGCGCTTTTTGAGCGGACTTATGGCGCAAGTTTTGCCGCCAGATATCGAAACGAAAATCGCGATACTCCAAAAGAAAGCCGAAAGCAAAAAATACATACTTTCCTTGGAAGTCGCAACCTTTTTAGCCGAGAACAGCGACAACGACGTCCGCTCTCTCGAAGGGCTTTTGACGAAAGTCATTTTCGCTTCGCTCTTAAAGGAATCCCCCATAACGATAGAGCTTGCGCGCGAAGCGATAAACCTATCGAAGCCCGCCGACGAACAACACGAAGAAGCGCTTACGCCCGACAAAATTATCGAAGTCGTTTGCGACTTTTACGGGCTTAACCGCGCCGACCTTATAAGCAAAAAGAAGAAAAAAGAACTCGTGGAACCGCGCCAAATCTGCACGTATCTCATGACGGAACTTTTGTCAATTCCGCTCGTTTCGATAGGTCAGGCAATGGGCGGCAAGGACCACACTACCATTATTTACACGCGTGACAAGATTGCGGAACTTATAAAAACCAACCCCAAAACAGCGACGGAAGTAAACGACCTTAAAAACTTGATTTTGAAAAAATAACTGTAAAACGGCGGTCAGCATTCAAGTGCAAACCGCTCATCTAAAACGCAAAATATAGAGATAATCGACTTATATGAAGACTTTTTTTATTGAAGACTACTTTGACGCGGTAGTTATCGGCGCGGGACACGCGGGCGTTGAAGCTTCTTTAGCTCTTGCGAAAACGGGGCTTAAAACGGCAATGCTTACGCTCAACGCCGACAGTATAGCGTTTATGCCGTGCAACCCATCAATCGGCGGAACGGCGAAAGGACACCTCGTCCGCGAGCTTGACGCACTCGGCGGATTTATGGGGATAGCGGCGGACAAAACGATGATGCAGATAAAAATGCTCAACCGCGGCAAAGGCGCGGCGGTGCAGAGTTTAAGGTGCCAATCGGACAAAAGCTACTATCACCGTTACGTCAAATCGGTGCTTGAAAAAACGGAAAACTTGCGCATTATTCAAGGCGAAGCAACGGAAATTCTCGTCGAAAACGGAGAAGTGAAAGGCGTAAAAACGGCGTACGGCAGCGTGCTTTACGCAAAAGCGATAGTGCTTTGCACGGGCGTATATCTTAAAAGCCGCGTTATCGCCGGCGAATGGTCTAAAAACTCGGGTCCTAACGGCTTCGAAGCGGCAAACGAACTCACGAATAGCTTAATAAACCTCGGTTTTTCAATCCGCCGCTTTAAGACGGGAACGCCCGCAAGAGTAGACGGACGAACGATAGATTACTCTAAATGCACCGTTCAGTGCGGAGAAACGGACGTTTACCCGTTTTCGTTTATGTCCGACGGCGTACCCGAAAAGCAAACGCCGTGCTACTTAACGTATACCAACGAAAAAACGCATGAAATAATAAAAGCCAACCTCGACCGTTCGCCTCTTTTCAACGGCGAAATAAAGTCTACGGGACCAAGGTACTGTCCGTCGATTGAAACCAAAGTAGACAGATTCCGCGACAAAGAGCGGCACCAGATATTCTTAGAACCCGAGGGCGCGGACACGGACGAAGTTTACGTTCAGGGCATGTCCACATCGCTTCCGCACGACGTGCAAAAAGCAATGTACCGTACGATTGCGGGGCTTGAAAACTGCGAAATAGTGCGGTACGCCTACGCGATAGAGTACGACTGCATAGACTCGACGGACTTACTTGCTACGCTGCAATTCAAAAAGATAAAAGGGCTTTACTCGGCGGGGCAAATAAACGGCACCAGCGGTTATGAAGAAGCCGCCGCCCAAGGTCTTATCGCCGGGCTTAACGCTTCGCTATATCTACGCAACCTGCCGCCGCTCGTTCTTCGCCGCGACGAAGCGTACATCGGCGTGCTTATCGACGACCTCGTGACGAAAGGCACGGACGAGCCGTACAGAATGATGACTTCCCGCGCGGAATACCGCATTTTCTTGCGCCAAGACAACGCCGACATGCGCTTGACCGAAAAAGGGCGCGAAGCGGGGCTTGTTTCCGACGAACGCTACGCAAGGTTTTTAGCGCGCAAAAAGGCTCTTGCCGACGGCGAAGAAATCCTTAAAACGCCGGTTTCGCCCAAGCAAGCCAAAGAGTTTGTCGAAAGCTACGGCGGGACTCTAAACGGCGGCATATCTTACGCCGACATGATTAAGCGCGGAATACCGCTCGAAGATATCATCGAAAAGTTCGGCATTTTAGAGGGCTACGCTTACGACCTTAAAGAAACGCTCGAAACGACCACGCGCTACGAGGGCTACTTAAAACGCGGGCTTGAAGAGATTGAAAAGGCTCGTCGGCTCGAAGAAAAAGCCCTTTCGCCCGATATCGAATACAAGGATATCGACGGGCTAAGGATAGAAGCGCGCGAAAAGCTCGACAAAATAAAGCCTCTTTCACTTGGTCAAGCAAGCAGAATTTCGGGCGTCAACCCCGCGGATATCGCCGTTTTAATGGTTTATTTAAGCAGCAAGGAGCGTAAACAGTAGCCTAAACAAAGCTTTTTTATAAAAAGCCTTGACAATAAGTTTATTATATGATATATAATAATTATAAAAATATTGAGGAGCAAGAAAAATGACAGAACAAGAATATCAAAAATATTTGAAAGCGCAACGCAATTATGCGTCGGCAAGAATCGAAGTTCTTCTGATTATAATATTGACCGTTGTAAACATATTTTTGTTGCCTTCGACAGGAACGTATTACGTTTAGTATTTCTCTTGCAACGTTCTATATCGTCTCTTGTTTAGTCGCGCAAGAAGACCCTTCTCAATTCGGTATCACCGCGGAAGAAGCTCAACAAGCTTTGCCCGGAGCTATAATAATTGCGGTTATAATCGTCGCGTTATACATTTTATTCTTTTTCCTCTCTAAAAAGAAAAAAGGTTGCCTTACAACCCTTCTCGTGTTCGTTTCGATAGATACGTTTTTCTCTCTTTTTAACGCGGTTTTCACCACCGTAGGCTTGTTAGATATCGTCATACATGCCGTTTCGATTTATATGCTTGCAAAAGGCGTAAGCTCGGCAAAGATTTTGCAAGAACATTTCGCCAAAGGCGTTGCGGTAAGCGCAAAAGAGATACGCGGTTACTTTAAAGAAAGCCAAAGACAAAAAGCCGACGAAGCGATAACGCGCGCTAAAAAGCTGCAAGACGACGACCCGTTCGGCTACGGCGCGCCCGCGGCTCAACAAACGACAGTTCAACGACAAGCGAACGTAATCACAAATTGCCCCGCTTGCGGCGCGAAGAGAAACGGCACGGATAAATTCTGCCCGTACTGCGGAACGCCTTACGAAGCGGCTAAAACGGATATTCAAGCCACGGCGCAACCCGCAACGACGGAGCAACCGACGGCAACGGCTACGACCGAGCAACCGACATCGCCGCCCGCTTCACAAAATAGCTCCGACGACAACTCAGACAACAACGAAGATTTAGCTTAAAAATCCCTACAACAATCACTACACAAGGCACAGATAATGACTCAGGAAAAAGCAAAAAAATCCGGGACCGTGGACATGCTCAACGGTCCTTTTATTCCCAAAATACTTTCTTTCGCAATCCCCGTTATGTTGACGGGGTTTCTGCAACTTCTTTATAGCTCCGCCGACCTCGTAGTCGTGGGGCAATTTTCCGAACACAAAAACGCCGCGCAAGCCGCAATCAGTTCGACTTCCGCGCTAATCAACCTTATAATCAACCTGTTTATGGGTCTTGCGGTCGGCATAAATGTCGCGGTCGCAAAGAGAATAGGCTCGGGAGATAGTGACGGAGTAAAAAGGGTTATCCACACTTCGGCTATCGTAGGTCTAATCGGCGGCATTTTAGTCGGCGGCGTGGGGTTTTTCTTCGCGCGCACCTTCCTCGAATGGATGGCTTGCCCGGAGGACGTTATCGACCTTGCCGCGCTGTACATGAAAATTTACTTCATCGGCGCGCCGTTCAACCTCTTATACAACTTTTTCGCTTCCGTTCTCCGCGCTAAGGGCGAAACAAAAAAACCTTTCGCTATACTCGCCGCGGCGGGGATAGTCAACATAATCCTCAACCTTATATTCGTCATCGGCTTTAAGATGAGCGTCGACGGCGTTGCAATCGCCACGATAATTTCGCAAGCGGTTTCGGCAATACTCGTTATGCTTCTGCTCGTCCGCTCGCCTTTCCCTTTCAAGCTTTCGTTCAACGACTTGAAGATTGACAAAAACTCGCTTGCCGACATACTTAAAATCGGCATTCCCGCAGGTATTCAAGGCTCGATGTTCTCTATCTCGAACGTAATCATTCAGTCGACGATAAACTCTTTCGGCTCAATCGTAGTCGCGGGCAACGGCAACGCGGTGAGCATAGAAGGCTTTTTGAACGTCGCGGTGGACGCGGTATATCAAGCGACCGTTTCCTTTATCGGACAGAACTACGGCGCGGTCAAGAAAAAGAATATCGTTAAAATTTCAATTGACGCAATGCTCGTCTGCACGGCGGTGT
>ERZ808242.731-NODE-731-length-22186-cov-6.443947_pt1 | contig 22186 bp, 18 predicted proteins | sample MGYA00521244_ERZ808242 | MGnify/ENA primary metagenome ERZ808242 (study PRJEB31516, sample SAMN03275573) | gut metagenome | biome: mammalia-associated habitat; material: feces | host: Papio cynocephalus | place: Kenya | collected 2012-07-27 ... | reverse complement strand
CGCAATCAGATTTAACAACATGGTCGGCGATGTCGGATGCAGCTCTGGAAAGAGCGAAGCATCCGCGGCATCGGCCGACCATACTTTTCGGTCGAAGCAAGCGGGCTGCCGGGAGCGAAAATGGAACGCTGCGCTCCGGGCCATGAAACGCCTTACGGCAGAAGGGAAGGACTGCCGACACAATGCTCACTTCAGATGGACGTCGATCGAATAGACGCTCATCGTCGGAGAATACGTCTTCAGCTCGAATGTCTCGAGATCGATCTCGTGACCGTTCTCGGCGGACATGGCGGCCATCTCCTCGCAGAGCTTCGGGAAATCGTCGCGCTCGATGATCTTGTACATATGCACGGTCCCACCGCGATTGAGACGGCCCAACGCCAGCGGGAGGAAGCGGTCCGCGATCTGCGGGAGATTCATGACGATTCTGTCGGCCTTCGGCAATGTGGGTGCGACGTCGTTGGCATCGCCGGTCATCGGGACAAGCGCATCGGCGTGGTTGTCCTTCTTGTTCATCAGAGCGAAGCGCTCTGCCTCTGGGTTGAGGTCTATGGAATAGACCGCCGAGGGATGGGCGAACCTGCAGATCTGAACACCGAAAGGCGCCACTCCTCCGAACATATCCATGACGACTTCGCCGTCGGCTACCTGCGAGGCCACCCTGTGCCTCTCGCCGGCCAGCCTGGGATTGAAGTAGACCTTGGATGGGTCCGTGTGCATCCTCGCCCCGAACTCCTTGTGAACGGTCTCCGAGGTCCCCTCTCCGGCCATGAGCTCCAGGTCCCTGACCCTGAGATCGCCCTTCACACCTGAATCGGAGAACACGCAGCGCAGACTGCGGTTGGCACGCATCATCGCCTCGCCGATCTCCTTCCTGTACGGCTCAAGCTCCTCGGGGAGCTTTATCATCCCCACGTCGCCCACGACATCGAATGATATCGGTAGCAGCTCGGAGAGACCGTCGGGAAGGTCCAGAAGATGCCTGTAATCCCCTACGGGACGATCCTGCGGGCGCAGATCCGCTTCCACGGATTCATATCCGTCCACGGGGATGAGCACAGGGATGAGCAGCGAATCACCGTCGCTTCCTATCCTGTAGGACGCATCCAGGATCCCCTCCTCCAGAAGATGCTTCCTTGCGACCTCTCCTTCGCGCTTCGGGACCCTGATGCACGTGACCATACCACATGGATGCACAGGTCGGATTAAAGCGTGCCGTGCTCCCTGCGATGCCTCTTGGGCAGAACGTACAGCTCCCCCTCGTCATCGAAGCCCACCGAAGCATCGACATCGTACACGTCGCGGATGAGCTCCGGAGTGATTATCTCCTTGGGCCTTCCGATGGCGACGATCTCCCCCTTGCGCATGATTATGCAGAGGTCGCAGTACCTCGCCATCAGGGAGATGTCGTGCTCGGCGACAAGGACCGTCATGTCCTTCTTCACCATCGCGTTGAGGTACTCCATCACATCCAGCTTGTACTTCATATCGAGATGGGATGTCGGCTCATCCACGAGCATCAGCCGGGGCTCCTGGACGTACGCCTTGGCGATGAGCACCCTCTGCATCTCCCCCGACGACAGCATATTGAGCTGCCTGTCCTGGAGATGATGGACTCCGAACTTCCTCAGTGCGTCCTCCACCACCGATTCATCGTTCTCGGTCTCCCACCACACGTTCTTCAGGAACGGGTATCTGCCGAGCATGACCGTCTCGAATACGGTGAGGCCGAAGCTGCTCCTCAGCTCCGCAGGAACGGTGGAGACGAGCTTCGCGACCTCGGACGGCGTCTTCTTGAGAACCGATTCGCCGTCGATGAGGATATCCCCCGAGGACGGGTCGTGCATCCTGTTGATGCACTTCATCATCGTGGACTTGCCGCAGCCGTTGGGACCGATGAGACCTACCAGCATGCCCGGTTGAATGGAATAGGACACTCCGCGTACCGCGTGGTAGCCGTCGTCGTAGTACTTCTGAAGATTCCTGATCTCCAGCAGGGGCGTGTCGGGCCTGCCTTTGCTCGATTCATCCATCGTACATCCTCCCCTTCCTTATAAGCAGATACGCGAACACCGGAGCTCCTATGACCGTGGTGATCGCACCAACGGGCAGCTCCATCGGAACCATGACCATCTTGGCGAAAAGATCGGCCGACATCATCAGCACCCCTCCGACGACCATCGATGCGGGGAGCACCAGCCTGTGGTCCCCTCCCAGGATCATGCGGCACAGATGGGGGACAACGAGTCCCACGAACCCTACTATCCCGACGAAGGCCACGCAGACCGAAGCAAGGACCGATGCCAGAATGAGCATCCATCTGTTGAATCTGCGGACATCCAGGCCCATCTGGCGGGCCTGGTCCTCTCCGAGGAGCACGAGATTGAACTCCTTAGCCCATACGAGAGAGACAAGGGACATCGCGACCGCCGGGATCGCGACCAGGACGGCCTCGGTCCAATCGATGTTCGCGAATGATCCGAACAGCCATGACATGGCATCGTTGAGCTTGTCGCCGGCCATGCTGAGCATGAGCGTCTGGATGGCGGAGAACACCAATCCTATGATTATCCCTGCCAGGACGTAGTTGATCGAAGCTCCTCCCGCCTTCTCTGCCAGCAGCATAGTGCAGGCGAACGCTATGAGCCCTCCGACCATCGCAACCAGAGGCGTCACGAGGGTGACGCTGTCGAAAAGGCCGAAGAACGTGAAATCGAACGCTATGGTCGCCACAGCGGCGACGCCCGCTCCTGCGGAGACCCCCATGATGTAGGGATCGACCATCGGATTGCGGATTATGGCCTGATACATCGCTCCGGCCACTGACAGACCTATGCCTACTGCGAAAGCCGCGACGGCGCGGCAGCACCTCGAATCGAATATTATGGTCTCCTCGTACGTCAGCGGCTCCGATCCGAAGGACTTCCCTACGGCGGAGCCGAGTATGGACAGGGACTCACGGAAACCGTAGGTCCCCGACGGACCGACCGCTATGCTGAGTACGAAGACGAGGAATGCGAGGACGAGGCCGATAGCAAGGACGAGGGCGAGACGGCGCTTGTTGCGCCTGACCTTGGAGCCCCCTTCCTTCTCCTGCCCCCTTCCGATTGCTATATTGATATACGCTATCAGAGGGATCCCGGATGCGCGCCATCTCCTCAGGAACACGACCGCCAGAACGGCGATCGCCAGCAGGAACAGAATGCCTACGACCGTGCCGAGGCCGATTCCGAATCCGGTTCCGGAGCCCGGCTCGTCCTCGAAGCCGCCGGAGACCAGATTACTGTAGGCGAACATCCCTCCGTCGGTGCCGAGATAGAACATGCCATCGATGACCACAACAGGCGCCATGACATACTGCGCCACATCGTCCGGCTGCGATGCCTTCCCTTTCAGGGAACCATCCAGCCCCAATGCGTAGACGCTGCCTCCCCTCTCGTACTCGGCTACGAAGAGCGTGTCCCCATTCACCAGGGTTATGGGCCCCTTGAAGGCCTCGGATGCCTGGAAGATCTCGGTTCCTTCGGCCTGCAGGTCGAACCTGTACATCGAATAACCCGTCATGGCATAGATGCCCGAGAATGAATCGTTCTCGACCGGGAGGACGAGGGTGTTGCACAGACCTATCATGTTCTTGGCGGTCTGCTGCAGTACGCCTCCGTCGAGGGTGTAGACGGCTATCCCGCCTGTGACTGAATCCATGCCCTGACCGTCCGTGAAGGACATCATGATGCTGCCTCCTACGAGCACCGGGGTCCCCACGGACCCGAACTTCTTCTCCTCGCCCTTGACTTCCTTGGTTATCTGATAGACGACGTCGGAATCGATGACGGATCCCGTGAAGCGGTCCAGCGCATAGAGCATCCCGTCGTAGGCTCCCACGAGGACGTAATCGTCAGTCACAGTAGGGGGCGTGAAATAGACGCTGCCGCCTATCGGCGTGCTCCAGACAGTGTTCAGATCCATATCGCAGCAGTACACGTATCCGTTCCCGGTACCGAAGTACAGCAGTCCGGAATCGTAGACGATTGATGCGGCACCGGTCGCATACCTCTTTCCGACGAGATCGTGATCCACGGTCTTGGATACCTCGACCGACAGGACGTCGGATGCGGAATCGCCGGGTCCCGAGAGCGGGATCCTGTAGAGCGATCCGTTCGTAGCCGGCAGGTAGTAGAATCCCCCTGCGATGACTCCGGTGGCCGTCTCGTATCCGACCCCTTTGGGATAGGTGAAATGCCAACGCTCCTCTCCGGTATGGCGGTCGAAGCAGTACAGGGTCGGATCGGCCATGGAATCGGTGAATCCGCCTCCGGCGACCGCGTAGACGCTGTCCCCTTCCACCAGGGTCGCGGCGTTGACGTAGTTCGACCTCCCCTCGGTGACATAGGTCCAGGCGGTCGAACCCTTCCCCTCGGAAAGAACGGCGGACTGATGGCCTGTGTTGGCGGAATCGCCGCGGACCATAGTCCAGGATGAACGATGCTCCGGGGTCTCGGTCGGGAGGACGCCCCCGGGGTAGAACCCCAACGCCATCGATCCTCCGGCGTATGCGGACGAGGGATCGAACGATTCCGTCGAATCGACCCATCCGCCATCAGTCCACGAGAATACGTGCCATCCGGCAGTGACACCGCCCGACGTCCTATCTGAAAGACCATCGACCGAGATGCCCTGTTCGAACGATATCGTCCGGCCCGACGATGCGGCCGCGTTGGACAGGACCTCCCCCACCGTGGCTCCGTCCGCCGTGCTCCATTCCGTGATCCCGTTCCCGAGATCGATCAGAACGGAATCGTCCTGATATGCGTCAGAGTCCGACGAACCCACGACGACGGCGGATGCCGCCGCCAATAATACGAGGAGCATCATCGCCCCTGTTGCTCTCCGATCCATCGGAATCCCTCTCCTGTGATGGGCAGATAGTCCTTGTAGTCGTCCCCGACGTATTTCGGCAGAACGACGCCGTCTTCGAACGCTTCGCCATGGACGGCTCTCGCCATCAGCTCCATCATCTGCGCGACCCTCGGACCCGCACGCGAGGCGCAGTCCGTTGCATCGCCCGAGAACAGGTAGATCTCGCCGTTCTTGAACGCCGAAGTCCCCTTCCATTCCGAAGACATGGAATCGAGCATCGAATCGTATTCGGACTCGGTCGCGCCGTAGTCCGAAGACACTATGATTATCTTCTCGGGGTCGTAGGACGCTATCATCTCAGCATTGACCTGGACCCATCCGTCCTCTCCCGAGAATATGTTGAACATGAAGAGCTCGCCCATGGCATCGTCGATGTACGTACCCGAACCCGATGCGTAGGGCGACTTTATGGCGGAGAGAGCCACCATAACCCTCTTCTCCCATTTGAAATCGTAGGATTCCACTATGCCGCGGACCTCGGAGATCTGCTTCTCCAATGTGCCGATCTCCTCGCGTGCGGCGTCCGGATCGCCCAGCGCCACCCCTGCGAGATGCATATTGTCCATCACGGCCTGTATGGATTCGCCGCCGTCCAGGACGAGCACATCGACTCCCGCCGCCCTCAGCTTCTCGGCGGCCTTGAGATGCGTGCTCTGGGTGCTTATGCAGACGACCATGTCCGGATCCAGCTGCAGAATGGCCTCGAAACTAGGGTTGGTGAATCCTCCGACCTCTGCTATCTCGCCGGATGCCCTGCGTTCCTCGATCTCGGAAGGATAGTTGCTGTATCTGTCCGTTCCCACTATGAGATCCATCGCACCCGCGGCGCAGATAGTCTCGGAGCAGGACGGGGCGAGAGAAACTATGCGGGAAGGGCTGTCGTACCCGTACACCGGCTCCCCTGTGGAATCGACCGCGGGAGAAGGCTGCCCGCCATCCTCCACGAGGCCGTAGCACACGGCGCTGTAGTTCGACAGACGGATCCCATCGGTCGGAGGCTCGGACCATCCGGTCGCGCCCTTCTCGACGACGAAAAGCCTCCATGCGGAGCCGTTCTCCCCGGACCGGCCGTCTATCGATAGAATATTGTTCCCATCCCGGACGAGGTCGAAGTCTTTCTCGGAGCATAGCGCCTCCAGCGCTTCTCCGGGAGACTTCTCCCCGTCCTGGGACGAGTAGATCGTTTCGTAATCGCCGAAATCGACGATTAACCCTGTATCGTAGTCGGCGGGCGATGCGGTCGGCAGAGCCGCAACGGTCAACGCCAGTCCGACGATGAGAATCGCCAGAGATATGGCGGCCTTCGCTCTGCTCCCCTGCATCGGTCCACCATTTTAGATCAGAGAGGTGCGACCAGTTCAGGAGTCTTTCCGTCCAGAGAGTAGACGATGAGGAACTGGGAGCAGGAATCGGACTTCAGCTTCTCCATGGTCGCGGATGCATACCCCCATGCTCCGTCGACGATCTCGTACTGGGTCCAATAACTGTAATTGCCGGATTCTTCCTGAACCATCTTCAGCCCGTACATGGACTCAATTCCCTTGCCGTAGCTCTTATCAGAGGGGACAAACGGGACGGAATAGATCTCGGCTGCATTCGTCCACGCATCGAAGACAGTCTCGCCCACGCCGTTTATGCGATAGTAGAGGCCGGTGTTGGATTCGACGGTGAACACGGTTCCCTCAGTGCTGAAATCCCAGACCTTGGCCTTGGAGACGTCTGTCACGGCGACCTGAGCTCCGTATCCTCCGTAGACGATAGCGGTGTACTCGGCATCGGCGGCAGCGATCTTCTCCATGGTCACATCGTTCAGAACCCATGCTCCATCCTTGTAGGAGTACTGCTGCCAGTAGACCCACTCCTTCTCAGAGACTTGATTCATCCCGAGTCCGAAGAGGGACTGTATTCCCTTGCCGTAGCTATTCTCGGAAGGAACGAAAGGTATGTCGAACTTGTCGGCGGCGTCGACGAACGCATCGTAGACGGTCTCGCCTTTTCCGTCGATCCAGAAGTAGACGCCTTTGTCGTCCTGGATGAGGAAGGTCACATCGGACTCCCTGCCTTCCTCGTGCTTGTCGTTCAGCGCCTGTGCGGCGAAGACGGCTACGATGAGGACGACAACGACAGCCACGATGATGATGGCTTTCTTCTTACTGTCCATTTAATCACCCGGACGCGGACGTCCGTTACACATTGTATCCCTATTCATCGTATATAATATTGGATGAATAATCCACATGCTGGCACGATTAGTGCATGGTGAAATGACCGAAATGAACGACTGTTCTGCCGTGTGGAAAAAGGATGCTGCCGGGCCCTCCGGCAGCTGAGTGGAATCACTCCTCTTCGATGATCTCTTCAGGAGCACCTGCGAACTTGACCAGCGCGAAGGCCTCCATGAAATGGAGCCTTCCGGGAAGCACCAGAGTGAACAGAGGCTCACCGAGATCCATCTTGAGGAGGTCCTGCGGATATCCGGCGAAGACCTTCTCGTCCGGGGACCCGACACGGGATGCCACGCAGAGCAGGGTCTTGTCGTCGATCAGGCCCTCCTTCCACTCCTCCTCTCCGGCCAGGAGCCACTCGATGGCCTGGTGGGCGGTCATGTATCTGAGCTCGTCGGCGCGGATATCGAGGAGGATCATCGTGTGCAGGCCGCGCTTCTTGTTCTCCATGATATGGTCGTAGGGGGACTTGGGGTGGTAGTTCTCCTCCATGAACGGCAGAGTGACGGTCCTTCCGAACTTGTAGTGCTGCAGCCCAAGGGACGTGGGGCATGCGGAGAAAATGGATATCCCGTGGAACAGGCGGACGGGGATCCCGGCCTCAGAAGCCTGTATCCTGAGGTCCACATGGGTGGTCGCGGACATCGTATCACCGGCCGTGATAAAGCCCACCCTCATGGTCTTCGCATCGGAGATGATGTCGTCGCATTCCTCGACCTGGGATCTGTACAGGATATGGATCTTCTTGCCGATCGCCTTCTCAAGATCCTCCGGCTTCGTTCCTATGAGAACGGAGGTATAGAACTCGGCGTAGATCTTGTCGCATTCCTTCAGTGCGTTCAGCGCCTTCACGGTCATTCCGTCTGTGCCGCTGAGACCCAGACCGACGAAAACGAGCTCGGATGCCATGCACTCCGATTGGGGACAGGCTATAAAAGGATGCGATACGGGCGCAAGGCTCAGAAGAAGACATCGGAAAGGTTTGAGAGGGGCCGGAGCCCCTCGATGGTTTCACTCCTTGACGAGGGTGCACAGGGCGTCGACGGCCCAGCATCCCTTGCCCTTGAGCCCCACGATGACGGGATTGATCTCGAGCTCGTGGATCTCGGGGTTCTCGATAGCGATGAGGACCATCCTCTTGATGACGTCCTTCATGGCATCGATGTCCGCCTCGGGGAGTCCCCTGGCGCCGGACATGAGCTTGTATGCCTTGGTGCTCTTGATCATCTCATCGAGCTGCTGCTCGGTCATGGGCACGTGGGCCTGGGAGATCTCCCTGAGGATCTCGACGTAAATTCCTCCGAGACCGAAGGAGATGACGGGTCCGAACTGCGGGTCCCTGATCATGGACAGGATGACCTCCTGGCCGGAGACCATCTGCTGGATGGAGACTCCGTCGATCCTCGCGTTGGGAGCGGCCTTGGTGCAGGACTCCATGATCTTGTTGTAGGCGGCGACAGCCTCGGCGGAGTTCTTGACTCCGACGACGACCCCTCCGACATCGGTCTTGTGCTGGATGTCGGGGGACACGATCTTCATGACCACGGGATATCCGATCTTGTCGCAGGCGGATGCGGCATCGTCGGCGCACCTGACGAGGGCCTCGCCGGGGGTCGGGATCCCGTATGCTGCGAAGATCTCCTTGCCCTCGGCCTCTGTGAGGGATCCGCGTCCCTCGGACCTGACCTTGGCGATGATCTTCTCGGAGACCTTCCTTCCGGAGATGGCGGGGACCTTGAGCGGATCCTGGCGCTCGTCCTTCCTGATGGTGTACCTCCTGAGTATGGAGAGGGCGCGGACCGCCCTGTCGGGGGTCGGGTAGGTGGGGACCTTGCCCTCCTTGAGGATAGCGTTGGCCCTGTCGCACTTGGCGCCGCCGGCGAAACAGACGGTGGTGGGAACGGGTATGTCGTCCCTCATCTCCACGATGATCCTCGCGACGGATTCGAGATCGGCAGTGTCGAGAGGGGATCCCATGATGACGAGACCGCCCACGTTGGGATCCTTGGTGACGATGTCGATGACCTCTCTGAAGTACTCGGCCTTGGCGTCTCCGCGGACATCGATGGGGTTGGTGAGTCCGGCGACGGTGGGGACGCGCCTCTTGATCTCCTCGATGGTCTCGTCGGAGAACTTGACGGCGTTGATGTGGGGTGCGTCGAACGCCGCATCCGCGGACATGACTCCGAGACCTCCGGCGTTGGTGATGATCGCGATGCCGTCCTTCTTCATCGGGCTGCAGGTGCTGAAGACCGCGAGGGCGTCGAACATCTCGTCGAGGTCCATCGCCCTGAAGATGTTGAGCTTGTTGAAGATCACGTTGTTGACCGCATCGGAGCCGGCGAGGGAGCCGGTGTGGGAGGAGGCCGCGGCGGATCCCGCCTGGGTCCTTCCGGACTTGAAGATGACGATGGGCTTCTTCACCTTCATGTTCTCGACGGCGCTGACGAACTTCTCTCCGTCGGAGATGCCCTCGCAGTACATTCCGATGACCTTGGTCTCGGGGTCCTCCGCGATGGACTCGAGGAGATCGGCCTCGTCGACGTCGGCCTTGTTCCCGAACGTGATGAAGTGAGCGAGACCCATCTTGTTGGCCACGGCCCAGTCGATGATGGAGGAGCCGACGGCCCCGGACTGGGAGAAGATGGTGATGTTCCCTTCCTCGGGGAGCATGTGGGTGAACGTCGCGTTGATCCCCTTGCCGGCGCACATGAGACCGAAGCAGTTGGGGCCCAGGAACCTGACTCCAGCATCCTTGGCAGCCTTGACGAGCTCCTTCTCGAGCTCTGCCCCCTCAGGGGAATCCTCCTTGAAACCGGCGGTGAGGATGGTGGCGTATTTGATGCCAGCCTCCTTCATCTTGGCGATCTCGCCTGCGACGAGGGGAGCCTTGACGGCCACGACGGCGAGGTCGATGGGTTCGCCGACATCGGTGACGGACGGGTAGGCCTTGAGGCCCATGATCTCCCCGCCCTTGGGGTTGATTGGATAGAGTTTGCCCTTGAAGCCGGCGTTCAGCATGTTCTTCACGAGCATTCCGCCCAGCTTCGTCTCATCGTTGGATGCGCCGATAATGGCTACGGAGTTGGGACTGAGTAGTTCCTTCATGGGTCGCGTATCCTGGATTCTTCATAAAAAGGTTTCTTAGAATTCGTAGAAACCTGACAAATATCGAATAATTCTCTACGAATTTCGAATTTTTGCATTGAAAATCTCACGGATTCAGTAAAAATACGACTATCGTACGATTATTCCTCGTACATACAAGGCCCATAGCGCCCATAATCGTCGAATGTCGAATGCCGATTATGCATATCTCGAAGTCTTCCAAGCTTCCAAAGAGGGAATGGAGGGAGGAAAGCAGGATAGGGCTCCGATTCCGAGAACCGGACTGCGTCTTTCGAAGGATATGCATCGGCATTCGAATTATCCGGACCTCCGCTCCTGCTAAATATCCCGGAAGGGATGGCCCCGCGCCGTGACGGCGGAGGGGCGCGATCCTATGAACGCCATGTGCACGTGACGGCGCACAGAGCCTCATACCATTAATTTGGGAACTTGCGGGAGCGGACGGCGTGTCGCCGCAGCAATGACCGGGAGACAACGTGGGGCCCGACACATACCCCCTGCGCAAGTCAGCGCTTCGAGGCCGGCGTCACCGCCGGACGATGAAAAGGCGTGTTAGCGCACGGGGGACACTTCTCATATGTGGAGATTCAGCCTCCTCAGCTCATACTCCATCTCCTTGCGGTCCGGATACTTTGACAGAATCGCGTCGTATGCCGCACCTCTGCGCTTGATCACAGGATCGTATCCCATGCCTACGCGGGCAAGCTGCGAGAAGACGCAGTAGTCGAAGAGGTCCTCGCCCACTTCATCGTCATCTATCGTCGTCGAGATGGCCACGACCTTCATCAATATGCTCGAACGGCCGACGGCCCTGCTTGTTCCGGATTTGATCCACCCTATGACCGCATCAGGATCGCGGACCAGCAGGCCCCTGTCCTCCAGTCTCCTGCGGCTCTCCTCCAGGTTCCTGACCCTGCCGCGAGGATCCGTCATAAAGCCGGTGAACCTGCGGATATACGTCTGCTGCTTGCTCCTGACGAATCCTTCGGAGGTCAGCCAATTGCATACGATGTCAGGGTACGGCATATCCTCTCCCAGTATCTTGGAGAATATCGTATTCGCTAGCGCCGACATGACCTCTGGCGGCGAGTCGATCAGGTAGTCAGAAACCTCGAACGTCGCCCACCTGTAGTTCCTGGTCCATCTGACCTTGAACTCCTGGAAAGCGGCGAATTCCGCTCTTACATCATCGAATCCGTGCCTCGCTCCGGCCGCGGCGAACAGCCGGGTTAGCTCGTTGTTATCCAATCTGATTCTCTCCTGCGGACATGCCGCAGATGGAATCCATTCGCGATGACGATTTAAGAGCGAGCAGTGCATGTACACTAACTCCGCGATGCTGACACCCCGCCAGTGTTTTAACGCCGATGCCGATGCATCCGCATGGAAGAGAATCCGGAACTCAGGGCTGTAACCGAGAAGATGCTAGAGAGCATCAGGAAGGAGTACGGCTTCGTCCCAGTGGTAAACCAGGTGATGAGCGAGAGGCCCGATGTTTTCGTTCCCATGGCCAACGTCGGGAAGGCCGTGCTGGAGAAGGGCGTCCTGGAGAAGAAGCAGAAGTACCTCTGCGCCCTGTCGGCGGCCACAGCCCTTGCCGGGGAGTACTGCATCGACGTGCAGATGAGACAGGCGATGGCCGCTGGAGCCACCAGAGACGAGATCTTCGAAGCGATCATGATCGGCTCATACATGGCCATGACCCGTTCAGAATCGTATGCATTCAGGAAGTTCGCCAAGAACTACGGCATCGATCTAGAATGATTGTAACGCCGTTAATAATCATTTATATACTATCGAAAGAATCAGGATGCCGATTGAAATGGTCACGATAACACCTGAAGCAGAGAAGTTCATCAACGACCTTCTCGAGAAGAACCAGAAGGTAGGGTACGGTATCAAGATCTACCTGTCAGGATTCGCATGCTCCGGACCCCAGTTCGGAATGTCCTTCAAGGAGAAGCCCGACGAGAACGAGATCGTCGATAAGACCGCCCACGGATTCGAGATGTTCTACGATGCAGACACCGAGAAGGAGCTCAAGGACTGTGTCATCGAGTTCATCGACGACCCGAACTTCGGAACCGGGCTCACCATCAGGAACCCCAACTTCAACGGTTGCGCCTCCTGCGGCGGCGGATGCCACTAAACCTTTGAAAGGGGGAGAAATCCCCCACTGTTTTCTCTGACGGACTATCGTCCTCATCGATTCTTTGCTGCGAAGTGTCCGTAAAGCTTCACGGTCGCCACGGAAATCAGAACCAGAACTATCGCCCCCAGCATAACCGGAGCGACTATATAGGTCGCCGATGCGCCGGAAGTCACTCCGAACAGCGCCGTCGCACCTCCGGGAGGATGCACCGTATCCGTGAGCACCATCGCTACGAGCGATGCCGAAACAGCCAGCGCAGTCGAGAACCATGTGCATCCCATCAACGCAAACAGCGCGACAGCGATAGCGGCGGATATCACATGTCCGCAGATGACATTCCTCGGCCGAGAGGGCTTGCTCCCAGGCATCGCAAATAGGATCACACAGGATGCGCCGAACGATGCTACCAGCATGGGCATGCCCATATCGAAAGAGAGGAACGAGAGGACGGATATGGCGACGAATCCTCCTGTTCCGAAAAACAGGGTCTTCCTGATATCCACATCCTCGGCGAGCATCGCCTTTCTCCAGTCCATGGACCCTCGAACTGCACACCAGTAGGTATCGTTTGCCGTTCTCGTTTCTAAAAATACTTATATCATATAGGAATAGTCGGAAATCAAGATACGGCGAGTCCACACCCGCCGACTGAGGAATCGATATGACAGGATTCAAGGACATGGCGACATCGGTGATTCACAGCGGCATTCCGATAGACGAGAGGACGGGCGCCGTCAACGTGCCTATCTACCAGACGTCCACGTTCAAACAGGACGGATTGGGCAGGATGAGAGGGTATGAGTACAGCAGGACGGGGAATCCGACAAGAGAGGCCCTCGAGAAGCTGATAGCGGACCTCGAAGGAGGAACCGCCGGCTTCGCTTTCGGATCCGGCATGGCCGCACTGACGGCCGTGATCTCGCTCTTCGGCAGCGGTGACAGGATCCTGATCTCCGAGAACGTCTATGGAGGAACCTTCAGGGTGCTGGACAAGGTCTTCAGCCGTTTCGGAATCTCCTATTCCATCGTGGACACTACATCCGCGGAGATCCTCGACGACAGCTTCGGAGACGATGTGAAGGCCGTCCTGATCGAGAGTCCGGCCAATCCCCTGATGACCGTCACCGACATCCGCGTGGTCTCGGAGATAGCGAGGAGGCATGGAGCCCTCACGATCGTCGACAACACGTTCATGACCCCCTATCTGCAGAGGCCCCTGGACCTCGGTGCCGACATCGTGGTGCACAGCGCCACCAAGTATCTGGGCGGACACAGCGATGTGGTCGCCGGCCTGGCAGTGGTCAAGGACGATGATCTGGCGCAGAAGATAGGATTCATCCAGAACTCGACAGGAGGAGTGCTCGGACCGTTCGACTCGTTCCTCCTTATCAGAGGAATCAAGACCCTGGCCGTCCGCATGGACCGCCATGTCGAGAACGCCGAAGCCATAGCCGAATGGCTCTCGTCCAACGATGCCGTCGCCACCGTCCACTACCCCGGCCTCGTCACCGATCCGGGCTACGAGGTAAACTCCAAGCAGGCCAGGAACGGAGGCGCCATGATCTCGTTCGAACTGAAGGACGGGTACGACGTTCCGAAGTTCTTCGAATCACTGAAGCTCATAGCTCTCGCAGAGAGCCTGGGGGGCGTGGAATCCCTCGCCTGCCACCCCGCGACCATGACGCATGCGTCCATCCCCAAGGACATCCGCGAGAAGGTCGGAATCACCGACGGTCTGATCCGCCTGTCCCCCGGGATCGAAGGCAGGGAGGACATCATCGCCGACCTGGAGCAGGCCATCGAGGAGGCGAGGATATGACCCTCTACCAGTCGATGCACGAGCTCGTCGGGAACACCCCCCTCGTCCATCTGACCAACATGGGCCTTCCCGACGGAGTGAACGTCTACGCCAAGCTGGAGCTCTACAACCCCACCGGAAGCGTCAAGGACCGCACCGGGGAGTACATGGTCCGCGATGCCGAAGAGAAAGGCCTGCTCAAGAAGGGAGGCACCATCGTGGAAGCCACCGCGGGCAACATGGGACTCGGACTGGCCATGGCTGCGATGGGTCACGGGTACCGCATCATATTCGTCGTCCCCACCAAGTTCTCCGAAGAGAAGCTCACGCTCATGCGCGCGCTGGGAGCGGAGATCGTCAGCACACCGCACGAGGACGGGATGCTCGGTGCCGTGGCGAAGGCCGAGGAGATCATCAAGGAGATCCCGGGTGCCATCTCGCTGAAGCAGTTCGACAACATGAGCAATCCGCGCGCCCATTTCGAAACCACCGGGCCCGAGATATACAGGGATCTGGACGGGAAGGTGGACTACGCGGTCATGGGAGCCGGCAGCGGAGGAACGTTCTCCGGGATAGTCGGATACCTCAAGAGCAGGAACCCCGCCGTCAAGGGAGTCCTCGCCGATCCCGTCGGATCCACCATGGGCGGAGGAGAGAAGGGCGAGTACGCGATAGAGGGGATAGGCAACGACTTCATCGCCAAGACCATGGACATGAGCCTCGTCGACAAGGTCATCAAGGTCACCGACAAGGAAGCATTCGACGAGTGCCGCAGGCTCGCCGCCAAAGAAGGCATATTCGCCGGAGAATCCTCGGGGGCGGCCATGGCCGCCGTGAGGATCCTCGCCGAGGAAGTCGGGAAGGGGAACATCGTCACGGTCTTCCCCGACAGAGGCGACCGCTACTTCAGCAAGCACCTCTACGCCTGATCGGCGGGAGCCGCAAACGGGGCAGTCCGGATCCCTCTCGAAGTTTATCCTCTGGAACCTCCAGGTCTCCAGATCCATCGAGAGGAAGGATCCGGCGGTCCCCATCCTTCCGGTAATCAATTTGAGAACCTCCGCCGCCTCCATGGAGCCGACCGTGGAAACCACGGCGCCGATGGACGCAGGGGTCCTCTTCTGCTCGGGGATGTCCCCCATCATGCACCTCAGACACGGTGTGCGACCTGGGATGCAAACCGCCAGCTCCCCGGAGAAGCCGTCGATTCCGCCATGGACCAGAGGCTTCCCGGATTCCACCGCATAGCGGTTGAGATCCATCCTGCCGCCGATGGAGTCCAGACAGTCCACGAGTACATCGCATCCGGCGAACATATCCTCGGTGTCCTTCGAGAAACGGCCCACATGAGCCTGCACATCTATCTCCGGATCTATGCTGTGGATCCATTCCGAAAGCACAAGCGCCTTCGGTCTCGGGTCGCCTCCGCGCACCTCGGCGCAATAGACGTACTGACGATTGAGATTGGAGATCTCCGGACGATCCGGATCCATTATGACGAAGTGATGGACTCCTGCAACCGCGAGAGCCGTGGCCACATTGGTGCCCAGCCCTCCGCACCCTACAAGACCGATGCATGATCCACATATCCTCGCCTGCCCCTCGTCTCCGAAAACCCTGAACTGACGCTCGTATCTCCCCATTTTTCTCGCCTCGTCCCCTTAGCAGCATCCTGCAGATAATCCCCGCTGCAATGCCCATCAGGTAATTCATACTTTTCATATAGGAATATTCATTAATGATACGGGCCATCAGTGTACCATAGGACGAGGAGTCCCGGAAGGGATGAAATGGACACCATACTAGTGAGATACTGCGAGATCGGACTGAAGAGCGACCCTGTCAGAAGGAGATTCGAGACGATCCTCGAACAGAACATGGTAAGCATGCTCGCCGCGGATTCCGTTGAGGCCGTTGTAAAAAGGGGCAACGCCAGATTCTATGTCGAGACAGAGGACGCGGATGCCGCTGTCGCCTCCCTCAGGAAGGTTTTCGGTATCGCATCGATGTCCGTCGCCGAAGTCACATCCCCCATTCTTGAGGATATCTGCCAGAAATGCGCGGAACTGTCAACGACCTCCATCGCCGACGGGACGACATTCGCGGTTCGCGCCCGCCACGACGAAGGCGGACAGAAATACACCAGCATGGATCTGAACCGCGCCGTGGGACAGGCGATCCTCGACAGGAATACCGGAAGGGGCATCAGCGTGGATCTGAACAACCCGGACACCACCGTGTACATCGAGGTCAGATGCGGCAAGGCGTACATCTTCACATCCTACATCAGATGCCACGGAGGACTTCCTCTCGGAAGCCAGGGCACCGTCGTCGCCGAAGTGAAGGACGACAGAGGGCTGGCCTCGGCATGGCTAATGATGAAGCGCGGCTGCCGTGTGACCGTCGTCGGAGACTATGGTTCCGATGTCCTCAGGCATTTCGAGCCCAATCTCAAGATCCTGACGGAAGACATGCCTTATCCCAGACGCGCGCTCGGAGTCGTGCTCGGATCCTCCATAGAGGGATTGAAGACGACGAACGGTATGAGATCCGGACTGCCGCTCTTCTTCCCCACCATCGGCATGACCGATGAGGACGTCGGAGGGCTCCTAAAGGAGATAGAGGCCGAATGACCGACGGATACGAGGAAAGGATGGAGAGGCTGGAAAGCCGCCTCGCCGACATGAACGGCTGCGCGATCTGCTTCTCCGGAGGACTTGACAGCACCGTCCTCATGGACATCGCCAATAGGATTCTAGGAGAGAAAGCGGTCGCCGTGATGGTTGACGTCCCCATGATGGCCGACAGACAGCGTGATGCCGCCATGAAAGTGGCCGAAAGCATCGGATGCCGCCTGGTCCGCGTGCCGGTGGAGATCGGCGAACTCGACGGGATCCTCCGGAACGGCCATGACAGATGCTACATCTGCAAGACCGTGATGTACCGCAAGGTCAGGGATGCCGCGGAGAAGCTGGGCATCGAGAACGTGGTGAACGGCGAGATCGTGGACGATCTCTCCGAGGACCGTCCGGGGATGGCCGCAGGTCCGGAGAACGGCATACTGACGCCGCTCCTCGATGCCGGGATCCATCGCTGCGACATAGTCCGGTACCTGGGAGGCATGGATCTCCCGCTGAAGCTGGTCAAGGACACGTGCATGCTCATGCGCTATCCCGAAGGGACGCCGGTCACCGTGGGCGATCTGAGGACGGTCGAGATGCTGGAGTCAGAGGTCCGGGGACTGCTCGGCATAAGGCAGCTGAGAGTCAGGAGGACTCCCGACGGATACTCGGTGCAGACATCCTCGGAGGAGCGCAAACTGCTACTGTCCGGAATGGATTCCGTGAAGAAGGCGTTCGCCACCCATGGCTTCGAGGCAAGCTTCAACGAGATTCCTTACGACCGCCGACGTCGCAGGAACATGGACATATAGATGGGAAGGTAGAGGATGCCGTCCCTCTCCTCGATATCCTTCAGACAGAGTATGACCGGCTGTCCGATCCTCTTGCCGAAGCGCTCCATGAACTTATCGAGGGAGACGTGCTTGGTGGATCTGGAGGACTTGACCTCCAACGGGCACACCTTCCCGTCCTTCATCACCAGGAAATCAATCTCGATGCTATTCCTTCTCGTATCCGGATCGCTGCGGGAATAGAAGAAGAGCCTGCGGCCGTTGGCCACGAGGGCCTGAGCCACCAGATTCTCTGCGAACATCCCCTCGTTGAGGTTCATCCTGTCCATCAGCAGATCCGCATAGACCCTGTCGGCATCCATTCCCAGCTCCGATACGGCGTGCGTCACGAGCAGCCCGGTATCGGCCATGTACAGCTTCATCGAGGCCCTGTCGCTGTACATCCCTAGACCTATCGACGGATCTGTGGAATTGAAACAGGGATTGACGACTCTAGAATCGCACAGCCACATGAACGAATCGTTGAATCCACGCGATTTCGGATCCTTGACCAATGACGACTCGCTGAACCTCTTGTACTTGGAATTCAGCATCCCGGGTATCGTATCGAATATGCTCTCCACTGATATCCTGTTGGCTCCTGCATATTTCGCCGCATCCTCCCGATAGAGCCTCAGAATGTCCCTCTTCTTCTTGTCGACATCGCGGAATTCATGATTCTCGACATAGGCGAGAACAGCCTGAGGCATCCCTCCGACCAGCATATACTGCCTGTAGAGGTTCATGATGCGCTTGTGGGGGCCTTCGCCCAGCGGTTGCCTGCGTTCATAGAATTCACGCATCAGCGGAACAGAGCTGTCGTCGCCCAAGGCCCAAAGGAACTCTTCGAAATCCAGGGGATTCAAGATGATCTCCGATTCCTCCGAGGGGATGAGGATGCCTTCCACATTCGTCTTGATGGAAAGAAGAGAACCAGTCTCGATGATGTCGAACCTACCATCCTCCACCAGGACCTTGACTATCTCTCTGGCACGAGGGAACAGTTCGACCTCGTCGAACACGATTGCCGATTCGCGTGGATATAGCCTAACCCCATATTCCAGGGACAGCTTATTGTACAGAAGATTCAGATCGCCCGCATCATTCAGAAACGATTCTTTGATACGCGGCGGTACCCTCATGAAGTCCACCAGGATGTAACTGCGGTATTCATTCTCCGCGAACATCCTCACAAGGAAGCTCTTGCCGGTTCTTCTGGCCCCGCTCACGAGAACCGCAGTGGATCCTAAATCCGAATCCTTCCACTGTTTCAAGGCGTTGTACGCCTTTCTCCTCAGAATCGGATAACTCATATTGGACCAATTAACCGCAGGTATATTAGACAATTTAAAGATTGCACATTCACTTTCTTAGAATAAGTCGGGTTTTTGCACATTCACTTTCTTAGAATAAGGTAGCATTCCGCACATTCTACCATAGAATATGGAAAGGGGGTCTCCCCCCTATGTTTGAACTCAGAGGACCTTCGAAAGGAAGTCCTTGAGACGCAGGTTCTGAGGGTTCCCGAAGATGTCCTCGGGGGAGCCCTCCTCCCCTATGACTCCGTCGTTGAGGAAGATCACACGGTCGGAGATCTCCCTTGCGAAGCCCATTTCGTGGGTGACGACCAGCATGGTCATGCCCGAATCGGCCAGATCCTTGATGATCTTCAGGACCTCTCCCACCATCTCCGGATCGAGAGCCGACGTAGGCTCGTCGAAGAGCATCACATCGGGGTTCATCGCAAGAGCCCTCGCGATGGCCACACGCTGCTGCTGTCCTCCGGAGAGCCTCGTGGGATGCTCGTCCGCCTTGTCAGCCAGACCTATCCTCCCGAGCAGCTCGTCCGCCTTGGCCGAGGCGGCCTCCTGCGTCATGGTCTTGAGCAGGACGGGAGCGAGCATTATGTTCTCCTTGACGGTCTTGTTCGGGAAGAGGTTGAAGCTCTGGAACACCATGCCGATCTTCGTGCGGAGCTGATCCACCTCGGCGGAATCCTCCAGTCTCTTGGGAGGCATCAGAACGGCCTTGATCCTGGCCCCGATGCCCTTGTCCTCTGAGACTTCTGCCTCTCCGTATATCTCCTTCCCCTCGAAAACTATGGAGCCTCCCGTGGGAACCTCCATGAGGTTGATCGAGCGGAGGAGGGTCGACTTTCCGCATCCTGAAGGACCTATGATCGAGATGACCTCTCCCTTGCGGACCTTCAGATCGATGCCTTTGAGCACCTCGTTGTCGCCGAACGTCTTGCGGAGTCCGGCGATCTCTATCAGAACCTCTCCGTCAGTAGGCATTGTTGAGCCTCCTCTCCAGTCTCTTGATCAGATATGTGAGCACAAGGACTATCGCCAGATAGATGGCGGCTACCACGAGCAGCGGAAGCAGCGCATCATAGGTCTGTCCCCTGATGATATCTCCCGCACGGGTCAGATCCATGACTCCGATGTAACCGGCAACGGAGGTCTCCTTGAGAAGGGATATTCCCTCGTTGCCCAGCGCAGGCAGGATGTTCCTGAGCGCCTGAGGCATGATGACCGTCTTCATGGACTGGCTGTTGTTCATACCGAGGCTTCTGCAAGCCTCCATCTGACCCTTCGGCACGGAGTTGATTCCGGAACGGAACACCTCCGCCACATACGCTCCCGAATTGAGACCGAACGCCACGCTCGCAACCAGAATCTGATTCAAATTGACCGATGCGAAAACGACATAATAGATGATCAGCAGCTGGACCATCACAGGCGTTCCGCGTATCACTGTGATGTACACCCTGCATATCTTGTCGGCGATGCGGAACTTGCCCGTCTTGTCATGGGTGCTGCGGACCATCGCAGCAACGGCACCTATCACGAGACCCATGACGAGCGCCAGGACCGTGATCATCAGCGTGTTCTTCAGACCCTTGAAGATGTAGCTGTAGCGGTCGTTGTCGAGGAAGTCCTTCTTGAACTTCTTCCAGACCGAGGCGAAGAAGCCGTCGTCCCCTCCGTCGTCGTCCTCGGTAACCTGCTCTTTGTGCTCGTCGAAGTACGAAGGAATTCCGCTAACAAAGCCGTTCTCCGCGTAATAAGATGTAATCTTGTCAACCGTGCCGTTTTCTATCAATTTGTCGAGAGATGCGTTGAAAATCTCATACAGCTCCGTGTTATCTTTCGCGAAAATAAATCCATAATATTCGGTCTCAGCGTCCAATATATCGCGAATTTCCAACTCAGGATGAGCGGCCACCTGCGCTATTGCAACCTTGTAATCGACAACCTCGCAATCCGTCTTTTTGTTGATGATATCGAGGATAACCTCAGTATAGGATTTCTGGAAAGTGACCTTATTGCTAATAGTCTCGGCATAGGCAGCACCAGTAGTTCCGTTTTGAACGGAGATGCTCTTGCCCCTGACATCATCCATCGTTTTGAGAGGAGAATCTTTCAAAACAACAAGTACCTGCTTATTGTCGGCGTATGGTGTAGAGAATTTGATCTGTGATTTCCTCTCTTCATCGATTGAGAATCCAGATGCTCCCATGTCAGCCTTGTGCTGCTGAACAGACATGATGATGGAATCGAAATTGTTCTGCCTGAACTCCACTTCGTATCCAATATCATCGCATACAGCACGGACTATGTCCATGTCGATACCCACGAACTTGTCGCCTATAATATCATCAAATGGCGGAAAATCAGGGCTGGTTTCAACGATTATCTTCCCTTTGCTCTCCCAATAGGGAGGAGTATCGGGACTGTATCCGTGGTCTTTATAGTAGTCAAGAATCTTCTGAATCTTCCCATTTTCATTCAACTTGGCATAAGCTGCATTGAATTCTTCCTGAAGATCGACATTGTCCTTCGCGAAAACAAACCCATAATCTTCTACAGGGGCATCCAGAATATCACGAATTTCCAATTCAGGATGGGCCGCCACTTGAGATATGGCAACGACATTGTCAACAATCTCGACGTCCGCCTTCTTGTTTATAACATCAAGAATTACCTCCGAGTAGCCCTTCTGGAATACGACGTTGCTACTGATCGTCTGGGCATATTTGGCGCCAGTGGTTCCTGTCTCGACTGACAGAATCTTGCCCCTGACGTCGTCCATCGTCCTAATGTCGGAGTCTTTCAGAACAACTGCGACCTGCTTCACCTGATAATAGGGAGTCGAGAAATTGACATTCTCCTTCCTGTCGTCGTCTATCGTGAATCCGGAGGCCCCTATGTCGGCCTTGTGCTGCTGGACCGACATCACGATCGAGTCGAAGTTGTTCTGCTTGAACTCGACGCTGTAGCCCATCTCCTTGCAGACGGCACGGACTATGTCCATGTCGATACCGGCGAACTCATCACCGTAGAGGTAATCGAATGGCGCGAAATCGGGACTGGTCTCAACAATTAGAGTCCCCTTCTCATCCTCATTCAACTCTCCTACTACGACTACGAGAGCGCATGCTACCACAACGATTGCAATCGTCGCGGCCAATAGCTTCCTGTCCATTGTATCAACCAAAGCTGACGCATAGG
>ERZ808242.729-NODE-729-length-22268-cov-21.647144_pt1 | contig 22268 bp, 16 predicted proteins | sample MGYA00521244_ERZ808242 | MGnify/ENA primary metagenome ERZ808242 (study PRJEB31516, sample SAMN03275573) | gut metagenome | biome: mammalia-associated habitat; material: feces | host: Papio cynocephalus | place: Kenya | collected 2012-07-27 ... | reverse complement strand
AACAGAACAAAACCTCTCATCATTCGCAAGAATGGCGAGAGGTTTCTTTTTTATCTTCTTTTCGACAAAAAGACTATGAATACCATAAAAAGCTCCGTATTATTTTTGTTTTTCGAGAAAATATGCTAACTTTGCAACCATCAAACGAACATATAATTTAAAGGAGAAGACTATGGGTAGAAGAAGATTGCCCTTGGGCATACAAGATTTCGAGGAACTACGTAGAGGCAATTACCTTTACGTGGATAAGACCGATATGGTCTGGGAAATCGCCAACGGCGACAAGTACAATTTCTTCAGTCGGCCTCGCCGCTTCGGCAAATCCCTGCTCACCTCTACCCTGCAATGCTACTTCGAAGGAAAGAAAGAGCTCTTTGAAGGACTTAAGATCATGGACTTGGAGAAAGACTGGATCAAGCGACCTGTCATCCACTTCAGTATGAACCTGGGAGGATCTGACGCAGAATCCCTACGCCAATACATCGACGATACATTGGCCAAATATGAGAAAATATATGGCAAAAGCCCTACTGAAGCAAACATCAACAACCGCTTTACAGGTATCATAGAAAGAGCTTACCAACAATCGGGAGTACAAATTGCAGTTCTTGTGGATGAATACGATGCCCCATTGCAACATTCCTATAAGACCGATAAGCACGAAAAGTGTCGCAATCTCTATCGTGATTTCTTTACGGGTCTGAAGGATTACGGCTATTGCATCAAGTGTGTGTTTCTGACAGGAATCACCAAGTTTACGCAAATTAGCTTATTTAGCGTGCTCAATACACTGACCAACATTAGTTTCTACAATGAATATGCCAGTATCTGTGGTTTAACTACCGATGAAATAAAATTCTATTTCAAACCAGAGCTGGAGAGATTGGCAGTAATGAGACATTGGACCGTCCCACAAGCCATCTCAGAACTTCAGCAAAAATACGATGGCTATCATTTCTCCGAAAACCTCGTTGGGGTTCATAATCCCTTTAGTGTACTCAGTGCGCTCAACGAAGGGAAACTAAAGTCATATTGGATGTCAACAGGAGCAAACGCCTTGCTGATGAAAATCCTAAAAGATTTCGCAAACGATGCCACTACCCTGGATGGTTCTCTCATCGACATGAATTACCCGGAGACCTCCGATGTCAATACGACGAATCCCAAACTGTTCTTATACCAAGCAGGTTACCTTACATTAAAAGGTGTACTAGGAGACAGCTACATTCTTGGTTTTCCAAATGGCGAAGCCAAGAAAGCTTTGCTCAACATGCAATACAAATAAAGAAAGCCCTCTATCGGATAGAGAGCTTTCTTGTCAATACTTTATCATTCTCGTTTGAATACTGATTGCTATCCAAACGAACCGTTACCTTTACGATATATACCGCAGAAGCCTCTACTGGGATGCTTACGGTATTGGCTTCTTGCAGCTGCCTTGTAGCTACCAACTTGCCATCCACGGTAAATACCTCCACCTTATTTAATATAGGCGCTGGCGAAGAAACCACGAGGGTGCCGGATACAGGCGAATAAACCTTGACGGCATTTTCATCCATTGTCGCCGCCTCGATGCCTGTGGCGCCACGAGTTGTGGTCAAGAAGTACCTGCCATGCTCATTGGCTGCTATCTCCACAGCCTCATCATCCGTCAGTTCTCGGTACTGCTTGCTCTCCGCATCATAGAGATAAAGAGGAGCGGAAAGCTTGTCGAGACCTTTGAGTTTCAAGCTGAGCTTGGTGGTGCTCGAAGCATCTGCCTTATTACTGCCTAGGACATTTGCTGACGATGAGCTTGCCCCATTGCTGATTACGCCCAACGGCAACCAGTCGATGCTTGGCATGGTGTTCACAGCCACTGCTTGGTCGTCAGCCACAGTATAGAGCATTGGCACATCCTTCAAGTTCTCATCGTAGAGCAATGGCGCATCTTCCGACGAATCGTAATCAGGTGTAGCCTCGGCATTGACCACTACCCTAGCCTCACTACTGTTACTGCCGTCAGACACACGCATCGTCAACAAGCGAGACTGCGCCTCATCTTCTGCCGCCTGTGTCTTTACGCCGCCCAACACTTCTCTATCCACGGTCATCGCCGAGGTGAAGTTGAGCGAAGAAGCCGTTTGCCCATCTGCCAACTTCACGAAGAACGATTGCATCGGAGCGATGGTCACGTCGTTCTTCGACTCATAGCTCTGGGTGGACATATCCAACTTATCATAGAGTTTCAAGGCTCCGTTCTCATACACATATATCGTTGGCGACAAGGCTGGGTTCGCCTTGATAAACTTATACATGCTCAGCGTAGCCATGTAAGGATTACCCACGAGATAATAAACATTGCCATCCGACAACTTCGAGAGCGATTGGCTCATCTTGCCCAAGGCACTCTCCTGCTTGTCCTCATCCACCACCAAACGATAGGCATTCTCCTTGTTGAGCGTTGCCGTGATGGTAGAGCCTGATGAAGTAGAGCCTGATTGCGAGTCACCACCGTTCACGGTAGATTGTTCCCTATTATAATAGGTGTACTTCGTGTCTGCCTTTGGCAAGCGAAGCAAAGCCGTAGGTGTGTCTGAGGACACCGTGTATTTGTCGCCCATCTTCAAGGCGAAGCCCTCCATTGGCGAATACTCCTTGTCCACCTTATTATATACGTGGCTCCAGTTGGCTGAGACTGCCTTCAGGTCTTGGTCTGCGAAAGAGATGCCCGTGCCCGAATAGTCGTAAGCCTTATGCGATGCCTCTGTCCCTAGCTCAGAGAGCTTGATTTCCTCGGCAGAGGTGTCGTCCCAGCTACGCTGATAGAACGGACTCGTCACTCGGTTGTTGTTCTGCTCCGAGAAAGAGATAGGCTCGAAAGCCTCAGTCTCCTGTCGGTTGCTTGCCTTCGGCACATACATATCGCCTGCATAGACATCCTTCAGTGGTGATGAGAGCGCATACCAAGTATTGGGTTTCAACTCCTTCTCCACCCATGCCTTGTTATAAATCAGGTAGCACTGGTCGAGCAGCTCGCCTCCTGGCTTGAAGTATATCTGGTCGCAAGTGTTGCCATAGAACTTCTCGCATTCCAGGTTGCCGTCGACATTGAGTCCGTGGTTAGTCGTATCCGTTGCATCCCATTTTGCCAGGATGGCGTACTGGATGTTGGTGGTTGCCACATCACCCTTGGCATTGGATAGCTTGGTGGCGATACCATTCGACTTTTGGTAGGCGATGTAGCCCAAGTCTGGGAAGTACAAGCCACTCAGATTAGGGATGACCACCTTGGTGAACTTCATCGGAACGTATGCGTTCATTCGGTCGATAGCCACCTCGTTGGCATTGGCAGCAGATGTCGAATTGGTACCTGATGCCGAATTAGCAACCGATGTCGATGTCGAAGAGCCTACGTAATCCGTGTAATCAGCCTCGCTCTTATAAAGCTCGCTTCTTGTGGAGCGAATCCAATTCTGGTCGTTATTCCAGGCGGCGCTCATATTCTGATTGGCAGTAGGATTCCAAGTTGCATACTCAGGAACTATCTCGAATCTCACATAGGTTTCTCCCGAACAGAGCACCGTAGTACCTTTCGAGCCATCCTCGTTGAAGACCAGGATGCCCTCATACCAATATCCCTCGTGCAACTGCACGTCCGTGCCACTCGTTTGCGTTTCATCTACTTGTGGCATGAACTTCAAGCCCAACTGGGTGGCGTTTCTTGCCAACGTAGTGCTTTCCAATTCTGCCAACTTTAAACCTTCACCCAACCGATTTTGATAAGTAGGGTCGTTGGTGCCGGAGAGATAAATGGTAGAGAACGGTGTCTTGTCGCCATTATATTTCACGAACAAGAGATTGGCTGAGTTATCAGCGATGAAAGTCTTGCCACAAACTGGTATTCTCAGGAATCCTTTCTTGCCATCCACCTTAGCTTGCTGAGCCATCGCCTTCACCTGTGGCAAACCCAATCGAATGGTACGGGTATAATCCTTAGGATAAGTTACGTCTGTGAATCCGAACTCCAACTTTGGTCCATTCTTCACCGCACGAAGTTTGAAAGACATCATACCCAAGCAGATTTCATAGTTGACTCCACCTTCTGTAACTGTAGCAGAACCAGTGGTTGGCTCCACATAGATGGTATGCTCGCCTTCCGTAAGCGGGATGTTTTTAAATTCAGAGCTGTTTCGAACTACTGGGTCTCCATGCGTATTGTCGATATACCAGTTAAACTTGATGCTCTGCAGATTGACGCTACCTCCATTGTTCTGGTCCACCGTCTGCAACTGAGCCTTAATCTGATACTGCGGAGCCGCTCCCTTTTCGCAAGGGATGGTCACCGATGTGGCGATGTTTCCATTGGCATCCGTCACTACCACCGTCTGTTGCAACATCTTGAAGTTTTCACTATAGATGGAGCAGACATCCGAAGGCTTACCCCAACTCAACAGATTCTTATCCTCCACCGATTCGTCATCGAAGGCAAACGATAGGTAATATGTTTGCTTAGGGTCGAGATTGAAGTTACGGTTGGCGATGTTCACATACCATTCGTCGTTCACCTTCTCATACATTTTGGCACCATCCATCGTCTCTCCCTCATCTATCGAAGAATGGATGGTAGTGGAGCCCCACTTATATTCGGGCTGAGCCGCCGTACCATAGTTCACGGTCGTGGTAGGCTTGCCATTGGCATCGACAAAGCGGAAATAAAGTTTCTTGTCTTGATGGTCAGCCAGAGCTGCCATGGTTTCTTGCAAAGCTCTCACCTTCAGTTTGATGTAAGTAGGCGTGCCTTGGTTGATATCTACATCTGGACAGATAGGCGCACTTTGCAATACATCCACCTTGGAGGCTTTGGTATAGATGCGGAGGTCATCGAAAGCATAGTCAGCACCACTCGTTGACTTACAGAAGTTATCCACCACAATTTTGAAATCCGTGTAATTGTTGACACCACTCTCCTTTTGAAGCACCATCTTTCCATAGCCCTGATACCATTTGCCTGTACTTAAACTAGCTCTATTATTTTTAAAACTACCCGTGGAGAAGGAATGCAACAGATGTCGTTCCGTTTCCTCATTGTTTTCATCATAATGCACACCATAGAGTTTGAACAATACCTGTGGTTGCTCTGGTCCTGATGTCATATCAGCTATGGCAGAACTAAATATCACTTGTGAACCGACACACAAATCTGCCTTAAAGTCTGCCTCAGCTATCTGACGGCTCTCGTCGGCTGCATCTATATAGAGGAAGTGCCCATATTGTGCCCCATTGGTACTTTCGTAGGTTCGGTCATACAAAGTATTTGTAGAAAACCACAAGTAGTTGTCCAAGCCAGAAGTGCCACCGTCGGATCCATGTCCCGACCATCCTCTTACATTAGCTGTCTTATAAAGACCATACTCTCCGTGCAACGGTGAATGGCGTGGGTTAGCCCATTTGTTGACACTCGTTCCACCTGCACTCTGATTAATTAAGTCTCTATATACGAAGCCATAGCTTCGCTTGCTCCACTTGGAAGGCAAGCGGTCTTGGTTGTCGTTGGCATTCGTTGGAGCAAGAAGCGTCTGTTCATCGTCGTCGTGGTCGAACGATACAGTGGCCACACTGCGATAGTGCTCATCCAGATACGACACCAAGCGGGTATTTTCGTTGGCAGCTTTTAGTTCATCGACTGTCATCGGATAATGGTTCATTACCTGACAGCTAAAGTTGGAAATAGGACAAAACTGCTCCGTTTGCGTATTCTCCGCTATGGCGACAACGTAAATACGGTCACCATATTTGAAAGTCTGCTTGCTGCTTACCTTCTTGAAATTCAAATCTTGCCATGCCCCCACACCTGTATTGTTCAGCAGATCGAGGCTGATGTCGAAAAAGCGAGGTGTTGAGCTACCAGCCTTATAAGTCCACCACACATATTGGCTTTTGTCCGAATTATACACACGCCACTGAATAGCGTTTGCCTGAACCACCTCATCGCTGAAATCAGAAGCCTGTATCTTATGTGCATCATCCGTCGCAAAGACATGGTGCGTATTGATATTACTCATGGGATGAAAGTAGTAATTTCCAATGTCATTGAAGTTCAAGCGCAAAGTCATCGTGGCAGCTTTATCCTTCAAGCCTACCGTAATATCTTTTTCATCTTCGTACGAATAATCCCTTCCCGTTCCTGTCTCTAGCAGTTTTCCTTTAATTTCATCAGCCAATTGCTTGGCAGGAATGATATGGAAAATATAACGTACCGACAAGGTAGGCTCATGCTGGAATGTTCCTTGGCATCCATCTACATAGCGGCTCACATCGCAAGCGATGTTCTCACCCTTCCAGTTGGCATCGGATGGACGGGTATAAGTGACACCCACTGTGGTATGGTTAGCATAATAATTCATGGAAATATTATAAGCAAACAAACCTTTGTTGATATTATTGCCATCCGACAAAGTTGTAAGCAAACAATTGTATTGGGAAGTTTGCTTCAGGTTGTCCGATGCCTTGTCGGTATCATAATTATACCATCTGAAATAGCCACGAGGCTCCAAATCGCCTCCATTGTTCATGTAATTGACAATAGGCAAAGGCAATTCCAGGCTTCCCCCTTCGGGCATAGCTATCGTATATTCATACTCATGCGTCTTCTGGCGCAAGCAACCTTGGCTGGCATCTATCACTTCATAGTCATCGCTATTATTCGCATGCCCTGCATAATGCTTGAAGGTTTGTCCCCAGCCCATCATCGGGAGAACACCGATGATGGAGAGGAACATGTATCTTAATATATAGACTTTTCTCATTGCTGTTTTTCTTATTATTCTTTATGGGTTAAACTCTACTTTCTGCCATTTGCATATCGGCAACTTGTTTCCCGAGGCAGAACGACTTGATAGATTCACGGCATCCATCACAAACCTCACCTTTCGGGTGAGCTCGATGGTCTCCGTTGAGTTTTCCTTGGTGGCTACCAACCGCAAGGCGAAGAGGGAGGTACCCGATTGGTTTGCCATCTCGCCTTCCACATACTTACTATATGGGTTCCAGACAGGCATCGTATCGAAGATATCCTTGCTTCCTTCTTGATACTGAAATTCTCCTGCCTGCAACGACTCATGGTAGCCTGTGCTCAATTGCCATACCTTCGGCTTGATGTGAAACTCTCCATAATAGCCAAAGTGGATGGTCAAATTGTCGCCATCATCCTCTACCTCTGGCAGCACGCCGATAGGGGTAAATGCCTCTACCTCCCAATCTATCGCATAGTCGTCGAGCTTGATTGGGATGATGCGATAGTCATTACGACAAATCTGCTTCCAATCGAGCATCGCCAGGCGACGGTTCACTTGGGTAGAAGTATTGTCGTTGTCCTGTGTCTGCAACTGGAGGACGATATATTTGTTGGCATCTGTAGCCATGCTCTCGTTGACATAAAAACAGATGTTGGTCTTGTTGTCACCATATCCCTTGTTTGCCTTGATTACATAGTCACTCTGTTCTGTGCCCGAGTGCTTCGTGCTGTAATTGACCAGTTGTTTCTCCTGGGTAGCAAGGTTTACTGCGCCTACATGCACCACACCATTTTCGTCCGTTGAGTCTTGACCAGGCAAGAGCATCAGATTGTCTCCGTCGCCTGGGGTATTAGGAGTGATGTCCGAGAGAGTCAAGCCCTTGAAGGTGATGTCGTGGGTGGTATTGTTGGTGAGTTGCAACTGCACCTTCGCCAACATTCGGATTACCTCCAGGTCGATGTTTTTGGTATCTTCGCCAATGGTTACCACTTGCTTGTTGCTCATCGGAATGCCATTCGTAAAGTAACCAATCTCGAAGTCAGACCAATCGTCGGCAAAAACGAGAGATGGAATCTTGACTGGGCATGTTTTCTTCTCGAAGAATTCAGTTGGCAAGGTATCGCCTTGCTTATATTGACCGATGCCAAGCTCATTCTTACTGATGTTGGCAAAGGAATAGAAGGTATAAGTACCTGGCGACATTCGCTCCCAAAAGGAATCTTGCGAGCGTTCGATCTCGCCACTGGCATACGTTTCGTTCTCCTTAATGTCGATGATTTGGCGATTTCTATTATCAACGATAATCACCAACCAGTTTCTCATCAATTCGCCAGCTTGCATATTGACATCGCTATAATCGGAGCCTGCACGAGAAGAGCTACCTGCATTCGAGACCACCCCCAAATGTATCTCCACCTGGTGAGCGATCTGCTGCTGTGGATCGCCCGGCCCTATCGTCGGACCATCGTCTGGCACGCAGCCCATCAGCAAAAAGGTGGCGAGCACCACATATATACTATATAATAGCTTCCTTATCATGTTGGTAAACCTTATTTTTATTCTTTACATCTGTATCGAGTTATTCTTTACATCAGAATCTCTTCATGCTTGACCACATACCATTTGCGAACCTTCAAGCGCACTCTCAACATACCGTCGTCATTCTTATACACCTCAAACTGATAGTAATGGTTGCGCACGATGTCCTTCGCAGTTTGGGTTGGAGCACCATTGGCATCATATTCCACGAAAGGCAAAGTATAATCTTGCGTCTTGCCGTCTCGTTTGTCTATCAGTGTAAGCTTGATGACAGCCGCATTCGGTCGGCTTGTCTTGTCGGTTACGCTGACCTTGTTCTCGTACTCGGGCACATAGATTGTCTTGTTGGTCATGTCCACATCCTTGAGTTTGTCATCGCTTGAAGCACTTTCGTCATTGGAAAGGAAATGGGCGAAGGCATCATGTTCGAGTTCCTGCACATCTCCAAGATTTTTGATATTTTCATATTGCGGAAGACAATAACCTTGCCCGTTCATTTGGCTCAGCTTGACGTTGGTCAGCTCATAGTTCTCCACCATGTCGCTTCGCAAGAAGACCCTTATCTTCGACTCAGCACGCAAGAGGTTGATGGTTCCGATGTTCGTCTGCTTGCCTGCCTCCATGCTCACGTTCTGTAGTAGCTTTAAGCCCCACATAGGGATGGCATGCTTGCCGATGTTGGCAACAAAGGTAAGTTGGTCAACCCATTCTTGATTGAAAGCTTCCGTTCCCGATACTCCATCCATGTTGGCATAGACCATGATTTGACCATCAAATCGTCCGTTGTCCAAGTTCAGCTTGTCCACGAGGATGGAGCCTGTCACATCGTATATGTTAGGATTGGAAGTGGAGACGAGCGTCACGTTTTCCAATCCGCCGATGCTTGATCCATCCTTCCGATAAAGTACGACATGAAGTCGATCCATATTGATGGCACTCTCCCAATCCTCACCCTCGTCCGTAGGGTCGCTATCCGCTCTGCTCTCCGTCGTGGTGGTAGGCGCATAGAGCCTGAACACCACCCGAACCTTCGCAGTATCGGAAGGCGAGTCGTCGCTACTGCAAGACATGAAGCATGCCACGCAGCATAACAGGAAGATATATCGGATCAATTTCATCATATACTTTATGAGGTCATCAAATCAAGATCTCGTATCTTTTAGAGCTTGTTTATCTTGCTTATTATTTATAATTTATCATTTATTATTTCCCTTTCATTCCTCCCCAAGGTCGGCGTTGCTCAGCACCACACGCCATGAGTTGACATAGATGGTAGTTGCCAGCCAGTTGTCGCTTTCATCCAGGAAGAACACAAGGTCGTAGGTATCTTGGCGGTCCAAGTACTCTTGGTCGCTCATCGCCCTGTTGTAGTTGCCCTTTACTAGAAGGGCGTAGTCTATCAATGGGACATTGATGATACTCTTGCCTGTGGCATGCTCATATACATGGAGTCGCATGTTGTGACCTTTCACCAATCGGTTGGTGGTTAATTCGGCGATTGCCACGGATACCGATGTCTGCTCTCCACTTTCGGATGAAGTAACACCTGCCGTACCCGCATATTTGCTCCAGGCTGGATAAGTGAGTTCGTCATCAGCCAAGAGACTGTTGTCATAGTCGAGATAACCATTATCATCGGTGATGGCGAAGTCGAAATCATTGGCATCAAGGTTGACGCCAGATAGATGCTGGAGCACAACCTTGAAGTTGTTGGTGTCTTTGGTGAGCTTGACAGTTACAGTCTTCGTCGTACCTGCGACGGCTGTCAAGTCGGCATCCTTCAACAAGCCATGGAAGAGTGGAGTCAAGTCGTGGTCAACGGTATGGTTGCCGTCTCTATCCACCACCACTTGGAAATCCTCCATCAGGTTGGTATCTCCACCTTTATATATATAGGAGTCAGCATGACGGTTTTCGCCCTCCGCCCAAACTTGGAGGTCGTAGACACCCGAAGGCAAATCATCCACGTTCATTCCATCCTCGGCGATGATATGCTCCGCTGGCTCCGTCTTGCTATATACGAGTTTGCCACTCTTATCGAAAGCATGCAGAGTGACAGTCTTCACCTCGTGGGCGAAGGCATCGGCAAACTTCATGTTCATGTCGTAAACGAACCGAACACGCAACTTAGCCTCGCAGCCCTCCTGGTCGTTGTGCCAGTAGTCGCAAGCCGAAAGAAGCGTGCTTACCACCATCAGCAGGGATAGACCGATGAGCTTAAAAAACTTTTTGTTACTAGTCTGAATTTTCTCCATCTCTCGATAAAATTGTTTTTAAATATTAAAGGAAATCTCCGTTGCGCAGTGTGAAATGGCCGTTGCACATTGTGAGATGGTCATTTCACACTGTGGAATGCACATTTCACATCGTGCAACGGAGATTTCTTCTAGAGGTAGGATTATCTACTACGGATATCCTATACTTTTTCCATTAACTATAATTACTTAGTTGCATCCAAATCTACAGAGCTACTTACTACGCGCCATGAGAGTACGTTGATACGTGCAGCAAGATAAGTCTGAGTATCTGTAGGAATAACAGGGTCAATCACTGCATCAGGGTCATAAACTGGTGTACCGAATCCTTGAATACTATTAATAGTAATATGGTAAGAATGGTTACGAACAACACCATAATAACCTAATTTATCCTTAGTAGCTGCCAAATGGCGAATTGGGGTATAATAATAAGTCATACCATCCTTACGTACCTGAACTGGTGACTGAGCCAAAGCCTTGGTAAGCTCGTCGTTGCTATCAGTTGCCTCAAATGTACCATCAGACTTTTTCTTGTATACCTTCACGCCTGCCTTCAAAACTGGTCTAACTTCATATGATTTAAGAGGATCTACACCTGTACCAAAACTAGTCGTAGAATATTCCAAATCTGTAGGAGCCAAGAGTACATGCTTTTTAGCATCTGTAGGATCTACAGTCCAATACTCATCATGATCCTTTGCTATCTGTGTCAGCACGGCATCAGCACCAAGGATTTGGATACCTCTATACTTACAGATGTCTGCAAGATGAGGATTGTGATCATCATCATAATAAACCAACTTAGCTGCGACCAAAACTTTGGTCAAATCATTGTCAGAAGGGTTATCATTAATACCATCTTTAAACTGCTGATAAGTAGGCGTATTAGGACATGTATAAAGTGGAGTTGTTCCAAACGGAGTTGTAAATTCATTAAAGCTATGGTTCACACTTGGATTAGAACCACCTTCAGGAGTAATGCCTACAGAAGCAGACCAAAAGCAACGATGATAATCAGGTGATGTCCAAGGATCAATGCCCAAGATAGCACTTGTCCAAGTGTTGGAAGTAACATCTATTTGCTTTTCAAGCTCAGCCTTACCATTTTCATCAGCCAATCCCCAACCTGACACAACGGCATATACATCACGCTTGTCATCAGACTTTGGTGCTGAAGCATCGTCATTAGCCTTTGTTGTTGAAGCAACGTTGATTTCGCCAACCTTGATTTGCCACTTACCAGCATCTGCACCAGACTCTATCTGCGTCCAACCTTTTTCTGTGTCAACACCAGTTGTTGCCTTGGCTACGACACGCTCCACATAGATGTCTACTGGATTTTTCTCTGCATTCTCCTCATTTTCAGCCACATGACCAGAGACAGAGCTTGCACAAACGCGCGCACCGTTCTCTGCATAGACAGAATTTGACATTACGAATTCACTATACTGCTTATTCGCTCCGTCTGTGGTAATCTTTACGAAACTTTTATCAGTCAACTCATCACGGAGCTGTGACTCACGATAGGTAACATCCTTAAGAAGATTTGTAAGAGTCTGAGGATTGACAACAGCAATCATGTAAGCAGGAGCTGTCTTTGTCTCACCCTCAATAACCAACATGGCAGCTGTCTTGCCCTCGATAGTCTGCACATGATCTGCCCCACCAGTTACAGAAGCGTCCAGCTCCTTATAGTTATACTGAGTGTCCTTCAATACATAAGGAGTACCATCATTATTAAAGAAGTAAAAACGTACCTTAGAGATTGCACCCTCGTTAGTTGTTCCATCTTCATAACCTCCTTGCTCATAATCAGCACGACTACCAGCACCAGCAGTTCCAACACTCTTGATGTTGACGGCAATATAAGACTTGCCATCCTTACTCTCACTAGCACCGCCACCCAAGTCATCGCTGCTAGAGCAAGCGCCCAACACTAGCAAACTAGCTAATGCTGCTGCATAAAACTTAACCTTTTTCATAACCTTTGAATTTAAATTATTGCTTTCTTTATTTTGATATTTCAATGATTTCATTATAGATATCCCTTGCTGCCTTGGCATTCTCCGAGTTACCCGCCTTGTCGAGATAAGGCTTGGCACCCTCTGTATCACCCTCGTTCAGTCGAGTAATGGCGGCATTGAGGTTGGCGACAGGGTCGCTAGGGAACATTCTTACGGCTGTCTCCATCACGTCGTTAAACTCCTTGCTGCCTGGCTCGTAGGTCTGCGCCACCATAAACATCTCGTTGAGAGAGAGTTGCTGTGGCTTGGTCTTCAAGACTTCCTTTGCCTCCTCCACGTTGAATGGCTTCACCTTGTAAGTGATGTGGTAGTCGCTATGACGAAGGGCAGGATACCAAGTATCGAGCATGAAGCGATACTCCGATGGATATTGCTTCTTGATCTTAGCCTCTCTGACATCAGGATTCAAGCTCTCGTCGTTGGCGACGGCGAGAATCTCCGACTTGTGCTCCAGGTTGCTGTCCTTGATATAAGCTCTGAGTCCCTCCCAATCCTCTGGGGTGGAAGACACCGAGAAGATGGAATCAGGCAACTTCACCATGCGGCGCACATACTCCGTCAAGGTCTTCGCACGATTCTTTGCCAAATAGTCGTTATGCGAATATGGACTCTCAGGCGAAGCGAAACCATGGATGTTGATGCCACTCACCTCCAGGTTCTTGTCCTCCTTGAGGGCATTGATGGTGGTGATAATGCTATCGAGCTGCGCCGGATTGCGACGATAATCCGGATAGAGCGTAATCTTATCCACAGGGAAGTCGATGTAAGCTCGCTTGTCGAGATGGCGTATCTTCACCGCCTCCGCCTTTGGACAGAGATAGAGCGCCGAGGCATTCGGCTGGCGTTGCTGCTGCAAAGGTATGTTCTCACCTTCCTCCACATTGCCACAACCACAGAGGTCTTCGTGCATGGAGAGGTCGAAGTTCTTATACTTCTTGCTTTCCACAGGCACCGATGCCTGATAGTCGATGGTCTGCGCCTTGCCATTGTTGCGCTTCACAACCAGCGCCTTGTCGGAATAGTTTTTCTTTCCAACGCCACGCTCATACATGATTTGCTGGCGACGGCCATTGATGACAATCTCCGGCATCTTAAGAAGCGTGCTATCCTTGGTACTCACCACCGGGGTGTAAATGAGTTGGGAATTGGTAGGCATCTTCAGAGAGTCGAGGTTCAACTTCATGGCAACGGTCATGAAATTGTCTCGGTTGGAAACATTCACCTGGCTCACCTTGATTTGGTTGCTAGCCAACTTCACTTGGTTGCACTCCTGTGCCTGGGCTGCCAACGGGGAGAAAAACAATCCCAAACCAGCACATATATAATAAGGTGTAATATGTTTTGTCATCTTCAATACAATTTTTTATGATTCATCATCCTCTTTCTGAAATAACGGGGTATCTATCTAGGCGGAGGAACCTAGAGCATATAGATCAACGACAGGGCTGCCTTGGTAGGACCGATATAATGGTCGTGACTCGACTTCTCCTTTTCTCCACAGGTACCGCACTTGAACTTGTCGTATTGGATGTAGTCATAACCTAATCCTAGGGAAGTCTCCAAGTTCCAATGCTTGGAAAGCGGCCACTGATAACCAGCAGTGACACCTCCACCTACGTACCAGCCTTCGAAACGATGGTCGCGCAAGTCCTTTTTCAGACCAAACGGCAACTTCACGCCGCCAGCGTTAAACTGTCCGCCCATGGCATGCACGCCCAGAAACCAACCATTGAAACTCTGGCAGAACCAATAGCGATATTCGGGCATCACGAGCCAGTGGCGAAGACTCGACTGGTCGCCACCGCCCTGCTTCCAAGGGTTCAGTCCAAAGAACACCTGGGCGGTGTGCTTCTTGCCTACCGCAATCTCTGTTCCGATGTTGGGAGTGGTCGTAGCCCAATAGAGTGCGTTGGTCTTGATGCCAACTTGCTGGGCAGACACCCCAAGGGTACATAAGAAACAGAAAGAAATCGTAAATAATAACTTTCTCATATTCATCATCATCAACTGCTGTTTTTATATTCTACTTCTCTTATATAAACGAGGCATCTTGAAATGCCATCATCCTGATTCTTTTTATCTCAGTAATTTCGGTTGCAAAAATAAGAAAAAGGTGGAAGAAATATTAGATAAAATAGAAAAAGTAAATTACAAGGGTTGTAAAATAAGCAAAAGACAAATTGCAATTTATAGAAAGAGCATATAAATTGGCTCAAAAAACATATATGGCAAAATTTACACCCCGTTCTATTTCTCTATCATTCAGCGAGTTGCAATTTTAGGACAAAAAATTTCAGTAATAAAACACTCTTTTGAATATTTTTTTGTAATTTTGCAAACGATAAAAAATAGTAAAGGTAAATCATCAAAAAAAAACAGGTAAGGGATGTTAGAGTTTTTAGAGCAAAATTTTGGTGCTGCCATCCATTCGGCAGGAAGTATTTACATCGTTTTAGGTATCGTCTTGTTGAGTTTCAAGGTACCTAAGACTCCAGACTATGCCCCTTACCGGCTTTCCAAGAAATTGCTAGCCCTCAGTCTGTGGCTCACCAGCGCCAACGTATATCTTTGGCTCTACAACTTTACAGGCAATTGGAATGCCGACAATCCGTGGGTGCCATGCTTCGACATCATCTTCTATTATGCCATCAGCATCACACTTAGTTTCTCGTTCAGCAACCTGTTGGACCGCTCGTACATCAACAAGCGCCGATGCATAGAGTCATTCACCAAGTTTGGCATCACCACGCTCATAGCTCTCAGCTCCCAACTGGAGGTACTGAAGGACTATCAGCTCGTGCTGCTCCTAATCGCCCTGCTCGGCTTGATTGAATATTTCACCAAATTCATGATTTACTTCAGGAAGACCTACGCACGAAGCGGAGAATTGTTTGATAATTACTTCTCCTCCGACAAGCGCCACTTTATATCCTGGATCAAGCGCAGCCTCACCTTGCTCTACCTGCTAGGTGTCATTGCCATCCTCATCATCAACACAGGAGCCATCATCAACTGGCTCTTCCAGGCATACATCATCAGCGTCATGGTATATACCACTATCAGTTTCATCAATTACGCCGCTGCCTACGGAACACTGCAAAAGGCAGATACCGAAAGGACACAAGAAGAGACAGAGGATAATAAATGGGGAATAATTAACCAAAAAGTAAGTGATGCCTTGCAACAACAACAGAACGAAACACAGCCCACAACCGAGAACTATGGCTATATGGACAACCTCAAGCCAAGAATCGTGGCATGGATAGACAGCAAGAATTACCTCAATGAGCAGTTCACCATCGAGGATTTGGCAAGTCAACTGGCAACCAACAAATACTATCTCTCCCGTTTCATCAGGGAGAACTATGACATGAACTTCAGTACCTGGATATCCAGTTTGCGACTGGAAGAAGCCAAACGACTGATGCAAACCAACCAAAACATGAAACTGGAAGATATAGCCTACGCCGTGGGCTTCTCGTCGCTCTCCTATTTCTCCAAAGTATTCTCACGCTTGGAAGGCACCACCCCATCCGCATGGTTGCGTGATCGCATGCGATAAAGAGTTGGTGAACAATGGTAAGCCAAAGTAAACTGGCGGTTGAAGGCACTGCGGGAATTGAAGCCCGAGGCATCAGCAATCTGCGATATGGTAAGCTCAGAATGTGGAGTGGCAAGCAATTTCTCGGCATACCTCAAACGGAAGGAAATGATGAATTGCTGCGTAGTGCAATGCTTCGGTCCACATTTCTTCATCGCCAAGCCCAATGTAGTGCGGTTGGTATGCAAGGCTTGCACCAAATCGTCCACCTTCATGTCGGGATTGAGATAAGGGAGTTTCTCATCCATGTATTGACAAGCACGCACAAAGAGTTTCTGGTCGGCATCCAAGTCTTCCTCCAAGCGAGGAAGCACGGAAGCCCCCTTTCTTTCTGGCGCAGCATCTTGAGGCTCAGAAAACTTCCATGACTGTTTCCGGGCTAAACTACTATCCAAAACATTCTCTTGTAATCTCAGGCGTCTGCGCAAATCCAAAACGTAATAAATGATACTAAAGCCTACAAACCCCAAGACTATTACAACATATACATATATTGGTTCTAACTGCATAACTACTAACACCTATTATCCTTTATTATCCTTTACCTTTCTGCTTTACTTACTGTTTCCGTATTTCCAGGAGCGGCTTCATCACGAAATCTCGCTCTTCCATCAGAGGATGAGGCACCTTGAAGTCGGGCTCATCTATCTGCAAGTCATCGATGAGGAGGATGTCGATGTCGATGATTCGGTCGTGGTAATTGCCATCCACCGACTTCAGCGTACGCCCCATCTCACGTTCTATTCTCTGCGTAGCCTCCAGCACTTGGCGAGGAGCCAACTCGGTAAGCACCAATACGCAGGCATTGATAAAGTCGTTGGGCGAGGAGTAGCCCCACGGCTTGGTTTCATAAAGAGCAGACTGTCGTTCCACCACGCCAACCTGCTCTCCTATCTTCTCGATAGCCTCCCGCATGTTTCTCTTGCGATTACCGAGATTCGTGCCAAGGCTCAAATATACATTGTACATCTTATTCACACTCTTCTAAAAGCTGTGGATAACTTATCGGAACGCTGTTGATAACCATTGTGGATAACTATACCAATCCACTATATCACAACAGGTTATACCTTTCGTATTGACCAGGGATTAATCTGGCAACATCAACAAAGAATCGCCATAACAACCGAACATATAACCATTCTTCACAGCCTTCTTGTATGCCTCATATACAAGGTCGTATCCACCGAATGCCGCCGTGCTCATCATCAGGGTTGACTCTGGATGATAGAAGTTAGCTACGGCGCAATCAGCCAAACCGAAGTCGTATGGAGGGAAGATGAACTTGTTGGTCCATCCGTCGAATGCCTTCATGAATCCGTCTGTACCCACTGCTGTCTCGGTAGCCTTCATCACGCTGGTACCGATGGCGCAAACGTGGTGACCGTCACGCTTGGTCTGGTTCACCAAGTCGCAAGCCTCCTGAGTGATAATCATCTGCTCAGAGTCCATCTTATGCTTGGTCAAGTCCTCCACCTCAATCTCGTGGAAGTTACCCAAACCACAGTGCAAGGTGATGAACGCCTTGTTGATACCAATGATTTCCATCTTCTTCATCAACTCACGAGAGAAGTGGAGACCAGTGGCAGGGGCTGTAACGGCACCTTCCTTGTCGGCGAACACGCACTGGAAATCTTCCATATCATCCTCGGTGGCGTGATGGTTCTCACGAGCATCAATCACATAGCGTGGCAATGGAGCCTCGCCCAAGGCGAAAAGTGAACGCTTGAACTCATCGTGGTTGCCGTCCTCATCGTAGAGGAAGCGGAGGGTACGACCACGACTGGTGGTATTGTCGATTACCTCGGCTACCATCTCGTTCACATCGTCGAAGAACAATTTGTTGCCGATACGAATCTTACGAGCAGGCTCCACCAAAACATCCCAGAGACGCATCTCGGCATTCAACTCACGGAGCAAGAACACCTCAATCTTAGCATCTGTCTTCTCCTTGGTTCCGTACAAGCGGGCTGGGAACACCTTGGTATCATTGAAGATGAAGGTATCACCCTCGTCGAAATAGTTCACGATGTCCTTGAACTGCAAGAATACAGGATTGCCATCGGCATCCTTCATGTCCTTGCCGTTCTCGTCCTTCTTATACATCTCGATGGTCTCAGACTTCTTGTGGAGCACCATCAGGCGAGCCTCGTCACGACGAGTCACCTCGAAAGTACGCTCACCACTAGCTGTCTTAACGACACGCTTTGCCTTATGTGGGTAAAGTGCCACCTGAGAAGCTGGCAACTTGAAATTAAATTGTGATAGTTTCATGTTGTATCTTTATCTCCTTTCTTATTGATTACTATTTTCTATTACTTGAGCATCGAGCCATTCTTGGAAATGGTCGAAGTCGATGCAGTTCTCCACAGAGAAACTTCCCGCCTTGGTGCGACGAAGAGCCGTGAGGAAAGCGCCGCTGTTCAACGCCCTGCCGATGTCGCGAGCCAGAGAGCGAATATAGGTTCCCTTGCCACAAACCACTCGGATGCTAGCTGTCTTAGCCTCGTCATCGTAGTCGGTCAGCTCGATTTCATCCACTCGCACCGTCTTAGGCTTGAGCTGCACCTCCTCGCCTGCCCTACGAAGGGCATACGAACGGTCGCCGTTCACCTTGACGGCACTATAAGTAGGTGGCACCTGCTGAATCTCGCCCACAAACTGCTTCAGCACTTGCTCCACCGACTCTCTGGTGATGTGCTTGGTAGGATAGGTATGGTTCACGGTGTGCTCCTTGTCGTAGCTAGCCGTGGTGGCACCGAGCTGAAGGGTAGCCGTATATTCCTTGGTATGCGTCTGCAGTTGCTCTATCTGCTTGGTACACTTGCCCGTACAAAGTACCAACACGCCAGTGGCGAGTGGGTCGAGCGTTCCTGCATGTCCTATCTTCACCTTGTAGCCGAGCTTCTTGCTGAGCAGGTAGCGCACGTGCGCCAAGGCTCCGAAGCTAGACATGCGGTAAGGTTTGTCAATGGCTATAATTTCTCCTTTTCTGAAATCCATAAATAAAAATGGGTTTATGATATGAAACGGCACGCTGCCGCTATTCGCCCATCGTGCTTAGCAGCACAAGGCGATGATGCCGACGATGGCACAATAGATAGCAAAGTAGATGAGCTTGCACTTCTTCACCAATGAAATCATCCACTTACAAGCGAAGCAACCGCTTACGAACGCTGCGATGAAACCAACCACGAGCGAAAGAGTTGGAATAGGTGTCTCAGCCGCATGGGTAACCAAATACTCCTGTGATGGTGCAAAGATGTGCTTGAAATCGAGCAATGCCTCACCCAAGATAGGAGGAATCACCATCAAGAATGAGAACTGCGCCAAGTTCTTCTTGCTGTTGCCGAGGAGCAAACCAGTGGCAATGGTAGAACCTGAGCGAGAGAGACCAGGCAACACAGCCACCGCCTGTGCGATACCGATGATGAAGGCATGCAAAGGAGAGATGTGCTCCTTCTCCTTAGGATGATAGAAGTGGGTCAGGGTGAGCAATGCTGCTGTGACGAGCAAGCAGACACCTACCACATGAATGACATCGCCAGCGAAGAGAGCCTCGATCTTGTCCTTGAAGAAAAGGCCTACGACGCCTACAGGAATCATAGAGATGAGGATATTGATGGCATACTTTTGCTCATCATTCAAACTTCCGTTCCAACGGAACAAGCCCTTGAATATCCAACTGATTTCCTTCCACAGGATAACCAACGTACTCAATACGGTTGCCACATGGACCACGATGTCGAAGGTCAAGCCGCCAGCCTCGGCCTCAGGGCCGAGCAACGCCTTACCAATCTCCAGGTGACCACTACTACTTACTGGTAAATATTCGGTGAGACCCTGAATGAGTCCCAAAATCAAACCTTGTATCCAATCCATTATATATATAATGTTAAATGTTGAATGTAAAATGTTGAATGTAAAATGTTGAATGTAAAATGTTGAATGACTATTCCTCGTCCTTTGGTTTTCGTATTACTGCATAGATAATCGAGAGGAATCCTATCAATGTTACGGTAGGAGCCACCACGATACGACGGGTGCTGAAAATCTCAGCATCGAAAGTATGAGCGTTGGAACCACCACCACTCTCCAAGATAAAGCCCAGAATGACTATCGCCATCCCGACGCCCAACAAGATGAAGTTCATCTTGTCAAAAGCTAAATTTCTTCTATCCATTATTATATTTTAATGTTAAATGTTGAATGTTAAATGTTGAATTAAGCTTACGCCCAAAGGACAAGAGAATTCTTCACTCTTCGTTCTTCACTCTTCACTTAAATCTTATACAGGTCTCCAGCCTTCATTCTGAGGAACTTGTTGACGGAGATGCTGGCGCAAAGGGCTGTGATGAGGATTCCGAAGAGGAACACCGAGCCGCCTGTTATCGCCAACTCCTGCCATCCCAACACATTGAGCAACTCTGGCTCATGCAGCGACCAAGCATAGAGACATCCACCCAAAAAGCCATCGGCTATAACGGCAGCCAACAAACCCACGCCTATCGCTCGGCGAAGGAACGGACGGCGGATGAATCCCCAGGAGGCACCCACCAACTTCATCGTATGGATGGAGAAGCGACGAGCATAGATGCCGAGTCGCACGGTATTGTTGATGAGCGAGAAAGAAATGAAGGTAAGCAAAGCTGCCACAATCAGCAATCCGATGCTAATCTTGGCAAGCGAATTGTTCACCTGTTCTATCAAGTCGTGCTGATAACTTACCTCGGTGACACGAGGGTACGCCTTCAACTCCTTGGTTATCCAGCGCAGCGAATCATTGTTGGCATAATCAGCCTTGGTAGTAATCTCGATGGAAGGTTGGAAAGGGTTCACGCCAGCAAACTCGCTTGGATTGGTACCCAAGTCTTGTGTTGCCTCCTTCAACGCCTGTTCCTTGGTGATATAGTTCAGACTGTTCACGTAAGGACGAGTCTTCAATCGCTTGCACATCTGCAAGCCCTCCGGATTGGTCATGTCCTGCTCCAGCATCACCTGCACCACCAAGTTCTCCTTGACATACGAAGAGAGGTTGCGCCCCATGAGCACGGAGAAGATGACCAAGCCCAACAATATCAGCACCATAGAAGTGCTGATGCACAAAGTAATAACCTGCAAACTGCGATGCTTGCGAGGCTTATATTGTTTCTTTCTCATTGTCTAATTCTTTACCATTCAAAATAGAAAAGGGCGTAATTACCCAAATTGTTTGCAAAGGTACATTAAAACGAAGAGATAACAAAATAAAATTGCAATTATTCACACTTTTCTGCAAATTTGCGCAATTCGGGGAAGAGGGTACGAGAAAGAAGAAAAAGAAAGATAAACAAAAGGGCCGACCTCACGGCCAGCCCTTCCTTATACAGAGTAAAATTCAAATAGGTATGACTTAAATTTTACTAAAATTACATCTTTGTGATAACACCCTTCTCGGAACTCTCCAAGAACTGGATGATGTTCTGAATCTCCGGACCGTCTGGCACTTGATCCTTGATCTGGTTGATGGCATCGAAGAGGGATGTCTGACCGTGGAATACCAAACGATAGGCATTAGCCACGTGCTTGCGCACCTTCTCAGTAATCTGGGCTGCCTCCATGATGATGCCGTTAGGACCGGCATACTTCACAGGCTTGCCACCTGCGATGATGTAAGGAGGAACATCCTTGGAGAAGGTGGTACCTGCCTGAATCATCGCCAAGTCGCCTACACGAGTCTTGGCATTCTCTACAACTGATGTTGAGTAGATGACACCATTGCCGATAACGCAGTCACCAGCAATCTTGGTACCATAGCCGAATACACAGCTATTGCCAATCACAGTATCGTGAGAGATATGGGCACCCTCCATCAAGAAGTTCTTGTTGCCCAGCACAGTCTTGCCACCCTCGTAAGTACCACGGTTGATGACCACGTTCTCACGGATGGTATTGTTGTCGCCGATAACCGCATAGCTGTTGGCACCCTGGAAGTTGAAATCCTGAGGAAGCGCTCCGAGCACCGCACCCTGGAACACCTTGTTGCCATTGCCCATGCGAGTACCATTCATGATGCTCACGAATGGATAGA
>ERZ808242.728-NODE-728-length-22279-cov-3.741136_pt1 | contig 22279 bp, 21 predicted proteins | sample MGYA00521244_ERZ808242 | MGnify/ENA primary metagenome ERZ808242 (study PRJEB31516, sample SAMN03275573) | gut metagenome | biome: mammalia-associated habitat; material: feces | host: Papio cynocephalus | place: Kenya | collected 2012-07-27 ... | reverse complement strand
ATTGACTTCCTGTTAAGCCAATCAACCCTGTTCAACAACTGACTCTTATCAGTCGAAAGTCAGTTCATCAATACCGCCAGTCGCGGCCTGCGCGGTTGCGGCGGGAGCGGACTGGATGGTATCCACCTGACCAAGAACATCCGAAGCATCCAGCTGCGGAGGAACAGCCTTGCCAGCGGTGCCGGTGATGCCGCCACCTGCAACACCCGTCGAAGCGGTAATACCCGCCTCCGAGGGCTCCTGGGCTCCACCAGTCAGGCTGAGACGAGTCATTTCATTCTGCTGAAGAGCCTGGTCATGCATCTTCATCAACTCATCATACGGCAGGAAGCGGGATGAACCTACCTTATTGTAGATGACATCCAGAGTCCACGGATGCGGGTTCTCAGGGTCCTTACCGTGCAGGAACTCATCATTGAAAGCCGCCGCAAGCTTGGCAAGCTTATCACCAAACTCACTGCCAGCAGTGCTGTTAAGAATCTGAACCGTCATGTTACGGCCAGACTCCATCTTGCTTCCATGGCTATCAGGGTAGGACAGACGGAACCAACGGCCAGCCGGAGATTCCGCATTACCAGCGCAAGCATCCTTCCACTTCGTCCACTGATTATGGGAAAGATCCATAAAGACCATGGTAGGCTCTTCGGAAACAATCTGATAATCCATGCCATTGAGCTTAACCTCGATGATACCAGCGGCAAAGACGTAACGGCGGGACTTATTCTGGTCCTTGCTGTTAATACCCGAAACCTGTCGGGTGGAATCAAACTTCTGCGCTGCATTAGCCCATTCCATACCCTGGAGATTTTCGCCTGGATGAGCGAACTTAACCTGCTCACGAGTAAGCTTCTGACTATCAATAGCCGCATTGCATAGCGGGCAACCCTTTTCTCGGGAATACCCAAGCTCGGGGATGTTGAGACCGTTGATGCAACGGACGTTGCGCATCATATACTTCGGAACGCCGTCCTTGGAGTACGTGGTATGGACTCCGTGCACCAGCGGGGTATCAGCATTGAAGACCTCACGCTTGTAGGTCTTGCCATCCTTCTTTACCTCGACTGTACGATAGGTGCCAGTACCTTCTTCAGTCTCAACATGAGGAACGTAGGCCAGATACATGTGGCCTTCCTCATAAGTGAACCGAGGATACGACGGATCATAATCCGCACGACCTGGAAGCACCGCCTCCTGATTGCGAGTCTGCTGCATAACCTCGGCAAGGAACTTAGAATTCTTAAAATCTACCATAAAAACACCTTAAATCAAAAACAAAAATTCAAATCAAAAACACCATAAAATCAATCCAACCGAAAACTATGTAACTATAGGCCAACTCCTAACTACTCGAGGGATTTTATAAGAATATTGTACCACAACCTTACCTTGACGCGCAATAGGCCTTAATAAGTTTTACCTAAATTCATTGGCTCAACCGGATGGTAGTCACCGTCAAGGTCAAGCATAAACAAAGCCGCGGATTCTTTACCAATAGAAAGTTTCTTGACGTGAGTGGAAAACCATTCCGAGAAACCCCTATCCTTATTGAAGAGCTGCCCTTTACCAATACCCTTCTTCGACTTATATGCCAGACACAGAAAAGCTGGTCCAATCACATATGCGTCTGAATACCCGTCCTTACCTTTGATAGGGAGAATAAGACTTACCTCCGACAAACCTTTAACCTCGCTGACGATATTCTCAGCGTAAATCATAACCTCCATATTCCTGTACTCGGCCACGAACCACTTGGAGCATTGGCCACCGCCCAGACTCTCCACATACTTGGGGATTCCACACCCCATAGTGCTTCTTAAATTGGACAGAACCACCTCATTCTCACGCTTAGCCACGCACAACGCAAACGCCATAATAAACCTCCTTCCTACAATTATAGCAGGTATTACTTCTCAAGTACCCTACTCTTAAACCAGAGCCATTCCTGCGTGACCACGCAGAGAGCTTCTTTCTTATCCTCCGGAATCGAGTCATTATTCAGAATTGCAGACATCCTAGCAGACACCATATCGCCTGGGAGCATCCTTGAAATTTCTGCTCTATTGGCGGGCTCAACGAACACCTTATCGCTCTTATTGGACATGACCACATCAATATCCTTGGCCTTGCTGATGCCCTCCAGCAACAGCCACAGGATGTAAGGGTTGTCCGTCTCAATGATGAACCCTGGCACATGAATAAAGCTACAAGGGAACCCCTTTCGCTTTTGACGGCGGGAATACCCCTGCGGGAGGTGAAGCTCGTAATAGTAGGACTCATCTTTATCTTTCGGCAGGTATTTAACCGCATAGGAGTTGCTGTAGCACCTGCGACACAAGAACCTATTGACCACAGCCGCGTTGAGCTTAATACCCGTGGCTCGCTCGAACTTAGCCCTCATAATATTCATTGAAAGCCTGCAAAGGTACACAACTAGTGTTACAATGAGCACCACTGCCACGATGATTAGCACTGCCTTCAAGACAATGCCCCACACGTCTATGTTGCCCAGCACACTACGTAACATTATTTACACCTCTACCCATATTTACTTGCCTAGGAAGAAATTCTCTTCCAGCATATCAATGGCTTCCGAATCCTTGACCTTGCCAAGGGACACCACCACATCGGCCTGCTCAGCGGAATCAACCAAATCAATACCCCAAGCCTCAGTGATGTCATCCAGATAATTCTTAAGGGTGTAAGAATACTCGCCAGCGCAGGAGACACCCCTCATGAAGCGGAGAGCCTTGCTATCAATATCCACGTAGGCATACTGCAGATTAGTTCCCTTGGAATTAAGGTCCTCTTGGAAAACCACATTCTTAGGGTTATACAGCTTCTCCGCTCGGGTACCCTTTTCCAGAGCCTCTACACCGAACATAGCCTTCTGCACACCGGCGAAGCCATCCTTCTCATGGGTGTAATCCTGAAGAGCGATATTAATACCCTTAATACCCTGCTTCCAAGCCTCGTAGAAGTTCACGTCGATGTACTCTTCAGCGGGGTTAAAACTGGTGGTTACATCACCGCTGGTACACACGGCAGAACCCTCGTGATAACGGGCATTCCAACCGATGTGCTCCTTGACACCACCCTCCTTAAGGAGGTAGGCGTGCAGGTCGAGATCCACCTGATTCTCCGTATCCTGCCAGAACAGGAAAAAGCGAAGCAAATTGATATTGGCAGGCATTTCGATGGCAATACCCGCTGGGGACACACTACCCGCATTCTCACCGATATCATTCGGGAGAACCAGACTGGACTCCAGTGAAACACCGTTCTTATCGAGATAAACCTTCTTGCCAGCGATGCGCTCATCCTTATTAGCGGCTAGATTGACCTTCAAAGCCACCCTAAGAAGATGCGAAACCACCTTATTCTCCTCTTGGAGCTGAAGAGGGCTGACCTTAGCATAGGAAACGTTCTCACCCGTCATGGCAGAAGTGACATTAACATCACCCTGCATGGAGAACTTGGTGCAAGTCCTCACAAGATTCGACAAAGACATGCCCACGGACAGGTCCTCAACCAGCTTCTCCAATTCCTTGAACTTGGCGTCGTTGTAGACAACGGTAGTATCATCACCCCTGTTAACAAATGAAACCACACCCGTAACCCTTATGATATGACGCAGTTCACGCATGACCACACCTGGTCGGAGACTGAATACCCGCTCGGCTTCTTCCATCGTAGTGGTTCCGTCTTTCAGACCCTTAAATACCCCTTGGAGCTGAGAGTTGAAGCCACGCACCTCTCGATGCATAATGCTCTCAATCTTCTGAACCCTTTCAGGATACACAGTGAACCGCTTATAGGAAATACGCCTGATGGAATAACGAAGCTCCTTGCTGGCATCGGCAAGAGCCGTCATCAGAGGTTCCTCACCATAGCAATCCAACACGCGCACGAAAGCCCTCTTATAACGAGTAGGCATCTTGGCAATCTGAGTATTATCCGCACGGTAACGGTTCTGCAAGGCGAACAAGTCATTAGTACCTTTATCGCGATACACGCTGCGGCGAAGGTCAAGAACCTTCAGCACGTCAGTAGGATTGGTAGTAAACGCCCAGAGAAAACCCTCAAGCTCGAGGGAAGATAGGTGCTTTTCCATAGCCATCTTGATGATGACAGCACCGTCCTCCTTGAATGAGGGCTTGAAATCTTCCTTGCGGTAATACCCTGCGTGGGTCTTATCGCAGTACCGCAGGACTTCCACCACGGACTCAGTTTCAGATGAATTCAAGCGGCGAGCGCTGGACATAAGCTTAACAACCTTGTCGTAAGCCTGCTTGTCAGTCAGAAGGTCAATAACCGTCATGCGGTCATAGTACTTCTCCTGCTGCTGGAGGTAATCGCCCTCCTCACCGGTCTGCGGGAACCAACCTTGCGGGACACCCTGATAGCCGACTTCCTTAAGACCATAGGTGCTGCAATAGTGGAGAATCTGAATGAAGCGGTACTTAGCCTCACTCATCCCAAGCACTTCTTCTGGGAACCCAGCAATAAGCGGATGGGAGCCAAAGTCCGCGCCTGACAACATCCCTGCCTTATACTGCTGCTCGAAATACTTGTTGAGGTTAATACCCGACTCTCCTGCGGAGTAACAGCGGGCAAGATTCAGCACGCCCCTATCAGAGAGCGAATACCCGAAGCCCTCGATGCTGCGGGACGCGGAAACAGCCTTAAGCATACCATCATCTGTGAGGATGCCCTCCTCAGGAACAATACCCTGGAACCACAAAGAGCCATCGAAGAACACAACCGGTGAAACTTCCACAGCCAATCTCCTCCTAACAAATTCAACAATAACACTAGTATAACATATATTCAACTAAAACATCATAGCATGCAATAAACAGAAAGGCCATCAACCAAGAAGCTGATGGCCTTCCCAAAAGGGTCTGCAAGACGGTTCATATAATTCAACCAAACAGAATAGAAGTAACCGAAGAAACGACCTAACGATATTAAGTATAGCACAACTTAATACCCATACTACCTACATGGTGTGGAAGTTTTAGTTTTCTTCCTTAACCACCACAGGGATTACAGTAGTTGCATCATCAGGGATGAGAGGCTGCACTTCCTCAGGCTCCTCGACCTCCTCAGGCTCCTCGACCTCCCCAGACTCCTCAGGCTCTTCGGTCTTCTCAACCTCAGGCTCCTTGGCTTCCTCGACCTCCTCAGGCTCCTTGGCTTCCTCGACCTCCTCAGGCTCCCTGGCTTCCTCGACCTCCTCAGGCTCCCTGGCTTCCTCGACCTCTTCGGCCTGGGTAGCATCCTTGATAACTTCCGGCGCATCCTCGGATTCGGTGGTAACTTCCGTTGCTTCCTCCTCCGTTACTCCCTCCTTAGGCTCTTCGAGCACCCCTGCCTTGAGCTGAGCGTTGGTAATATTGACCTGCATATCAGTATAGGTGTCATCAACCTTACCAATGGTTTCCTCGACGCCCTTATCAGTCAGAGTGTCCTCGGAAATACCCACACCTGGCGCGGATGCGATAAACGCAAGAACATCATCCATACCTGGGAGCTTATCAGCCGTTTTAATACCCGAGAGCTCCACTGGCTTGAACACGTCCTCCATGGCCTTAACAAGAGGCTTCCTTACTTCTCGAAGCGACTTTATAGCGACCACAGCCTCCGCCATCTTCTTGGTGGCATTATCCAGAGTATCCTCAAGGTTGTGTATAGTATCCTCAACCACTCCATTAAGGCCAGCAATATACTTAATGTACTCGGTGTAGCCCTCATGAAGAGTATCATTGGTTACATCAACCTGGGCACCACCTGCCGTCATCATAGCATCATACTGCTTAAAGGCCTTACTAATAACCCCAAGGGCAGTGAACTGAGCATGGCTGATAATAGCCTTGGCGCGGGTACGCGATTGACGATCGCGGGCATCCGCACGTTCCTTCGCCCGAGTCTCAACCGCACTCGCCACATCACCGAGGGAAGACCACAGGTCCCCTCCCTCAACGGCCTTCTTCTGTGCCTGAACCATCTTCTCCAGTTCAGCAATTCTGACCTTTAAAGCCCCATCAGAAGATTCCTCAGCCTTGGCAAGAGCATTACGAAGCACAGCAATGGTCTTACGCTGAGCCACCGTCTCCGCCGCAGGGTCAGTGCCTTCAACGCGCTCCAGACGTTCCCTGAGCGTCTTGTTCTCATCACGAAGGTCCTGAATAGTTGCGGAAGCCTCGTTAATGGAAGTAGTAATACCCTCTGTTACCTTCTGATTCTCTTCATATGCGGCGACCTTCTCCTGAAGGTCGGCAATCTGGTCGTCCTTCTCCTGGGAAGTAGCCTGAAGGCCGGCAATCTGGTCGTCCTTCTCTTGAGAAGTGGCCTGAAGGCCGGCAATCTGGTCGTCCTTCTCTTGAGAAGTGGCCCGAAGCTCCTGAATTACACGACTAGCCTCGGCGTTCTTGTTATCACGCTCAGCAATCTCCTGAACGTAAATATTGTCAACCTGCTTGAGATAATTAACCACGTTCTCACGGTTAATACCCCCGAAGTGGCCTACCTTAAGGACACCTGTCTCTTCAGCCTGTTGAGTAAACGTATTTGCCATAATAACCCTTTCTAAAACTTCAACCGACAACTACTAGTATACCATACATGGTACCAAAAAGTGACGCATTAATCTTAATCTTGATACACATTCAAAAGAAACATCAGGTGTTCTTAGAATACCCGAGGGCCTGAGCTTTCGCACCTCTTTTACACTGACCAGCACCACTACATCCCTTGCAACGCCTAATTTATTATTCATATCCAAACCATAATAATTCCTATCAAAAGAATTAATTATTCGTATCCAACGTGGAATACTTTCTATCCAGCTTTAATTATCCGTATCCAACACAGAATAATTGCTATCCAGTTTTCTCCTTGAGAAATACCCGCCTCGGTTTACTTCTCAGAGCATTCACCCTGAGTGTCAGAACCGCTGTACACACCACCGGCCAGCTCGCACACCGCCCTCAGACCCTTATTCCTGATAGACGGCACATTCTGCAATGCCTGCACCTTCTCCTTAAAGGAAGAGTAGGTCTTATTCAAAGCATCCTGCTCAGCTTGGTTACTCTGAGCCTGGGAATCACCAGCGGATTTCTCCACCTGAGCGTCTTGAATTGCCTTCTTCATGTTGTTGAGCTTGTTAGCCAACTCATTGACTTGGTCAATATTGCCACTCTGAAGAGTAGTGTCCACTTGACCCAAGAGATTATTAAGATCAGACTTGAGATTCTTTTTATCAGAAGGCAAAGAGTCTTCTGACAGACCGTCAGCAAATGAAGTCATCTGGTCACGAATACCCGTGAGGGCATTCTTGGCATCCGCAAGGGGCTTGGAGCGCTTCTCGTCACCCATTCTAGTGATAACACTAGCCATTTTGGTGGTATAGTCATCAAGCTTCTTGAGCCTTGCATACTGCTTGTCACACTCTTCCTTAGACAATATGCTATCGTAGTCTCTATCAATGACAATCATATTGCTGGAAAACACCAAGTGATCGAAATCATCACTCGCCGCACTACCTGGAATAGCCGTTTTCTGCTCTTCACGACCCTTTGCTATCATGTCATCATTACTTTTGACGGACTTCTCAGTAGCTTCCTTGAGCTTCGCCAAGTCAGCGCTTTTAACATTACTAATACCCGAGGGGGCTAAACCGCCAGATACTTCTCCGTAAAGCTGCCACCCTGCAATACCAGCGACCACGACAAACACCAAGAAGATGCACCAGAACACACTATTCCTAATGTCGTTACCCTCATCCTGCTTCTTATCAGCCTTATTAATCTTTGTCTTCAATTGACTTCGCCCCCAAGTGCTGATTACAGGTATGCCTCGAACATCTTCTTATCATCAGGAGACAACTTGTTATGCCTGTCTCTATCCATTTGCAACAGGTCATAATAAGTTGCACCAGCAACCAGTCTTGTTGGCGGCATCCAAGTCAAATCAGCTTCATCAATGCCTTGCACAGTCACTGACCCTTCAAGGGGCTTAATACCCTGGTATTTCCTCATACCCTGCATCAAAGTTTCGTAGGCCATATTAAGATAATGATCCGCCGCTACAAGAAGCTTCTTATCATTAAGGCACTCCATGGAGAAGGCGGTCAATTTACCAAAGGTGTACTCTCGCCCATGCTCGATAAGCAGACTACCAACCTTCCCTTTGTACCAAACGAAAGAAGCATCGACCCAGCGCCTATTTAAGTCCACATCTTCCCATCTTTCGGGTTGCTCACCCACCAACTTAATACCCAAGACCACGTCTTTTTCGGGAACCAAATAAAACATTGCAACCTCCGGTTACTTGTAATTACTCTTCGACGGTGAAGTTACTCATCTCTTGAAGAACAGGCACATTCGCAGCCGCCCAAGGGTATGCCCACTCGAACAAAGCCGAGACAACCGCAACAGCCAACAGAATCATCATAACAACCCTAACGGGCTTAATACCCGAGAGATGCCTCCAGATGAACCCGCAGATACTACCCGTACCCTTTTCTTTGCTGTCTGGATACCCCCATGCAATAGCCGCGGCGATATAGATGATGACGAAAGCAAGCAATGCCACCACGCATACCACATCAAGGGCAGGAATCTTACCGATTACATTGGAGGACAGGATACTGAAGTGGGTAGCACCCCTACCCTTGCCAGCATACAGCTCTTTAGGCACACCATCACTCACTTTAGCCCAGTAATCGAACTCACCCCACACGATATACCTATGCGTAGGCATTTGATACTTAGGCCAGCAGGTGGTTAATGTAATATAACGCTTAGTGGGCTGCTCTCCAACCTTATTAGGAACCGGAGCAGTAACCTCGGTGGCGTTGGGCAGAACCTTGGTAGCGTCAGTCATCTTATAGATGTACCAATAATCCTCAGTCCTTACGATGAGGGCGTCACCTTTCTTAAGGTCCGTGTTACGTCCTCCTGGCTCGCCGTACCCTGAACTGTGACCGGCAATAGCAAAATTACCCAGCTCACCGGGCATCTGCGTATCATTGTAATGACCATAGCCATGGCGATCCAGCTCTTTCATAGAGGTGCCCTGCACGATAGTCCTCTGACCTGTGACACCCCAGACGGACGGCAGATAAATCTGGCCAATCAAATCACCTTCACCCGCAAAGGTGGGCTGTACAGGAGGGTCACCAGCCTGAGCAGGGGCAATCTCAGTATGACTACCACTGGCAGGCATTACCCAACCGCTATTATTAAGCTGCTCTTGCTGACTACGTGAAGCGAGAATACCCGTCCAGCCGAGCATCCACACAACATACAAGGCTATCACCAGACCAATAGCCATGACAATCTCAGATGCAGCCCTTAACGGAGCTGCTTTATCAGACCTGCCATTCCTCTGCCGCTCACGCTGCATACGCAACTCACGGCGGGTTAACGGTGTCTCATCAGCAATTTCAATGAGGTCACCCATAGTGGTTTCGTAAGCTGGGGCTTCCTCGTTAATACCCTGCGAGGCGGTATCCTTTACCAGCCTACCCAAATTGCTGGAATCCGAGCGCAAGCCTGTTGAGACGCCCTCTCTTGAGGTACCCCCAACCTCATTAGCGCTGCTAACCGTGCGGGCAGTTCTTGACGTGTCAGAGCTTGCACTTCCCCTGTGAGAACCGCGAACAGACTTGGACTTCCTTCCGAAAGCCCTTCCATTATCCTCTACGTGCTTGCTCTTACTGTGACGCGCCAAAACTGACCCCTAACAACTACGATGATTCTACTGACTTCCCGCTGAGCGTCTCCTTAGGCGACCCTCTCAGTTGGGATAAGCGAATACCCGGTGGCGACCCTCGAGCGAACCGTCTCCCTGATGTCTTCGACCATATGGCCGTAGGACATTCCATTAGTGGGGTACCTATGGTTAGAGTCCACCGTATACCAAGACCCTTCAGGATGGCGAACACTCAACGTCAGGGAATACCCTGATTCGTCTTCCTTCTCGTCATGATACGGTCGAATATCACACCTCACATTCTGACCCAGAGAGGACAGAAACTCGCCGCACTCTTCGATTGCTTTATCAATATCACACATGTAAATCACTCCTAAAATAAGATTGCCAGCCGAAATACCCTCTCGGCTGGCCCACACTACATATTATAACACATCACCACAAAGCGCAAAGACCTTACAAGGTTAGCACCCCATTGTTAATACCCTGAGAAGTCCCGCTGTGGACGGGTACAGAACCCTTGGCGGACTCCACCAAACCATTTTCGGACTGCCCAGCGGATTGGCTGGCAGCTCCGTTGCTGGCTATGCTCCTTGGGGCACGATTATTGAGATGCTTGCCCTTATTGGTTTCCTTGGGGGCACCATGCTTAGAGGTCTTAGCTCGGCTCGGCTTACGACCTGCCCTCCTGCCGCTCCTTGCGCCCTGCGCACCCGCACCCGCAGACGGCAACACCCACGCCAACCACACAACCACGCCGACGGCCAGCACCACCACGCCAAGATAGCCCCAAAACGGGTGCAGAACGCCGCCCAGAAGCGCCGGCACGCCGAATCCGTAAACCCACAGGGACAGGCCACAGACGGCACACAGAGCGGCGATTACGAGCACCGCCACAGGACGGCGCAACCACGTCACGCGACGCACGCCGATTGCCCACAGCGAAAGCAATGTGGCCACGCCCCACACCACTGTGGCCACACCGACAATCCACTTAGTGACGTAACCCGATGCAAACGAGTTGCCAATGGCGAAGAAAATACCCAGAGCTACGCTGACCACCAAAGGATTGTACACTTCCCTAGCGACGGCCTCACCTCTGTAAGTAAACATCTTCGCGTAGAAACTTTTCAGGTCTTCTAGCATTAGCAAAACTCCTTACAACATTAAAGACTTATAAGTGGCCTTGGCGGGACTCGAACCCGCAACCTGAGGATTAGAAGTCCTCCGCTCTATCCAGTTGAGCTACAAGGCCGTGAAGAGAGTAAAGTCGGGGCTGATAAACTAGACGAACTAAATCTCTCCGAGTGGCCTTGGCGGGACTCGAACCCGCAACCATCCTTATGCAAAGCCGTGAAGAGAGTAGAATCGAATCTGATAAATCCATGCGAAAACTCTCTTCTAGTGACCCCACAGGGATTTGAACCCTGAACCCACGACTTAAAAGGACGCTGCTCTAACCAATTGAGCTATGAGGCCGAATAGGGGCTTAGGCTATTGCATAATAAACATCGCACGAAAAACCCCTAAAATCTTAAATTATGCAATTCGGGTATATGGGCAAAACAAATGAAATGAGACCGCAATATCCGTGAAAATCTTAAATTGTGGCGGGTGTAATGCTTTTTCAAACAAATCATTCAACGAATACCCACCAAGACTAGTATATGCTAGAGAGCTTCCACCATCTCCTTCAACCGGCCTTCATCGAAGGCGTGGTCAGCCAGCTCCTTACGAGCAAGCTTAATGATAATACCCAACTGCTTGCCCTTCGGGACACCCGCCTTCTCAACCTGAAGCTTGGCGCCCTGCACAGCGGCAGACATCTCAGCTTCAGAAGCACTCTGCGGAAGATACCGCTCAAGGAGTCCAGCATCGGACAACTTAACATTATGCAGGATTCTAAGCTGCCTACGGGACTCCTCATCCTGAGCGGAATTAGCCTCCTTGCAATACAGGGCAGCTGACTCCTTACAAGCCCTGACCTCCTTGGAGATAATACCCCGCACCTCCTCTTCGGTGGCCTTGTAATTACCACCCTTAGAAAGCTCGAAGCACCGAATCGCAGACAAGGCACGCTCAAGGAGGTTGGACAGAGAATTATCCCGTATCTTCAAGGCTAGAAGCCTATGCTTCTCGAGAATGTCCTTGGTAGACAACCTAACTCCTTTAACAAACAACCAAACAACAGTATCGATGATAGCCTACCTTCGAGCGGAAAGCAAGGCATATCAGAAACGTTATTAAGAATTAGAATACGCCAAGAGTTTTCCTCTTAGTAAATCGAAAGCCAAATTGACGTATCAAGAACTAGGGTGCATCAATACGCGGTCTCCTGACAAAACTCTGAGTAAACTGATGCACCAAGAATTACGGTGCGCCAATAATCAGTTCACTGATAAACGTGGTTTAAAATTGACGCACCAAAAACATTGCAGTGATACAGACCAATTTGATAAACCTCGATAAGAATCACTGCAAAGACCAAAAACATTGCAGTGATACAAATGCTGGCAGATAAAGCCACCTTTCAATCACTGCAAAGACCAAAGAAAAGCAATGCAGTGGTATTCTTCGAACAGATAAAATTAGGTGAAAACCACTGCAAAGGCCAGATAAATATATTGCAACAGTAACCCAAGCTCTGAGTAAAATTTCCGACTAACCGTTGCAAAGACCAAAGAAAGATATTTGCGGCGATAGCGACACACTTAATAAATGATCCCCAGAATCACCGCAAAGACCAAAAGCATATTTGCAAGGGTAAGTCAAATCCTGATAAATTTATTGAACAACCACTGCAAAGACCAAAGAAAAGCAATGCAGTAGTAAGACATTACTTGGTAAACTCAACATACAACTACTGCAAAGACCAAAAACATATTGCAGTGGTATCTCCGTTTCTGCTAAAGATCTCAGGCAACCACTGCAAAGACCAAAAACATATTGCAGTGGTAGTCGCCGGACTAATAAACAAACAGGCAAACCACTGAAAAGACCATAAAAAAATATTACAGCAGTAAAACGCGCTCCAAACAAGCAGTCTTACTAACCGCTGCAAAGACCAAAGAAAAGATATTGCGACGATACGTTCCACATTAATAACGCTTGCACGGAATCGCCGCAAAGACCAAAAACAATGCAGCGGTAACACCTGACTTAATAAAAACAAGGCCCAACCACTGCAAAGACCAAAACATATTGCAATGATAATCAGCTGACTGATAAACAAATGCCAAAATCACTGCAAAGACCAAAAGCATTTTGCAGTGGTACGCTTTCAAAAGATAAACCGAATACAAAATCACTGCAAAGACCAACAAGACAAAGAGCATTACTCTTCATTGAGTAATACCCATCATCCACATAAGAGCGAGAAGATACCGGCAGTACTGATAAGCTAGGACACTAACCTTCCCAAGATTATAGATGGAGTACAACCCACCCCAAAAGCAAAAGAGGGAGGGTATCTACGGTCTAGTTAAACCGTGCTCTTAACCCTCCCAAGAATGTAAATGGGGTAAAATACCCGTAGATAAACGTCGGTTGAAACCCTCCCAAGATTAAGGCTGACGATACAACCAGAGTTGATAACATCGTCAGCCAAAAACTATATCTTAGTCTTCTAACACTCTTAATTTATAATATTAGCCGGAGTACATCTTCAACCAAATAAAACTCGCGTTCAACCCTGGCGAATACCCGATGGGTTAGTCATTCCAGACTTCTGGGTCGAAGTTCTCCTTCTTCTCTCCAAGTTCACGAAGATGAATGTCGCGGGACTCCTTCCACAGGTCACGAAGGAACTCACGGCCAAGAATACGCTTGGCATCCATATCAGAGTGAGCATCGGTCCACGGCACCTCGGAATCCGGTCCGTGCAGCTCACTATTACGCTCACGACGAGCTACATAAATGTCACCCCACTTCGTGATGCCATAACGACGCATCTTAGGCTCGCCGTTCTCATCCAAAACGGTGTTGCCCTCGTCATCAACCATGACCGCCTTACGCACGCCCTGCTTAACCAGCGACTCGGTGATAACATACAGACGCTTGCGGGCTTCCATATCCCAATTAGCCTTCTGACCCTTGCGACGGCGAGCCGCCTCACGCTTATTGTTATCGCTTTCGCCTTCGGGCATCACCGTATGCAGACCGCAGTAAGCCCACAGCTCAGGCAATACCCTGGCTGTGCCACGCTGGTAGTGGTAGAACGGGTCCCCGATGCAGCTGAGGAAGCGACCCATGGTCTTAAGGCCAGCACCCCTCTGCTCTTCAATCCATGGAAGCAGAGCGGAACCCTTCATCGTCAGTTCAAGTGCCTTAATGGCATCTTTCTCGGCCTCAGCAATCTTATCAGCGACGTCACGGATTCGCTTCACCGGCTTGCTATCGGGATCAAGACCGAAGCCACGAACCTCGCCGTCCTTGTCAGCTTCATTGGTAGTAAGGATGCGATACCGGTTCTCACTGGCAATGCGGACCTTTTCAAGGTCATCAAGATTCGCAGAGATAATACCCAGCTCGGCTGGAATCAAAGTAGGTGTAATTTTAAGTTCGCGGTACTTAAGAGACATTTGTTAACCTTTCGTAGTAATACCAGCGCCAACAAAATCAATATTACAACACCTTGACCAGCCAGCCACAGGCATTCCCTCTTTCTTTTAGGATATTCTACTCGAATTTATTCCAGCTTTCCGGCTTGACCGCCTCGAACTTCCCCGTTTCGGTATCAAGCACGAGCATAGAACCATCTCCACGCTGCTCCTCGGAAATCCAACTGTGCGTATCGCAGAACCACAAATCACCACCACCGTCGGATATATGCTTAGCAATACCCGACTCCTCAATAGCTTTACCCACTTCGGGGAGGATTCTCTTGGCCTTATTATGAATGTCACTACAGAACAACACCCTAGGCATATCAGCACCTTTCAGAAACCATTACAGTTCTTCTGCACTCAGGACGAATATCAGAACATCGGAAAGTATCCTCCACTGTGGCCGCATTGACAGAATCAGTGTGCAAACCCTTCTTCACCTGTGTTTCGGTTACCTTAACCGAATACCCGTCATACCCTCGCAGACCGCCGCTCTCCGACACCACGCCAAACCCACTGGGCATCAAAACCGACCTGTAGCGAAGAACGCCGGTATGCGACTCAGCGTACTTCCATTCACTTGACCGAAGAAAGTTGGTTACATCCTTGGAGTACACATCAGCGAAATCTCCCACCGTTTGACCTGTGGGGTTACAAATGAAAACAAGCTTATCTTCGCTGTAACACCGAGGGGCTTGAATGAATTCGGCAATCAGCTCCATCTGCGGCTCGCTGAGACCAATGGTTGTCTCTGGGCGAACCATCATAATGGGAGCGGTTCGGTTGCCGTTGACCATCTTGTCATGGAGCAGACTATACATGTAGTAGTTGCACTCTTCATCATCAACCCACAATACAGGCGTATCAGGGTTAGCTTCCACCGTCTGCATTACGGTGGCAATCTTATCAACAACACCCCCGGAGGTGGTCTGGGTACGCCAGACTTGGTTCTCCTCGGAATACCCATAGGCTTCGTTGAGCAACCTATAATCATTATGATTGCACCACTCCGAGCACCATGAGAAACTGATACTACCAGTATCCTGAAGCGCACCGAAGTAATCCACTACCGAGCGGGAGAAATCCAAATACTTATTATACTCCTTGAGTACTGGCGTCTCAGGTCCTACCTGAGTGTGGCCATCCAGCTTGGATGCATAGGCATCCAAATACCCTTTCACCTGCTTGGTCTTGCAGGCGTTCAGGACGCCGTCATTATCCATGAGCACGATGACTTTCTCGGACATGTAATACCCGCTTTCTTGTACTTGTCTTAAAAGTCTTGATATAAAAAGAAGCCCTGCTTGACGCAGGGCTCCTTAGTGTGGCAGTTCTTAACTTATAATTATTAAGCTCCGACCTTACGGCTGGAACTCGCGGATAAGGCAGGATTCGAACCTGCGGAAACTTTCGCTTCGGCGGTTTTCAAGACCGCTTCCATAGGCCACTCGGACACTTATCCAAAGGGCAACTGCTACCGCGTTTTAGAATAAACTTCATTTTGAAGCAGTACCCAGTGGTCTCTCGGGGACTCAAACACCCGTTCTCCAACACCTCGCCAGCGCTCTTCCAGTTGAGCTAAGAGACCTTCCTATCTTATCTTATGAGTGGAGGTGGAGCCGGAGCTTTCAACCTCACATCAAGCTCCGGCTCCCTCCAGCAGGTAAACCAATCAAACCCGCCCCCATACCGGCGATGTACCACATTCCTCTATCGCCGGTTCATCAACTCAGGAAACCTCTTCCTGAGAGAGGGTCACCGAGCATTTTACCTGAACAATACCCGATGACCCAGTGGCTGGGGCAGGATTCGAACCTGCGAAACCGTAGTAGCTGATTTACAGTCAACCGCGTTTGACCACTTCGCTACCCAGCCGATATAACCATAATACACCAAATGCCCACTAAAGAAAGCAGGATGCATAAGCACTATCCGATATATTATGTAATACCCTAGGCTAGGCGTCCTTAGCGAGGTTCTTAGCCTTGCTAAGGCGATGTCACCTAGCTTTAAGCGGATAGGACAAGATTCGAACTTGCGGGGCACCAATGGTACCCACCTCCTTAGCAGGGAGGCGCCTTAGGCCACTCGGCCACCTATCCAAAGGTGCTCGGCGGGGAGGGGGGTGAGAGAACGAGAAGAATACCAGCACCCGCCGAACACAATTAATATAATACAATATATGACTAAGACATGCAAAGGCATTTACAGTAGTTTCTGATTTTCTTCAACAAACTCCTTTAGCTCTTCCGCATTGCCCAGAGCTTTCACTGTAGGGTACATAGATACTGTAGAGGTAGCGTCCCTATCTGAGCCATTGGCGTTCTTCGCCTTGACATGCGCGATAAAGGTGTCAGCTTTCTTGACCCATTCTTTGTAGGGCAAGCCATCAGATGCCGGCTTGCGGGAGTCCTCTACAGCTTTAATACCCGCTTTCAGGTCTTTAGCGGAAGAGGTCTTCGAGTTCACCAGCTTGCCGAGATTATCCACCACAGTAGGGTCATTGAGAGCGTTCCTATCTTGGTACGACACCAAGTCTTCAGCCTCCTGACGAAGACGCTGCAACTCGGTGGCGGCGTTTTGAGCGGCAATCTGCTCCTCGGCCAGCTTAATACCCTGAGCCTTGCGATAGTAGAAGTAGCCGCCAGCTCCCCCGGCCATGACCAGCACCACAGCCAGCACGACCAGAAAGGCCACGCCCCTGCCATTTTTCATTTTGTAGGGCTTCAATAGGCTACCATCGCTGCCATCACCCTTCAATATACGCCACCAAGCGGCGTCGTTACCTGTCTGAACTCTTCTGTATCGCATAATAATACCCTTTTCTTGCCATGAACGCACGCAAGCGGCTCACATCATAAGACATGAGCCGCTTGCGCGAGATAGTGAAGTGTACGACCCGCTAGGTTGGCCAAACGAGCCGCAACGACGTCAAACGACTCTGAACTTATTCACATGAGACTATTATCACGGGCGTTAACCCCTCATCAGTGACGGTTAGCGCTCGCCAGCTTATTCTGTTAGATTGTTGCCCTAAGTGACGAACTTGAACCGATTTTACTTGCTTTGATTTCCTCAGGGTACCCACTAGAATCCCTGACCTGCCTTCGAATTTTGTCCCTAAGCAACACAACAATAGAAATTAAATACCCGACAAGGTCTTCTTCGATAGTTTCCATGTAGACCTCCAAAGTTCTATTGCTTCTCTTGATACTAACTCTGCCGATTGAGGATTCAAAGTCTTTGCTGACCTTGGAGATTTTGCCATTCGACCAACCGGAGGTATTGTAAGTCAACTTAATCATAAACATAGGGCATCCCTCCTTTTAGTTACCTTAGTGCCCATTGCTCAGTATGCTCTTTATCAATCAAGTACAACGTATCACTAACCAAGTAAGCACCCCTACTCTCTAGGTCTCTCCTCAACTCCGCCGCATTGTAGAGATTACCCGTATCTTCCAAGGAAACACCCTTGAAACCCACCACCCTTGGGGATTTCATCAGGAAGTACTCACCATTACGAGGAGTGGAATACCCTAAGACCTCCACGGTGCCACTCTTCTCCTTATTGCCGTAAAGATAACCACACTGCTCACCATCCTCCTTGACAGAATAAACGCCCACCACCTTATCGACATCCTCTTGCCCGCTTATAGGGTAATCAGTATAACTTCTACTGACATAATACCCGTAGGCGATGACCACCACCAACACGCAACCCAACACCAACCGAAAAACCCAGTTTTCCATAAACACTTCCCATCTTGCCAAGGCGTGGTTGTTCCCGTGGAGAGCAACCACGCCTTAACCCATTGTACTACTTGTTGTCAGAGCCACCGAGCCAATTGGTAATACCATCAAGAATACCCGACTTGCCCTTGTCTTTGCCAGAGTCCTCATTACCGCTCTGGTTGGAGCTACTGCTCTGGCTGGACTTCCTACCGATTTCACCCGCAAGAGCGTTAGTGGCGGCGTTAGCCTCCTCTTGAGTGAAAAGGTCATTACTCACCAGCTGGGCACTCAGCTGACCTGAAGTCCAATCCGGATGGGCTTGCAGATACTTCTTAGCAAGGTTAGTAGCATTGGCCGACCAATCCACATTAGACAATCCATCAGCTGTGCTCTGAGCCAAGTCCTGAGTAATACCCTGGGCTACCATCTTGTTGACAAGACCTTGCTTGCTGAGGGTATCAGTAGCCAGAATCCTCTGAGCCGTCTGCTTAGCTGCATCACGCTCGGCGTTCTGCTGCTGGCTCTGTTGCTCGGCTTGCTTCCTCTGGTTCTCTTGGTCTTTCTTGGCCTGCTCCTCCTGCTTCTTGGCTTGGTCAGCGGCGACCTTCTCTTCAGCTTCTTTCTGAGCCTTATTCATGGCATCTTCGTGAATGCGGGAAATCTCCGCTGAACTCAGCTTGTAGCTTTGCTTGCTGTAAGGATGACCGGTGAAGCACACCACCAAAAGCGCCACGGCGAGAATACCCGCAATCACGCCTGCGATGACGGTATTGCGAGGTCCCTCATCGATATACGGCATATCACGCATGGGAAAGCGCTCATTGCTAATGCGGGCGTTGACCTTATCACAGAAGCCCTGCGCCTCATCAATATTGGAAACCTCGAAAGACCACACATCTTTAAGCGCATCAGCCGCCGTTGCGGGCACTTGATTGTGGCCTTCGACCGTGACCACATCAAGGCAGACAGCGGAAATCACGTTACCATCTTTATCCGTATCGGATACCACACTTGCGCTGCTCAACGACTTCAAAGGCAGCTCGACATAGTAATTGCGATGGCGCTTCGCTGCATCACCAAGCCTGTAAATGCTAACCGTATCAAGGGTCAGCATCATCTTACCACTGGTGGTCTCCAAGATGACAGGAGTCGGGTCAGGAATCTCTTCAAGCTTGCGACCGGTATTCTTGTAGAGAATACCCTCCTTGGGCTTGACCGGCACATCGGCCTGATAAGTAGCAGGCAGGTTCTGCTGACCCGCCCAGTAACCCTGATTGGTGGAATCCACCATCTGAGTCATTGGAGGTAGAACGGTGGTAGCTTGGTCATCTTGAGGAAAAACGGGCTGCTGCTGATTGCGGGTGGACAGGCCTTGGGGATAATACCCTGCTTGAGAAGGAGTAGAAGCCTTGGTATTAGTGCCGAAGCCTTGAATACCCTGCTGGGCACCTTGCTGGGTGACCCTCTGCGTTTCCTGCGAGTCGTTACCCCATGCACCCCAACCGGCGTCAGCTCCTTGTGGAGCACCCTGTGGGGCGCCACCGGAGGGCTGCTCAGCGCCTTTACTCTGCTGGGCAAAATCATAGGAAGTGTGGGCACCCTGCTGAGAGGAGCCTCCCTGCGCCCGAGCCTGGGCTTGAGCTTGCGGGAAACCTTGCTGCGGTACTTGCGGGAAACCTTGCTGCGGTACTTGCGGGAAACCGTCATTCACACTGGGAAAACCGTTATTAGACATAACGAACCAACCTTTCAAAAACGAAAACCACCCATAGAGCACGTGGTCCACCAACACCACTGGACTGCAAACCTAGGCATGCCAGACCATCAGCTAATACCCTGGTCTTTCTCATCCTGCAACCTCTTGAAATAGGCTTGCATCTCACTCATGGAGATAGCCGTTGTCTCAGCATAGCCATTGACTTCATTAAACATCTGGGAAGCCCACTTGCCATCGGAACGAATACCCCTGTGGGGTGCCTCATCCAGAGTATTATATTTCTTACGCAAGGAGAGCCAGTTCTCAGGAACCCTAGCACCCTCTTCCTTAGGCACTTCATCATCTTTGGGCAAGGCCAAAATATACTTGACCATCAGAACCTCATTGATGAACCAGCACAGCAACACCGCCAGCAGAGCGACTGTAATACCCTGCCGGACGGAACCTTGCAGAAAAAAAAAACGCCATGCACATCAAAACACCCATAACACAGGCCAACACCATCTGCCATGCGAGGAATACCCAGTCTCCGTTCTTACGGTCGAGCATCTTAGCGAACATAAAAACCACCTAACACAAACTTACTTTCAAGTATACCATAAATCACATCGAAGCATACCTAGCTTATCCTATTTAATTACTTACGGGCGTCACACAGAGACACCCCGACGAACGGCGTCGATGAAGTAAACGCACGAAGTATCATAAAAGCAAAGAAAACGAAAAAGACGGTTAGCATGTAACGAAACCTGCCGTGTCTTGAAGCCTTACAAGCGTGCTTCCACCTCGGGCATTACCTTGTTGCATTATATAGAAACTCCCCTACTCTCACCAGCCCTTTGGGAGCTATTCTAGAGCACGACACCACATTAGCACTTTCCACCAAAATTATGCGCCCTCACCAAATAGCCAATATGCAAAAAGGCCATTCCACGGACTGCACCGCAGAATGGCCTCATACTTGGAATACCCTAGAGGGTTACTTGAACGGGATAGGCTCTCCGGTAGTACCCAACCCAATCTTATAGTCCTTAGCACCGACCTTATTCTTGGCAATACCCAAGGAGCGCAACAGGGCATCATCATCGGCAATGCCCTTGTCCTCCGACTTGATGATATCCATCAACTTACCGTTAATAGTAATGGCGGGGGTGGACATGCTCTTACCAGCATAATCGCCGGAGATATTGTACAGGGACGGACGCTTAATGGTGTACGCGTTCACAGCCGAAATCCAATCCGCGTAACCAGCTTTGACGGCTTCCTCAGCCACATTTTTCGGGACACCGACACCCTCGGCGTACTTGACAATATCAGCATCAGAAGGCGTGGAGCCCGAATTCTCTTCGGGCTGAATACCCTTGGACATCATCCTGTTGACGAACTTGAGCAGGTGCTCAGGACTCTTCTGGGCGATGTAGGCAGCCGCACTAGCGGTGCGGGTGCTGTACTTATCATGTGAAGCCCTATCGAGGAAGTTCATGAAGTGATACTCCACGTTGATTTGACCGGCATCAACCATCTTCTCCAGATTGTCACCATTAAGCTGGTCAAAGTTGCCACAGCCTGGGCACATGAAGTCCATGTAAATACCCACGGTGGGCACTCCCTTAACCGGATTGTTATAGCCGTTCTTAGAGATGTTGAAACCATAAGTATCGCTGACACCTTCTGGTTTTACACTTGCTTCGGCAATCTTGGAGGTGTAGGCACTCAAGTTAACGCCCTTATCAACATTGTGCTGGTTCCTAACGTAGTAATACCCAGCGAGCACGGCTATAGTGACTACCATGATTGCAGCGATGACAGCGCCGATGATTTTGGCGGCTTTCTCCTCACTCAACCCAGCCCTAACCTTGGTGGCGGGCTGAGTGCTCTTCGCAACCTCGGAGCTAGCCTTGACCTTGGAGGTAGACTGAGCGTTCTTCATGGCCTTGGAGTTAGCCTGAGAGCTGGGCTTCTTCACAGCCTTATTCTTCTTATTAGACAACCTTAATTAACCTTCCTATCAAGTAGTTTTACGTTATAACGTGGCTCCAGTGGGATTCGAACCCACGCTCAACACTATTTACAGCATTGGTTCTATCTAGCAAACAGGTATGCTGTTTGCCTCTACCACAGTGCGTCGCTCGAATAGCCTATCACCCATGTACTTGGTCACACCCTTATTAAAGCAGGAATCTAACCTGCACCAAACTGGAACGCCTGCCGCTCTACCAGACTGAGCTATGGAACCAAGGTTTCCGCCTAGAGGTTAATACCCGCAGGTGGCAACTGCTTACCAGTATAGCACCACATGAGGGAGTCATCAAGCCAATTACATGACTTTCTCAAGGGTCCTAAACATATTCACTTCTTATGACGCGTTCTGGTATAGACAAGAGACGCTAAAACTTTGTACACCGAGCATGTGGAAGGGTAGTAACACTTCGACACATAGTTGAAGCCCTCTTTAATATCAAAGGCATAGGGCTCAGGGGAGTAATACAAATCATTACCCTGGAGCAGA
>ERZ808242.727-NODE-727-length-22280-cov-4.276265_pt1 | contig 22280 bp, 20 predicted proteins | sample MGYA00521244_ERZ808242 | MGnify/ENA primary metagenome ERZ808242 (study PRJEB31516, sample SAMN03275573) | gut metagenome | biome: mammalia-associated habitat; material: feces | host: Papio cynocephalus | place: Kenya | collected 2012-07-27 ... | reverse complement strand
GTGGGAGAAATAAGTTGCGCTTTAGGTCGATTAAATAGGTATTTTACATAAAGAAACGTATGCCCTCGGCGGAAAAAATTCCCGCCGAGGTTGCGCTTTCTTTTTCGTTTTTAATCGAGCTTTTTTGTCGCTGCCGTTTCTGCGTTTGCTACCGACGAGGCGGCGTCGATTTTGAGGGAGAGGGCGGCGTGGCGGCGGAGCATGTCTTCGACCGTTTCTCGCTTGGTTTTTCCCGTTTTTAACGTGGGCGGGGCGGCGGAAAATGTTGCCGCACTGCTTTGCTCGGCTTCTGCGTTTTGACTTGCTTGCACGCTTTCGCGACCCGTTCCCATACCTTGCCGACCTATAACCGAGGCTTGCCGCCCCGTTCCGGAGCTTTGTCGACTTGTTCCCGCGCTTTGCCACGCGGGCGCGCCTATCCCGGGCGCACCTATACCTACGCCTTGCCCCATATACGTCGGCGCATTTTGCCCCATAGACATACTTTGCCCCGCGGACAAATTCTGCCCCGCCGTTCTTTGCGCTGCGTTCGCGTTTTCGTTTTCTCCCGCGTTCCCGCTTTGGGACGCGCCGCTTGCGACCGCCGCGCCTATTTTGCCGAGAAGTTCGATAAAATTCATGTTCGCGTTCTCCTTGATGAAAACATAGTAAAAAGCCCGATTTCGGCATGAAAAAGGGTTAGAAAAATAAAAAATCGATATTTTAGTGCCGAATAAAAGAAAATTAAGCGGTAAAACGCTTGAAAAACTATCGATTATAGTATATAATAAACTGTACTTGAAGTATTCTGCAATATTTATATGCGGAAAGGTATCCCTTTATACCCTTGTGCGGGGTTGCCGCTTTATACTTTGAGTGCAGCAAGAAATTTTGCGCCTTTTAAAAGGCGTTTAAAGGAGCAATTCATGAAAAAGCTTATCTGTTTACTTCTTACCGTGCTTATGCTCGTTTCTTTGACGGCTTGCGCGGGCGGCTGGAAATCGACCGTTACCGATTACGAAGCGGGTACGGTTTCTAATAACGGCGGTTATGCCGTCGTTAAGGGCGACTACGTTTATTATATAAACGGAAAAGAGGAATCGACCGCCGACAACGCTTTCGGCAAAGTAGTCAAAGGCGCGCTCGTTCGCACTAAAGTAGCCGACCTTGCGACTGCGGCGAAAGCAACCAAAGACACGGAAAAAGTAAAGAGCGAAATAGTTATCCCCAAACTTATTTACACCGATTACAGGGACAACGGCAGCGGCTTTTACATTTTCGGCAATTACGTTTACTATGTAACGCCGTCGACCGAACTCAACAAGAAAGGCGAAGTACAAAACACCGTAGCCGAATTCACGAGAACCCGCCTCGACGGTACCGACACCAAAGTCATCGCGACCGCCGAAGGTCTTTCCACGCCGTTCAGATTCGTCGAAGGCGAAGATAAAAAGGTTTACCTCACAATCTACACGACGAATTCCGACGATAAGAACGTGCTTATCACTTACGACGACGACGGCAAGAAAGTAAGCGAAAGCGAAGCCGTTTCTTCCTACGTCTTCTCCACCGACAACGCCGCTAAGTACGCGTTCTATGAAAAGAAGCCGCACAACGAAGTTCTCGATTCCGACGAAAGCTTTAGTGAAGTTCATCGTTACTCGCTTACGGACGACAAGGACGAAATCGTTCTTTACGGCGCGGGCAAATACAGCGACAACGAAGGTATCGGCTCCACGGGCGTTACGTTCGCGTTCAGAGCTTACGTCGGCGAAAACCTCTACATGAGCGAAACTTACGTCGATACTTCCACCGTTACCGTAACCCGTTACTTTGCGGTTAAGCCCGCAACGCTCACCGCGGCGGTTACCGACGGCAAGCTTGACGTTAAAAAGGCGGTTGCCAACTATGAAGCGAGAACGCGGCTCGACAACGGCAGCAGCTCCGCTTCCACGGTGTTTGCCGATACTTCCGTATACCTTGCGCCAAACTGCATACTCTATAACGACGCAAGCTACGGCATTATGAAGTACGATTACAACGCTAAGGGCGACGACGCGAGCTTCGGCAGAATAAAGGTTTATTATAATAAGGACCTTGCGGGTTACACGTATAAGTACAACGACGGCGCGTATATGTATTACACCGACGATACTTACCTTTATCGCGTAGCCATTGCCGACCTTGTGGACGCGGCTAACGGTTACAAGGTAATAGCCAACCCCGATACGATAAAGGTTGAAAAGCTCAACCACTATTCGAACGGCACGCTTCTCGACTGGTACAAACCCGAATTCGTAAACAACTATATGCTCCTTATCAACACCAACGACCCGTATTACGGTTACCTTTATGTCGTTGACCTTAACGAAACTAAGGAAATGGATAAGGACGCTATGAGCGATTACGAAGATGAGCTTAACACGCTTGACAGAGAACATATCTTGGCGAAGTCCAACCGTATGATAGGCGTTATGACCGATACGGACAAGGAAGCTTTCACTAAGTATTTAGACGGCACTTATCCCGAAAAAGACAGCTCTTCGAGCGGCAACTGAGAGAAAAATAAAAGAAGAAGAAAAGCAGAACGGTTTTTTCCGCCCTGCTTTTCTTTTTGTCCGAAACGACTTTATGCGTCCGATGGGCATGAGTGAGAGGCGTTTGACGGGAAAAACGCAGATAAGGCATTTTTTGTTTGTTTAGCTTGCCTTGCCGATTGCAAGTTTAAAAAGAATGTGGTATACTTTTATATAAAGAAAGCGGCGAATGCGTTTTCGCCGCCAAAAAAGGATTTTTCTTATGCTATATTTCGTTTCCACCCCTATAGGCAACTTAGCCGATATGACCTACCGCGGAGTTTCCGTTTTAAACGAAGCCGACGTTATCGCTTGCGAGGACACGCGCCACACGCTTCCCTTGCTTAATCGGTACGGCATAAAAAAACAGCTCGTTACATACCAAAAATTCAACGAAGCCGCCGCGAGCGAAAAGATAATCGAAATGTTAAAAGCCGGCAAGACCGTAGCGGTCGTATCCGACGCGGGAACGCCCCTTTTGTCCGACCCCGGCGCATACCTTGTAAAAGCTCTTTTACGGGAAAATCTGCCGTTTACGCTCGTTCCAGGTGCTAACGCGATACTTCCCGCGCTCACTCTTTCGGGGCTAAAAACCGATAGGTTCTCGTTCATCGGATTTCTGCCCGAAAAAAATTCCGAATGCGAAGCTTTGCTTGCTTCCTACGAGGCGTTGCCGTCCACGCTCGTCTTTTACTGCGCCCCGCACGACTTAGAAAAGACCGTCGCAAGGCTTTTTAAAGCTTTCGGGGACAGAAAAGCCGTAGCCGTAAAGGAACTGACGAAACTGCACGAAACGCGTTACGAGTTTACTCTTTCGTCTTTTCCTGAAATAGACGAACGCGGGGAATTCGTTATTCTCGTAGAGGGCGGCGAGAGTAAAAAGGAACTTTCGGAACTGCCCGTAGAAGAGCATATCGCGCTGTATCTTAGCGAGGGGCTAAGCAAAATGGAAGCCATCAAAAAGGTTGCCAAAGAGCGCGGCGTGCCTAAGAGTTCGCTCTATAAGTACACTATCGAAAAAAGCGAGGAGTGAAAAATGACAAAGGTAATTTTCGTTTGTTACGGCAATATCTGCCGTTCGCCGATGGCGGAATATATTTGCAAGGATTTTGCAAAAAAAGCGGGCTATAAGCTTGTTATCGACTCAAAAGCCACTTCCGACGAAGAAGAGGGTTCGCCCGTACATTATGGCACGAGGCGAATTTTAGATAGGCTGAATATAGACTGCTCGGCGCATGTTGCGCATAAGCTCGCAAAAAGCGAATGCGACGAAGCCGACTATATAATAGGAATGGAAACCTCTAACGTTGACGGCATAAAAAGAATTGCCGGCGAAAAAAACTACGGCAAAATTTACAGACTGCTCGATTTTTCTTCTACCCCGCGCGATATCCCCGACCCGTGGTACACGCACGACTTCGAAGCGACTTTTAAGGACATTTTAGAGGGTATTTCCGGCTTTATCGCTTACTTAGAACAGAGGGGCGAAGTATGAGAATTTTTGCGATAAGCGATTTGCATTTGTCGACGACCGCCCCCAAGCCCATGAACATTTTCGGACCGGTTTGGACGGACCACGCCGAAAAGATAATGGCGGACTGGGAAAAAAAGGTTACGGACGACGATATAGTGCTTATCGCGGGCGATTTAAGCTGGGCTATGCAGCTTGACGACGCGATTAAAGACCTTTCGACGTTCGCGCACTTAAAGGGCAAAAAAATCTTTATTCGCGGCAATCACGATTACTGGTGGAAAAGCGTTTCCCGCATACGCGCCGCACTCCCCGAAAACTTTTTCGTTCTGCAAAACGACGCTATGCGCATAGGAAATCTCGTTTTAACGGGTACGCGCGGTTGGACTGTCGAGGGCGCGAGCGAGTTTACGCAAGAGGACAAAAAGCTTTACTTGCGCGAAACCGAGCGGCTTCGCCTATGCATGAACGCAGTCAATAAAATCCGCCAAGAAGGCGACAAAGCTATCGTCATGATGCACTATCCGCCCTTCAACGTGCGCCGCGAAGATTCGCTTTTCACTTCGCTTTTGGAAGTAAACAATATTAACGCCGTCGTGTACGGGCATTTGCACGGAAAAGAATGCCGCACCGATTTGAAGATAAATAAAAACGGCATAGATTATTATCTGACTTCTTGCGACCAACTCGGCTTTAAGCTGACGGAGATTGTTTTATGACGAGCGAATTTTACGAGAGGAGCAACGAGCGGTTTTTAAAGCTTTTGAGTTATTATTTGAACGCCGAGGACACGCTTGTTAAAAAGCAAGCCGTCGAAGAGGTTAGCGCGTGCGGGGTTAGTCGCGAGTACGCTTTCGCGCTAATTCTTGCCGAAAGCCTCGGAGTCGATACGGACGGGGTTGACAGAGAGTTTTTCAACGAATATTTTTTGCCGAGCGTAAAGGAACTTTCGGTCGAAGATTACTATGCGGACGAATATTTTTCGCTCGTAAAGTTCGACGGCGAAAAGGCGGGCGATGCGGAGCTTACTTATATGGCCTACGCGCCCTTTCAAGGCTTCGTTCGCGACGACTTCGAATACTTTATAAACGGAAAAGTTTTGCCGCTCATAGGCTTTTTCCCGACCGAATATCGCTATCCCGCGATAAAAAAGAACGGCAGAGAGTGGATGACTCTTTTGCCGAACGAAATAAATTCGCAAATCCGCTACGTCAACGAAGCTTTCGGAAAAGTTTTGACTTACGGCTTAGGGCTTGGCTATTACGCGCTCAAAGTCGCCCTCAAAAAAGAGGTTGAAAGCGTTACCGTCATAGATATCGACGAAGAGGTCGTTTCGCTTTTCAAAACTGAAATCTTACCGCTTTTCCCGAAAAATATCGCCGAAAAAATAAAGGTGATAAAAGCCGACGCGTTTAAGTTCGCGGAGAGTTTGAAAGACGGCTCTTTCGATTATATTTACGCCGATATCTGGCATGACGCGGCGGACGGCGTTGAGCTTTATAAAAAGTTCAAGTCGTTAGAACGTTTCTGTCCTTCCGCCCGCTACGGTTACTGGATAGAACAAACGATGAAGTATTATATGTGAATATATATTGAAAAACAAAAAAAGAGTTCGACGTAATTAGCGACGAATTCTTTCTTTTTTTGTGCGTTTTTCTATTGCGGTGCGCCGACCGTTTAATCATATACAGTTTGCCAGTAGGCTTTAATCCGAAAAAAATCACGCGGACTTCTTTCTTATATATAATATAATACCACACTATTAAAAAAATTACAATACTTTTTAAGGAAATTTAGTAAATTTGTCTATGTTTTTTGTTTAAGTTGCACAAAAATGTTTTTTTCAATAGAAAATTTATAAAAAAATTTAAAAAAAACGCGTTAAAACACTTTACAACGCTAAAGCGATAAAGTATAATACGGTTGTAAAATCGCTTTAACAAATTAAAGCGATAAAGTAAAAATAATTGAGTCGCAAATAACGATAACATAAAAGCGGCGAGGAGTTAAAAATGAAAAAATTACTTGCATTACTTTTAACGTTAGTTCTCGGTTGCACCGCGCTTTTCGCAACGGGTTGTTCAAGCAAAGAACTTACGGGGTTCGACATTGACCTTGCAAAAGCCGTTTCGGAAAAACTTGGCGTAAAAGTTACGTTTAAAGAAATTGACTGGGACGTAAAGGAAGAAGAACTCAATCAAGGCAAAATCGATTGCGTATGGAACGGCTTTACCTACACCGAGGACAGAGATAACGGCTATTATGACGAAGACAGAAAAATGCAGATAGGCGGTCTTGACTTCACGGGAATGTACATGAAAAACAAACAAGTCGCGGTAGTTAAAAAGGATAATGCCGAAGCCGCTAAATCCGCCGATTGGTTCAAAGATAAAAAAGGTTGCGCAGAAGCGACTTCCGCGGGCGAAAGCGTTATCACGGACGTTTTCAAAGCTAAGGCAAATCAACTCAGTCGCCAACTCGATATTTTTACGGGCGTTGAAGCGGGTTCGTTCGATTACGGCGTACTTGACTCCGTTATGGCTAACTACTATGTCGCAGAGGGGTACAAGGATAAACTTGCGGTTGTAGAAATCGCGGGAGTTGAAGAAGAGTTCTATTCCATAGCGTTCAAAGAGGGTAGCAACCTCGTAGGCGTTTTCAACTATGTCCTTGCGGGGCTTTACGCAGACGGAACGGCTAAGAAAATAGCTGCAACTTACGGACTTGAAGACGTTTTGTATAACGGTTTCGGCACGCAAGCGACCGATTACGCCTATCCTACCGACGGAGCATACAAGGCTCTCAAAGATAAAGGCGAATTGGTTATAGGCTACACGATATTCGCGCCTATCGCTTATACAAAGTAAGGGTTTGAGATGTTTTTCGATATATTATTTCAACTTTGCGAAGGTTTCGCGGTAACGCTTGAAATCTTCGCTCTTACTCTCTTATTCGCACTTCCGTTGGGACTTGTCGTGGCGTTCGGTTCGATGTCAAAATTTAAGCCGCTTAAAATTCTCGTCAGAGGTTTTGTGTGGATAATTCGCGGAACGCCTTTAATGCTTCAGCTTCTAATCGTTTATTACGGTCCGGGGCTTATCGGCTTGCCGTCGATACGCGAGCCTATGGTTGCCGTTATTATTGCGTTTGCCGTCAATTACGCGTGCTATTTTTCGGAAATTTATCGCGGCGGTATAGAATCGGTGCCTAAGGGACAGTACGAAGCGGGCGCGGTGCTCGGAATGACAAAGTGGCAGGTCTTTTCAAAGGTGATTTTTCTGCAAGTCATAAAACGCATACTTGCGCCTATGAGCAACGAGATAATAACGCTCGTAAAAGACACTTCTCTCGCTAACACTATAGCCGTTGCCGAGATTATAAGGGTAGCAAAAAACTTTACGGGTCAGTATGCTATAAGCATTGTCGTAACGTTATTGTACGCGGGCGTTTTCTACCTTGTATTCGTCGGAATTCTCACCGTACTCTTCAACTTTATCGAGAAAAAACTTTCTTACTTCAAGGTGTAAATTATGGCGTATCTTAAAGTAGAAAATTTAAAAAAGAATTTCGGCGCGACAGAGGTGCTGAAAGGCGTGTCGTTCGAAATAAAAAAGGGCGAAGTCGTATCTCTAATCGGCAGCTCGGGCGGCGGGAAAACGACTACGCTCAGGTGTTTGAACTTTTTAAGCCCCGCGGACTCCGGCAAAATTTTCGTCGACGGCGAGCTTATTTTCGACGGCGAAAAAGACAAAAAGATTTCGGACGAAAAATTGAGAGATTTAAGGCTCAATTTCGGGCTTGTGTTTCAGTCGTTCAACCTCTTTCCGCAATACACCGCGCAAAAAAACGTTTCGCTTCCGCTTTCCTTGTTGAACGATAGCAGAAAAAAGGCGGGCAAAGCCCCGCTCTGCGATAACCCGGGAGTTTACGCAAGCGAACTTTTGGCAAAAGTCGGGCTTAGCGGCAAGGAAAACTTCTATCCGCACGAGCTTTCCGGCGGGCAGCAACAAAGGGTTGCCATCGCAAGAGCTATGGCGTTAAGCCCCAAAGTTTTGTGCTTTGACGAGCCTACTTCCGCGCTCGACCCGTTTTTGACGAACGAAGTCGTTAGCGTTATCAAGGAATTAAAAGAAAAAGGACTTACGCTGCTTATCGTAACGCACGACATGGAATTTGCCAAAAAAGTTTCCGACAGAGTGCTTTTCTTGTCGGGCGGCGAAGTAACTTTCGACGGCACGCCCGAAGAATTAAGCTCTTCCGTCAATAAGGAAGTCACGGCTTTCGTTTCCGCGTTAGACTAATCGAAAAGCATTGATGTGGGTTCATTAAAAGGTTGAAAGAAGACACAGAATGCTACAATGGCGAGAGGATATCTCTTAAAATAAAGTGAATGAGTCCGATGTGATATCGAACTCATTCACAAACCGTTTAATTAAAGTCTAAACTTTTGGTTGCACTTCAATTTTTGAAGTGCAACCTTTTATATATCGGCACTTTCATTTGCCTTTAATGCTTTAATTTAAAAGAACAAAAAACTATTCCAATAATAGACGCAGTTAATATGATAGAAAAAACAACAAGGAATATAATCGATAATTCTAACGAGCAAAATGAATCGATAGGCTTTGGGTAAGCTCGAATTATATTCACGATAAAGCATATCGATGTAATAATCATAACTACGCTTATTGCACATACAAGAGCCAGTGAAATAATTAAAGCGATGTACATATTTTTTCTTCTAATAAAATTACTCATCATTACCTCCAAGTTTTGTCTTGTAGTTTATGAGTTTATGTATTTAAATTGTATTCCGTTAGCTCATATGCGTTATGAATTTTTTCGACAGTATCGAATTCTTCGGGAAAGCTTGAATAGTAATCGTTTAGAGAAAGACTACTGCTACCGGAACTGCTACCTGAAGATATACGACTTGCTTCTATGTGTTTGAAATTTGTCGTACTTGTACAATATCCTGTATAATCATTATATTCAAAACTTCTGTTCGTTTGATATCCGCTAATTTTTTGAATTGAATTTTTTAACGTTGAAGGGTAATTAGCCGGGAAAAAGTAAGAATTTACTTGTTTGTCATTAGGTGCAACCGAATTCCAAACTTTTGAAGCAAAATATGAACAGTTGTTAATAGCCGACCATTTATTCATTGAAATGCTTTTTTCGCTCACAATAGAGAGTTGCGACGGCGTGATCTCGATTGTTAAAGAAGCCGTGCTATCGCTCATTTGATAATATGCTTCTAAATTTAACCAAGCTCCTTTAACGGTTTTATTTGTATCCGGATCATTAATGTTACCCCAAGTACCTATACTAAAGGTCTCTCCGGCTAATATGGTCGTATTGTAAAAAGAATATGAAGATGATGTTCCGTTTTCGATAACTAACCATGCATGACCTAATCCGATATCACTCGAGCTACTGCTCCCGTCACCGTAACGTGCGTAAATAGACAATTGAATAATACTATTAGAAGTATCTGCGTAGGCTTTCGTGGCTTGTACGCCAAGGAAAGTTGAGGTAAAAACCATAATTGACGCCAATAAAAGCAACGCAATTTTTCTTGTCTTGTTTTTCCCGATTGCCATAATTATTATACCTTCCATTTTTTTTCATTATATCATATGATTACGCATTTGTCAATTTTTTTAGTTTTATAGAACTATTTATTGTTTAAACAGGCAAGCTGTTGTGTCGCTTTTTTTATTCTGTTTCAAAGGTTTTGCGCTTAGACTATATATTCAAACCATAAAAACACCGCTTTCAGGAATAAAACCGAGAGCGGTGTTTTTCAAGATAATCGCCTTATAGGCAGACTTTTACGGGTTTTAAGCGTTAGTTTCAATCTTCTACGAGCGGTAAAAATTTGAACGTGCGGCAGTCCACTATGCCTCTGTCCGTCAATCTTACTTCCGGCAAGCACGCAAGCGGGATAATAGCCATAGTCATAAACGGCGAGGGAAGCGCGGAGCCGAGGTCTTTCCAAGCGTTTTCAAGCTTGGTTACGTCCGCTTCCATTTTTTCGAGCGGTTCTTCGCTCATAAGCCCCGCGACCGGGAGCTTGACTATCGCGAGAATTTTTCCGTCTTTAACGGCAACCATACCGCCGCCGCATTCAATCAAGGCATTTGCGGCAATCGCCATATCTGTGTCGTTCGTGCCGACGACCATAAGGTTGTGCGCGTCGTGCGCAACGGTCTGGGCGAGCGCGCCGTCCTTTATGCCGAAGCCTTTTATAAAGCCTTTACCGACGTTGCCTGTGTTATGATGACGTTCGAAAACGCAAGCTTTCATTATATCTTTTTCGCCGTCCGCTTTAAGTTCTCCGTTTTGGGCGTTCATCGTAATTATTTTATCGAGCGTGCCGACTCTGCCGGGGATAACTTCTATAACGTGAACTTTGTTTTCGCCGACCTTTTTCGCGGGGATAACTAAGTCTTTTTCGGTAATCGGGGAGAGGTGAACGGTGTGCTTCATCTCTTCGGGGTAGGTGTAATTTTTAGCAGTGAACAAAGCTTTTCCGCCCTTTGCAACGAGTTCGCCGTCGATAAACACTTCGTCTACCGTGCACTTTTCAAGGTCGGTTAAAAGCACCATATCGGCGCATTTTCCGGGCGCAACCGAACCTAATTCATGGTCGAGCCGGAAGCACTGCGCAACGTTTATCGTTACCATTTGAATTGCCGTAACGGGGTCTATCCCTTCTTCAACGGCTCTGCGGACTATGTGGTCGAGGTGTCCTTCGGCGGTCAAAGTGTGCGGGTGCGCGTCGTCGGAAACGAGGCAGGCGAAGCGTGAATCTACTTCGTGCGCGGTTATCGCTTTCGCAACTTCCTGCAAGTCTTTCCAAGCCGAGCCTTCGCGGAGCATCGCGTACATTCCGAGCCGCATTTTTTCAAGCGCGGAAGCCTCGGTAGTCGATTCGTGGCAACATCTCACGCCCGAAGCGATATACGCGTTGAGCGTTGCGCCCGTGTCGGGTATCGAAAAATGCCCCGTGACGATTTTTCCGCTTTTAAGCGTTTCGTCGACTATCCCGTGCGTGTGTTCGTCGGAATTTATTATCCCGGGAAAGTTCATCATTTCGCCCAAGCCCACGCATTCGTCCCAAAGCATCGTTTCGGCAACGTCCGCGGGGTGAATTTCCGAACCCGTGTCCTCAAAGCCCGCAACGGCGGGGACGCAGGACGGAGTAGTGAGCATGCCTTTTAAAGGCGTGGTTTCAACGTCGTCGAGCATGGCGCGCACGCCTTTCAAGCCGATAACGTTGCATATTTCGTGCGGGTCGAAAAATACTCCGGAAGTGCCGTGGGGAATTGTGGCTTTGGCGTAGTTTGCGGCGGTTAGCATCGAAGATTCGATATGCATATGCCCGTCCATAAACGCCGGCGCAAGGTATTTGCCGCTTCCGTCGATGACGAGAGTTTTTTCGCCTATCGCGTTATCTACGTTGCCGAGCGCGGCTATTCTGCCTGAGGCTACCGCTACATCGTAACCCGATAAAATTTCTTTCGTGCATACGTTTACGAGCTTTGCGTTTTTGATTACGAGGTCTGCTTTTTCTCTGCCCATAGCGACGGCGGAGAGTTTTGCGGAGCAAAGGTAAAGAGGCGTTTTACAGAATTTGTTTATCATATCGAACTCCTGTTAGGGCTTTGGTCTTTCATTCCTTATCCCTAATTACCTAAAAGGCGGCTTTTTCGCGCTTTTAAAGCGACCGCTCGGGCGCAGTACGGCAAGTACAGCATCCCTCACGCTCGCAAAAAATCATCAAAAAATACGCTCTTTTAGGTGCTTCGCATTTTTGCGGAAAAAGTTTTTAAACGATATAAACTGATTGAGTTCCGCAAAAATAATTATTGATAAAGAATTCAAGCCCTAAGATTTTTTATTTCGAATTTCTAAATTTTGAGTTTCTAAATTATTAAGTTTTTAATTATTGAGTTTAAAAAACAATGAGATAATCGACTTATAGCCCTATTTTTTGGCTTTTATTAGATAAAAATCAAAACCTGTCGAACAGTTTATGCACAGACTTATAAACTATGAAAGTTACAAGCCCCGTAACGCCGACTTTTATAACGTTGAATAAAACCGTCCAAGCCATAACTTCCGGGTACGTGCTTTCGGGTATTTTGTAAAACGGTAAAAGCACGAAGAGATTGAACGCCCACATGGAAAGAACGAACAACGCGCCCGAAGCGACGAGCGAAATTATCGCGCCGATTTTGTCTTTTTTTATCTTGTAAATAACGCCCGCGGCAAGCGCGTAAACGGTGCCGCTTACGAGGTTTGATAAATCGCCGACAAAGCCGGTAGAAGTTCCGCGCAGTAATAGGCACAATCCCACTTTAACGCCGTTCACGATTACGCCCGATATAGGACCGAACATAAAAGAGGCGAGGAGTGCGGGGAGGTCCGACACGTTGAGTTTTAGCCACGAGGTTGCCGGGAAAATCGGAAACTCAATGTAAAGTAGTCCCGTCGCCGCGGCGGCAAGCATTGCTATCTTTGCAATGTAGGTTGCGCTTGTGTAAGCCGTTCCGCGCTTTTTGCCTTGCTCGTGCTTTTTAAGAGCCGCATTTTCGCTTTTTTGCTCGGTTACTTGTTTTTCTTCTTCGGCGAACTGTTTCTCGTCCATTGTAACGCTCCTTTTTCGGGGCGTCGTCGCTTTTGTCAAAAGCTTTCAATCAGCGGCTCTGCCGCTAAAAAAGCAAAAAACTCCGTTAAAATAACGGAGCGTAGAACAAAAGAATAAAACTATTCTTTTCTCATCCGGACTATACCGTCGGCGCGGGAATTTCACCCGCTCGGCGCAAAAATGCGTTCATAGGCTGTAACTATCGGTGTGGAATTTCGCCACGCCCCAAAGAATGTATTCTGTTTTGTATTTTCAGTATACCACCGCTTTGAAAATAAATCAAGCGTTTTTGCATAGTCTTTATCGGCGTTTTTAACGGAATTATAGTGCTATTTGCACAAAGCCGAAAAAATCGTCGAAATGCCGATATTCGTAAAATTTATAAATCGCGTTTTTTTTGATTGCAAAAAAAATAAAAATGGTTTACAATATATCTACAAAAATTCAAAAAGAAAACGAATACCGAAGGAGGTAAAAATATGTTCAGATTAAAAGAATTGCGCCTTGCCGCGGGGCTTAAAAGAAGCGAACTCGCGAAAAATCTTCAAATAAACCAGAATACTCTTGCCAACTACGAGAATGAAACAAGACAGGCTTCATACGCCACGCTCATTCGTTTGGCGAATTATTTCGATGAAAGTATAGATTATCTTCTCGGTGCGGACGTAAAGGACCCCGACGCTACCGCCGCGCTCGTTCCGCTCAAATCTTACGTTCTTTCCAAGCAAGAAAAAGCTTTGATTGAAACGTACAGGAGCCTCAATTCGAAGGGCAAAGGTCGTATCGCGGAGTATATGGGAATGCTCAAAGACAACGATTCTTTTTGCGGCGTTCAACCCGAAGAAGAGTCGCCCGAGCTATAAGTATAAAAGTTCTTGACGTAATTTTGTTTTAATGCCGACGGTTGTGTGTTTTTGCGCGCGCTCGTCGGCTTTTTACGTTAAAATTCTCGCAACTCTTTTTGCCTCAACCGATTGACGAAAAAGCGCGCCGTGTGGTAAAATAAAAACGTAATCTGTTGCCGAATTTTTTTCTTGCGGCAATACGGGGGTATCGATGAGAGATATTATTTTAGAAAAATTAAAAGAGATAGAGGAATGCGAAAGCGTAAAAATTCTGCACTGCGTGGAATCCGGTAGCAGAGCTTGGGGCTTCGCTTCTCCGGACAGCGATTTTGACGTGCGTTTTATTTACGTTAGAAACGAAGAATTTTATTTGCGGCTCGACAAAACTCGGGACGTTATCGAATGGCAACTTGACGACACGCTCGACATAAACGGCTGGGATATTCAAAAGGCGTTAAGGCTTTTGTACACTTCCAACCCTACGCTGTTCGAATGGAATTCTTCGCCGATAGTTTATAAAACGACGGAAGAATGGCAGAAAATTTCCGCCGTCATAAACGATTACTTCGTTGCGCGCGCGGGGCTTTATCACTATTTAAGCACGGCGAAAGGTAATTACAGAGAGTATCTGAAAGGCGAAACGGTAAAGTTAAAGAAGTACTTTTATGTTTTGCGCCCGCTTTTGGCGTGCAAGTGGATTCTTGCCGAAGGCACGCCCCCGCCAATGCTTTTCAAGATACTCATGGATAAGTATCTTGACGAAAGTATAAAAGAGGACGTTTTAAGGCTGCTCGATTTAAAAATGAATTTTCCGGAAATAGCCGAAGGTCCGCGCTTCGACAAAGTCAACGCTTACATAGAAGAGAACATGATAAAAATAGAAGAGCAAACAAAAACGCTCCCCGCTAAGCACGAAAAAAGTTGGGCAAAGCTAAATGCCCTTTTCGTCGATTTGATAAAAAACGGCGACTGACAAAAAGTTCAAAAGTCGCGCTATAAGTCGATTAACGCAATAATTCGGTATAAAAAAACAAATATCCGCGGTGGAAAAATCACCGCGGATATTTTGACGTATATTCACTTTTTTTCGTTTAACGTCGCAAGGGCGGATGAAAGGAGCGTGAGAGAAGAAGAGCGGCTTAAGATAAATTCCGTGCTGCTTTCTTTTTTTGTGATTGCGGGGACTGCCGAAGCGACGGGAGCGGGGCGTTTACGGTATTCGTTCGGCGGACAACCGAAATAACGGCGGAAAACTTGCGCCATATACTTTGCGTCGGCAAAGCCGGAATAGTTTGCGACTTCCGAAACGGTGAGCGAATCGTCCGTTAAAAGGCGGAGAGCCGCTTCGAGCCTAACGTTGTTTAAATACTTTTGAAACGTAACGCCTATGTACTTAGTAAAAAATTGCGAAACGTAATTTGCGGAAAGGTTTTCTTCCGCGGCAATGTCTTCGAGCGTTACTTTGTACTGATAATTTTTGTCGATATATTCCGCGATTCTCGTAATTCTGCCGATAATTTTTGTGTGTTCGAGATATTCTTGCTCGGTGTAGCGGGTGTAACCGAGATTGCCGAGCAAAAAGGCGAGTATACCGATAACTTTATTTATAACGATTATCCCTCCGTCCTCGCTTGAAAGAGAAAAGTATTCTATCCCGAGGGCGAGTAATTCTTTTCTTAATTCGTCCGCTTTTTTTTCGTCTAAAACGGTTGTTACGAGCGTGTCCGAAAAGACGGTGGTTTTTAGTCCCGTAAGATATTCTTGCAAAAAGTTACGCGAAACCTGAACGATTAAAAACTTTGCGCCCGTGCGCGATTCGGCTAAAATATCATGCACTTGATGCGGGCTTATTAAGGCTATATCTCCGCTTTTTAGCTTGAATTTTTTTCCTTTTACGGAAATTATAGCGGTATCCGAAATGCAAAGGAGTATTTCGAAAGCGTTGTGCGTATGGAAAGTCCTGTACACGATATCGTTCACCAAAATCTTTATATGACGAATTTTTTCAAAAGAAATATGTTCTATTTTTTCGTTCATCTTTTGCCCTCCCGAGTCTATTTTACACTAAGCGAAAAGAAAAATCAATACCTTTTAAAAACTTTTTTTAAATTCGAAAGAAAATTATACCGCCACCTAAAGATTCGCCTTGAATAGGCATGGCTAAGGTTGTATAATCTTTGCGTAAAAACGAACAAATACCGGTGATCACTATTTGTTCGAAAAAATTTTTGTGTCAATTTGTTTGCCGTGCGTAAATAAAATAATACTGTCCGGTAAACGAAAAAACAGGAGGATAATGACATGAAAAAAAGTAAGTTGTGGCTTGGTCTCTCCGGCGTTACGAGCGCGCTTTTAACGCTCGTGCTGTCCGGGACGATTCTTGCCAATGCAAACGCAATGCTTATCAATGATGTGCTCGGTATTTCTACGGGCGGTCTTGAACTTGTCGGAAGTTCGTATCCGATGGACGATTCCGGCTACGAAAAGTTGATAAATGACTCTTACGAATACTGCGTCAATCAATTGGAGGAAGGCTCCGTTATGCTTAAAAACGACGGTGCTTTACCGTTAGCCGCAAACGAACGCAATGTCACTCTCTTCGGTAACAACAGCGCGCATACGATATATCGCAGCGGCGCGGGCGGTCCTACGCCGAACGACGAATATGTCGTCGATATGCAGAAAGCTTTCACCGACGGCGGATTTAAAATCAACAGTAAGCTCTACAAGGCTTACGCTACGAGTGGCGTGAGCGTTTCTCTCACATCTGCGGGTGAAGTTCCTTCGTCGTTTTATACGAGCGAATTGAAATCGACTTTCGATTCGTATAAAGACGTGGCTATCGTTACTTTTGCCCGTTACGGTACGGAAAACACCGACCCGACGAGAGTTGTGGACGGCAGGGCGTATTTGGCACTTTCCAAAAACGAAGAAGACTTACTTAAAATGATAAAGGAAGATTCGAGATTTACTAAGACGGTAGTTCTTTTAAACGGCGTTCTTCCGATGGAACTCGATTGGCTTGACGAATACGGCGTTAACGCTTGCATATGGTATGGTAATCCGGGGTATTACGGATTGCCCGGCATAGTCAACATTCTTAAAGGCGACGCAAATCCGTCCGGACATACCGTAGAAACTTTTGCGAACAATACGCTTAATTCGCCGGCGATGCGAAACTTCGGCGATTACAATTATACGTTTGACGGCTCCGCCGTTGACAATCAATACGGAAGAAAATACGTAGTTTATAAAGAAGGTATTTACGTCGGCTATAAATATTACGAAACCCGTTACGAAGATTGCATACTCGAACAAGGCGAAGCAAAATGTGCGGAAGGGGCAACAGAGGGAGAAACAGAGTGGAATTACGCAAAGGAAGTATCGTTTCCGTTCGGATACGGGTTATCCTATTCGACTTTTACTCAAAAGTTAGATAGTGTGACTTATGACGCGAAAGGCGATACGTTTACTGCAAAAGTAAAAGTTACGAACACTTCCAACAAAGCGGGAAAAGAAGTAGTTCAGGTTTACGTTCAGACTCCTTATACCGATTACGACAAGGAAAACGGGCTTGAGAAATCTTCCGTACAGCTTATGGGCTACACTAAGGTAGACGTTCCTGCGGGACAGAGCGTCGACGCGGAAGTGAAGTTCTCACGCTATCTGATGGCTTCTTACGATGTAAAAGCCGGCGGAGGAAAGGGGGCGTACATACTCGAACCGGGCAAGTATTACTTTGCGGTAGGGAACGGCGCGCATGAAGCGCTTAACAACATTCTCGCTCAAAAAGGGAAAACCGGAATGTACGACCATAACGGCAAAGCCGTGACGGGTAGTACGGATTGCGTAAAGGAATACGACCCGCAATTAAAGCAAATCGACGAAAAGACTTACAAAAAGTCTCAATATACGGATAAAGACGTAGAAAACAAGTTTGCCGACGCAGACCTTAACTACTGGGCAGACGAAGACCAGAAGATAACGTATCTTACGAGAAACGATTGGAAGAATACCTTCCCGACGACCGTAACGGCGCTCCATGCAAATGAAAAAATCGTAAACGGACTTCGTATGGACCAATACAAAAAGACCGCGGAAACTCCTTCGTATAAAGCGATGATAGGGGAAGAAGTCGAAGCTGAACTCGATGAACCGATAGATTTTATCGACATGAAGAACGTTCCTTTCGACGATGAAAAATGGGATAAGTTTATATCGCAACTTTCTCTCGACGAACTTTGCGTTTCTATTTCGGACGCGAGAGGTATAGCCGCGGTAGCTACGGTAAATAAGCCGATGAATTCCATTGCGGAAGGTCCCGAAGGTTTGCTTGCAAAATTCAAATACGGCGACAAGCGCGCTTGTACCGGCTTTGCGACGTTGCCGACGACTACTGCGACGTGGGACCATAAAATGCAAGCCAAATACGGCGAAATGATGGGCGAAGAGGCGTTGTTCTCCGGCGTAGCCATGGTCAACGCTCCCGGTTGCAACATTATCAGAACTCCTTACGGCAGTCGCGCTTCCGAATATATGTCTGAAGACGGCGTACTCTCTTATTATTCCGTCTCCAACGTAATCGGCTCTATGAGAGACAAGGGGCTCATCTGTAACGTTAAGCATTGCTTCCTCAACAACCAAGAAACAAACAGACAAGGCGTTTCCACTTTTGCAAACGAACAATCGATAAGAGAAATTTACCTTAAACCTTTCGAGGGCGCGCTCACGAGAGGTAGAAGTATGGGTATCATGACTTCTTATAACCGTATAGGTCTTCAATATGCGGCTACGCACAAAGTATTGATGAACGACGTTTTACGCGGCGAATGGGGCTATGAAGGTTCTATTATCGACGACGCTTTAACGCAAAGCGCTTACTACTCGGTCGGAGCCGATATGCTTCTTGCCGGAACGGATATATTCTGCCTTGACGGTCAACGCGGCGCGCAGATTAAATCGTTGATTAAAAAGACCGATGACGGCACGCTTGTTAAAGCGTTGCAGAGAGCAAACAAGAGAATATTCTATTCGTTGCTGCATTCGTCGATGGGCGGATCGATAACATCCGATACGAAGGTTGAAAGTTCGTTGTATTGGTGGCAGGGAATGCTTATCGGAATAGATGCCGTAGTAGGACTTGCGACTTTAGGCGCGATAGCGATGTTTATTGTGACTGCTTACGTAAAACGCGAAGAAAAGGAGGCTGTGTAAGCTATGAACGTTAAAGAAATCATGAAAAACAAGGGATTAGGCTATTATGTTTCTGCGGCGGCTTCTTTAGCTGCGCTTGTAATGGCGATTATAGTGCTTGCTACACAGAGTTGGGTTATTCCTCGCGCGGCGGAAGGCGGTTATCTTATAGCCGTTCCTCTTTTGGTCGGCGTTGTTTTGCAGGTGGCGTTCACTTTCGTACCGGTAAGATTCGCTTCGGTTTTGTCGGTAATCAGTTACGGAATCGCTCTCGGTATTACTATAAACAAAGTTCCTAACGCCATAGCGGATTATATCAATAAAGTGGCGTATACCGGCGGTGACTTCGGAATGTGCATATTCTATTTGGTAGCCATATTGTTAATAACGGTTGCCGTCGTCGTTTCTTGCTTTATGGACCAGACGAAAGACGGAAAAACCGCGATATGATAACGGAGGGAAATAAAATGAAAAATAAGTTACTTGTAGTTTTTTCGCTTGTTTTTACGATCTGTCTCGCTTTTGCGCTTTTTACCGGTTGCGGACCTAAACAGCCCGAAGAGGAAGGCGGTGAAACGGAAGTAGTGTATACGGAAAAGACTAATCCGTATAGCAAGCTTACATGGGAACAATACGGCACTTTCGGAACGCCGTCTTTTAACGACTTTGCAACTCCCGTTTTGTATCAGTTCGAAGGTTCTTATTCGGAAGCGTATCAAGGCGACTATTCGAGAGAATATCTGTATCTTAACTGTTATAGAGACGGCTTTTTATACGGAACTCTCGGCGGAAGCGGTATTTACGGATATTGGACTAATCGCGATAATCGTGACAGAGAACAATTTGTATTGCATATTTTAAGGCACGGTAACGCCGAATACAATCAAGGCGTTTACGATATGCTTGCGGAAAAGGTCGAAGACCCTAACGATTATTACGAATACTCTTCGAGCTTTATCTGGGACAGAAGCTGGGGTATAAGAAGCGTTCTTATTTTCGGTTATAAGTATACTTCCGTTACGGAAATGACTATCGACGCAAGCGCGGCTAAAACCGAATATCTGATGGGTGAAAATCTCGATACCGAGGGGTTGAAGATAACGATTAAAAGAGAAAACGGCAAAACGACTCAACTCGATAATCTCACTTCCGTCAACGGCGTTAGATTTTTAGGTTTCGATTCGAACACTGAATCCGACGCAAACGTCGTTTATGTGAGGTATCGCGACGCAGTCGGCACGTTTACGGTAAAGATAAAGGCCGCCGTTTATTCCGGTAAACTTAAATATGACGATAACGAAGTCGACGGTAGCGTTAAAATAACTTCTTCCACCGCTTGTACCGTTACTTTTGCCGGCAATACCATAAAAGCAAAATACACAAAATCCGATGTGACGGGAAGAACGGTTTATACTCTTGTCGCGCCCGGCGAAGACGACGATTTCGAACTCGGCGTTTCGGAAGAAGTGTGGTCTAAGCTCGGAAAGAGAATTATTCTCGATATAGACGAAGAAACCGGCGAATATACGCTTGAACCTTTCAACATTGTGATGTATACTATTCCTTGGGATAATTATCCCGGATATAGCGGGAACGTAAGAAACGATTTCGAAGTTCTTTCTAAAGGCGCACCGGGCGGCGGAACGACTTATCGTTACATTTACCTCGATACGGCTAAAGGCGAAGCAACGCTTACTTACAAATATTGGTATGATTCGAACACCGATACTTTTGTAATGAAGTACACTCTCAAAGACGGTATATTGACATTCACCGAACTCGTTTCGTCCGAGGTCGGCGGTAGCGGAGCTTCTTACGACAATTTGTATAAAGAATACAGAATTATCGACGATACGTACGCAATCGGAACACACGTAAAACTTTCTTAAATTTTCTGTTCGTACCCGACGGTATTACCGTCGGGTACGATAAAAAGGTACAAAATGAAACAAGTATTTAATCCTTATCTTCCTTCTTACGAATATATCCCCGACGGGGAGCCGCACGTTTTCGGCGACAGAGTGTATATTTACGGCTCGCACGATAAGTTCAACGGAAAGTTCTTTTGCATGAACGATTACGTTTGCTATTCCGCACCCGTAAACGACCTTAAAGACTGGCGTTACGAGGGCGTTATCTGGAAAAAGGCGAACGACCCGACAAAAAAAGGGCTTATTCTCAACCAAATGTACGCGCCCGACGTTGTCGAAGGCAACGACGGCAAGTATTACCTTTATTATTTTATCGCTAATCAGGGTACGATAGGCGTTGCCGTTTGCGACGCGCCCGCGGGAGAGTATAAGTATCTTGGTCGCGTCAGATACCCGGACGGTAAGATTTTGGGGCAGAACGGAGAAAAGGACGCGCACCAGTTCGACCCGGGAGTGTTTAAGGACGACGACGGGAAAATCTACTTATACACGGGTTTTGCGCCAAAATCGCCTAATATTTTCACACGCTTTAAGCCCGTCAACACTCACGGCGCGTTCGGCGCGGAGCTTGAAAGCGATATGCTTACGATAAAGCTTCCGACGGCGAGAATAGCAAAATCTCAACACTGCTCGGCGGGTACGGGGTACGAAGGACACGAGTTTTTCGAAGCTTCGTCCATGCGCAAATTCAACGGCAAGTATTACTTTATATATTCTTCCGTTTTAGGTCACGAACTGTGCTATGCGATAGGCGATTCTCCGCTCGGCGAGTTTAAGTACGGCGGAACGCTCGTCTCGATAGGCGACGTCGGAATAAGCGAAAAGCCGACGAATTATCTCGGCAACACTCATGGCAGCGTTGAAAAAATAGGCGATAAATACTATGTTTTCTACCATAGACAGACCAATAGGCACTGTCATTCGCGCCAGGCTTGCGCGGAGGAAATAACGCTCAACGCGGACGGAACGTTTACGCAGGCGGAAGTTACTTCTTGCGGGCTTAACGGCGGACCGCTCGACGGAAAAGGCGAATACGAAGCGCGTATCGCTTGCAACCTTATGAGCAAGAAAGGCGTTAAGTTTTACACGTGCAAAACGCCCGCGGGCATTCACCCGTACTTTACGCAAAGCGGCGGCGACAGAGAATACGACGGCGACCAGTATATCGCAAATTTTTGTGACGGCGCGACGGCGGGTTTCAAGTATTTCAAGTTCGAAAACGCGAAGAGCGTTTCGGTGAAAATCCGAGGCAGGGCGCACGGCGAAATGCTTGTTTTAGGCAAAGAGAAAAAGGAAGTCGCAAAAATAAAAATAGATGTCGACGGCGGAACGAAAGAATTTTCTTCTTTGCTTAATATCGCAAACGGAATAAGCCCTTTGTACTTTACTTTCCGAGGCAACGGGAAATTTGATTTTATAAGCTTTAAATTAGACTGACGAGGTAAATATTTATGAAATACGATAACAAAAAGATTGTTTTTGAAGGAACGAAGAGTAAAAATCCTTTTGCGTTCCGTTATTACGACCCCGAAAAAATCATCGCGGGTAAGAAGATGAAAGACCACTTAAAATTCGCAATGAGTTACTGGCACACCGTCAACGCTTCCGGCACCGATATGTTCGGCGGCG
>ERZ808242.725-NODE-725-length-22284-cov-11.038508_pt1 | contig 22284 bp, 12 predicted proteins | sample MGYA00521244_ERZ808242 | MGnify/ENA primary metagenome ERZ808242 (study PRJEB31516, sample SAMN03275573) | gut metagenome | biome: mammalia-associated habitat; material: feces | host: Papio cynocephalus | place: Kenya | collected 2012-07-27 ... | reverse complement strand
CCTCATGGCGGGTTTTCCTATATCATATCAGACACGGATGTTTGCAGGTGACCCATCATTCCTGAATCATAACGCGGCATCCTGGAAAACTCCCACACCCAACATCTACTCCATAACAGAGACTAATGAAGGAGACCTGCTGATAGGTGGAGATTTGGGAGGTGTGGGTGTCCTTAACATCAGTGACCTCTCGCTGTCCAACCCTGACAGGCTGGAATTCACAGTGCTTCCGTCTTCCGGTGGCCGATACGGCATATCCTCTATGAATATCCATAAGGTTTTTCAGGATTCATACGGCAACATTTGGATCGGTAATTATTCTGAAGGTCTGGATTTTATAAGCCACACTCACCCAAGATTCAACCTCCTTCCCTCATTCGGCGCCAACGTGAACAGCGAGAAGGGTCGGCCCGTCTGGTCTATCCATACAGATGGGAATGGCAATGTCTGGACCGGTGAAGAAAGCAAAATACGAGTTTTCGAAAATGGAGAATTGAAACGCTCCTATGATTTGTCCACGCATCTTAAAAGTTCACGGGAATACATATCCTCTTTGGTAAGAGTCGGTGATGAAATTCTGTTCAGTTCTTATGAGGACGGAATTTTCGCTCTTGAAATAAACAATGGAGGTATCAGACGAATCAGCGCGCCTGACAGTCAGAATTATGCCAATTGCTTTGCCGTACTGCCGGACGGCAAAGTGTACTTAGGAATGCAGGACGGGCTTTATGAATATGCTTATGGTGAACTGAAAAAAGACATAAAGATCTCAACCGCAACCTATAATCTTATTCCTAACGGGATCACTGCCGACAGACAAGGAAAATTGTGGATAGGGACATACGGCAACGGGATTTTCATTTTTAACAAAGAAGGTGAGATGATTCATCACCTTGACGAATCTAAAGGGATAAGTTCGAATGCCGTAAAGCAGCTTTATCTTGATTCACAAGGATGTATGTGGATCGCGGGACAGGATGGACTGAGTCAGATCGCGGACACTGATCGTCTCAATGAAATAAGGAATTATGGTTATGAATCAGGCCTGGACGATGCTCACATTCGCGCATTACAGGAAGACGGAGAAGGTAATCTATGGTTCAGCACAAACAATGGCATTTCAAGATTGAATCGAAACACATCTAAAATCGACAATTACGATTACAATGACGGACTTCCGATGAGCAGTTTTATGGATCGCGCCGCATGTGGGACTACTGACGGGGATCTTTATTTCGGTTCAAGGAACGGAGCGTGCGTGTTCAAACCGGAGTTGTTTTCTGACGCTGGTGGAAGAATTCCGGTTCAGATTGTGGATTGCCTGAACATCAATGATTCCAAAGACACCTCCATCAAAGTGACCACAGGAAGTACCGGTGTAAAAGAAATCAAAGTCCCTTACTTTATGAACTCCTTGAGAATAGCTTTTTCCGTGACTGATTATTCTCTGAGACATACTGTAGAGTATTCTTATAAGGTGGAAGGAATTGACAAGAATTGGATTCCTGCCGGACGGGAACACGATGCCATCCTGCGCAACCTGCCGTCAGGAACATACACATTCTTGATCAGGGCACGTCAGAGAAACCACGATTGGAACGATGACAATCTTGCCAGACTGAAAATCGTTGTGACTCCGCCCGTTTGGCTGACCTGGTATGCCAAAGTGTTTTATGCGCTTCTTATTACCCTGTCTATTTGGATAATCATTAGAATATACAAGCGTAGGCTTATGCTTAAAGGTTCGCTTGAGATGGAACGTAGGAAAAGCATTGACGAGCAACGGCTCAACGATGAGAGGTTACGCTTCTACACAAACATCACTCACGAGCTCCGCACTCCGCTGACTCTCATTCTCGGACCGCTGGAGGATCTTGACTCAGATGATAAGTTGCCTCCCCCATATAGGAAGAAGATAAAGACAATACATTCCAGTGCCTTGCAACTGCTGAATCTTATCAATCAGATTCTGGAATTCCGTAAAGCCGAGACACATAACAGACGCCTGACAGTCTCTAAAGGACAAATAGCATCCGTCGTGGCGGAAATCGGTTTGAGGTACAAGGAACTGAACCATAATGAAAGAGTTTCGATAAATCTTGACATCGACAACAGTCTCCCAGAAATTTATTTTGACAGTGATGTCATACACACAGTATTGAACAATCTGTTGAGCAATGCTATAAAATACACTCCGGAAGGATCCATCGAACTAAGACTAAGATCTGTCAAAATCTCCAACGAGGATTTTGTGGAAATTGAGGTTGCCGACACAGGTTATGGAATAGACGAGAATTCTTTGCCTCACATCTTTGACCGATACTACCAGGCCGAGGGAATGCACCAAGCGTCAGGCACCGGCATCGGCCTCGCCTTGGTGCGCTCGCTGTCAAACCTGCACGAAGGAACGATCACAGCCACAAGCGAAGTCGGCAAAGGGACTGTGTTCACCCTACGCCTTCGGATGTTCAATACTTACCCGAACGCATTACACAAGGATAGTCCGGCAAGGAGGCCGGCTTCCGTGGCTGATGAAAATGAAATCAAAGAAATTTCAGACAGACAACTTGTGGCGCTGGTTGTAGAGGATAACGATGACATCCGTGAGTACATTGAATCATCATTACAATCCAAATTCAAGGTTCTGACGGCCACCAACGGGGAAGATGGGCTCAATCTTGCCAAGAGCCATATCCCCGATGTGATCATTAGCGACATTATGATGCCGATGATGGATGGAACGGAATTGTGCAAATCGGTCAAAGACGATGTGCGTACAAGCCACATTCCCGTCATACTCCTGACTGCCAAGGATTCCATACAGGACAAGGAAACCGGCTATGAGGCAGGGGCGGACTCCTACATAACAAAGCCGTTCAGTGCCAAATTACTGGCAAGTCGCATACAGAACATCCTGGATTCAAGGAAATCATTGGCCGCGTTCATTTCCTCCGGGCTGAGTGGCGGCCATTCCGGATACAATCCTGCCACAACAGGCGCAGATGAAGTTCATCACCCTAAAATCAGTAAACTTGACGAATGCTTCATCCAAAAATTCACAAGGATAGTAGAGGATAATCTAACGATGGAAGAACTTGATATGACGTACATCCAAGACGCTCTCGGGATGAGCCATTCGACTCTTTACCGAAAAATTAAAGGTCTTACAGGTATGTCGGGAAATGAGTTCATCAGAAAAATCCGGTTAAAAAAGGGCTACGAGTTGTTGGAGGAAGGACATAATGTGTCCGAGGCTGCATATTCGTGCGGTTTCAACGATGTCGGCCACTTCCGCAACTGTTTCAAGAATGAATACGGAATGTCTCCATCACAGTTTATCAAACAGAATAATGGGTAAGACATCCGAGTCATAGTCTCACAGCAATTATTATAAATAATTATTGTTTTTCATAAAATAATTAATATATTTGCAAAAGAAGCGGCTTGAGGACTCCGGCCGCCTAACTAAAAACTAATAGATATGATTACCTGGTGGACATCACTTAGTACGGCAATGCAGGTCCTTTGGGCCGTCACACTCTCGGCATCGCTGATTTTCGTCATTCAAACAGTCTTGACATTCCTTGGACTTGGAGATCACGACACTGATTTCGATCTGGACACATCGGACGGATCTTTTGACACTGATCCTTCAATGAACCTACTGACGTTCAGGAATCTGGTCAATTTCTGCCTTGGATTCGGATGGACGGCCGTGCTGATGCACGATAAGATCCAGTCGAACGCATTGCTGATAATTGTTTCAGTCATCGTGGGCGTGCTTCTGGTCACGGTCGTGATGTGGATATTCAAATGGCTCAGCGGAATGCAGCAGACGGGAAACATCGATGTGCACAAGTCGGCGGTCGGATGCGAAGGAAAGGTTTACCTCACCATCCCAGGCGAGCGCAAGGGCGAAGGCAAGGTCCAGATCAGCATCAACAACGCTGTCAGGGAATATGACGCTGTCACCGACGGGGAGACAATCCCGACCGGCAAGGCGATCAAGGTCACCGAGGTCATCAACGACTACACCCTGCTGGTGGAGGAACTGACCCCGACAATCATCTGACGCACCATTAGAGGCTCTTCAGAACTCAATGATAATCAAGAATTTCATATTCATCTTTAGAAATATGATTCAAGAAAAGCAGGTGAATTGAAATATTAAAGGAAAATTATAAACCCATTAAACATTTTGAATATGGAACTATCTCTGATCCTTATCATCGTCGCTGTCATATTCGTGACATTTTCGGCGATCCTCAGACGCTACCGCCGCTGCCCTTCCGACAAGGTGATGGTCATCTACGGCAAGACCGGCAAGAACAAGAGCGGATCAATCTCATCCGCACGATGCATCCACGGAGGAGCCGCCTTCGTTTGGCCTGTGTTCCAGGATTATGCGTTCCTTGACCTGAAGCCCATCTCAATCGAGTGCAACCTTACCAACGCGCTTTCAAAGCAGAACATCCGTGTCGATGTTCCTTGCCGCTTCACAGTCGGCATCTCCACAGAGCCGGACAGTATGACAAACGCTGCCGAAAGACTTCTCGGACTCTCAATCGACAACATCCAGAACATCGCCACCGACATCCTGTTCGGACAGCTCCGTCTTGTCATCGCCACGATGGACATCGAGGAGATCAACTCCGACCGTGACAAGTTCCTTGTGGCTGTCAGCCAGAACGTCGAGGCTGAGCTCCGCAAGATCGGCCTCAAACTCATCAACGTGAACGTGACCGACATCCGTGACGAGTCCGGCTACATCGAGGCTCTCGGTAAGGAAGCCGCCGCGAAGGCCATCAACGACGCCAAGAAGAGCGTCGCGGAGCAGAACCGCTACGGTGAGATCGGCAAGGCCGAGGCCGACAGGGACAAGGACATCAGAATCGCCGAGACCCTGAGGGACACCCGCATCAAGACCGCCGCGGCCAACGCGCTTGCTGTACAGGGAGAGAACACATCTAAGATAGACATCGCCAACTCCGATGCCCAGCGCCGTGAGAAAGAGGCCGAGGCCGCGCGCATAGCCGTGGCCGCAGAGAAGGTACAGGCCGCGAAGGCTCTCCAGGAAGCCTACCAGAGCGAGCGTGACGCCGAGCTTGCCCGAGCCGAAAGGGAGAGGGCAACCCAACAGGCCAACATCGTCGTTCCTGCCCAGATCGACAAGGAGAAGCTCATCATCGAGGCTGAGGCCGAGGCCGAGAAGGTCCGCAGGATGGCGAAGGGAGAGGCCGACGCGATATTCGCGAAAATGGACGCCCAGGCCCGCGGTACCCTTGAGATTCTCTCAAAGCAGGCCGATGGTTTCAACGAGATGGTCAAGGCAGCCGCCGGAGACCCTCAGAAGGCCGTGCTCATGCTCATCGCCGACAAGCTGCCTGAGCTGGTCAAGACTCAGGTCGAGGCCGTCAAGGGCATAAAGATCGACAAGGTTACCGTTTGGGACGGCAATGGAGAGGGCAAGAACGGCAAGACATCGACCGCGAACTTCATTTCAGGCCTTATGGGTTCGGTACCTCCTCTCCAGGATCTTTTCAACATGGCCGGAATGAACCTGCCTGAATATCTTAAGGGCAAGGAGACCAAGCCTGAGGAACAGCCTCAGGAAGAAAACTCTGAAAAATAATCCTCATGCCGATAGTAGTAAATGTCGATGTGATGCTGGCCAGGCGGAAGATGACTTCCGCCGAACTGGCCGAGAAGATCGGGCTTTCGGCGGTGAACCTGTCGATTCTGAAGACCGGCAAGGCCAAGGGTGTCCGGTTCAGCACACTCGACGCGCTCTGCAAGGCATTGGACTGCCAGCCGGGAGACTTGCTGGAGTATAGGGACGATGGCTGACAGGTCGCGTAATCCTATGGATAGTGACCAAAGGTCCAATTGGACTCTCTTGTCAACACTAAATAATAATGAGCGGCTCATAGGTCCGCTCATTATTATTTTAATTAAACATTTTAAACAACTTACACAGAGAGAAATACTTACATATTCATTCCCCACTTCATGAATGAGACATAAAAAATTATGCAGAATAATGTTGACAATCAAAGTTATATTGACTATTTTAGCAACGTATATAAGAACGTATTATTAACAAATTAAACCATGAAAGGTTCATTAACGTGCGGCAACCATACGGTTGTCGGTCTTTTTTGCCTTGCGGCACTATTCCTTCTGACATTTGTCAGTTTACCTGCCGCTGGTCAAAAAGCATCAGAAAGAGTGGTCTCCGGAATCGTGACGAATGATGAAGGTTCTCCAGAACCTGGAGTCGCTGTCATGGTCAAGGGGACAAGAAACGGAACCATGACAGATGAGAAAGGCGCTTTCTCCATCAAAGTCAAATTCTCCGAGAGGAAAGAAACTCCCGTCCTTGTGTTCTCCTGCTTGGGGAAAGTGCCACAGGAGCACAAATGTTCAACGGATTTCTTCAAAATCAAGATGAAGGATGACTTGGCAACGCTTATCGGGGCGGTGATCAACACTGGCTACCAGAAGATAGACAGAAGGATGTCCGCTTCATCTGTGGCCTCGATCGATGGTAAGGATGTCCTTCAAAGCAATGCAACAACCTTGGACAACATGCTTCAGGGAAAGATTCCGGGGATGACCGTTCTAAGTTCGTCATCAACCCCTGGCGCCGCGACCAAGATACGTATCAGGGGAACATCAACCATATCCGGCAACAGAGAGCCACTTTGGGTTGTGGATGGTGTCATTCTGGATGATCCGGTGTCCATTTCCACAGAAGCGCTCAACGACCTTGACAACGTGAACCTTATCGGAAACGCCATCTCAGGACTTAACCCTATGGACATCGAGAAAATCGATGTCCTTAAGGATGCCTCGGCAACAGCCATTTACGGTGTAAGGGCCGCCAACGGAGTCATCGTAGTCACAACTAAGCGCGGTTTGAAAGGGGCTCCGAGAGTCAACTACTCAGGTACAGTCACAGTCACTGAGCGTCCAAGCTACAACAGGCTCAACCTCATGAATTCAAAGGAACGCATAGAGGTTTCGAAGGAGATCGCGGAAAAGGGACTCGCCTACAGATTCGAGCCGGCCGCGGTAGGCTACGAAGGCCTGCTTTACGACTTGTACGACAGGAAAATCAACTATGACCAGTTCCTCACAAGCGTCCAGACGCTTGAGGAGACGAACACTGACTGGTTTGACATTCTTTATCACAACTCAGTGTCACACAAGCATAACCTTTCCGTCTCCGGTGCGGATGAGCGAGTCAACTACTATGTTTCCGCGGCTTACACTGACGAGAATGCCAATGTTCGCGGAACCGGGATGCAGACATACAATGTGATGGGAAAAGTCCAGGTAAAGTTGGCTCAAAACCTCACCGGAACAGTACAAGTGAGAGGGAGCGTCCAGGACAAGGATTACCTCAACTCTGGAATATCTCCGTACAGCTATGCCTACAACACATCAAGAGCAATCCCAGCCTACAATTCCGACGGTTCCTTGGCGTACTACAACGCGGAGCAGGGCTATAATGCCAACCCACTGAAATACAACATAATAAACGAGCGGAACAATTCAGGCAGAGAAGTCACCTCGGACTCATTCAGTTTCAACTCAAACTTGGAATGGGCGATATGGAACGGTCTTAGAGCGACCGGAACATTTGCCGTAAGCGCTGCGAACACAACGGACAAGGAATGGTATAGTGACAAGACCTACATGGCTGCCACATTGAGAAGGACAAACTACGGTGTCGCACTCCCTGACAACAAGACTTTTCAGGACCAGCTATGCCAGCTTCCTTACGGAGGAAAATTTTATTCGTCCAACACCAGAAACTTCGGCTACACCGCCAGGCTCCAGCTTGACTACAACAAGTACTACAGAGGGCACAATTTCTCTGCGGCCGGCGGATTCGAAGCCAGGTCTTCCAAATATACCGGACTTGCCAGCACACAATGGGGCTATCTTCCAGACAGAGGCCAGTCTTCGGTAGCCATAGACCCTTCGCAATGGCCAATGTTCAACAAACTCCAGATGTCCACCCCGGACGTGGTCACCGACAGGCTTTCAAATTATCTTTCTTACTATGGCGTACTCACCTACGCTTACAAGTCCAGGTACATCCTTAACGGTAACATCCGCGCTGACGGTTCCAACAAATTCGGCCAAGATAAAAGCACTAGATTTCTGCCGATCTGGTCAGTGTCCGCAAGATGGAACATAATGAACGAAAGGTTCCTGGAGGATGTCATGTGGCTAAATGAGTTGTCCGTCAAAGGATCATACGGCATCCAAGGCAACGTGTCCGATGACCAGACTCCGAGCATGATCATCAAGCTCGGCTCCATGAACCAGACAACAGGTGACTACACAGCGACTTTGTCAAAACTTCCGAACCCGTTCCTAAAATGGGAGAAGACGAAATCCTACAATCTTGCCCTGGACTTCTCTGTTCTTGACAACAGAATTTCCGGTACAGTTGAGTACTACTACAAGAAAGGTAATGACCAGATTGTATCTGTCGAGGTCTCACCTACCACTGGTTCTTCAAGCATGAGTCTGAATGTAGGTGACATAATGAACAGGGGCTACGAACTAATCATCAACGCGATACCTGTAAAAACCAAGGATTTCAGGTGGTCTCTCTCATTCAACTCCGCCAAGAACATCAACAAAATCACACGCGGAGGAATGCAGGATGAATATACCTACGCGCAATACACCGACGGGTCCGCCGTACTTAAAGGCTATGCGATAAACTCTTTCTTCTCCTACAAGTTCGCTGGTCTTGACTCCGAAGGGCTTCCTAAGTTCAAAGACATCGAAGAGACGGACGGAATAACCAGAGAGGAAATGTACGCGAAGGCTTTCGCCTACTCCGGAAATCGTGTTCCTGACATGCAAGGTGGTTTCAGCACAAATTTCACATACAGAAACCTCACCTTGGGGATGTTCTTCTCTTACAGTCTTGGAGCGAAAGTGCGTATGAACAATCTCTACAACAACAGCGGGCAGTACCTCCCTAACCCTCAGCAAAACATGTCTGGAGAATTCGTAAACCGTTGGCGTGAACCGGGAGACGAAGCCTGGGCTGTTATTCCTGCTTTGTCCACGGATGCTCTCTCGATGTCGGGCCTCTTCAGCAAGCGTGAATTGACGATAGCGGACAACAGATGGCAGATGTACAACCAAAGTAACATCCGGGTTGTTTCGAGCGACTTCCTTCGACTCAGAACAGCATATATCCGATATGCCCTGCCTGAAAGCATCTGCAACAAGCTTAGCGTGAGCTCCGCCAACGTTCGCCTTGAAGGGAACAACCTTCTGTTGCTCTGCTCCAAGAAACTCAACGGCCAAGATCCAGAACAGCTTGGCATGGGATCGATCGGACTTACCACTCCACCGGTGTCGTCCTTCTCTTTCGGTGTTGATGTTACATTCTAAAAGACAGAATAATGAAAATCAAATACATTTTAATCGCAACCGCAACTGCGGCATTGGTTCTCTCCTCATGTTCTGATTTCCTGTCCGAAGCATCGCAGGACGAAGTCAGACCTAAGAATGCAAGTGACTACAAAGAACTCATCGCTGGAGAAATCTACGAAAAGATGAATGAATCCAGCACGGTAAACTCGTGGCTGGACATAATGACTGACGACTGCGAGGAACTCGCAAAAAAAGCCTCCACATTGGCGCCGGACAAGAGAACAGCCGGTTTTGGCTACTACACATGGCAGCAAGAGCCTGAGAGGCAGCGCGAAGGGGTTCTGAATAGTGATGCATCTTGGGGTACCTACTACCACCAGATACTGGTTTGCAACATGATTCTGAACGACATAGACAAGTTGGACGGAACCGATTCAGAAAAGGCTGGAGTGAAGGCCGAAGCCTACATGATCAAAGCATTCGCATACTACATGCTTGTCAATCTGTACGGAGAGCCATACGATCCACAGACAGCAGCCAAGGCGGCCGGAGTCCCTATCAATGACTTAGTCGGAGCAGAGAACAAAAAATTCCAGCGTGAAAGCGTCCAGACAGTCTACGACCTTATTCTTGAATATGGAGAGAACGCCTTGAAGCTGTTTAAGATCAGCGACAGCGGAGAATCCGTCTTCAGATGGAACGAAGCGGCAGCTGATGTGTTCCTTTCAAGAGTCTGTCTCTACATGCAGAGGTGGGATAAGGCTGCTGAATATGCAAATGAAGCCCTTGCAATTAAAGGCGATGTTTGGGATCTTAACCGCAAAGCCACGGATGACGCGTCTGCCGGGGACTACATGGACAGGTTGTTCACTTCCAGAAATCCAGAGATCCTCTTTTCCTACGGTTACTCTACAGAAATATTCTCCGCGGAAGGTGCGGGAAGTTGCTATCCACCGTCCAAAGCCTTACTCGCAATGTATGAGGACGGAGACCTGAGAGGAGGAAGAAACGGAATGTATATCAGATATTTGGGATCATTTTTCAGTGGCAAGAAATATGCTCCGTTCAAATCATTCATGACTTCGTACACATCCAGATACGGCAATGCGATCAGGACAGTGGAGGCATACCTGAACAGAGCGGAAGCATATTCACACATTGACGGGAAAGCACAGGATGCCATAAAGGATCTGGAAACTATCAGGCGGAACAGATTCACCGCAGCAAAGTACAAGCCTCTTGAAGCCACAACTCAAGAGAGCGTCGTTCAGGCGGTGAGGGATGAAAGGAGACGTGAACTCTGCTTCGAACGCCAAAGGTGGTTCGATCTAAGAAGATGGGGACGTCCATCAATCACTCACACCTACACTCCGGATTTGAAGAAACCTAATGAGACAGAGACTTACGTCCTTCAAGAGAATGACCCTGCCTACACTCTTCCTGTTCCAAAGGAAGTGCTTGAGATGGAGCCGGATCTTACTGACATCAAAAGACCGGAGAGGAACCCTCAAAACCAATAAAAACCAGAGCAATGAAATCAACTGATATTTTGACATTCATAGCATTGGCAGCAATGCTGATGTCCTGTTACAAAGAGGCTCCCATTCATTCTGAACGTGGAGAGTCGCCCTATAAGGTTGAAGATAGTTCAGACCCGTCACTACATTACATCTACGAATTCAACCAGAAGACGGGAGTATACATCCTTACTGAATATTCCGATGTGGATTTCAAGTGGGACATCGCGTCCGAATCCAACAATAATCTGGTAAGAATCAAACCAGAAGTGCTTGAGGATGCGATAGGCTATGTAAAATCAGTTCTCACAGAGGTTTATCCAGAGGAGTTCGCAAAGAAGTTCTTCCCTCTGAAAGTTCTCCTAGCCGACTCAATCAAAGTTGATTACGGCTCAGAAGATGCGGTTGTGGGTTCTGGCAGAAGTTACATTGCCTTAGGTGGAATCCGCAAGGAAAACCTGCCCAAAGATGATGGTCAACTGAGGGAAGCCAGAGGCGAAATCAATGGGTATCTCTGGGGAAACATAATCTATTCCAACAATTTGATGACAATTCCCGAAGGGTTCTTCTCTCCGGGAGAAGATTACTATGGAGTGTCTTTCGAGATGGAAGAATTCAAAGATTATAAAGACGACCCTGAATACCCAAGAAAAATCGGATTCTGGCGGTATGACCCGGACGGTTTCTATCCTCACATAAACCCAAGCCGGGAACTTGATGTCTCTGACTTCGTCAGGATGATCATCACACATTCTTCCGTACAGATGGAAAAAGAAATGGATGGTTTTGAAAACCTTAGGATAAAGTACGATCTTCTTATAAGGGCTGTAAAGGAGTCATGCGGAGTGGATCTTCAGGCCATCGGAGACAAGTATTCAAAAGAATAATTTCAACATAAATGAAAAGTACCTTTATCAAATTTTTGATAGCGAGTGGCATGGCGATGCTCGCTATACCCATGAGCGGCTCAGCGCAACCTTCATTGGCCAACATTCTGAAGGACGCTGCCTCAAAGAAAGAGAGTTCTGACACTACAAAAGCTGACAAAACCGGCAAAAAAAGTTATGACAAAGTCATCACTTCAGAGGCCAAAACAGCCAAAGGAGTGATGGACATCCACAAAGTCAAAGGAACCTATTACCTTGAAATCCCTTTCAATCTCATGGGCAAACCTTTTCTTCTCGCGACCAAGGTTTCTTCAACCAGCGACAATTCTGATGTGATCGCAGGCCAAATGCCCAACGATCCAAAACTTGTTGAATGGAGTTGCGATGAGGACAAGGTCTTCCTTCTTGATGGAACCGTAAAAGCGACTTGTGACACTTCGGAGGCGATATCTAAAGGGTTTGAGTTGAATTATATGAAGCCAGTCATGAAGGCATTCGACATCAAGGCTGTGAATCCAGATTCCACGGGAGTGGTGATTGACGTTTCCAAATTCTTCTGCAGTGATGAGGAATATATGTCCCCATTCATTCCGTCAAGTCCCTTCGACGGGTTGTTCGGAATAAGCAGGAAGAAGGGGACATTCAAATCGGACATGTCTTCTATTCTGGATTTCAAGGCTTTTCCAAAGAACATTGTATTCCGTACGAGAATGGTCTACACCGTATCCTCCTCACCTTTCACGGCAGTGGTAACAGTGTCAATGATCCAATTGCCCGACCAACCTATGCGTCCAAGATTGGCCGACCACCGCATCGGGTACTTTGCCGACAGACACATCGAGTACACGGAGAAAACAGACAGAAGCGAGAAAATCAGTTATATAACTCGTTGGAACATAGCTCCGAAGCCAGGAGACCTTGAAAAGTACAAGGCTGGCGCCCTCGTTGAGCCAGCCAAGCCGATTGTATATTACATAGATGACGCTTTCCCGGCGGAATGGAGGCCTTACCTCAAGGAAGGCATCGAGGATTGGCAGAAAGCTTTCGAAGCCATTGGATTCAAGAACGCGATAGTCGCCAAGGATTACCCTAAGGATGACCCGGATTTCAACCCAGATGACATCCGTTTCTCCTGTTTAAGGTATGCCTCGACAAGAGTGGCTAACGCGATGGGACCATCATGGACCGACCCTCGGTCCGGTGAGATCATCAACGGATCTGTCTATTTCTACCACGATGTCCTGAAACTGCTTCACAACTGGAGCTTCATCCAGACATCCACTGTAGAGCCTGCCTCAAGAAAGGAAGTCTACAGCGCGGAACAGATGGGACCGCTGCTTCGCTACCTCGTGGTCCACGAAATTGGCCATACGCTTGGTCTCATGCATAACATGAGGTCTTCGTACGCCTATCCTGTGGATTCTCTCCGCAGTAAGACATTCACTGACAAGTACGGCACGACTCCTTCAGTGATGGACTATGCAAGATACAATTATGTGGCTCAACCTGGTGACGGAGTGACTTGGCTTCTTCCTCCAAGGCTTGGTGTCTACGACTACTTCGCAATCAGCTGGGGCTACAAGCCAATTTTCACCGCCAAGACACCGAAAGATGAAAAGCCTGTCCTCAACGAATGGATCAAGGCACATGCGGACGATCCTATGTACTGGTACGGCGAGCAGGAATTCCTGACTTCCGTTGACCCGGCCGCTCAGACAGAATCTCTTGGGGATGACGCGGTCAAAGCCAGCGAGTACGGAATCAGAAATCTTAAGATAATAATGAAGAATCTGAATGACTGGACGAAAAGGGATGGAGAGAGTTATGAATATACTAAAGAGATGTACGAAGAAGTGCTGAAGCAGTTCAACCGCTACATGTCGCACGTGCTGAAATACATCGGTGGCAACTTCCTTCTGTACCCTGTGCACGGTGACGGCAAGCAGGCATTCGAGCCAGTTTCAAAGGAAAAACAAAAAGAGGCCCTCGATTTCATCTATGCCCAAGCCACCGGAATGTCAGAATGGCTTCAGGATCCGAAGATTCTCAGGCAATTCGATCCATCCAACCCTCTTGTCAACGATCTTCAGGCCGCCTATGTCAGAAACCTTTTGGGAGTCTACCCGAAAGTAGGCTATACCTCCAGGCTATCTGACGATCCTTACACCGTCGAGGAATATATCGATGACGTCTATGATCTCGTGTTCGGAAAAAGCATTGACGGAAAGACGCTGACCCTCTCGGACAGGAACATGGAATATGCATTCGTCTACACCCTGTTCAACAATCTTGGCATGCTCAAATCTCCTGCAAGCGAAAAGAAGTTCGCGTCGGATGACATATTCGCTTATGGCATGCTTGCGGAGGATGAAGACATCTGGCCTTGCCAGCATATCGGATGTGGCCACACACACAACGGGCAGGACAACCTTACAATAGCTCGCAGGGAATCAGACATCAAGATCCAAGGAAAATCAGTGTTTTATTCCACTCTGCTGAAAATCCAGCGCATAGTCAACAAAAGAGCCTCCTCCGCAAAAGGTGAAGACAAGGCTCATTACAAGTTCCTGGCTCACGAAATCAACAAGGAACTGGCAGAATAACATTATTCGCCATAATTCACATAGTTCCTGGATCGCAGCCGCGCGGTCCGGGAACTTTTTGTATATTTGCAAAACGCACATTCAAGTAAAGGAAAGTTGTCGCCAATTTGGCAAACATAATTGACGTTTAGCGGTTTACGCTTATAATCAAAAATACGGAATGAAAAAAACAACTCTTTTAGCAGTCTTACTTGCCGCAATGGTCTGCGCCGGAACGTCTGCGTCCGCACAGAGAAAAACAAAGAAAAACCAATTGGTTCTCGACGGGACGGTGGTCAATGTCAATCCGTTGGCAAGGACATCACCGGTCGAGGAAAAGTTGAAGGCCAAAAACACTCCGGGGATTGAATATGCTCCCACAAAGACCGTCTATCTCTATCCTAAGGGACAGGGAACGGATCAGGGAATAGTCGAAAACGGTGTGACCGTGACCCAAGGACCGCTTGTGTCCAACGGGCTCGAAGGTCCGGAAAAAGCCGGAGGCTGGGGCTTCATCACCAATGTGACCGACAGTGCGCGTATCGACATATTCATGCCTGAGAAACCGAACGGGCAGATGGTCATCGCTTGTCCAGGCGGCGGGTACTCAGGCCTTTCCACTTGGAATGAAGGAACTTATGTAGCGAAATGGCTGAATGACAGAAACATCGCTTGCGCTGTACTGAAATACCGCCTGCCAAACGGACACCGTCAGGTTCCACTGCAGGACGTGCACAACGCCTTCCGTTATTGCAGGCACCATTCAGAGGAATGGGGCATCAGGCAGATCGGTGTGATGGGATTCTCAGCCGGAGGTCACCTTGCAAGCACAGCGGAAACGATGTACGTGGACTCCACGACAAGGCCGGACTTCGCGGTTCTCATCTACCCTGTCATCATTATGGACGAGAACGCCACCCACAAAGGCTCCGTGGACAATCTTCTCGGCAGCGAGGCATCGTGGACATCCAGAGAGGACAAGACGTTCGACAATTGGTACAAAGGTCTTTATGAATATGACGGGCTGAAAAGGATGTACACCACCTACCGTGATGTCACTCCAACCACTCCCCCGACATTCATCGGGGTGAGCACCTACGACAAGACCGTTCCGGTTGTCAGTTCAGTGAAGTTCTACCAGGCTCTTGTCAGGAACAAGGTTCCGGCGGAATTCCACGTCTATCCTCAAGGCGGTCACGGCTGGGGGTTCACGGATCTGAGCATCGGTCTTGACCCTAAGGTCTGCAAGGACAACCTCGGTTCCTGTAGGCCGGAGTTCTCTGCCGCATTGGAAAGATGGCTCGGTCAGCAACTTGAAAGCGTGAACGGCAAGAAAGAGTTGCCGAAAGTCGCCCGGGAGCAGTTCACCCGCAAGCCGGACAAGGTTGTCTACCTCTATCCTGAAGGTCAGAATGTAGACAAGGGCATCGAAGGCATTACCATCGGTCCAGGCGAGAGCAACGGCTGTACAAAGAAAGAGGAACTTACAAAGGACATGAATCTTAAGTTCACGGGGGACAGCGCGAGGTTCGAGTTATACCTGGCTAAGAATCCTAACGGCAAGATGGTCATCATCTGTCCGGGCGGTGCATATTGGTTCACGGCTTATGTGCATGAAGGTCAATATGCCGCCGAATGGCTCAACAGTCAGGGAATCAGCGCTGCCGTCTTGAAGTACCGTCTGCCTTACGGTCACTGGAACGTGCCATTGAACGATGTGCAGAACGTGTTCCGCTACTGCCGTCACTACGCTCCGGAGTGGGGAGTGACACAGATCGGTGTGATGGGATTCTCGGCTGGAGGACATCTTGCCGCCACCGCCTCAACACAGTACATCGATGCCGTGACAAGGCCTGATTTCTCAATTCTTGTCTATCCGGTCATCTCCTCCGAGCCTGGAGTCGGCCATGAGGGAAGTTTCAACAACCTTATCGGCACAGAGAAAGGCTGGTACAACAGAAAGGGCAAGGACTTCGAGACTTGGGACGAGGGCAAGAGAAAGTACGAGGTCCTCAAGGAAAGATATTCATTGGACAAGCAGGTCAGCACCGACACGCCGAAGACATTCATCATATTCAGTTCCAATGATTACGGTGTGCCGCCGGAGAACGAGGTGCGCTACTTCAACGCCCTCGTGAAGAACGGGGTGCCTTGCGAGATGCACGCCTTCCCTGGCGGTGGCCACGGCTACGGTTTCAGCAACGTCAAGTACGGCAGCGACGCTATTCAGGAATATAGAAACGACTTCCTCGCCTCGATGGCCCGCTTCCTCAGGGAGCTTTAGCAGCGGTCGCTTCAAAATCACGATAACAAACAAAATAAAGCCATCCTCAAATCGGGGATGGCTCTTTTTTATAACCAGACGGAATGTCCGTGAATATATTCATAAAACCACTACTCGGCCTCGGTGGTTTCACCAGGCATCATCACGACCTCGACGAAATTGCCGGAGTTGTAGAGCCTAGCCGCGGCATCACGGATGGCGTCCTTGGTCATGCCATTTATAGCGGTCTCCCACTCCTTGTCGTAGTCGTAGCCGCTGCGGAAGTAGCGGAGCAGGTCTGACAGCCAGTAGGAGTTGTTGATCCTGCTTTCTGGTACGTTCTTCTTGAAATGTTCGACGGTCCTTGTGAACTGCTCATCGGTCGGGCCTTCCTCGGCGAGTTTCTTGAAACCGTCTTGAGCAAGGGCTCTGAGCTTCTCCGCGAGGGCCGGCTTGCAGTTGAAGTAAACCTGAAGGAGATACCTTCCATTAGGATCCTTGCGTGCATCAGCAACGGTGGATGCACCGTATGTTCCTCCCTCATCCTCACGGAGAGTGTCGGTGTAGATCTGGTCAAGAATGTAGCTGACAGCGCCGGCAAGGGTCTGATCCTTTACGGAGAACGGACGGTAGTCGCTATAGACCTGAAGGACAGTGGTCAGCGGAGTCTCCATCTTCTGATTGAAGACATCGACCACCTTGCCCTTGACGAGCCGAGGCTGAACATCAGCCCACTTGGCTGCCTTCTTGCCCTTAGGAAGAGAGCCGATGTATTTCTCTACCAATGGCTTGAGAGTCTCAAGGTTGACATCACCGACAATCACCATTGTGGCTCCGGCCACATCAGCGAAGAGCTTGCGGTAGTTCTTCTCGATGGCCTGGAGGTTGGCCTTGCCAAGTTTCTCCATCGAAAGCACCTCGTTCCTTGGATCGTCATTATAGAGAACCTTGGTGAACCTCTTCTGGAAAGCGAAGTTAGGAGTGTTCTCTAAGTTCGGGAGCACGGCCTTTATCTGGGCGGTGGCGTTGTCGTATTCCTCCTGATCGAAACGAGGATCAGTAAACTCAAGGTAGAGAAGCTGGAAAGCGGTTTCCAGATCCTTTACGGAAGAGTTGCCGGAGATTCCGTTGTAAAGGTCATCAATGAAAGGATTGACACTGACCATCTTGCCTGAAAGCATCTTGGAAAGTTCGGTACCTTTGAATTTCGACACACCTTGCGCGCTCTGGAAGACACTGAATATGCTGCCGTCGAATGAAGGCAGATCCTCTGTCGGGATAAGGCTTTCTCCACCGGCCTTGTAGAAAGAGAACAGTATCTGATCCTTCTTGTACTCGGTAGGGAGAACGACAACCCTCGCACCGTTGGAGAGAACCCACTCTGTGGCACCGTAGATGGTCTTGGATGCCTTCTTAACCTTGCCTCCTACCAATGCGGTAGGATCCATCAATGGCTCGTTGGAGGTCTCTTCAACCGGGGCTTCAATCTCGGACTTCTTCACTTCCTCAACAACCTGAAGCAGTTGCTCTGTCGTCGGAGTAGCGATGCCTTCCTTCTCCGGACCGCTGTAGATGACGACAAGACTGTTCTGGTCAGCAAAGGCCTGAGTCAGAACCTGGTTCATGACCTGAGCATTGATCTGACCGAAGATGGCCTTGACAAGCTCCAGTTTTGTCGCAGGCTCAAGGATGGCATAACTGCTAAAGAAATTGTTGATCAGAGGGTTGACAAACTCGCTGTTCTTACGGGTGTCAGCCTGATTGGCTGCCTTCTCATAATAAGCGATGATGTTGTCCTTGGCCCTGTTCACCTCACCTTCGGTGAATCCGTATCTCTTCATTCTTTCAAGTTCGGTCACAAAAGCCTTGAATCCTCCGAGAATGTTGTCCTCCTTAAGGCTGACATTTCCGTCTGCACCCTCGATGACCTCGCAGAGCTTGCCGAAACCGAAGCTGCCATAAAGGAATGGGGCATCTGCCTTGGACGTGATGTCATTGAAACGCTCGCTCATCACAGACTGCACCACGTTCTCGATCAAGTCGTTCATCAGTCCTATAGCCGTTGCGTTCAGGGACTCATCACGCGACTCGCTTTCCCAGACCATCTCCACTGACGGAGACGTGGTCTCAGGGTCCGTTATCACGGCCACACGCGGCTCGGTGAACTCCTTGAACTGGATCTTCTCCTTGGCCTTAGGATTAACGGCGGCAGGAATGTCCGCGAATATCGACTTGATCTTTCCTTCGACAGCGTCCACATCGATGTCTCCGACAACGATGACGGCCTGCATGTCAGGACGGTACCACGTCTGATAGAAGTTCACGAGACTCTCCGGCTTGAAGGTCTCAAGGTTCTCCTTGCTTCCGATGAGTGTGCAGGTGGCGTATTTGGTGTCGCCATAGATGTAAGGAAGGGACTTCTCGAAAGTTCTCCACCCGGCGTTCCTGCGGGAACGTCTCTCCTCGATGATCACCGGACGCTCTTTATCAATCTCGGCAGGATCATTAGTCACGAAATGTGAATAGTCGTGAAGAATCAGAAGGCAGGTGTCCACAACCGATTCCCTTACCAAAGGAATGTTGTTGAGCATATATGTGGTCTGGTCAATGCCCGTGGAGGCGTTGACATTGCCGCCGAAAGAAGCACCGATGCTCTGGAGCCAGTTCAGTATGCCCTTCCCAGGAAAATTCTTGGTACCGTTGAAGCACATGTGCTCAAGGAAGTGCGCGAGACCGTCCTGGTCAGGAGTCTCCTGAATAGCTCCGACATTGGTGGCGAGGTAAAACTCAGCCCTGCCCGCCGGTTTGTCATTATGTCTGATGTAGTAGGTCAGACCGTTCTCCAGCTTGCCGATCTTGACCGCCGGGTCGTTCGGAAGCTGCTGCATCTGCGCGCTCGCCACGAATGCCGAAGCACTCAGAAGGAAAGCGGAGACTAAAATCAAAAATCTTTTCATACTAATCTATATTAGGATTATTATTGTTCATCAATATATTCAAGAATATCCCCGGGCTGGCAATCCAACGCCCTGCACACACCCTCCAAAGTGGAGAATCTGACGGCCTTTGCCTTTCCGGTCTTCAGAATGGAAAGGTTTGCGGGAGTGATCCCGATCTTCTCGGCAAGAACGGCGGAGGACATCTTCCGCTTTGCCAGCATCACGTCAACGTTAACTATAATTGGCATAAACATTATCTTCTATAACGCAAACTTACTTCATTATTCTTGTTATTCCAAACTATTTTTATGTTTCTCGATAAGACTTAACGTAAATGTAACAATACATAGAAATAGAAATTGAGGCAAAATTACTAAATTTGTGGCATTATAAGCGATTCTTATGTTCGAGGATTTCAAACTGAAGGTCTTTATGGCAGTGGCCGAAAACGGCAGCTTCACCATCGCGGCGAAGGTGCTTGGCGTCACACAGCCTGCCGTGAGCCAGAACATAGCCGAACTTGAAAGGACCATGGGGACGGAACTGTTTACCAGAGGCCGAGGCGCTGTAACCCTGACAGCAGCAGGAATCACTTTCAAGGAATATGCGGAAAAGATTCTGTACTGGTACTCAGCGGCAGGGCTGCTGTTCGGTCCTTCGGGAAGAATCACATCGAACAAACCAGTAAGAATCTCCGCTGACGGGTTCATCGCCAGCCATATCCTACCCGATGCTCTTGCTAAACTCTTGACTTTCAACCCATCCTTAGCGTTCTCAATTCGAAGCAACTTCTCTGAGGAGGATTCTGACATAAAGATTTACGCCAAAAGGCACGTCATTGAGCCGTCATTCGAGGACATCGGCACATTCTTGTTCAGCGTGACAGCATCAGCGGTCAGTTCCAACCCGGCATATTCAAAAATCACAGATCTGAAAGACCTTCCGCAGAGCGCCAGAGTTGCGGTTACGGAGACATATTCAGTGATTTTGTCGCTGGATCTGAAGGCACGCTTGGCAGTCGTGTCGGATTCAGCCGAAGCCATCGTGAAACTGGTGATGGACTCCCCTGACTTCATCGGCATCCTTCCGCTCCCTGCCGTACCGCAAGACATCATCACGCTGCCCGCCTCATTGCCTGGCCTGACTCTTGACGTGCATCTTGAAGCCTCGGGGGCCACAAATCCTATCGCCTCCGCCCTCCACCGCATCCTCTGCGACCAATATCCGGTTTAGGGGACTAATCCTCCTTGCCTTCGAGGATCAATGAGACAAGGTCTTCGACATCATCGTTTGCCATCTCCAAATCAAACTCATCAGGATCATACGATTCTCCTTTCCGCAGCCCGAGCCATTCCTCATAGGAGGCCTTCTCTTCCGGATCATCAATCTTTCCGGACAGGATGTCAAGCATTTGCGCATAGCCCCAAACGCCACCGACATCTTCCGGAGGGCAGGCACCTTTGCCTGATGTCACACATATATCCTCACCAAGCAAAGGTTCGTCACTGACCGACGAGACCCTGACATTGTGAATCCAGCCATCTCCGAAATCATATTCAAAAGAGATCGTGCTGCCTTTTTGAGGCAGAACGTCCGCGACGGCGACGGTCATTTCGTCTATAGATCGTCTGTAACCAAAATCAAAACTTTCTTCAATATTCGCCCTGGAAGTATAATCCACACCGCCTTTGGTGAATTGAGAAAGATGATAACCAGCCCAACCGAATGCGGTGATGAGTATCTTCCCCAGATTCCCGAGCCAAAGGTTTGAAGGCACCTTGATCCGCCTGAACACCTTGACAGGACATTGTTCGATGGATGCGTACAATACGTACGTCTTCGATGGTTTGCTTGAGTCCACCAGCCGGTCGGCCTTTGATTCTCTCCGTCCTTTGGTTCCTCCGACTTTTCCCGAAGTTTGGATGTTTTTGGCATTTGCCGTAGTCGTCTCACCTCTACCTGCAGTAGGATACGCAGCCGCCTTGGCCTGCATCATGTCGAAGAACGAAACCATAAATGAGATTTCCCCCTCCGAAATACCCGGGTAATCTTTCCTGATCACCTCTTTGAGTTCGTCACGTTCCTTATCTGTCATATTGAAATAGCAGTATTTTCCGCAAGGTAGTCATTTTCTCCGGAATCCAAATGGGATGGCGACAAAATATTTTGAGCGTGATTTTCTCATATATTCCTTCATCAATATTTTTACGATTGTCAGTTGTAAACTCGGCTATTCTTGTCTACTTTTGCAAAAAAAATCGCCCGTGTCTACTTTGGAAAATAATAACATCTAAAAATTATTTTCCGTGTCTACTTTTCGCGTCTGCTACAGTTTCCAAAATTTTCATAGCACACTCTAAGAAGCTGTTTTGATTTGTTTGAAATGTTCTTTGAGATGAAAAAATCTCCATTTTCTTCCCGCTTCTTCAGTCAGATAGCACCGCTATCTTCCTTGGAAGAAGCGGTCGAACCTGAAGTTTTTCACTCTCAAACCTTCAAACAAACAAATCAAAACAGCTTCTAATCAAAAAAACATCCATTAAACTGTAATTACACAAGATAGAATATTCAAATAATTTCTATCTTTGCAGAGATTTGAACATTTTGCAGGATAGATTTGAACATTTTGTAATGAAGAATCGAGGATTATATGTACGTCGGCAATTCCGGGAAGTACTTTCTCGA
>ERZ808242.724-NODE-724-length-22299-cov-5.072289_pt1 | contig 22299 bp, 22 predicted proteins | sample MGYA00521244_ERZ808242 | MGnify/ENA primary metagenome ERZ808242 (study PRJEB31516, sample SAMN03275573) | gut metagenome | biome: mammalia-associated habitat; material: feces | host: Papio cynocephalus | place: Kenya | collected 2012-07-27 ... | reverse complement strand
TTAGAAAAAATTTTATAATAGTATTTTATAGGAGGTATTATAGATGTACGATTATTTGATTGTTGGCAGCGGGTTATTTGGAGCAGTGTTTGCTCATGAAGTGAAGAAGGCTGGGAAGTCCTGTCTGGTCTTGGAACGGCGGGACCATGTAGGCGGCAATGTGTATTGTGAAGAAAAAGAGGGTATTCGCATTCACAAGTATGGGGCGCATATTTTCCATACGTCCGATAAGAAGGTCTGGGACTATGTGAATCAGTTCGTGGAATTTAACAATTATGTCAATTCGCCTGTGGCCAATTATAAAGGAGAATTGTATAACCTCCCCTTCAACATGAATACATTTGCCAAGATGTGGGGTGTGGTCACGCCGAAACAGGCAGCGGAAAAGATTGCCCAGCAGCGTCAGGAAGCAGGCATTACAGACCCGAAGAATCTGGAAGAACAGGCCATTTCCTTGATTGGCACGGATATTTATACGAAATTGATCAAGGGCTATACAGAAAAACAATGGGGCCGTAGCTGTACGGAACTGCCGGCGTTCATCATCAAGCGCCTGCCTGTGCGCTATACGTTTGACAACAACTATTTTAATGACCGCTATCAGGGCATTCCCATTGGCGGCTACAATGTACTGATTCATGCTTTGCTCGACGGCATTGAAGTGCGGACCGGCGTCGATTACAATAAGGCTCGCAGCGAATATGAAGGCATAGCTAAGACCGTCGTCTATACAGGGCCTGTTGATGAATATTTCGGTTATACGCTGGGGCGGCTGGAATATCGCGGGCTGCGTTTTGAAACACAGCGGTTGGAAGAAGAAAATCATCAGGGTGTAGCTGTCATGAATTATACGGATCGGGAAACACCGTACACGCGCAGCATTGAACACAAGCATTTTGAATTTGGCACACAGCCCGTGACCTATGTCACTAAAGAATATCCGGCAGACTGGAAGCCCGGTGAAGAAGCCTACTATCCGGTCAATAATGAAAAGAATCAAAAACTCTATGAACAATATGCGGCCTTGGCAGCCCAGGAAGAACATGTTATTTTTGGCGGACGGCTGGCTGAATACAAATATTATGATATGGATGACGTTATCGCCAGCGCTTTGGATATGGTGAAAAACGTATTGGCAAGATAAAGAAAGTTTAAAACATATGCATGGTTTAGGCGATGCGATTCTTTGTACAAAGTCGTTTATTGACGATGAACCGTAAATAAAACTAACGCCATGAGCTAGTAAGTAAAGAGTGTTACGAGTTCATGGCGTTTTGTATACTTGTCAGGGGAGAAATATCTGATGAATAAGCAGCCAATATGGTATAATAGCTGCTTATGTGGTATATTAGCTTTTAACAAAGCTTGCTTTATGATAATTGGAAAGGATTGACAAATGAACAGCCAAAACTACACTGTTGACAGACAGACAGACAGACAGACAGACAGACAGACAGACAGACAGACAATTAATTTCAATTTTAGTACCTTGTTATAATGAAGAAGCCGTCCTTTGTGAATTTTACCGGCGTACGGTGCAGGTAATTGACGGTATTTCGCAGTATGATTTCCAGTTTATGTTTGTCAATGACGGCAGCAAGGATCGTACATTGGATATCATGCGGGAACTCCATGAAAAAGACTGCCGTGTTTCGTACGTCAATTTGTCCCGCAATTTTGGTAAGGAAATTGCCATGGTTGCCGGCATTGATTATTTGACAGGCGATGCGGCGATTATCATGGATGCCGATTTACAAGATCCACCGGAATTGATTCCGGAAATGATATCCTTGTGGGAAAAAGGATATCAGGATGTCAGTGCCAAGAGACGCAGCCGGGCAGGCGAATCTTTCTTCAAGAAATGGTCGTCTCATGCGTTTTATACGATTTTGCAGAAGTTATCCAACGTACCGATGCAGCGCGATGTTGGCGATTTTCGCTTATTGGATAAACAATGTCTTAATGCTTTGCGCTTGATGCGGGAATCTCAGCGTTATACAAAAGGATTGTTTAGTTGGATTGGCTTTGAAAAGAAAGAAATTCTTTTTGACCGCGATGCTAGAGTTGCTGGTAAGACGAAATGGAATTACTGGAAACTTGTGAATTTAGCTATCGAAGGGATTACCAGTTTTACTATTGCACCACTGCGGGCAGCAGCGTTTGTTGGCTGTATGCTGTCTTTTATTTCTATTCTTTATATGCTCTTTATCGTGATTCGTACCCTTATCTGCGGCGGAGATGTGCCAGGCTATCCGTCGCTTATTTCCATCATCCTATTTATAGGAGGTATCCAGCTTTTCTTTCTCGGTATTATCGGGGAGTATTTGGGTCGTGTTTTCAATGAAAGTAAATTCCGTCCTCTTTATTTGGTGAAAGACTATAATGGGAAAGCTGTTATGGATCAGAAAAGGGGGGCGACACTAAGATGAAAACAAGGTGGAAACCTATTGGAGCTTCGGGCTTCTGTACATTCTTTCTTTTAATTATCTTGTTGGCAATGAATTCCTATTCTCCCTTTGGCACTAATAGCTTTGCACAAGTGGATGCTAGCATACAATATCTGGACTTATTTTCTTATTTAAAACATCTATTGCAGGGGGAAGCATCATGGACGTTTTCTTTTGCTCGAGGAATCGGCGGAAATGTCTGGGTTATTCTAACATATTATCTAACTTCCCCTTGGAATATTTTGGTTTTATTTTTTAAGCAAGAAAATTTTCATGCATTTTATGATTTACTTGTCCTTATAAAACTATCTTTATCTGCTGTGACAATGGCTTTTTATCTTGAGCAGCGTTTTACTAACCGCCTGTCTGCCTATGTGGTTATTGCTTTAGGAATGAGTTTTGGGCTGATGCAGTATAATTTGGAACAAGCTCGCAACATCATGTGGCTTGATGGAGTTTATATGATGCCTCTGATTTTATGGGGTGTTTATCAGGTCAGTAAGGAGAAAACTATTTTTTATATTGTTATTCCTGCAGCTTTTTCCTTAATGTTTAATTGGTATTCGGGTCTGATAGATTTACTTTTTACTGGTTTTTGGACTATATGGGAGACAATCTTATTAAGAATTTCTTCTCATTGTACATGGAAACAATGTATATTTTTTCTTTTTCGTGCAGCTCTATCTATTTTATTAGCTCTAGGCATTGTTTCAATTATATTTGTCCCAACACTCATGGAACTAGCGAATGGACGAACGAGCCATTTTGACTGGAGATTATTACGAGCCGTTTGGAAAGGAAGCTTTACGTCACTTTTTACTGGAGTGACTTGGGGAACTTTTAGTAGTAATGGACATGCATCTTTATTTTGTGGCAGTCTGACTTTACTAGGAATGATAGGCTTCTTTTTTAAGAAAAATTTGGCACGGGACATACGTTTTTTTACCGTACTGATGTTGGTGTTTTCCATTGCCATATTGTATTGGCAGCCTTTTTTCCTTTTATTTTCATTACTTAAAGATGCTAGTAGCTATTGGTATCGTTATTCATATGTTACTATTTTCTTTTTTATTTGGCTAGCAGGGGCGTTCTTTTCTAATTTTCAAAATAAATATGCCGAGTGGAAAATAGGCATATGCATTCCCTTGTTGTGGATTGTGCTGCAGTTGCATCGCACGTATAATACTTGGGGGAATATCATCGGGACGTCTGCTCTTTTAATCTGCTTGATAGTTATATTATACTGCTGCAGAAATGATAAATATAAAAAATATAGTGGTATTATATTAGTGGTTTTGACTTGTTTGGATTTAGGATGTAATGGAAATTATATTCTTCGTCATCAGGACGTTTTTCATGGAGTTCAGGCTTATCAGGACTATGTTGCAGCTGAAAAGGAACAAGTTGCAAGTATTGTGCCTGTTAATTCGGATTTTTATCGTATTTCTCAGACCAGCACGTTCCTATTTAATCCTAATGATAAAATAGTTCATATTACGGCGAATTATAATGAAGGCATGGCGTATCTTTACCCAACTATCGCTAGCTATACTTCAAGTCCAGTGAATTACCATTTAAATTTTTTGGATCGGTTGGGATATCGACGGAATGGTGATAATATGAATATCGTTAACACTTCTTTGCTGGGAACAGATTCTCTATTGGGAGTGAAGTATGTTTTGGCGGATTATGCCATTCCGGGCTTGGTATTGGCACCAGAAAATAAGGTGGCAAATAAAAAGGCAGTGTATGAAAATCCATATGTCATGCCTATTGCTTTTCGCATTTCAAAGAATGTTGCTATGCATCATTTATATAAAAATAATCCTTTTCAATTTACGAATGAATTATATGCGGATGTTTTTCAACAGAATAATCCTATATACAAACTTATTGCGTATCAGCAGGATATTACTGATGATCAGAAGAAATCTGTTTTTTATGTTAATGCTGGTGACACTGGTGCTGTATATGGAAATTTTCCTGATTCTAATAAGAACCGAAATGCAATGCTGGTAATAAATGATAGTATTTACCAGAAATATTCGGATTGGCTCTCTCCTTCTACATTTTTTATACCGATGAATAATGGCGTAGGTAAGGTGGAATGGCAGTCAAAAAAAGAATCTGCTGATGTGCTGGAAAAAGTGCAGTATTATCAAGTCGATGAAAATGCATTAATGACAGCATCAACTATGGCATGGGCAAACGCGGCCACTATACAGCGCGAGTCGGACACTCATTTGAGGATTAGTGTGAATGCTGGTTCTAATGAGATGCTATTCACTTCCATTCCGACACATAAAGGCTGGCATGTAATTTGTAACGGTGAAGTAGTGAAACCAAAAGCATTTGAAGATTGCTTGATGGTCATTCCATTGCAACCAGGACATAATACTATTACTTTGGATTTTGAACTTCCTGGCTGTAAATTGGGGGCGATTCTGACGCTATGCAGTTTGCTCGTGTGCGGGATTTTTTGGAAGTGGAAAATTTGATGAGTGTTGTTGGAATGTTCCAAACGAATCAATTGGATAGATAATTAAGGAGTTTTTGTCAAATATTGGGATGCCTTTCAAATTATCTACTACTGATGGACATGAGTAGATTTTCCTCGCGTCCTTTTTATTTTTGTTTTACACGGGACAAACTCTTTTTCCCAACTATATATTATAGAACCTAAAAAAAAACGCTATAGCAATGGGTGTCATAGCGTTTGATGATTTGAATATAAAAAAATCAGAGACAGGACTATCTAGTCTCTGCCTCTTGATGTGACCCCAAAAAGTTAGATTTTTGGTCTAACAATTGGGGATTAGCTCACTTTTTGTGGTTGGACTAGAACTTTTTAGGGCAGAGTTGTTTACAATTTTGTGGTTTTGCTGGATACACCCTATGGTCAAAAAGACAAGCAATTTATTGCCAAGGCTTTTTGGATCACATATACTCAATAGGCAGGGATGTCTGACGAATAGATTACAATATGATATAATGACAACATATGTGGTATCTTTAAGAATAACTTACTTTAAGAGCTGTAGTTTAATACATATAACAAATTAATGAAACGTATGGGGTATGTTTGAATAATAGTAGTTTATTTGTTGTCATAATACATTTGTGGCAGCAGATAATTTTTTTAGGAGGGATTTATTTTGAAAGGAATTATATTGGCAGGCGGAAGCGGGACGCGGTTGTATCCGCTGACTATGGTGACATCGAAGCAGTTGTTGCCTGTATATGACAAGCCGATGATTTATTATCCTTTGTCTACGTTGATGCTGGCAGGGATTCGCGATATATTGATTATTTCTACGCCCAAGGATTTGCCTAATTTTGAACGGCTTCTTGGCGATGGCTCGCGGTATGGAATTCATCTTTCTTACAAGGTACAGCCGTCTCCGGATGGGCTGGCACAGGCGTTTATTTTGGGGGAAGAGTTTATCCATGGCGAACCGTGTGCTATGATTCTTGGGGATAATATTTTCTATGGTGCCGGATTGACGAAGCATTTGCAGGAAGCGGCTGCCGGAGACAAGGGGGCGACAGTATTTGGATATTATGTCGATGACCCGGAACGATTTGGGGTTATCGAATTTGACGAAATAGGCAGGGCGATTTCGATTGAAGAAAAACCAAGTCAGCCGAAGTCCAATTATGCTGTTACCGGGTTGTATTTTTATGATGAACATGTTTGTGAATATGCCAAACAAGTCAAACCATCGGCCCGCGGCGAATTGGAAATTACGGATTTGAACCGTATCTATTTGGAACAAGGAAAATTGAACGTTGTCACCTTGGGGCGGGGCTATGCATGGCTTGATACAGGTACGGTCAACAGCCTCAACGAAGCGTCCCAGTTTGTCAAAGCCGTAGAAACGAGAGCCGGCATTCAAATCGCAGCGTTGGAAGACATTGCCTACGGACATGGCTGGATTGATAAAGATACACTCATGGAAAGTGCTGTCAACTATGGCAAAAGCCCATACGGACAGTATCTGAAAAAAGTAGCCGAAGGACGGTTTTTGAAGGATTGACGCGCTTTGCGCGTCGTTTGGCGTTTGTTGTAGTTCGTTTGTCGAAGGATGGTGAATATGGTTATGCCTTTGCGGTCATTTGAGGATTTGATTGTATGGCAGCAATCGATGCTGTTGGCACGTGAGATATATAAGTTAGTGAAGTTTCTTCCTGTTGAGGAACGGTATGCCTTATCCGATCAAATGAGGCGAGCAGCGGTATCCATCCCTTCCAATATAGCAGAAGGACAAGCGAGGAATACTAGTAAAGAATTTATTCAGTTTCTTCATATTGCGAAAGGATCGAATGCGGAGTTAATAACGCAGTTATTGCTTTGTGTTGATTTTGGGTATTTGACAGAAGAACAAATTCAGCATGCTAGGCAATTAAGCTATAAAGTTGCTCAATTGCTAAGTGCTTTAATTCGGAGTCTCAAAAACAAGAGTGAGCAGATAAAGTAGTCTGCATGGCACGAACCACGCCAAACGAACCACAACAAACGATATATTAATACATAAAGAAGGAGAAGACACGTACCATGAACATCATTATCACTGGCGGAGCCGGGTTTATTGGTTCCAATTTTGTGTTTCATATGTTACAATTTCATCCGGAAGATCGGATTATTTGTTTGGATAAGCTGACGTATGCCGGCAATCTTTCTACGTTGGCGCCTGTCATGGACAAACCTAATTTTCGTTTTGTCAAAGCGGATATCTGCGACAGACAGGCTGTATATCAGCTGTTTGAAGAAGAAAAACCGGATATGGTGGTCAATTTTGCGGCTGAATCGCATGTAGACCGTTCGATTGAAAATCCGAGTATTTTCTTGGAAACGAATATTATGGGGACAGCCGTGCTGATGGATGCGTGCCGCAAATACGGCATCCGGCGGTATCATCAGGTATCAACGGATGAAGTGTACGGTGATTTGCCACTGGATCGGCCGGATTTGTTCTTTACGGAAACGACGCCCATTCATACATCCAGTCCGTACAGCAGCTCTAAGGCGTCTGCTGATTTGTTGGTGTTGGCCTATCACCGGACTTATGGGCTGCCGGTTACGATTAGCCGCTGTTCCAACAACTACGGGCCTTATCATTTCCCGGAAAAACTGATTCCCTTGATGATTATCAACGCCCTGCACGACAAGCCCCTGCCCGTCTATGGCGATGGCCTCAATGTGCGGGACTGGCTGTATGTCGAAGACCATTGCCGGGCTATTGATTTGATTATCCATAAGGGAACGGTCGGCGAAGTATATAATGTCGGCGGCCATAACGAAATGAAAAATATAGATATTGTCAAACTCATCTGCCACACACTGCATAAGCCGAAAAGCTTAATCCAGTATGTCACGGATAGAAAAGGACACGACCGCCGCTATGCCATCGACCCGACCAAAATTCACGACGAATTGGGGTGGCTCCCAGAAACAAAGTTTGCCGATGGGATTCAAAAGACAATCCAATGGTATCTGCAGCACGAAGACTGGTGGCAGCCAATTATCAGCGGTGAATACCAGCAGTATTATCAGAAAATGTACGCGGGGAGATAGTGGGAAGTATTTTGTAGTTTTTAGTTTGTAGTGGTTTGTGGTTCGTTTTTCGCAAGTTGCGTGCAAACACTGAACGATATTTTGCGGAGGGAGAATGAGTTTATGAAAATTTTCGTGACAGGTGTCAATGGGCAGTTGGGGCATGATGTAATGAATGAATTGGCAAAGCGTGGGTATGAAGGGATTGGCAGTGATTTGGCACCTGCCTATAGCGGTATAGCTGATGATTCAGCGGTTACGACCATGCCGTATGTCACATTGGATATTACAGATGAACAGGCTGTACAGCAAACAATTTCTTGCATTCATCCTGATGCTGTTATTCATTGTGCTGCCTGGACGGCTGTCGATATGGCAGAAGACGATGACAACGTAGCTAAAGTACGGGCTGTCAATGCCGACGGTACGCAGTATATTGCGTCAGCCTGCAAAGCGGTAGACTGTAAAATGGTATATATTAGCACAGATTATGTGTTTGACGGACAGGGAACGACGCCGTGGCAGCCGGACTGCAAGGATTATAAGCCCTTGAACGTTTATGGTCAGACCAAACTGGAAGGAGAATTGGCCGTAGCCCATACGCTGGAAAAATATTTTATTGTCCGTATTGCCTGGGTATTTGGCCAAAACGGCAAGAATTTTATTAAAACGATGTTAAACGTTGGCAAAACACATGACACAGTGCGTGTTGTCAATGACCAGATTGGTACGCCAACGTATACGCTGGATTTGGCACGGCTTTTGGTGGATATGGTAGAAACCGACAAATACGGGTATTATCACGCAACGAATGAAGGCGGCTATATTTCATGGTATGATTTTACCTGTGAAATTTTCCGTCAAGCGGGCTATGCGACAAAAGTCATACCGGTTACGACGGCAGAATACGGGTTGTCCAAGGCAGCACGGCCTTTTAACAGCCGACTGGATAAAAGCAAGTTGACGGCAAAGGGATTTCAGCCGCTGCCGGATTGGAAAGATGCTGTTAGACGGTATTTAGCACTTATTTGTAACTAGTGGTTTGCAGAAATTTATAGTAACACATCGTTTATAAAAGGAGATTCGAAGCATGGGACAGATACAGGTAGAAAAAAATGCAGGCGGTATTGAAGGATTATGCGTCATTACGCCGACAGTACATGGGGATGCGCGTGGTTATTTTATGGAAACGTATAACCAAAATGACATGGAAGAAGCAGGGTTTCATATCCAATTTGTGCAGGATAATCAGTCCATGTCAACAAAAGGGGTATTGCGGGGACTTCATTTCCAGAAGCATTTTCCCCAATGCAAACTCGTGCGGGCTGTCCGCGGCAGCGTGTTTGATGTAGCTGTCGATTTGCGCCGCGATTCTCAAACATATGGAAAATGGTACGGCGTCACGCTCACAGAAGAAAATAAAAAACAATTCCTGATTCCGGAAGGCTTTGCCCATGGGTTCCTTGTACTTAGCGATGTTGCCGAATTTTGCTATAAAGTCAACGATTTTTGGCATCCCAATGATGAAGGCGGCTTGGCTTGGAATGACCCGGAAATTGGTATCCAGTGGCCCCAGCTGACAGGCACATATCAAGGAACGCCAAGTGCAGCAGGATACCAGCTGGAAGACGGCACAAAGCTCAACCTTAGCGATAAAGACCAGAAATGGCTGGGATTGAAGGATACGTTTACGTTTTAAACAATAGTGCTTTTGGGTACGGAGCTTGCAGTTTAAATATCAATTTACAACTTTATGATAGGTCATAATCAAGAAAAACGTCACTAGCTTCTTATACAGAAGCATAGTGACGTTTTTTTATCGATTAGATTGGGATTGTGTGTCGCGGCGGTTGTCCGTTGTGCGTGTTGTGCTGCGTGAGGTGTTGCTGGTCGTGGACGATGACCGTGTTGTTGTTTCTTGGCGTGGAGCGGATTTCCGCGCGGCAGAGGCTTCACTGCGAGCAGAGGAGGTGACGTCCTGCAGGGTATCTGACAGGGAGGATTTCTTTTCTTCTGCCTCGTCTTTTAAATCACCGTATTTGGCTTTGAAGCGATTTTCTATTTCCTGCGCGCGTTCCGGATACATGGCTTTTAGTTTAGCCAGCAGTTCGGCTTTGCCGGCATTGCCTTTGTCCAAGGCACCCTGCAGGGCTTTGTATTCTTGGTAATACAGCATCCATTGTTTCAAGGGGCCGTAGTCGTTGCTCATGAAGGAGTGAACACTGAGGAAGGAGAAGAGGATTGTCATAATAAAACAAATAATTACTTTAGCCATTAGTTATTCCTCCTCGTTGCACTGTTCCGCGTGGAGCGGGCTGCCTGCTGGCAGGCCTGGCTGGCATACGAAGCTGTCAGGGCGGCAAAGAGTATAGCCAAGACGCCAAAGCCCATTGTCGAAAGCGAGATAGTCGGCAGAGGCAGGAGGTCTGTCAGAAAATAGGCAGGCAGGCTGCGTATGCCGATGCAGGCAAGAATTGCCAGGGCAAATGCAAAAAATAAAATGCCGCTGACGACGCTGAACAGCGTGCCGATAATATCTAAAAACGGGCTGGCAACTGCTTTGGCTGCGTTAGGTACTTTGGTTTCTTCTGCGTCCCATTGAAAATCTTTTCCTGTTTGGGGTTCTTTTTCATAGTGCCGGTGCTGCGGCGGATACGGGGACTGCTGTCCTGATTGACTGCGGCTGTCATACGGGCCGTATCCTTGCGGCATCGAGTTTGGCGATGGCTGGCGGTAATAGGCTTCGCTGGCTGCGCGCCGTCTCATGGCATCCGGGTCTTTGTCCCAATCATACGGAGCATTGGCTGCGTTGGGAGATGGCTGGTCATAGGCGGGATAGCCATAGCCTTCATCCGGCATGCGGGGATTATCTTCGGGTACAATCGGTTTGCCGATATAGTACCGATAAATGTTTTTAGGATGACCTAGCTTACAGCATATTTCTTCTTCAGACTGGCCTTGTTTGGCACCCAGACGGAATTGTTCTTCGCAGTCTTCCAGAATGCCTTTTAAGTCTGCTTTGTCGCTGTGACGGAAATAATACTTCAAGAGGTCCATGAATTCAGTCTTTCTCATGTACTCACCTTTCTAATGATTCTTTTTCAGCAGTGTTTCATATTGCTGATGATAGTTGGCGCCGACCTGCCAGGAAGCAATGCTGACAGCTAAAATAGCAAAAATCAGTATAAAGACGACATATGTCGGCATTGGCGGTAAAAATGAAACAGAAGCCAGGGGCTCCATTTCAAAGGCAATACAAATAGCCACCCAGAGCAGTAATGCCACTGTAATACAAGTGCATAAGCTGCCAATTGCATAGCAGAGGAGATACAGATGTTTAAGTCGTTGCTGTGTTGGTGTCAAGTGAAATGCCTCCATAAAAAATAAATCACCCGAGAAGGCGAACGCTTCTCCATTATCCAATATAGTACCACAGGCCGTAGGAAAAGGGAATAATAGAGCCGAATCTTTCTTTTATTTTGTTTCCGCTATATAATGTTAATAATTAATGATTAGGTACTTAGAGGAGGAGTTACGAATGGCAAATTTTGTTCGCTATCATATTGGGGATGTTGTGCAGATGAAGAAGGCTCATCCCTGCGGCTCGAATGAATGGGAAGTACTGCGCATCGGCGTCGATTTTGTAATTCGCTGCTGCGGCTGCGGCCATCGGGTCATGATTCCCCGGCCCAAGTTTGAAAAAGCCGTCAAAAAGGTCTTACAGTCAGCATCTGAAGAAAAAGAGTAAAAAATATGAGTGAAATTGTAAATTTTTTGGAAAAAGGTATTTTTATTTTTGCTGCTTTGTGATACAATTTACATCAACGATTCTTTTATTATTTACCAAGGTAAAGTAATAAAGAAAAATCACATGTAAAGGAGGTCATAGAATGAATCATCATACATTAGATGGAGTCAAAATGCTCCATCATGATGAAATGCGAAATTATGACCGAATCCAGGGAAAAATCATTTCTGTGATTCTCAATCACGGATGTAAAATTATTGAAACACCAAACTTTGAAGACTACGATGTATACCAGCATTTTTTTCCGCATATGCGGCAGCAGATGGTCAAAACGATTGATACAGATGGACGGGTATTGGTATTGCGGCCGGATGTGACGCTGCCTGTGGTAGAAACGGCAGCGCGGGAATTTCCCAGACCTAACCAGCTGCTGAAATTTGGCTACGTCAGCACTGTATTTCGTGAATATTTTGGTCGCAGCACTTATGGCAAAGATTTTCTCCAAGGCGGCATTGAAATCTTAGGTGATTCCAGCCCGGAATGCGACGGCGAAGTCATCGTCATGGCCGCAGAAATTTTGAAGGCCGTCGGCGTGGAAACGATTCGCATCGACATCGGCACGGCGGCGTACACGCAAGCATTGTTTGACGGACTGCCGCTGGATGAAGAACAAAAGGATACGCTTCGTTCGTATTTGGCAGATCGAAATCTCGTAGCGTGCCGCCAGTATATTGCGTCCCTGCCGCTGTCCGGCGATGCCCGCAGGACACTGGAAGCACTGCCTGTTTTGTTTGGTCCGTATGCGCAGACCCTGAGCAAGGCAAAAGAACTTTGCATCAACAGCGGCATGCTCAACGCGCTCTCGCGGCTGGAACGGATTTATGATTATATTTTGTATGCCGGATTTGCAGACAAGGTACAGCTGGATTTTGGCTTTGCCAGCAAGTTGGGGTATTACACGGATATGGTATTCAAAGTCTATGTAGACGGCGCGCTTTATGATGTCATCGACGGCGGCCGTTATGACCGGCTGTCTGCTCAGTTTGGCGTAGACCGCCCGGCCTGCGGCTTTGGCATGAACATCAACTTATTGTATGAATTTATGAGCGATGCCGGCTTACTGGAAGATACAGAGCCTTCGTTCCAGCTGGCCGTTTCCTATACGGCTTCCGACCAGACGCTGATTCGTGATTTGATGCATTGGCGTGCTCAAGGGTTCCGCGTGGCGGCTTATCCGGATGCATCTTTTATTGACAGCCGGGACTACAGCATTCATGCGATGTACCGCAACGGTGCCTACTATAAGGACGGGCAGGTATTGTCGGCGGAAGAATTAGAAGAACTGATGAGGAGGCTGTAAGATGGCAATTCATATCGCCTTGGCAAAGGGCCGTATTCATAAAGCAGTGATGAACTATTTGCAGGAAAGCGGCTATGTGTTTTCGACATATTCCGAAGACAGCCGCAAATTGATTTTTGAAGACAGCCGTCATCTGTTGAAAGTTACGCTTGTCAAATCACCAGATGTGGCCGTGTATGTAGAACGCGGCGCAGCCGATGTAGGCATCGTCGGTGAAGACGTGCTGATCGAAGAAGCACCGGGTGCGGACGTGTACGAAGTAATGGATTTGGGTATCGGCCGCTGCCGCATGGCTGTTGCCGGGATTGCCGGCAAACCGGTCGATATGACCAAGCGCATTACGATTGGCACTAAATATCCGCGTATTGCCCGGCAGTATTTTGAGCAGCATCATCACAGCGTCGATATTATCAAGCTGAACGGCTCAGTAGAACTGGCGCCGCTTGTCGGCTTGTCCGATGTGATTGTGGATATTGTAGAAACAGGCAATACGCTGAAAGCCAACGGACTGGAAGTGTTGCAGTACTTCATGGATTTCAGTGCCCGCATGATTTGCAATCCTGTTTCGTTTAAGATGAAATATAAGGAAATACAAGAATTAATGCAGGTGATTCAGCAAAAGGAAATGGAAGCCTGAGCGAGGGGGAATAGAGCATGGAATGGATAGAGGTTCCAGATGATGGGTTGACACTGCGGGATATCCGCAAGATTACGAAACGGGATCAGTCTGAAAGCGCTGCGATTCGAGAAAGCGTCGAAGCGATTTTGCAGGCCGTACAGGACCAAGGGGACGCGGCAGTGCGTGAACTGACAGAAAAATTTGACGGTGTCCGGCTGGACAGCTTTTTAGTTGCGCCGGAAGAAATAGACGAAGCGACAAAAAAAGTAGGACCGGAATTTATGGCCGTACTGCAAGAGGCTGCTGATAATATCCGCACGTATCACCAGCGTCAAGTGCAGCAAACCTGGATGGATACGTTTCGTCCCGGCGTGCGCCTGGGGGCTAAATTTACACCGATTCAGCGTGTTGGCGTGTATGTACCGGGCGGTACGGCAGCCTATCCGTCTACGGTACTGATGGATACGATTCCGGCTCATGTTGCCGGTGTTCCTTCGATTGCTGTCTTTACGCCGCCGGCTAAAGACGGCTCTGTCAATCCGTATATTTTGGCAGCTGCCCATGTTGCCGGTGCGACGGAAATCTACAAAGTAGGCGGCGCCCAGGGGATTGCGGCGGCAGCATTTGGCACGGAAAGCATTCCGCCTGTGTTTAAAATCGTCGGTCCGGGCAATGCGTACGTAGCCATGGCCAAACGGCTTGTCTTTGGCACCGTTGGCATTGATATGATTGCCGGTCCCAGTGAAGTCGGTATTTTGGCAGATCATGACGCCAATCCGGTATGGGTTGCTGCAGATTTGTTGGCTCAGGCAGAACATGACCGCCGGGCAGCTGTTTTCCTCGTTACGCCGAGTGCAGCGCTGGCGCATGCTGTCGAAGCAGAAGTGCAGCGCCAGCTGGAAGAACTGCCGCGCAAAGAAATCGCTGCCGCATCAGTAGAAAACCACGCCAAAGTATTTATTACCAAAGATAAAGACCAGGCTGTATCCATTATGAATCTCATTGCGCCGGAACATTTGGAAATCGAATTTTCGGATGCTGAAGCGTATGTCGATAAAATCATCAATGCCGGTGCTATTTTTATCGGCTCCTATACGACGGAACCTTTGGGCGATTATTTTGCCGGGCCTAATCATACGCTGCCGACGATGGGAACGGCGGCATTCTCGTCACCGCTGGGCGTCTATGATTTTGTCAAACGGAGCAGCCTGCTGCAGTACAACAAAGAAGCCTTTGAAGCGGTTGCTGACAAGGTCATCCGTTTTGCTGATGTAGAAGGATTGCAGGCCCACGGCCTTGCGGTAAGGAGAAGAATTGATGAATAAATCTTGGCTTCGCAGTACGATTCGTTCATTTGAACCCTATAAAGTTCCGGAAATCAAAGAAAATATTGTCATCAATGCCAATGAAAGCCCATATAATATATTTGATTTTCCGGCTGTTAAAGCTGATTTTTTGGCACGGCTGGCACAAACGCCGTCTTATCATTATCCGGACCCATTTGCAGAAGAACTGCGGGCAGCCTTGGCTGATTACGTATCCTGTAAGCCGGAAGAAGTCCTCGTCGGCAACGGCGGTGATGAAATCATCAGCTTGATTATCAATACGTTTGTCAATGCAGGTGATACGGTTCTCGTGCATACGCCGACTTTTGATATATACGGCATCGACGCGGAAATTGTCGGTGGCAACGTAGTTTCTGTACCGGATTTGCCGGGATTTAAACGAGATACAAAAACATTTTTGGCAAAGGTAAAGGAACTGCAGCCGAAATTGACGATGATTTGCAACCCCAACAACCCGACGGGCAGCATACTGCCTGTATCGTATTTGGAAGAGGTCCTGCAGGCATCGGCCAATCCGGTCGTCATTGATGAAGCGTATTTGGAATTTTCCGGACAAGAAAGCATCATTACCAAATTAGGGCAGTACGATAACCTGATTGTTATCCGCACGATGTCCAAAGCTTTTGGCCTGGCAGGTCTGCGCCTTGGCTATGCCGTGGCACAGCAGGATGTTATTGATGCCTTGTCGCTGACTAAGCTGGTATATAATATGAATATATTGACACAGGCAGCCGGTTTGGCAACATTGGCTCATCGAGATGACGTACTGCGTCATAATGTACCGCCAACCATTGCTGCAAGAGATTATTTATATACAGAACTTAACAAAATCGACGGCGTGACGGCCTATCCGAGTGTGACCAATTTTGTGTTGCTTCATGTGGCTGACGGTCCGGCTATGGTCAAGGCATTGAGCCAGGCAGATATTTGCGTCCGCTTTTATCAAGCGGCAGATTTAAAAAACTGTCTGCGTATTACAGCTACGACGATGGACGTCGCCAAAAAAGTCATTGCTGTATTTCAAAAGGAGGCTGCCCATGCGTAGTGCGCAAGTAGAGCGGGAAACCGCAGAAACGCAGATTGCCGTTTCGCTGAATTTGGACGGTACGGGAACATTTGCCGGTACGACAGGTATTGGCTTTTTTGACCACATGATGAATCTGCTTGCCTGCCACAGCGGTATGGATATTACTCTGCATGTACATGGGGATTTGGATGTCGATACGCATCATACGCTGGAAGATTTGGCTATCGTCTTTGGCGATGCCTTGACGCAGGCCTTGGGGGACAAAAAGGGCATCCGGCGTTATGGTATGTTTTACTGCCCCATGGATGAAGCACTGACGCGCATTGTCATTGATTTGAGCGGCCGGCCGTATTTGGTCTATGATGTTTCCTTAGGCGTAGAACGCATTGGTGCATTTGAAACAGAAATGCTCAAGGAATTTCTTTACGCATTGGCTGTCCATGGCAAGATGAATCTGCATGTAGCTAATTTGTACGGAGAAAATGCGCACCATATTGTCGAATCGATTTTCAAGGGGCTGGGGCACGCACTGCGGGAAGCTGTCCGAATTGATGGTGATGAAACGAGCGTGCTTTCTACGAAAGGGGTGTTGTAAATCATGAAAATTGCCATTATCGATTATGAAGTCGGCAACTTGGCCAATGTATATAATGCGTGGAAGCGGCTGGGAGCAGACGTGAGAATTACACGGGAGCCGTCTGTGATTCGCGATGCAGATATGATAGAACTGCCGGGCGTCGGCGCGATTCGCGATGCCATGGCCAATTTGCAGAAGTTTGATTTGATTCCGCTGTTGGAAGAACAAGTCAAAAGCGGCAAGTTTTTTATGGGTGTATGCCTGGGAATGCAGGCGCTGTTTGAAACGGACTATGAAGGCGGTACCTATCAGGGGCTTGGCTTTTTGCCCGGTGAAATCGTGCCGTTCCATACGCGGCTGAAAGTACCGCATATGGGCTGGAATGAATTGGAATTTCGGGGAGCACCTTGGCTGCAGAAAGGATTGCCGGCTCATCCGTATGCCTACTTTGTCCATTCCTATTTGAAAGCACCGGCTGATACGCCTGATGTTCTTGCCGTGGCAGATTATGGCCAGCCTGTACCGGCTATCTGCGGCAAAGACAATGTGCTGGGTTTTCAGTGCCATCCGGAAAAAAGCGGCCGTGTCGGCGCCCAGCTTTTGCAGAATGTTCTCGATTATGCAGCAAAGAAAGGATAACATCATGATTGTATTTCCTGCGATAGATATACAAAACGGACATGCTGTCCGTTTGCGCCAAGGCGTAAAAGAAGATAGTACGACGTATTTTGCCGATCCGGTAGAAGCGGCCGTCAAATGGTGCGATGAAGGGGCGTTGTTTTTACACGTCGTCGATTTGGACGGTGCGTTTTCCGGCAGCCGCTGCAATGCAGAAATCATTGGACGCATTTGCGATGCCGTGGATATACCCGTAGAAGTAGGCGGCGGCATTCGCAGCGAAGAAGCGATTCAAAGCTATTTGGATGTCGGTGTCAACCGTGTCATTATTGGTTCTAAGGCTGTGGAAGATGAAGCCTTTATTACCGAAATGGCTAAAAAATACGGCTCATCCCTGGCGGTATCCATTGATGCCAAGGGGGACGTCGTCGCGACGCGCGGCTGGGTAGACGGCAGTGATAAAAAAGTGCTGCCCTTTGCACAATTTTTATTGTCTATTGGTATCAAAACGATTATTTATACGGATATCAGCCGTGACGGCATGCTGACCGGCCCCAACATGGACATGCTGGAACAGCTGCAGCAGCTGCCGTATATCCGCCTGATTGCGTCCGGCGGCATGAGCAGCATCGAAGACTTGAAGAAACTGCAGGCCATGCATGTGTACGGCGCGATTACGGGGAAAGCGTTGTACGAAGGAAAAATTACGATGGAAGAAATACGGGCACTGGGGGGAATGTAAGATGCTGGCAAAGCGAATTGTACCGTGCCTGGACGTGCGCGACGGCCGCGTCGTCAAAGGCAAACAGTTTAAACATATACAAGATGTCGATGACCCTGTCAAACTGGGAAAATATTATTCCGACCAAATGGCGGATGAGCTGGTTTTTTACGATATTACGGCAACCCATGAAAAACGGCAGATTTTCATTGACGTCGTGCGTGCCGTAGCGGAAAACATCAATATTCCCTTTACGATTGGCGGCGGTATCCGCAGTATCGATGATTTTCATCAAGTGCTGCGTGCCGGTGCAGATAAAGTATCGGTCAATTCGGCAGCTGTCAGCCGGCCGGAACTGATTCGGGAAGCTGCACAGCGGTTTGGCAGCCAGTGCGTTGTCTTGTCGATTGATGCCAAACGGGACGGCAAAGGCAGCTGGCAGGTTTATGTTGAAGGCGGCCGCAAAAATACAGGCATCGATGCTATTGCCTGGGCCAAACAAGGCGTAGCTCTGGGAGCCGGTGAAATTTGCATGAATTCCATGGATTCAGATGGTGAAAAAGCCGGATTTGATCTGGAACTCAACCGCAGACTGGCAGCCGAACTGCCGGTGCCGATTATTGCTTCCGGCGGGGCCGGAACGATGGCAGATTTTAAAGATGTCTTTGATGTCGGCGTAGATGCGGCACTGGCTGCATCAGTATTTCATTTTGGACAAATTGACATACCGGATTTAAAACGCTATTTGCAGGGGGAAGGAATTCCCATGAGAGGGGCAGAAATATAATGGATACTGTATCATTACAAGAAATAAAATTTGACGCACACGGATTGGTACCGGCTGTCGTGCAGGAAGCCTGCAGCGGTGAAATCCTCATGGTAGCGTACATGAATGCCGAATCACTGCAAAAGACCGTAGAAAGCGGCCAAACGTGGTATTTTAGCCGCAGCCGCCAGCAGCTTTGGCACAAAGGCGAAACGTCCGGCCATTTTCAGAACGTCCGCGAAATATGGGTTGATTGTGATGCCGATACGTTGCTCGTCCTGGTAGACCAGACCGGCGCGGCATGCCATACTGGCAGTAAATCCTGCTTCTTCCGCCGCTTGGCTGGCTGGGATGGCACGTATACGGGTAGTTTGTCCATGTTGTCAGAGCTGAAAGATGAAATTAAAGAAAAACGCCTGCATCCGACAGAAAAATCGTATACGGCGTATTTGCTGCAGACAGGTATTGACAAAATTTGCAAAAAAATTGGCGAAGAATCTTCTGAAGTCATTATTGCTGCCAAGAATGCAGACCCGGTTGTCAAAGACACGTCTAAAGCAGCGGATGCGCTTCGCTTGGAAGTGTGCAAAGAATCTGCCGATTTGCTGTATCATTTATCCGTATTGTGGGAAGATACAGGCGTCACCGTCAACGATGTCATGCAGGTATTGGAAGAACGGTCCCATGTCAAAGGCAATAAAAAAACAGTAGGTCATTTGGATAAAACGTTCTAAGGAGTGCCTATGAAAAAAGTTATTTTTGATGTAGACGGCGTGCTTTTGAGCGAAAAACGCTATTTTGATGTGTCTGCTTTGGTGCTGTGGGAATGGTATTACAGCCCGGCATACATGCATTTGGGCAATGAAACCGTAACGGCTTCACTGACAGATGAGCAAATAGACGCCCTGCGCGCCCGTTTTTGGAACCATGATGAAATCCTTACATGGCTTAAACAGCACGGCGTGAACAGCAACTGGGATATGGTTCATGCGCATATCGTCGTCACACTGTGGCTGATGCTGGAAGCATATACGAAAGACCATGGCCCTATTAACGTTGTCCTGCGGACGCCGGATGATGTCCAGTATATAGGCTCCCTGCTGCATGGCTATGACGTGCCGTCGGCTGGTCAGGTTATGCGCCGCCTTATCAACGTCGTACCCGATCGGGCTGGCAAGGATGATGTATTTACCTATTTGTCCGATGCCGTATCTTCTTCATTGGGCACGTCGTCCCGGCAGTGGACGCCTCTCGACTCGCCGTTGTGGCAGCTGCATTTTGAAGCCTTTCAAGATTGGTATTTTGGCGATGCGCTGTATGCCCAAACCTATCAAAAACCGCCGTATGCCAAAGGAAAAGAGGGCTTTTTGCGCCGGGAACAGCCGCTGGGAACAGCCGCCGGGATTCGCCGCATGTTCCAAGAATTGAAGCGGCGCGGTTATGAAATTGCCATTGCCACAGGACGGTCTCAAATGGAAATGCAGATTCCCTTTGAAACCTATCATTGGCTGGAAGAATTTGACCCTGTCTATGTTGCGACGTATACAGATGTGGAAGCGGCATCCCAAAAACTGGGCATGTCGTTGGATAAACCCAATCCTTTTGCCTATTATTTGGGTGCCTTTGGCAAGTTTCCCAAACAATATTGCGATTATATAGCGCATCCGGATGATTTTAAACGAGGAACATACTATATTGTAGGTGATTCCTTGGCTGATGTATGGTGTGCGCAAGCAATGGGAGCAGTTATGATTGGCACGCTGACTGGATTGGATGGACAAGCAGCTCGGACTATGTTTGAAAGAGAACATGTCGATTATATTGTTGATACTGTCGAAGATATACTGAAAATTTTATAAGAATATATACGAAATGGAGCCGCTGCGCGAAACGACGGCTTCATTTTTATATCGTCATACATTTTTATTTTTGAGAATGGTATGGTATGATATGATATGAGTAATAATTTTTGGTTATAGATAGAGAGGTAATTATGCTTTTAAGTGAATTAAAAAAGGGAGAAAGTGCCAAGGTATTGGCTATCAAGGGCACAGGTGCTCTGCGTCATCATTTGCTGGATATGGGATTAACGCCGCAGACGGTTGTTACGCTGCGCAAAGTAGCTCCCATGGGAGATCCTATCCAGATTCAACTTCGCGGTTATGAACTTACGCTGCGGTTATCCGATGCACAGGCCGTAACCATAGAACGGGTAGATAGACAACAAGTGGCATTAACGAATAGCGATCATAAATTAGTAGATCATCCACGTATTGGTGAATTAGGCGAAGCTGGTGATTATTGCATTCAAAAAATTGGCGAAGATATTCCGAAAGGACAACCCATCACGTTTGCGCTGGCTGGTAATCAGAACTGCGGTAAGACGACGTTGTTTAATCAGTTGACAGGAGCCAGACAACATGTAGGGAATTTCCCAGGAGTTACTGTTGATAAGAAAGAAGGAACGATGCGCAAGCATCCGGAAGCAACTGTCATTGACCTGCCGGGGATATATTCACTGTCGCCGTATTCCAATGAAGAAATCGTAACGCGGGATTACTTGCTGAAAGAAAGACCGACAGCGATTATCAACATTGTCGATGCATCTAACTTGGAACGAAATTTGTATTTGACTATGCAGCTGATGGAATTGGGTATTCCAATTGTTTTGGCGTTGAACATGATGGATGAAGTACAGAAAAACGGCGGGTCCGTGCGGATTAATGAACTGGAACATTATTTGGGGATTCCTGTCGTGCCGATTTCTGCCGTCAAAAATCAAGGCATAGGCGAATTGATTGACCATGCCATGCATGTGGCACTGCAGCGGGAAGCTCCGGCGCAGATTGATTTTTGTAAAGATACGCCTGTTCTTGGCGACCCTGTAGGAGCGGTACATCGATGCATTCATGCCGTTGCGCATTTAATAGAACCCTTTGCAAAAAAAATCGACATTCCGACTCGTTTTGCAGCGACAAAAGTGATTGAAAAAGATACATTGCTGCTGAATCAGCTGGCATTACCAGATGGTGAAAAAGCTGCGCTGGATCATATTATTGAAAATATGGAAAAGGAAAGTGGGATGGACCGGGAAGCTGCACTGGCCAATATGCGCTTTTCCTACATCGAAAAGTTGTGTCAGCAGACTGTCATCAAGCCGCACGAAAGCTTGGAACACAAGCGCAGTGTGGCGATGGACAAAATACTGACGGGCACGTATACGGCAATTCCGGCGTTTTTGGCTATTATGGCCTTTATTTTTGTCATGACCTTTAATTATGTGGGAGCCTATTTGTCAGATGGCATGGCTGTACTCGTAGATGGTACTATTGCCGGCATTGATGAAGGGCTGACAGCGCTGCAAGTTAATCCCGTATTACATTCCTTGATTACCGATGCAGTTTGTAAAGGGATTGGCAGTGTCTTTAGCTTTTTACCGACTATTGTACTGCTGTTTTTCTTCTTATCCATTTTAGAAGATACGGGATATATGGCGCGGGTCGCTTTCGTTATGGA
>ERZ808242.722-NODE-722-length-22326-cov-4.458129_pt1 | contig 22326 bp, 19 predicted proteins | sample MGYA00521244_ERZ808242 | MGnify/ENA primary metagenome ERZ808242 (study PRJEB31516, sample SAMN03275573) | gut metagenome | biome: mammalia-associated habitat; material: feces | host: Papio cynocephalus | place: Kenya | collected 2012-07-27 ... | reverse complement strand
CCGCTTCAGTGCCGTCACCAGCTCCTTGGGGTCGTCGAAGGCTCGTCCCATGGGTTCCGGCATACCGCCGGTGATGGTGCCGTCCAGCACCCGGCCGGCATGGGGGCCGTAGGCGAAAACCATATCCGCTTTCTCCGCCGCGATCCGGCCGATCTTATAATGCTCGGCCTGGGCGCAGTCCCCCAGCTCCAGCATCTCCCCCAGCACCGCCAGATGCCGTCCCGGCCGGTTGCCCAGCACGTTCAGCGCCGCCGCCATGGACTCAGGGCCGGCGTTGTAGCAGTCGTTGATGATGGTGCAGCCCTTGGCCTCGAAAATTTCCTGACGGCCGGACATGTTCCGGAACTCATCCAGGGACTTGCGGATATTCTCCGGAGTGACCCCCAGCTTCAGGCCTACCGTTACCGCCGCCAGCGCGTCGGCGACGTAGTGCTCTCCCTCCAGCTTCATCTCCACCGGGAAGGTCAGCCGTCCGGCCTCCACCCGGAAGCGCAGGGTCTGTCCCGCCTGGCTCACATCCAGAGCCCGCACATCGCAGCCCTCGCTGCACCCAAAATAGGTGATGCGCTGCTTGGGCACTATGTCCAGGCACCGAAGAAGGGTATCGTCGCCGTTGAGAAGCAGCATTCCCTGGGGGGTCATGCCCTCCAAAATCTCCAGCTTGGCCTGCCGGATGCCCTGCTGGGTGCCCAGGTATTCAATGTGCATGGTGCCGATGTTGATGATCACCGCCACATCCGGGTTGGCAACGCAGGACAGGTAGGCGATCTCCCGGAAATGGTTCATCCCCATTTCCAGCACCGCCACCTGCGTATCCTCCGGCATATCCAGGATGGCCATAGGCATACCGATGTCGTTATTGTGATTGGCGGGGGTCTTGCTCACACGGAAGGTGCCGGCCAGCACCGCCGCGATCATTTCCTTGGTAGTACTCTTGCCCACGGAGCCGGTGATGGCCACCACCTTGGCTCCGATGCGCTTCAGTGCCTCCCGGGCAATGTCCCCCAGAGCCGTCCGGGGATCGGAGACGATGATGGCGGGAAAGTCCCCCACCCGGCGGCTGCACAGCACCGCCGCCGCTCCCTTCTCCAGTGCCGCGGGAATAAACTCATGGCCGTCCCTGGCTCCTTGCAGGGCAATGAACAGCTGACCTGGCTTCAGTGTCCGGGTGTCGTTGCCCGCGCCCTGAAAGCAAATTTCCGCGTATTTTTCTTCTACCGTTCCGCCGCACCACTTGGCGGCATCCCGAAGGGTAATGTTTGGCATATCAGTTCCTCAATTCCGTTAAGTGGGCAGCAACCTCTTCCCGCTCATCCAAGTGACGTTTGTGTCCGCCGATGTCCTGATAGGTCTCGTGACCCTTTCCGGCCAGGACAATTATATCATTTTTTTCCGCAATGTCCATAGCGTATCTGATGGCCGCCGGCCGATCCTCGATTACAATATATTCCCCGTCTCCCGGCTTTACCCCTTTTACGATATCCGCAATGATCGCCATGGGGCTTTCCGTCCGGGGATTGTCCGAGGTGATGACGGCAATGTCCGAAAGCGAGACCCCGATATGCCCCATAATGGGACGCTTGATGGGATCCCGGTCGCCGCCGCAGCCGAAGACGGAAATGAGCCTTCCTTTGCAGAAATCCCGAACCGAGCGCAGCACGTTTTCCAGAGCGTCCGGGGTGTGGGCGTAGTCGATGAGGACGGTGTAGTCCTTTCCGGGGGTGGGAACCACCTCCACCCGACCCTTGACCCCCTGAGCCGTCCGCAATGCCGCCGCGCAGTCGTGAAGGGAAATCCCCAGCTGATAGGCGCAGCCCAGCACCGTCAGAGCGTTATACACCGTGAAGCCTCCGGGAATGGACAGGCTGACCGGCTCCCGCTCCTTGCCCAGCACGGCGGTGAAGCGGATGCCCTCGGCGTGCAGCTCCACGTTCTCGGCGTGAAGCCCCTCCGCCGTTTTCACGGAGGTGGTCAGCACCGGGCAGGCCGCCGCAGCCAGAATCCGATCGGAATACTCGTCGTCCATATTGATGACCGCCTTGCCGCACCGGCGGAACAGCTCCGCCTTGGCCTCGCAGTAGGCATCCATGGTCTTGTGGAAATCCAGGTGATCCTCCGTCAGGTTGGTGAAAGCCGCCACGTCATAGTGAACGCCTCCCACCCGCTCCAGGGTCAGGGCGTGGCTGGAAACCTCCATGACCACATGGGTGCAGCCCGCGTCCCGCATCCGGGCGAAGAGAGCCTGCAAATCCAGGCTTTCCGGGGTGGTGCGCTCGGTGGGGATGATTTCCCGACCGATCATGTTGGCCATGGTACCCACCAAGCCCACCTTGGCTCCCAGCACCGTTTCCAGCACCTGCTTGAGAAGCAGAGTGGAAGAGGTCTTGCCGTTGGTGCCGGTGATGCCCACCATGGTCATCTGCCGGGCGGGATTGCCATAGAAGTTGCAGGCAGCCAGAGCCAGAGCCAGCCGGTCGGATTCCACCAGAATATAGGGGATCTTTCCCTCCGGCTTTTTTGCGGTGACCACCGCCGCCGCGCCCCGCTCCAACGCCATGGGGACAAATCGGTTGCCGTCGGCGGCAAAGCCGGACACCGCCACGAACAGGCAGCCCGGCTCCGCCTTCCGGGAATCATAGCAGATGGCGGTGATTTCGTCCTCCAGGTCAGCGGTACATTCCAGAACGGGGATATCCTTGAGTATCTCTTTCAGCAGCATAAGCATCTCCTCCCGGGCCGGGTCAGTCCCGAAGCCCTGTGTCAGCAAAGGTGAGTGTGACGGTGGTTCCGGCGGGAACCTGGGTGTCCTTGGGCAGACTCTGGGTCATGACGGTGACGGTGGGCGAAACCTCGTCGTTTCCCGCCACCAGGATATAAAGACCCAGCTTTCCGGCGGCATCGCTTGCCTGCTGGCGGTTCATACCGGTAAAGTCCGGCACCGCCACGGTTTCCGCCTCCGGCGAGCCGCCCAGGTACAATAGTACCTGACTTCCGGCCGGGACGGTCTGCCCAGGTTCCGGCAGCTGAGCCGTCACCCGGTCGCCGGTACCCGTGAATTTCGCCGAAAGCCCTATTCTGTTTAGTTTACCGCTTGCTTCCTTTTCTGTCAAGTCGATATATTTCTCCAAAACAATTTCTTTTCCCTGGGTTTCCTCCGGAGAAAAGTGCCGTTCCACCCCCAGATAGGGAAGAATATCTCCCAGAACAGCCCCCACCGTAGGGGCGGCCATGACCCCGCCGGAAATGTAAATCCCCGTCTGCCGGGAGGGGGTATCCAGAGCTGCCAGCACGATGTACTCCGGATCGTCCATGGGAGCAATGCCCACGAAGGAGACGATCTTGTCCTGAACTCGCTGACCGTTTTCGTCAAACACGTCAATTTTCTCGCTGGTGCCGGTTTTGCCGCCGATGGAGAACCCCGCCACCTTGGCGTTTTTCGCCGTGCCCTCGGAGACCACCGAGGCAATCAGCTCCCGCATAGTGTCGGAAGTCTGCTGAGAAATGGTACGCCGCACTGCCGTCGGCTCCGCCTGCATCACGGTGTTTCCCTCCGGGTCTACGATTTCCGAGACGATGTAAGGCTCCAGCAAAATGCCGCCGTTGACCACGGAGGCGATGGCTCGTACCAGCTGCAAGGGGGTGATTTTGAAGGTCTGGCCGAAGGAGCCGGAGGTCAGGGAGGCGGTGCCCCACTTGTCGGTATCCGTCACCAGAGCCTTGTCAAAAAACACGCCCTTGCTCTCTCCGGCCAGGTCAATGCCGGTTTTTTCCAGAATCCCGAACTTTTCGATGTATTCATAGAACCGCTCCCCGCCCAGCTTCAGGGCAATGTGGGCAAAGGCGATGTTGCAGGAATTCTGCAATGCCTGAGGGGTCTTCTCCGCCCCGTGTCCGGCGGAACGCCAGCAGTGAAGACGCTGGGCCCGGCCGGGAATCTGCTCGGAGCCGGAGCAGTGAAAAGAGGTATTCAGGTCGATGGCTCCGCAGTCCAGAGCCGCCGCCATGGTCAGCACCTTGAAGGTGGAGCCTGGCTCATAGCCGTCGGAGAGCACCCGGTTGCGCCACTGCTTCAGCCGGGCGGCGGACAGAGCCTCGGAATAGTCCTGCGTCCCCCGCAGACTCTCTACCCGCGCCGCCGTTTTCGAATCCGCCAGCTCCAGGTACCGGTTGGGATCGTAGCTTCCCAGGGTGGCCATGGCGAGGATTTCCCCGGTTTTGCAGTTCATCACCAGGCCGAAGGCTCCGTTCTGGACATCGTACCGAGCGATTGCCGCCTGCATCTGCTTTTCCAGGCACTTCTGCACCGTGGCATCCAGGGTCAGGATCACCGAATTTCCCTGCCGGGCGGAAAGATAGTTTTCGTAGGAATAGGGCATATCCATTTCGTTGTTGCCCTTGGTGGTGACCACCCGGCCGGTTTTCCCGGACAGGAAGCCGTCATAGGCCGCCTCCACCCCCTCGCAGCCGTCGTTGGAGGCGTTGGTGAAGCCGATGACCTGAGCCGCCAGACTTTCGTAGGGGTACACCCGCTGGGAGGTGGGCTCCAGATGGATGCCGGCGATTCCCCTTTCGTTGATATAGTCCCGAATCTTCCCGGCGGCGGTCTCGTCGATTTTCGTCCCAACCTGCTTATAACGTTTGCGGGTGTCGGCGGCCTGCTCGGCGATCCAGGCCGGGTCTTTGTCCAGAATCTCCCCCAAAACCCGGGAAATGTCGGAAATATCCGCCTTGGACTGCTTTAACTCGTGGGGATCGAGATACACATTTTCCACCGTGGTGGAGGTGGCCAGCACGTTCATGTTCCGATCCAGAATATCTCCCCGGTGGGCGGTCACCGCCGTACCCCGGGTCTGGTTGTTCAGAGCCTTGGCGGAATAATAATCAAAATCCCGGATCATCAGATGGTACAGCCGCAGACCCACAGGCACAAAGGCGGCGATTCCCAGCACCAGTGCCGCCGCCAGCACCCGCCGGTGCTGGCCGGTGCTGATGCGCAGACGGTCAAATTGCTTTTCCCCCACAACAATCCCCCCATACCAGGCAGCACCGCACAATTTGGCAAGAAGCCCCAGCCGAAGATTTTGGCTCAATTCAAGGTTTTGGAAATGGAGGAATACTTTGTGTATTTCCCATTTTCAAAACCGCAGAAGTGGGGCAAAAGATTGGCTGCGGCTCGCAGACACAATTGTGCGGTGCTGCCTCTAAAAAAGGGCGGCAAGGGAAACCCTCGCCGCCCATTGCAGCTGCTACTATAAAGATATGGGGATGGATGGAAATTATGCGAACAAACCCTCCAGGAACCACTGCAGGTTTTCCCACCAGGTAGGTTCCGGCTCCGGCTTGGGTACCGTCACATAGACGCTTCGGGTTTCCAGCTCCTCCTGAGGTATCAGTCCCAGAGCCTCCGCCTTACCGCGGACATCCTCCAGATCATACTGGGAGCGATACTCCGCCACCAGCTTCGCGTTCTGGCTGCTCAGCCGGGAAACGTAGCTGTCCATGACCCGGTAGTCCGCCCAGTCGTCCCGCAGCTGCAAGCCGCCGACAATCATCACCGCCAGCAGCACCAGGGCGGTGAGAATGCCGCCGATGGCCACGGGATCCAGGTAGATTTCCCGGATATTGCGCAGCCGCTCCATGGGCAGCTTGCTTTTCGCCTGCTTCCGCTTGGCCTCCTGCTCCAGCTGACGAGCCTCGCTGCCATGAATATAGAACTGGCCAACATATTGAATTTTTGGCTTCTGACTCATGGCAATGCTTCCTTCCTGAACTCCGCTGTCAGAGCTTCTCACAGACCCGAAGCTTGGCACTTCTGGCTCTGGGGTTGGCCGCCAGCTCATCGTCCGTGGCGGTGATGGGCTTGCGGGTAATGATCTTCACCTGAGGCTTTCTGCCGCAGACGCATACCGGGAACTCTCTGGGGCAGATACAGCCCTTGGCCGCCTCCGCCATGGCGTTTTTCACGATCCGGTCTTCCAGGGAATGGAAGGTAATCACCGCCAGACGCCCGCCGGGATTCAGGCAGGGCACCGCCCCCTTCATCGCCCGCTCCACGCTGCCCAGCTCGTCGTTAACCGCAATGCGGATGGCCTGAAAGCTTCGCTTGGCCGGGTGCTGCTTCTCCCGCAGAGCTGCCGCCGGCATGGCACCCCGGATAATGTCCACCAGCTCCAGGGTGGTCTCGATGGGGGCTTCTTCTCTGTGCTTGCAGATGGCCCCGGCGATCCGGGGGGCATAGCGTTCCTCGCCGTAGTCGTAGAGAATCCGCTTCAGTTCCTCATAAGACCAGGTGTTTACGATCTGCCGGGCATCTAAGGTATCCTCGCCGTTCATGCGCATGTCCAGTGGGGCATCGGCCATATAGGAAAAGCCCCGACTTCCGTCGTCCAGCTGAGGGGAGGACACGCCCAGATCCATAAGAATCCCGTCCACGCCGGGAATGCCCAGGTCTTTCAGGACGGTATCCATTTCGTCAAAATTTCTGTGTACCAGAGTCACCCGGTCGGCAAAGGGCTTCAGCCGCTCCCCTGCCGCCGCCAGAGCCACCGGATCCCGGTCAATGCCGATGAGCCGGCCGGTGGTAAGCTGCGCGGCAATGCGGCTGGAATGCCCTCCACCCCCCAGGGTACCGTCCACATAAATGCCGTCGGGCTTAATGTTCAGTGCTTCTATGCACTCCTCCAGCAGCACGGAAACATGGTGAAATTCACTCATAGGCCGATCGCCTCCAGGGAAGACAGCAGCTTTTCCGGGGTCAGGTTCTCGGACTCGAAGGCCGCGAATTCCTTGGCATCCCAGATTTCCGCCTGACCCGCCCTGCCCACGATCATGACCTCCCGGTCAATGCCCGCGTAGTCCAGCAGAAACTGGGTCAGGCTGAACCGGTACTGCTTATCCGGGGTACATTCCGCCGCGTTCATGAAAATCAGGCTGGTGGCTCCTGCCCGCTGGGAAATGCTCAGGGCGTTGAAGTTATCGGAAAGCCGCTTCCATTCCTGGGCGGTGTAGACGGTCAGGCAGCGGTGACCGCAATTGACCCCCAGGGTCACAAAAAAGGTGTCCCCCAGCTCGCTTCTCAGCTTGGCCGGCACAAACAGGCGGCACTTTTCATCCAGCTTGGCACTGTACTTGCCGATCATCCGCTTCCCTCCTTCCCTTTTGCTCCACTTTACTACCCTTTTGCTCCATTTGAAGACAGTATACTACCCCCGCAGAGAAAAATCAATCTTTTTCTCCGGTTTTTTCCATTTTTGGTTACAATTTTTCCATAATTCAAACAATCGTTCGAGTAAATCAGGTACAAAAGGAAATTTCTCCCCCCTCCAGCAGGAGCTTCACCCGGGCAGGCTTCCGGGCGCAGCCCAGCAGGAAGCCCGCCAGCGGCCCTTCCACCTGGGTCTGTACCAGCCGCCGGAGCTGTCTGGCTCCGTCTTTGCCCGGACATTTTTCCAGCAGAAAGCGGGGCAGTTCCTCCGGCAGCAGGAGCTGGGTGCCTGCGGCGGCAGTGCGCTCCTGAAGCTGGCGCAGGTATTTTCCGGCAATGATCTCCATGGATTCCTTCCCCAGGGGCGAAAAATGAACGGTTCGGTCGATCCGCCCCAGGAACTCCGGGGAAAAGCTCTGGCGCAGAGCCTCCCCCATTTCCGCCGCCCGTCCGGCGGCGCAGAAGCCCAGCCCCTCTCCCCGAAGCTGGCCGCCCACATTGGAGGTCATGACCACGATGGTATTGCGGAAGCTGACCCGGCGGCCGGTGGAATCCGTCAGAACCCCCTCCTCCATGATCTGCAGCAAAATTCCCAGCACCTCCGGGTGAGCCTTTTCCAGCTCGTCAAAGAGCACCAGGCTGTAGGGACGGCGGCGGACGGCCTCCGTCAGCTTGCCCCCCTCCTCATAGCCCACATAGCCGGGAGGGGCGCCGATGAGCCGGGACACGGACTGCTTTTCCATATATTCCGTCATGTCCAGCCGGAGCATAGCCTCCCGGGAGCCGAAAATCTCCTGAGCCAGCACCCGGCACAGCTCGGTTTTTCCCACGCCGGTGGGGCCGGTAAAAAGCAGGCTGGCTATCGGCCGTCCGGCATCCCGGATGCCGGAATAGCCCCGGCGGACGGCCTCGGCTACGGCGGAAACCGCCTCGCTCTGGCCGATGACCTCCGCCGACAGCAGACCCTCCAGTGCCAATAGCCGCTCCCGCTCTCCGGCGGTGAGCCGTCCCACGGGGATCCCCGTGCGCTGGGACACCACCCAGGCAATGTCCGAGGCGTTCACGTTCCGGCTGCGCGCCGCGGGCTTTGCCAGGTGCTGCATTTTATCCCGAAGCTCCGCCGCCCGCTCAAACTGCCGCTCCCGGACGGCTCCCTGCAATTCCTCCTCCAGCTCCTTCCGGGCCGCGCTGCCCCGACCGCTGTGCAGCTCCTCCAGCCTTGCCCGGGAGGCTCCCTCGTCCAGCAGGTCGATGGCCTTATCCGGCAGGTAAAGGTCAGGCAGATACCGGGCGGACAGCCGCACCGCCTCCTTGACCGCGTCGTCAGTGATGCGCAGATGGTGGTGCCGCTCCAGCCCCGGCCGCAGAGCCTTGAGGATGGAAAGGGTTGCCTCCTGGCTTGGCTCCTCCACCACCACCGGCCGGAACCGCCGCTCCAGAGCCGCGTCCTTCTCGATATACTTCCGGTATTCCTCCCGGGTGGTGGCTCCCAGCATTTGCAGCTCTCCCCGCCCCAGAGCGGGCTTGAAGATATTCGCCGCGTCGATGGCTCCCTCGGCGGCTCCCGCTCCCACGATGGTGTGCATTTCATCCACAAAGAGAATCACATCCCCGGTTCGGCGGATCTCCGCCAGCACGTCCCGGAGCCGTTCCTCGAATTCGCCCCGGTACTTGGTACCCGCCACCAGGGAAGCCATGTTCAGGCTCACCAGCCGCTTCTCCTTCAGCTGAGGCGGCACGCTGCCCGTGGCCATCCGCTGTGCCAGACCCTCGGCAATGGCGGTTTTGCCCACTCCAGGCTCCCCCACCAGAGCCGGATTGTTCTTGCTCTTCCGGCACAGAATGCCGATGACCATGTCGATTTCCTTTTCCCGGCCGATCACCGGATCCATGGCCGCGGCTCTGGCCACCAGGTCTTCGCTGAATTGCTCCAACAGTCTCAAACGCCCGTCCTCCTTCTTCGCCCTCGCCAACACACTTTGCTCCCAGCGCAGATACTCCACGGTCTGGGTAAACAGCTCCTCTGCCCCGATGCCGGAAAGCCGCAGCAGCTCCCCGGCGGCTCCCCGCTCCTGCCGGGCCAGAGCCAGAAGCAGATGCTGGGGCTGAATCTGCCTGACCTTCTGGCTTCTGGCCTCCCCGGCGGCTCCCCGCAGAAGACGCTTGGCCTCCGGGGTCAATCCCTGGGGCAGAGGCAGATCCGGGGTTCCCAGGCCGTAGAGCAGCTGGGTCAGTGCCTCCGTCACCTCCGGGTTCACCCCCAGCTGCCGGAGCACCAGCCCGGTGCTCCCGCCCTCCCGGCTCAGAGCCAGGAGGAAATGGGCTGAGCCTACATAGCTGTGGCCCAGCTCCCGAGCCTTCCTAGCCGCCTGGGAAATGATCTCCACCGTGGCCGGATGATAGTTCATATACCGTCCTTCCCTTCCGACTGCCCCCGCAGTCCACTTTTCGGGAAAGCATCGCCAGCTCCGGAAAAAATTATTCTCAAAAAATGCAAAAAGGAATTGCATTTTCAAAAATCCATGCTACAATGAGAATACGTTACTACATACGCTGTAGAACAGAAAAACATTAGGGAGGTTTTTTAACATGGCTTATGTAATTACCGACGCTTGCGTTTGCTGCGGCTCCTGCGCTGAGCAGTGCCCCGTTGACGCTATTTCCGAGGGCGACGGCAAGTACGTCATCGACGCCGATGTCTGCGTTTCCTGCGGCTCCTGCGCTGAGCAGTGCCCCAACGACGCTATCGAGGAAGTCTGATCTTTCTTCATAGGCTTGTAATTGGCCTGCGCCCACGCGCAGGCCAATTTTCTTTTTTCTTGGGAAACTCTGCCCCAATCGGCTGCGGCTCTGGGCGGATCTTTTCCGCCCACTCTGCGTCAGGAAAAGTGGGAAATATAGCGCAGCCGTTGCCAGCGAAGGCTGGCTTACGGATGCGGCATACCCCTTGCGGGTACACAAAGTATTCCTCCACTTTCCCTGACTTGATTGGTCAAAAAATCTCTCATCCACAGCTCTTGCCGATTGGGGCAGAGCTTCCCTTTTTTCTTATAATCGTTTAGTCGTTATAGTCTTATGGAAACACTACCGAATAACTATCAATTGGAAATCCCCAACGGGTGCTTTCCCCTGAGCACCGACTCCATGGTGCTTTCTCACTTCGTCCGGCTGCCGAAAAACGCCCGGGTACTGGACTTAGGCTCCGGCTGCGGCACTCTGGGGCTGCTGCTGTGCAGTCGGGACAGCGGGTGCTCTGTTACGGGTATCGAGCTGAACGAGGATGCCCATGCGGCGGCTCTGGCCAATATCCGGCGAAACGGCCTGGCGCATCGGATGGAAAGCCTTCCGGGAGATTTGCGAACGGTGTCTCAGACACTGCCCCCGGGCAGCTTCGACCTGTGTCTGTCCAATCCCCCCTATTTTTCCGCAGGTCCTGCGGCGCGGCTCACCGCCGCCCGGCGGGAGGATTTCTGCCCGGCGGCGGCTCTTCTGAAAAGTGCCGCCTGGGCTTTGAAATTCGGCGGGGATTGTTATCTGGTACACCGGCCGGAACGGCTGGGTGAGCTGATCGCCGCCGGAGCCGCCGTGGGGCTGGAAGCCAAGCGATTGGGGCTGGTTCGGCACCGACCCAGCGATCCGGTCAGTTTCATTTTACTGGGATTCCGGAAGGGCGGAAAGCCAGGCCTCAACTGGGAGGAATGGATTCTTCACGCTCCCGACGGCTCCCCCACCGAGCTATACAACGCCATTTACCATCAAGGAGGCTAATATGTCCGCAATGCTGTATCTGGTCCCCACCCCCATCGGCAATCTGGGGGACATTTCCCAGCGGTGCCGGGAAACGTTGGAAAACGCGGATTTCATTGCCGCGGAAGACACCCGGGTGACGCTGAAGCTATTGAACCACCTGGGCATCAAGAAAAGTCTCGTCAGCTACTACGAGCACAACAAGGCCGCCCAGGGCAGCCGGATCGTGGAGCGGATTCTCTCCGGCGAGACCTGCGCCCTGGTTTCCGACGCGGGAAGCCCCGCCATCTCCGACCCCGGCGAGGACTTAGTCAAGCAGTGTGCCGCCGCGGGGATTCCCGTGTGCGCCATACCCGGCCCCTGCGCCGCCATCACCGCCCTGAGCATCTCCGGCCAGGCCACCGGCAGGTTTTGCTTCGAGGGCTTCCTGTCCACGGCGAAAAAAAGCCGCCGGGAACACCTGGAACGTCTGAAAAACGAGCAGCGCACCATGATCTTCTATGAAGCCCCCCACAAGCTGCTCACCACCCTGGCCGACATGGCTGCGGTTTTCGGCGGCGAGCGGCCGCTGAGCCTGTGCCGGGAGCTGACCAAGCTTCACGAAGAGGTTGTCCGCACCACTCTGGCAGAGGCACTGGAACGCTATACGGAAACGCCCCCCAAAGGCGAATTCGTGCTGATCCTGGCCGGGGCCAAACCGGAAGAAAAGCAGACCCCTTCCCAGACCGATGCCGCCGCCCGACTGGCGGAGCTGATCGGTCAGGGGCTTTCCCGGAAGGACGCGGTGAAGCAGACCGCCAAAGAGCTGGGGCTTTCCAAAAACGCGGTCTACGGGATCGCGCTGAAGGATTCGGAAGAAGAATAAATTCGGCAGGATTCGATTGCCTTCGACCCTGCGCTTGGGGTATGCTGTCAGGGACAGCACTATCCCCAAACACAATGCGACCAGGCTGTCAAACGCCGCACCGGTTCTCCCCCGGTGCGGCGTTTCTTTTTGGGTTGAGCTATCGAAAGACCATGTCATTGCGAACCAGTGACCGATGTCACTGGTTCGCAATCCCCCAGATTTTCAAACATCTTGATTCCTAAATCGATAGCTTCTACGTTCAGCCGGGGGATTGCCACACCATCCTGCGGGATGGTTCGCAATGACAACGTATCTTTCGGACTTTTTTGACACGTCGCTTTTCTTTTGAATCAGGGGCTTCCTTAGAGAATCGGAATCAAGAGCATCTGGCCCGGGGCAGGCTCTCCCTGCAGGTCGTTGGCCTCCCGGATGGAGGCCACTGTGGAGCCTGATGCCTTGGCCATATCCCAAAGGCTTCGCTCTCCGACCCGGCAGAGGATCAGCGAGGGTCGGCCTGCCTCCCCCTTCCGGGGTTCTCCCAGGGTCAGTCCCGTCACCACGCTCATCCGCTCCACCGTGGCCGCCGTCAGCTCCATGGGAAGCTCCGCCTTCAGGGTAATGCCGCTGCCCCCAATGGCCGCCTGGGAAGCGCCGGGCACCGGCACCGCCCAGATATCCACGTTTTCATCCGCGGTCACCGGAAGACTTCCCTCCCAGCGGGCGGCACCTGCGCGCAAGGCTCCGTCCTCCCCGTAGTACAGGGTCTGGAAGGTGCCGGTCTGCTCCAGCACCGGTCTCTCCCCCTCCCGCCTCTGTCTGGGATATTCCGGCAGGAACCGACTGTCCACCACCAGGCTGCTCTCCCCCGGCATGGTCTGCTCGGCAAAGAGGTTCTCCCGGCGGCTGTCCAGGGTCACCGGCAGCTCCAGCGTACTCATCTGAATCTGCAGCTCCCGGCCGGGGCTGTAGGCATCCTGGGTCAGCTCCAGCTGCTCCCGATCGGACAGCACATACTGAGCGGCAATGCCGCACTTCAGATTCATCCGGCCATCCCCGTCCAGCTCCAGCTCCAGAGCCGTAGGACACAGGGTGAATTCCGCCTGGGCATCCGAGCCGTACTCCCCCACCAGCTCCGCGTACTGAGAAAAGGGCAGGTCAAAATCCCAGCTGTGGAGCTGACCCTCCCGGCAGCGGTAGCACAGACGCACCGCCGTGCTCCCCCGGAAGACCAGCTTCCCGGACAGCACCTTCCGGTCGGTCACACGGGCATCCGCCCAGTAGCAGATCAGTTCCTCCGGCACCGGCGCGGAATCCGGCAGGTTCAGGGTCTCCTCCTGAGTAAATGCCTTTTCCCCCGCCTCCTTCCAGAGCCGGAGGGGATAGGTATTTCGCAGCAGCTCCACGTCCTGCGGCAAATTCTGCGGCTGAGCCACAGGAATTTCCATGGGCACGAAGGCCTGACACATCAGGCTCACGCTGGCACGAACCTGGATCTTCCGAGGCGAAATACTCCTGGCCTCCACCGCCCGAGGCAGCATCCCAAGGTTGATCTTTCCCTCAGGCAGCTCCTCCGGCAGCTCGAAGTTCAGCTGGAAGGGAATCCAGCCGTCCAGGCACCGCTCACCGCTTCCGTCCTCCTGGGCGTACAGCACCCAGACCATCATCCCGCCGGTAACGGACAGGCCGTCGCTTCCCCACTCCTTACTGCGCAGGATGGGCTGACCCCAGGCCGTCAGAATGCGTCCCACATCCGGCATTCCCTCGGTGAGCCTGATCTCCTGGGACTGCTCCGCGTTTCGTACCTGGCGCAAAACCGGCTTCAGGCAGGGGCAGCCCTGATTCTGAAATGTCACTTCCACTTCGGTTCACTCCTCATCCCAATTAGACTTGCACTATAGTCTATTCCCGCGGGGACAAGAATATGACCAAGCTGTCCGAATTTCTATCGACGTTTCGTCACGCAGCAGCCAAGTGCCATCAGACACAGGCCGCCGCAGCAGCAAAGCAGCCAGCTCTCCAGACAGTGCCCCAGGATCAGCCCCAGGCCGAAGCAGATCAGGCAGCAGCCCCGCAGATGATTTTTCCGGCACATAAAAAGACACCCCCTGCATTTACCCTATGCAGGGGGTGTGAAATTGTTGTGCGGAAATACTTCCGAGGGAAAGCTCAGATTCCTGAGTCAATGATTTCGCAGCCAATCTCCCGCAGCTTTTCATCAACCCAGGGACGAATATAGGTTCCGTCCTTCAGAATGTGCTCCATGATCGCCGCTTCCTTCTTTTCCACGGCCTCTGTAGCTTTCGCCAGAGCGGCCGCCTCCTGAGGGCGGATGAACAGAACGCCGTCGTCGTCTCCGACCACAATGTCCCCGGGGAAGACCAGCTTTCCGCCAATGACCACCGGCACGTTGATTTCGCCGGGTCCGTTTTTATAAGGGCCATTGGGATTGGCACCCTTGGCATAAACGTGGAAGTCTTCCATGGCCGCCAGGCCTCCCCGATCCCGGATTGCGCCATCGCAGACAATGCCCTTGACTCCGCGGCTCTTGCAGTAGGTCGCCATCAGCTCCCCGAAGATGGCCCGATCCGTAAAGCCCCCGGCATCAATGACAATCACATCGCCGGGCTTTGCCAGATCCATGGCCGCGTGAAACATCAGGTTATCTCCCTGGGGCACCCGCACGGTAAAGGCGGTACCCAGCAGCTGACCCTTGTACCCGATCGGCTCAATGCTTGCGTCCACCGCCGCCATGCGGTTCATATTGTCGTCAATATTTGCCACCGGCATATCCCGGAACCGTTCTACCAGCTCCTTCGCCGGACGCTGAAAATCCTTGATAATCCTGCATCCTACAGACATCTGTCATTCCTCCTCAGGTAAATTGATAGCCGACATTCTTTTTCAGCACAGCCTTATCCGCCACACAGCGGCTTGGCAGCGTTCCCTTTGTCACAGCGTCAGGGATCAGCTGGCAGACCATGTTGATCTGGGTCTTCTTGCTCCCCACGCCATAGCTGCCGCAGTGTGGATTTACGATGATATTATCCAGCTTTTTGAAGGGATGATCCTCCGGCAGTGGCTCCTGCTCTACCGTATCCAGGCCGGCATAGCGGATTTCTCCGGTTTCCAGTGCCCAGGCCAAATCCATATTGTCGATAACCGGGCCACGGCTGGTATTGATAATCATCGCCGTGTTCTTCATTTTCCGGAAGGTCTCCTTGTTGAACACATGGGTAGTCTCCGGGGTCAGGTTCACATGGATGGAAATAATGTCCGCGCGCGCCACCAGTTCCTCAAAACCGACAAACTCCACATGGGAATACTGTGCCTTGACAGCTTCGGTTACATAGGGATCACAGGCAATGATTTTCGTGCCAAATCCCCCATGGAAGATGTCATGCAGACACCGGCCTGCCAGGCCGAAGCCGTAGAGACCCAGGGTCAGCTCCCGGACATCCGGAGGCAGCAGATACTTGCACTTAGGCCAGTTGCCCTTCCGGACCTCCCGATCATAGTAGGCGGTGTTGCGGATCAGCCCCATAATCATAGCCGTAGCCACATCCGCCAGTTCCTTGGCGCAGAATCCAGGGAGATTCAGCACGATTACATCGTGTTCCGCCGCGGCGTCCAGGTCAATGCTGTTGACGCCGGCACCGAACCGCTGCACGAACTTCAGTCCGGGCAGTGCTTCCATCACCCTGCGGGTCACGGGAGGATTCCCAGTGGCCAGGATGATCTGGGCGTCCTGGCAGCCGGCGATGATTTCCGCCTCCGTAGGCTCTTTCTGCTGGGCGGCAATAACCTGGTAATCCAGCAGTTCCAGCCGGATTCCGGCGGCGGCATAGGCACCGCGAACCCGCTCCAGTTCCTCGGCTGTCACGCTGCCGTAGTCTTTATCCACTACAATTGCTTTCATTTTGAGAGTCTCCTTTTTTACAGCGGCCAGAAAATTGGGATGAAAATCAGGGAAACGGCCAGAATGACAGCCGTCAGACCCAGACCGGGGCGGAAGAAGTCCATGAACTTCAGATTGCCGGGACGCACGATCAGGGTATTGGTTCCGCTGCCCACCGGGGACAGGAAGGGAGAAGAGGCGGCTACGCAGATGGCCACGGCAACGGCAGTGGTATTCATTCCGAAGGCCTGTACCACGGGAATCAGCAGTGGCGTTACCAGCAGGGCGCAGGAGGTATTCATCATGGCGTTGGTCAGCAGCGTCACAAGAACCATGATAAGACCCAGAACCAGAATCTTATTGGGATTGGCCCCCAGCAGCATCACCGCGCTGTCAGCAATCAACGCACCGGCACCGCTGCTGCTCATGCCGGCGGAAACCGCGCTCATGCCAGCAACGATGAACAAGGTGGACAGGTCAATGGCCTTATAGGCGTCGTTCTGCTTGATGCAGCCGGAAAGCACCAGAATAAAGGCACCGAAGGCAGCGGCCAGATACATGGGCAGCCAGTCGAATCCAGCAGCCATGACCACCATGAGAACCGCCATAATCACCAGGCATAAGGTGGCTTTTCCCTTGTTGAACACAACCGCCTTGGTATTTCCCATGTACTCTTCCAGGTATTCCTGATCGGCAGTCTCGCCGGGCGTCAGGAACTTTTTCCCGATGGTCAGGAAAAAGGCGATGCCGGCAATGGTAATGGGCAGGCCAACCTTACCCAGCTCGAAGAAGGTCATGGTCGATACGCCAAGCTCCTCCAGTGCGCCGTTGACAACCACATTGCTGGCGGCTCCCATCAGGGTCAGATTGCACCCAAAGCTGGCGGCAAAGGACATGGGAATCAGCTGCCGGGAGACAGAAACTCCGGCTCGCTTGCTGACGCTGATGACGATGGGAAGCAGCATGGCTACCACTGCGACGCCGCTGCAAATGGAAGAGATGATCGCCGCCACTAACATGAAAGCAATCATGATGCCATTTTCGGAAGTACCGGTTACCTTGACCAGCACATCCGCCATTTTGGAGGCGATGCCGGTATGGAACAGCGCGGAACCCACAACCATCATGGCCGCAACCAGAACGATGGTGCTTCCGGAAAAGGCGGAGAAGAGCTTTGCCGGTTCGATGATGCCGCAAATCACCAGAACGCTGCCGCCCAACATGGATACCAGAGCTGCGGGCAGCTTGTCTGTGACAAAGAAGAAGACCATCACGAACAGTACGGTTAATGTTATAATCGCTGGACTCATTGATTTTCCTCCTAGTAGATGTCTTGTCTCTCTCTTGCCGGACCGTCGTCAGGTTCAAAGGAGAATTTCTGTAATATTTGTATAATTTTCTCGTGCAAGCTTGCCTTCGTGCTGTTCATTTTAGCAAATAGGCTTGCATTCGTCAAAGACAAATGCTATAATGCAGAATATAATGTCTATGTTATAATCCGAAGGAGTGAAATCCATGATTTTCCGGAACTACGAGTACTTTCTGACCATCGCCGACTCCGGCAGTCTTACCAAAGCCGCCGAGCAGCTATACGTCTCCCAGCCCTCTCTGAGCCAATACCTGAAGCGTCTGGAAAGCAGCCTGGGCGTCGAGCTGTTTGACCACAAGTCCTCTCCTCTGAAGCTGACTTACATCGGGCAGCGATATTACAATTATGTAAAAAAAGTCAAGCAGCTGGATGAGAACGTTCAGAAGGAATTCCGGGATATTCAGCAGCAAACCGGCGGACGGCTGCGGCTGGGGGTTGCTTTCTGGCGGGGAGCCTGTCTGTTGCCGGATATCTTCCCCGCCTTCCACAAGGCCTATCCTGGCATTCATCTGGAGCTGCTGGAGGGGCGGGCTTCCCAGCTGGAATCCGCGCTGATGAGCGGCAAGATTGACATTGCCGTTCTGAATCTTCCCCATACACTCCACTATGACAAACTGACCTGCGAAATCCTCTGTCAAGAGCGGATCCTCCTGGCCGCCCCCACCCAGCACCCCTATACCCAGTCCCTGCTTCAGGATTGCCGGGTGCTGGGTGGCCGTCCGGTGGCTCCCCTGGACATGCTCAATCATATGCCTCTGATTCTGACCAAGCCCGGGCAAAATCTGACCCATGAAATCACCTATGCGCTGAACCGGCATCAGCTGGAGCCGGATATCCTGCTGGAAACCGGAAATCTGACCACTGCCATCAACCTGGCTGCCAGGGGAATGGGCTGCGCCTTTGTGCCGGAAGAGGGTGCCAAGGTCTGTCTTCACCCGGGGGAAGTCACCTATTTCACGGTAGATTCTCCCGATTTGATATGGGAGCTGGGAGCGGTTTATCGCAAAGACACTTATCTTCCAAAAATCGCCAGACTGTTTATCGCAAGCGTCAAGCAGCAGCTCTCCGGGCAGGTATAACCGCAGCATGATATTCTTTATAGACTTTCTGTTTCCATGAGGGAAGGATTGTCGTCCGACGTTCGGCAAATGTACAGGCGCTTTTCCCGGCACATAAAAAGACACCCCCTGCATTTACCCTATGCAGGGGGTGTGAAATTGTTGTCTGGGAAGCGTTCCGGTCTCATCCGCCCAGGTAGGCCTTTTTCACTGCGTCGGAGCTTGCCAGCTCCGCGCCGGTGCCGCTGAGGGTGATGGTGCCGGTTTCCAGAACGTAGGCACGGTCGGCGATCTGCAGAGCCTTCCGGGCGTTCTGCTCCACCAGCAGAATGGTGGTGCCCGCCTTGTGCAGCTCCTTGATAATGTCGAAAATCTGGTCAACCAGAATGGGCGCCAGACCCATGGAAGGCTCGTCCAGCATCATCAGCTTGGGATGGCTCATCAAAGCCCGGGACATGGCCAGCATCTGCTGCTCGCCGCCGGAGAGGGTGCCCGCGATCTGCTTGCGCCGCTCCTTCAGCCGGGGGAAGTAGTTGAAAACCATTTCCAGATCCTGGGCAGATACCTCTTTATTGATGTAAGCACCCATTTCCAGGTTCTCCTGAACGGTCATCTGCTGGAAAATCCGCCGTCCCTCGGGGACGTGGGCCAGGCCGGTACGCAGAAGCTTGTAGGCCTCGGCATGGGTGATGTCCTGACCGCGGAAATGGATGGAGCCGCTGCGGGGGTGCATCAGGCCGGAAACGGTTTTCAGAATGGTGGATTTGCCCGCGCCGTTGGCACCGATCAGGGCCACGATCTCGCCCTCGCCCACCTCAAAGGAGACCCCCTTCACCGCGTGGATGGCACCGTAATAGACGTGCACGTCCTCAATTTTCAGCATCTGCATTTTTCTCCTCCTTGCCCAGGTAGGCCTCGATGACCGCGGGATTGGCCTGAATCTCCTCGGGAGTGCCCTTGGCGATGATCCGGCCATAGTTCACCACGGCGATGGCCTCGCAGACGTTCATCACCAGGTTCATGTCGTGCTCAATGAGGAAAATCGCCACATGGAAGGTGTCCCGGATCCGGCGGATCTGGTGCATCAGCTCGGCGGTCTCGCTGGGGTTCATGCCCGCGGCAGGCTCGTCCAGCAGGACCACGGAAGGATCGGTGGCCAAGGCTCGGACAATCTCCAGCCGACGCTGAACACCGTAGGGCAGGCTTCCCGCCTTTTCGTTGGCGTGCTCGGCAAGACCCATGAAATCCAGCAGCTCCATGGCCTTCTCATTTGCCAGCTTCTCCGCCTTGAAGTAGCCTGGCAGGTGGAGAACGCTGGAAATAAAGGGACACTTCATGGAGTTATGCAGACCCACCTTTACGTTGTCCAGAACCGTCATGTCCGTGAACAAGCGGATGTTCTGGAAGGTACGGGCGATGCCCAGCTTGTTGACCTTGTACACCGGCATACCCTTGATGTCAATGCCATTGACGAGAACCGAGCCCCGGGTGGGCTGATAGACGCCGGTGAGCAGATTGAAAATGGTGGTCTTGCCCGCGCCGTTGGGGCCGATCAGACCGGAAATCTCGGTGGGGCCGATGGTGATGTTGAAATTATCCACGGCGGTCAGGCCGCCGAAGTCAATGCCCAGGTTCCGCACGTCCAGAACGGGCTGCTTGCCCTGATCCTGCTCCCGGACGAAGGTCACGGTGGGCACTTTCAGAATCTTCTTGGAATAGTCATTCATGGCTTCCCGCCTCCTTCTTCTTGCACATACCGGAAATCTTGTCGGATATCACGGACATGGTGTCCTTGACCTTGGGAGACCAGGTAAAGAGCATAACAAGGATCAGAACCACGGCATAGAGGATCATCCGGTAGTCCTGCAGGCCACGCATGGCTTCCGGCAGGATGTAAAGCACCGTGGCGGAAATGATGGAGCCAAGGATGTTGCCCATGCCGCCCAGCACCACGAAGACCAGAATGTTGATGGAGGTATTGAAGTTGAACTTGGTAGCCGTAATGGAGCCATAGTTCATGGCGTACAGAGCACCGGCCATGCCTGCCAGGAACGCGGAGACCACGAAGGCCTTCATCCGGAAGGCGGTGACGTTGATGCCCACGGACTCGGCGGCGATCCGGTTGTCCCGGACGGCCTTGATGGCCCGACCCTCCCGGGAGTTAATCAGGTTCTGCACCACAAACAGGGTGAAGAGGATCAGCACAAAGCCAACGGCAAAGGTGGAAAGCTTGGTAATGCCGGTGGCACCTCTGGGGCCGGAGATAATCATGGTGCCGCCCTCGCCCAGGGTCAGGCCGGCGGAGCTCATGGTAGCGTGGAGTCCCGCTTCATCCACGCCCAGGTAAAGGTTGCCGAAAATGTTCTTCATGATCTCGCCGAAGGCCAGGGTAACAATTGCCAGGTAGTCGCCCCGGAGCCGGAGGACAGGAATGCCGATGAGGAATCCGACAGCCCCCGCCAGCACGCCGCCTACCAGCATGGCGATCACCAGCCGGAGGATTCCGTTTGGCACGGCCTGTGCCAGCAGCGCGGTGACAATCACGCCGGAGAAGGCACCGATGCCCATGAAGCCGGCGTGACCCAGACTCAGCTCGCCGCAGATGCCCACCAGCAGGTTCAGGGAAACCGCCAGCACGATGTAGGCGCAGGCGGGCACCAGGAAGCCCTTGGTGGTACTGCTCAGCTTGCCCTGGTTCATGAGAAGCTGGAGGATCAGGAATGCCACCGTCACCAGAATGTAGGTGGAGGCTCCCATGATTTTCTCTTTTGTCAGTTTCTTTTTCATCATAACCACCTCACACCTTCTCCTGAACCTGCTTGCCCAGCAGTCCGGCAGGCTTCACCAGCAGGATGACGATCAGCACGGCGAACACGATGGCATCGCTGAACTGGGGGCTTAAGTAGGCCTTGCTGAAGGTCTCGATAATGCCCAGCAATATGCCGCCAAGCATGGCTCCGGGAATGGAGCCGATGCCGCCGAAGACGGCGGCGGTGAAGGCCCGGATGCCGGGCATGGAACCGGTGGTAGGCTGGAGCGTTGGCACCGTGGAGCACAGCAGCACGCCGGCGATGGCCGCCAGGGCGGAGCCGATGGCAAAGGTCATGGAAATGGTCTGGTTGACGTTGATGCCCATGAGCTGCGCCGCATCCCGATCCTCAGAAACCGCCCGCATGGCCTTGCCGGTTCGGGTTTTGGTGGTGAACCAGGTCAGTCCGATCATAATCAGAGCGGAAGCTGCAATGGTGTAGATCACTTCGCCCGTGACCACCAGCTGACCGCCAGCCAGCCGCAGAGGCTCGAAGGTTACGATGGAGGTGAAATTCTTGGGGCTGGAGGACCAGATCAGCTGGGCTGCGTTCTGCAGGAAGTAGCTGACACCGATGGCCGTGATCAGCACCGCAAGGCTGGGAGTGCCCCGCAGGGGCTTATAGGCAAGACCCTCAATGAGAACACCCAAAACGGTGCATACCGCCATGGCCGCCAGGATGGACACCGCCACCGGAAGCCCCAGATAATTGGTAACGCAGAAGGAAATGTACGCGCCCACCATGATCACGTCACCATGGGCGAAGTTCAGCATCTTGGCGATTCCGTAAACCATGGTGTAGCCCAGGGCAATGATGGCATACACGGAGCCGATGCTGACGCCGTTGATCAGATACTGAATGATTTTCATGAATAGCCCTCTCTTTCTTATTTCTCAACAGCCTGTGAAAGCGTCAGAGATTCTCCGGCGTTTTCACAGACTGCCGATAAAACGCTTGCCAATAAACCCCTTCAGGGGATGAGAGACCAAAGGTCTCCCATCCCCTGTGGGATTCGGGATCAGGCCAGGGAAACGTAAACGCCGTTCTCGATGACCACAGCGGCAGGAGACTTGGAGATCATGCCGTTGGCATCCCAGTGCATACCGGTGCCGGTCAGGCCGTCCACGGTCAGAGTCGCAAACTGCTCTTCCAGCTTGGTGCAGATGTCAGAAGCGGATTCCGTGCCGGTAATTCCGGCCTTCTCCATGGCAGTGTACAGCGCGTAGATGACGTCATAGCCGTCAGCGGCGAACTGGTTGGGCACCAGGCCATCCATCTTCTCCTTGAACTTGGCGACGAAGGACTGGGTAGCCTCGTCGGAAGCGTTGGCATCGAAGGGGGTCATCAGAACCAGACCCTCGGCCAGGGAGGTATCGAAGCCTTCCACGGTCAGAAT
>ERZ808242.720-NODE-720-length-22336-cov-13.558503_pt1 | contig 22336 bp, 13 predicted proteins | sample MGYA00521244_ERZ808242 | MGnify/ENA primary metagenome ERZ808242 (study PRJEB31516, sample SAMN03275573) | gut metagenome | biome: mammalia-associated habitat; material: feces | host: Papio cynocephalus | place: Kenya | collected 2012-07-27 ... | reverse complement strand
TGCTGGTGGAGAAGCTGCAGGAATACTATAAAAAGAAAAAGCCAAAACTTAAGAAATATCTGGAACTTAAATAGAGACAGGCAGCCCACAAAGCAGGGCTGCCTGATTTTTTTTGCGGTCAGAAAAAAATCCTTGACTTGGAGCGAAGGCAGATACGACAGCAGCTTCCTCGGAGAATGCAGATGCGCAGGAGACTCATGTTCTGGTTGCTTATTTCTCAGCAACACATACAACGGAAGGAGTAGCGAAGACTCTTGCAGATGTGACAGGAGCAGACCTGTATGAGATCACTCCGGAAGAACCATATACAGATGCTGATCTGGATTACAATGATAACAACAGCAGAACGACAAAGGAGATGAATGATCCGTCTGCCCGTCCGGCAATCTCCGGTTCTGTAGAGAATATGGATCAGTATGATATCGTATTTGTCGGTTATCCGATCTGGTGGGGAGATGCACCCAGAATTATGAGCACCTTTGTAGAAAGTTATGATCTTTCAGGAAAAACAATCGTGCCATTCTGCACATCGGCAAGCAGCAGTATCGGTTCCAGTGCAGACAATCTTGCAGCACTTACAAGCGGAGCAAACTGGTTAGACGGACAACGTTTCGATGGCGGAGCATCCGTAGATGATATTTCATCATGGGTAAATGGACTGGGCTTAGATATTAATTAGGCAAAAAAGAAACTATAGAGTTATAATAGAAGAAAAATAATAGTAGAAAAGGAGATCATCATTATGAGTAAGAAATTAGTAGCATATTTTTCAGCAAGCGGAGTAACCGCAAAGGCAGCAGAGAAACTGGCAAAGGCAGCTGAGGCAGATCTTTTTGAGATCAAACCGGTACAGCCATATACAAGAGCAGATCTGGACTGGACGAATAAAAAGAGCAGAAGCAGCGTAGAGATGGCAGACAAATCTTCCAGACCGGAAATTGCAGAAAAGGTTTCGAATATGGCAGACTATGATGTGATCTTTGTAGGCTTTCCGATCTGGTGGTATGTAGCACCGACGATCATTAACACATTCTTGGAGCAGTATGATCTGTCCGGTAAGAAGATTGTGTTATTTGCAACCTCCGGTGGAAGCGGATTCGGTAAGACAGTTGAGAATCTGAAAGGCAGCGTGGCAGCAGATACCGTTATCAAGGAAGGCAAGCTGTTAAATGGCAGTATCTCGGAAGCTGAGCTTCGTGCCTGGGCGAAAGAGATCGCAGAGTAAAGGGGAGACAGAGATGGAATATACCACACTTGGAAATACAGGGATCGAAGTATCGAAGTTGTGTGTCGGATGTATGAGTTTTGGAAAAGCCGGAACCATGCATGACTGGACATTGGATGAAGACGACACAGAAAAGATGACAGCACATGCGTTGGATCTTGGGATCAATTTCTTTGATACAGCAAATACATACTCTGCCGGCACCAGTGAAGAATATCTGGGAAAGGCACTGAAGAAGCATACGACGAGAGATAAAGTCGTGATCGCATCCAAGGTTTATTTCAATGAAGGACGGCTGAAACGGGATGCCATTTTCCGCGAGATCGATGGCACGTTGAAGCGTCTGGGAACCGATTATCTGGATCTGTATATCATACACAGATTTGATTATGAGACTCCGATTGAGGAAACGATGGAAGCCCTGCATGATCTGGTGAAGATGGGTAAGGTACGCGCCCTTGGAGCATCTGCAATGTATGGATATCAGTTCTATAACATGCAGCTTGCTGCAAAGGAGAATGGCTGGACACAGTTTGCGGCTATGGAGAATCATTACAATCTGTTGTATCGTGAAGATGAGCGTGAACTGATACCGATCTGTAAACAGATGAATGTATCCCTGATGCCATACAGCCCGCTTGCAGCCGGACATCTGGCAAGAGACAAATGGGAATCCGAATCTCTTCGAGAATCCAAAACCCGGCGTAGTGCTGCTGGATGAGAAGAAATAATCAGATAATATTGAAATTAAAAACAAAAAGCCAATGTAGCGTTGTTGATACACGTCCAAAATCTGAGGGACAGACCATCGGCAGGCTATATTGGCTTTTTTATGTTTTGCTTGTGCGTATTGACATCATATGTCAATTCTTATAAAATTAATGATACAGGACGTATCAAAAAAAGGAAGAAAGTAATGAGTAAATCAGAGAAACAAAAAGCAAAAGAAAATGAACGTCGACAGAGGATTCTGGATACAGCATTTCGCATCTTTGTAGAGAAGAAGATCGAAGCGGTGAGCATGGGCGAGATTGCTGAGGCAGTCGGTATCGGCAGGGCAACCTTATTCCGGTGTTATCCGAATAAGACAGCACTTGTAATCGCAGTCTGTGCGGCGCAGTGGAAAGCATATCTGGACGAGCTGGATAGAAACAGACCGATCTCATCGGTTCATGATATTCCGGCGGTCGGTCGATTCATATTCACGCTGGACAGTTATATTGAGATGTATCAGAACCATAAGGATCTGCTGCAATACAATGATAACTTCAACTATTACGTCACACATGAAGGCGCAGATCCGGCACAGCTTGAGGAGTTTCATGCATCGCTGTATTCGGTTGATATCCGACTGCATATGATGTATGAGAAAGCAAAGGAAGATCATACCCTTCGCACGGATATACCGGAGGATGAATTTATCCGTGTGACCGTACATACGATGATGGCAGCCTGTACCCACTACGCAGGAGGTTTTATATGGGGCGCAGAGGATAACAGGGATTACACGCCGGAGCTGATACGGTTAAAGGAAATGATCGTAAACTATGCGACAGCATCCGTATAACAGGATGCCGGGGTACAAAGGGATATAAGAAATACGTGCTTGCGTGGGTAGTGTCAAATGACACACACCTTTTTTAGAAATAAATCATATGTGAACCCAGATGAGGACAAAACTTCAAAGTACAGTGTTTTGTAGACAGCGGAGCGGATTTTGAGGAAGAAAGAAGTATAATCTTTATGTGGAGGAACGAACATGCAATGGGCAAGTACATTTATAACGAAAAGAACGGGCTTTGTTATGAGTTACAGGGTGCGTTACACCAATCTGTTAACCAGCGGTAAGCTGAACAGTTATCCTGCAAACATTGACCGACAGGCGGAGAAATTATTTCTACGCTGAATTTATACCTATTATATGGTATAATTTACATACCTAAATATGCCAGAGTGTTTATCGGCTGGATAAACTGAATTCAAAAAGTGTGTTTATTGCGGCAGAAGCCGCAGAAAGGAGCAAACCAATGAAAACAAGACCCATAATAATCAAGCTGCTGACAGCACTGCTCACGCTGTGTATAGTGCTGTCGCTGGCACCGATATTGGTGTTTGCTGCAGAAGATGCAGCTTCTGCACAAAAAGGAGCTATGGATGTTACGAGAGGCAGTGACGTGACGGTCAAAACGACAATACGGAACAATTACACCGACACAAGGACAGACGAAACGGTTACCTATGTGAACGGGATTGCTCTTGTAGATGGCGACCAGTCCGATCTTAATGGCAATATTCTGACCTTCATAGACTTGGGCGACCTGACCATTCAGGCAGCTTATGACAGTGCAAACAACAAAACCACCCTTACACTGGATATCAGAGGTATTCAGCAGCAGACGGAGGAGCAGCAGTACTTTACAGAGTACAGGGAGAATAAGAGTCGGATGACGACCACCTACGACGGGTCCCAGTTGACTTATAACTCTACTTCGAAAGACCCGGTAACCGGCAAGGTGACCATTAATGAGATTCTTCGGGACGACTACTACACTCGTAACCATGTCTACGAGAGGGCATGCCTTATTATCCCGGCAACGGAATCCATCACCTCTGCCGCTGTTCAGGGGGTGAACTTCAACTATCAGCCGGGCGATGCCCCACAGGCAACAGCTGAGGTATATAATGCCGATGCAGATAAATATGAGATCGTCTATGAGTGCTGGCAGGAATTTGAAGGCAACGAACCCGTTGCCGCCTGGTATTCCGATAACGGCTCACACGGATCTCTGCAGACGATTAAGGAATTTGAAAGTGGAAAAAAATATGTGTATTTTCTTATGCTGAAGCCGAAAGACGGATATTCCTTTCGTAAAGATACTGTCATGACGGTAAATGGGGAAAGCGTAAAGACAAACTTGAGTGGAGCTTTCCTGTATGTTCCTTCCGTTAAAACGATCACTATGCCTACTGTGAAAGTTATTGATGTAGTGGAGATCAACAACGTCACTGTCAGCTTCAAGGACGGCGATAAGCCCGTGTTCACCGGTAAGATCCCTGACGGCGCAAACTATAACTACGATTGCGAGTGGTGGGAGCTGGACAGCAAGACCGGAGCGATTTCCTCGGAGTCCTTTAGCGGCGCTTATGAAAATAAAATCACCGCTTTTGAAGCTGGGAAGACCTATCATTACGGTGTGTATGTGAAAGCTGCTGGCTTTGTTGAAAGTGAAAATACCACTTATGTATTCGGATCCGACACCAAGCTGAAGATCAACGGCGAATTTGTGAATTATAAGCGTTACGAAGGCGACATGGGCGACGGTTCCGACAGTACCATGTGGGTTCTCACCGACTTGGCAATGATCCCGGAGGCAGGTGGTACGACTTCTTCCGAGAAGTACACCGTTACCTACACTGACGGTGTGGATGGTGAAGAGATCTTCAAGGATCAGACCTATACTGTGGAAGCTGGCAAGGCGACCCCTGCATTCAATGGCACACCTGCCCGTAAGGGCTATACCTTTGCTGGTTGGAAGCCAGCGGTTGCAGCCACAGTGACAGGCGATGCCACCTATGAAGCAACTTGGAAGCCCGACTCTGCAAAGACAACACCGGACGATACCAAGCCGAAGACCGGCGAAACAACAAGCCCGAAGACCGGTGATGCCAGCAATATACTTCTGTGGATTGCTCTGCTGTTTGTCAGCGGTGGCACAGCTATCGGTACAACCGTTGTCGACAGAAAGAAAAAGTACAATAGATAACACAAAGCTACTTGTCCATGACAATATTAATATGGAATTCCTCATTGGTATGTGAAAACTGTGCAATCCCGTTGTACTTTTCGGCAATGGCTGCAATGGAAGACAGACCAATGCCGGAACCATTCTTATGTGTGGACAGATAAAGTTGATTCCTCTGTTTTACCATGCCGTTGAAGCTGTTAGAAGATACCAGATACAGATAATGATCGTGTTCTAAACAGATGGTGAAATTATGATACCGGTTTTCAGGGGAAAGTGTCTGGCATGCATACAGGACATTTTCTAACAGGTTACCAAGCAGTGAACATAATTCCGGATCGGAAATGTGCAGAGAAGCAGGCAGACTGATTTGCCAGTTGCGGCGGATCTGTGCCTGATCCATCATAGAAGCATAATAATTCAGCAGGGCGTTTACGGGAATATTCTGACAGTAAATGGTCTGGGTATCGGGTAGTGCAGTAAGATACTCAGACAGATATTCGGTCAATTCGTCGTATGACCTGTTTTGCACCATCTGGGTAATGCTTAACAGGTGCTGTCGAAAATCATGACGTTGTCTTGAGGATTCCGTGATATAACGCTGCTGCGCAAGATACTGGCTTTCCTGCATTTCGAAAAAACGGATACGTTCGCGATCTTCGGCACTGCGAAGCAGCTCTGTAGCCATAAGGTAAAATATGCTGTAAATCACGGCAAACAGGAAGAACGCCAGAGAGATATAGCACAGGTACATGACATAGACCCGGTTCACATGCATAGTGCTGTTTTTTTGTGGCTGCATGAGCATATTAAGAAGGATAAAGATTACGGGTACAGGCAAAGAAACCGCCCAGATCTTCGGGGATTCGATCAGATCAACTAATCGGCTTAAAAACTTTGAAAAGACCGGACCGAAAACAAGCAAAAACAGACAGCTGACAGCAACCTGTATGATATTGACCAGGATACAGGGAGAGTTCATATTTTCCCATGGATGAATCTGACAATCAATGGAAATGGCAATATCTGCTGGAAACGACATTAAAGCCATAACAAGCAGAAAAATGGCAGCATTGGCTGCTAAGTGGCTTTTCAATACATGGTCATAGCAGATAAAAAGTAATAAGATCACCGGCAGTAATATAGCATTTACGGAAATGTTGAGAACTGAAGCGATCAGGGCACCTGCAAGGATTCCGATGGTGAGAGACAGGGATGTAATGTTAATGAGTTTTTTCATGGGAAGGATCAGCTGGTTCTTCATGGGAATCAGGCAAAGAATGGCAGCCGGAATAATGACCATAAATTGTACCAGTTCAGAGACAAATTTCATAGGTTTTTCGTCCTTTCTGCGGCCTGATGGTGGAGCTTGGAAAATGTATAATTATGAAAGGCCTGCTCTAATATTTTTTGCTTACGAATGGTAATAGGGACAATGTGCCCGTCTTGTAATTCACAGGTTTTGGCAGTGAATCCGGAAATAAAATCCATATTTACCAGTACACCCCGGCTAACCAGAAGGAAACGTGCATCTTCCATAAGAGGTTTTGTGAAAAACGAAAAAGAGGAATAAACGGAGTATTCTTTGCCTGTGGAGTCAATCAGGATCGTGTAATGACCGGAAGCTTGCAGTACAACGATATTCCCATAAAACAGACGCATTTCACATCCGTTTGTTGTAAAAGAAAGGTATTCTTCTGGTTTGGGCAAAAGCTTCATGGAGTCATCAAGGCAGGCAAAGAGTCTTTCCTTGATTAAAGGTTTTGTCAGGTAATCAAAGGCGTGTACGGAGAATGCATCCCCCATATGATCTCCGCTTGAAGTAAGAAAAATCAGCAGAGAATGGCGATCGGTGCAGCGAAGACGCTTAGCTGTTTCTACTCCACTTAATCCAATCATATAAATATCCATAAAGATGATGTCATATGTATAGGGTACGAAAGAGGAAAGAAAGTCTTCCCCGCTACGAAAATCATCAACAAAAAAGTCTATATGTCGTATATCCTTGTATTCTTCAAATAATTTAAGGACCTGCACCCGTTCCGAATCCAGATCATCGATTATTGCAAATCGCATAAATGCCTCCCTTTAATTTGAAATATTCTCCCGAATCTTATTATAACAAAATTATTTTTCTGAAAAAAGATTTTTCATGTCTTTTCGTGCGGCCAGATGTCTTTTGGTGCTGGTTGTATTGATTTTTCCTTTTCTGCTTGCATAAAATGGTAAAAACGTGGCTGGCTGTTTAGGGTCAGGCAGATTATGACAATATGGATAATAATTTGTATTTGTATGGCGACCAGTATATTTAATGAGATGAAAAGGAAAAAAGATATGAGCAGAACAGAATATGAAATCAGAAAGAGAAAGAAACACACAAACCTATATAAAACAGGCGCGTTCAGACGTGGTCTCGCCCTGCTTCTGGCAGTAGTGATGACGGCATCTGTTATGTTGAATACAGGATTTACCTATGTAAGTGCACAGGAAATGACTGCCTCACAGACAGAAGATGAATTTCTGAAGGATGCAGAATCCGAATCCGGAGAACAAAATATTTTGCAGGAATACCGGATCCTTGAGTTTGAAGACCTTTCTGAGGAGATACAGATGCAGACTATGTCTGTCGGTGCAAAAGAAGCGGATATTGAGTTCCCCGACAGTCTTACTGTGACGGTAAAGGAGATCGGAACCGAAAATGTTGGAGAAGTGTCGGAACTCACATTGACAGGAATAGAGTGGAAGCTTGATCCGGAAGAAAGTGACTTCGCGGAGTTTGATGGCAGCAAGAGTGAATCTGCCTATACTTATATGCCGGTTCTGCCGGAAGTAAATGATGATGAAATCCCGCTTATACCGGCTGAGAATGTGAAACTTCCGAAGATCTGTGTCCTGGTTGGCGAGATGCAGGTCAGTCTGCTGTCTGATAGCAGAGAGTATAAGCTGGATGATCTTCCTTTTAACAACGAATGCAATGTTGTGATTGATAAGAACAATCAGGATCAATTTAATAATGCAGTACTGACCGGTGAATTTTCAGATTTTACGGATAATAGTGGCATAGACAGAAAATCGTCCTGGAAAGGGATTGTGATTGATGGTGTTACGGTGGATCTGACGATCAGAGATGTAACGATTGATCGGAATAAATCAAGTGATGATAAACTCGAATCAACAGAAGCAGCAATTACTTTAAAGAACGGAGCTGCCTTAAATCTGACATTGGAGGGAAGTAATTATCTGGAAGGAGCAACCGGAGGCGCAGGTATCTGTGTGGGAGCAGGGTGTACCTTAAGAATTACGAAAGAAAGCAACGGACAGTTGAAGGCTGTTGGCGGAGATTATTATGGTGCAGCAGCCGGAATCGGTGCAAACGGAGACGGAAAGATTGTAAATCAACCGGGAATACCACAATCAGTGGGAAATATTATTATCGATGGCGGAACAGTAGAAGCCGTTGGCGGAACATACAGAATGTACGGATATCTTTATACCTCAGCTGCCGGAATTGGTGGTTCATTTGAGGGAGCCAACGGAAATATTGAGATTAACGGCGGAATCGTAACGGCTGTTGGTGGAGAACAGGCATCCGCAATCGGTGGCGGAATGGCGGGCTGGGTATCTTCCATTACAATAACCGGGGGAACCATAACGGCAACACGAATAGGAACAGGTGCCGCGATCGGAGCCGGATATCTTGGACAGCAAACAGGTGATCTGTCCTGCGGTAATATTAAGATTACCGATGGCAATGTAACGACAGAAGGTAACATCGGTTACGGTGCAGTGTTTAATGAAAGCAGTTCGAGAGCCGGTTCAGTGGAAATCGGGGAAGCTGTGATCCTGAAATGTAATGGGAATATAGATCCTGCACCGGAAGGAGTAGCAGAGTATAATATATTATTTACAATCTATGACGGAAGATTTGAACAGAATACATTCGGGAATATTACTATGGACGGAACAGAAGTTGCAAGAAAGACAGCGGTGACCGTATCCACACCCGGAATGGCAAAGATAAATGCAAAGTTTAGATCTCATCCATTAAGCGGGAAGAAGAACTTTGAGATTCAAATAGACGGAAGAACTTATGTGGCAGATGTGACTATTACATATGAAAAGACAACATACGAGTCCATGGTGGGTACCATACTGTATCCGACGACTTTGGAATTCTATGATATAGCGCTGACACAGGATTTAACAGTAGATAATGTCACAATTAAGCAGAAAGGGACAGAATTAAGTGCGGAGGCCTATTATGCACCGAATAAGATCAGTAAGATCAGTCAACATTATGGAACCATGACGGTTTATCTTCCTGAAAGTAACGCAGATACAGATATTTCTGTAACCGTATCAGAAATTAATCAGGGAAATGCCATCGTAAAGACGGGTCAAAGCATATCGGCATCAGAGGAAAACAGTATATTGATGAAAAAACCGGAAGGGATTCAAATTCGGCCGGAGATATTATCTGTGGGCAATGCAGAAGCAAAGCTGAAGGTTACACTGAATTATGCAGGGGTGACACTTTGGTATATGGAAGGGGATGAGACAAAACCGGACAGGAAAACCATTCAGAGCAAGGGAACTATGGTAAATGTAAGCGGAATTACACAGGATATCACAGTACGCTGTCAGGACAAACAGATGTATCATTTTTATATGCTTGCGCAGCTGGGTGGTACCGTATCAGAGGTAGTAGAAATATCGTTTGGTGCATCTCCTTCGGCAGAAGTAGTTTTAAAGGGAGAAGTGCAGGGAATTATGTATGAATCTCTTGCAGGAGCACTTGTAAGAGCAGAGGGGAATCCGGGAAGTACGGTGAAACTGTTACAGGATATCAGTATTTCTGAGACAATAGATATTGGATCACAGGCTGACTATACGATTGATTTGAATGGAAAGACAGTTACAGCAATCTACAATGATGAGTTATATAAAACAATCTTCTCCTTAGATAGGGGCGCGGTTCTGACAATGCGGGATAGCGTCGGAGGTGGGAAGGTTGACGGAGACTGTAAATACCCGAATGTTCAGAAGCTGTTTGATTTAAAATACAGTGCTGTTCTGGTAATACAGAGCGGAATTTTTTCAGAAAAGGCGGGAACTATCGGCGGAACAGCCGGAGACCTGAAGATAGAGGGAGGAACTTTTTATAACAAAGTAAATGTAGGATATTTTAAATATGTTCTGACCGGAGGGAAATTTGCAGGAGAATTAAACTCAGGAAGTACTGTCGGTAATATATTGGCGAGAGGATATCGTTACAGGGATCTGACAACAGGGGAGGATGTTTCTGCTGAGATGCTCCGGGCAGAGAGCATTCAGAATGTGGAAGTATATGTATTGCCATCAATTGGCGGAACTGTGACTCTGACCGGGAGTGGTATATGGGATGAGAATTTAACGGCAGCCTATGCACCGGAAGCGGAACAGTCCGGGAAAGAAAAATATATTTATACATGGTATTATCAGGATGAAAATGGTCAGGAAACAAAGATAAGCGGAACTGCCCAGAGTGACCAGCCAACTACAAGCCTGACCAGTACCTGCAGAGTACCCGAGGCGGCTGTCAACAAATGGATTTATTGCAAGGCTGAAGCAGAAGGGAATTATTACTCCGGCAGTGTATGTTCAGAGAAAATGCAGGTTCTGCCAAAAAATATTGAGAATAATGTAAGCCATGGAGTAATAAAAAAATATTATACCGGTCAGTCGGTTGAAGTGACACAGGCAGATTTAAAAAGTAAGTATTTCAGATATCGGGGTGGTATTTATTTGAACCTCGGAAGCGAAATTGAAATTGTTCCGGATACCTACCGGAATAATACCGAGATTTCTACAGGTGACTCAAAAGCAAGTGTAACGATTCGGGGAATTGGAGCCTATACCGGGGAATATGTTTTGAAATATGAGATCCTGCAGAAGGACATTACGGCAGAGGCAGAAGCTTCATCACTGGCTTGGACTGCACAGAATGTAACGATATCTGCGCCGGATGGTTATACGATCTGTCCGAAGACGGAGAACGGTTATGATTATGAGAATGGATTTGCAGAGAGTTTCATGGTGACGGAAGAGAGTACATCATCAGATGGAACTATAATTTCCTATCGCCTGAAAGAGGATACAGATGGAGCTATTTCGTCGGAGAAACATATTACAGTTAAAATTGATAAGAGTGCTCCGGACTTTGGAGGAGAAGAAGATGGAATCAGGGTTGAAAACAAGACCTGGAAGGAACTTCTGACGGACATTTCTTTCAACTTTTATACGAAGACAGCAGAAGGAACAATAGATGCTGCAGATGGATTATCCGGCGTGGCAGAGTATTATTATTATGTGGATCAGGTGGCAGATCAGGCGTCCTATACGCCTCTGACCAAAGAAACGCTGGATAAGTATGCGGAGAAGGCTTCGGGAAAATTTCAGAAAGCTGAGAATGGAAAATTTCTGCTGCCGGCAAATGAGAAGCAGGTCGTTTATGCCTATGCCGTAGATCATGCGGGGAACCGAAGCAGCTATATCTGTACTGAAGGTCTGGTACTTGATACAACTGCACCTGATATGCAGATAACGCAGCCTGCGAAGGAAGATGGTGCGCTGAGAGATACCGAGGCGACGATCGGAATAGAGTTAAACGAAGATGCAGTGTTAATGTTCTTTTATGAGCGGGAGTCTTATTTTAAAAATACTGACAAATATAAGGAATATATAACCGCTGTAAATGATTATATGTTGAACAGTGATCCAAAATATCCACAGTTTCTTAAAAATGAGAATGGAAAGTGGATGCCGATGGTTTCGGAAAAAGATCCTGTGTTTGATGGAGGACGTTATCAATATCGTTGGAAAGGCATTCAGCCTGTGAAAAAGGATAAATGGAATCTGATAAATAATGCAGTAGGTGTTGTCTATCGAGCAGAGGGTAAGAAAGGTGCAAACAGCATTATTATAGATGCCGATACCATAGGGTTAATGAGAGATACAAACTATACGGTCTGGATCGCAGCTGTGGATCCTGCCGGTAATATTACGGAACAGCAGATTGCATTCAAAACAGCCAAAGCAATGCCGGTCATGGCAGAGCCACCTGTGGTAAGCGGCGTTTATGGCGATACAGCTTCGGAATTAAGCGTAACGAAGCCGGGTATTGCCAGGTATAAGGATGAAGAGATTAAAGGTACCTGGAAAGTAACGGATACGGGAACGACACTGTTGCCGATGGATGGATCGGTTAAGTGTCAGGTTACTTTTATACCGGATGAAAGTTATAATGGGAACTATGAAGCGGCGGTATTTGCGGTCACACCGACACTGGCAAAGTGTCCACTCGTTGTGGATGTCCCTGATCTGTCGAAAGTATATGGAGAGAAATTACCTGAGGTCACATGTAAGATTCCAATAATGCTTCAGGATGGAAAAACACAGTCTCTGGTTGAAGGTGATACAGAGGAGAGCATTCAGGAATCTCTCCGGCTGGTAACGGAAGCAACAAAGGATTCTCCGGCAGGAAAGTATGAATTTACGGTAACCTCGGACAGTCCGAAGTATGAGGTGACGGCAGAGTACTTTGATACATCCACATCGGAGGGAGCCTCTACACCTAAATCGAAGGGTACACTGACGATTACCAGAGCGGAAGGAAAGCTAGAGAAGACTGCAGATTTTAAAGAAACTCAGGAGATGCGGTATCAGCATGATGTTGACAAGGCATCCTTCCGTCTGGGGGTAAAAGCAAATCATAATGAGATAGCTCTTCATTATGAAGTATCGAATGCAACGGATGGAAACGGGGAAGTGATTGCCAATGAAAATATTTCCGATCAGCTTCTGGCAATAACGGAAGATGGATTGGTAACACTGAAAGGTGCCGGAAGCGCGGAGATTACGGTTTCTCTTCCGGAATGCCGCAATTATACTGCAGCGGCAGAGACCGTGACTGTACAGGTTAATATTACAAAGAGGGAAGTGGCACAACAGCAGCTGAAAACAACAGCACTGACTTATGGTGAATCCCTTTCTGATCTGGATATTACCCAAATGGTATTTACGGATGCGGATGACAATACTGTCATAATTCCGGGAACGATAAAATGGAAAGTCCCGGATATGAAGCCGGACGCAGGAAGCTATGAGGCGGAATATATTTTTGAACCTTATGACGCGTCTGATTCTTCGTGGAAAAACAACTATAAGCCATACGAAGGTACAGTTACAGTTACCGTTAACAAGGCAAAAGCAAAACTGGCAAATACACCTGTTCCCGGAGATGTGGTATACAAACCTGATCGGGCGCTTAGTGAATTCCTGTTAAACAACATGGCAAAGACATATGGCTGTGTTGAGGATGTCAATGGAAATTATATGGCAGGATGGTGGACATTTAAGGATCCTGAGGTAATGATGAAACCATTACAGGCAGGAAGCAAGAGCTATGAAATCTATTTTGAACCGGATCCTGCTCCTGCATATGGCAATTCAAACTATGACTTTTCAGATGTTAAGGCGACGGTTACCATCACTGTGAAGAAAGCCATTCCTTATGTCAGTGTGCCGCCTGCAACAAACGAATATACGCATGGCGATTTCTTGTATAATCAAAACCTGACAGAAGGAACGGTAATATATGGAGATGGAAAAGGGGGACCGGGTAGCGGTACTTCCGGAGCAGATATGTCGATACCGGGTTCCTTTACATGGAAAGATCCATCGACGCAGGTTTCATATGAGAGAAGTAATGGAGCAGAGTACGAGTATGTCTTTACACCGGACGATAGCACATCCTTTGAAACCGTAACCGGAAAGGTGACAATAACAGTAAACAAGGCGGAATACCCACCACTCATGCCGGGGCATATTCTGGATGTGGCATATTCTTGTACGAATGTCAATAAAGTGGAGCTCCCTCAGGGCTGGGAATGGGAAGAGGCAGATCGTGAAAAAGAGCTGATAGTCGGAGACAAGGTTGTGGCGACAGCTGTTTACCGGGAAACGGATGCTTCAAACTATGAAAATACTTCGGTCAGCATCCAGATCATAAGGGCAGCCTGTGATCATGCAAAGACAGAGATAAGAAATGCGATCAAGGCGACCTGTGCGGCAGAAGGAAATACTGGTGAGACATGGTGCCTGATCTGTAAAGAAAAGCTGAGTGATGGGGATATGATACCGAAGGATGCTGCAAATCATACGGCATTAGACCAAACAGTCATACGGGAGGCGACTACCTCAGCAGAAGGTTTGATCATACAGGAGTGTAAGGCTTGCGGATACAGTAGAGAAATAACCATACCGAAGCTTCCGTATAAAAATGACGACCCGGAATCCGGGGACACATCCGACAAGCAGGGTGAGAAGCCGGAATCCGGAGACACATCCGACAAGCAGGGTGAGAAGCCGGGATCCGGAGATGCATCCGATAAGCAGGGTAAGAAGCCGGGATCCGAAGAAGATTCCGACAAGCAGAATGAGAAGCCGGGATCTGACAGCAGTCGGTCAAGCGATGATCCCGTAACACCGACACCGGTGTCAGGTGAGGCTGAACAAGTGTCGACATTGCCGGACGATAGCATGGAAGCCAAGGCGGATACTGTTAAACCGGATAAAACCGGAGAAGAAGCAGAACAGGAACAGAGCATATCAGATGATGATCATTCTGGAACGGAGAATAAGACACAGGGAGTGGATCTCTCCGGGCAGGCTGAGGAGAAAGAAGTAAACAGTGATTCTGGCTACATTTTGTTTAATGGGTATTTCTGGATCCTGATTGCAATAGTAGTAATTGTATTTGCAATGGCTGGCGTGGTTTATGTGTTGTGGAGGAAGAGAGAGAAACAGAAAAATCAGCATTAAATAAAGAAAAAAAATCTAAAAAAATTAGCACTCACCTATTGACAGTGCCAACAAAAAGTGTTATGTTAACTACTGTAATGAGAGTGAACCTTGAATTACAGTAGTTTTTATATGTCAGGAGGTAAATGATTATGGATATGGACAAATATACAAGAAAGTCGCTTGAAGTAATAGAAAAAGCGAAAGATAAAGCCCTGGAATATGATAATCAGGAGCTTGCACAGATTCATTTACTTGCAGGATTGCTTGAGATAGACGAAAGCCTTATTTCGAAGATTTTTGAAAAACTCGATATAGATGTAACAGCAGCAGTAAATAGGGTAGAAGATAAACTTGCATCACTGCCAAAGGTAAGTGGCGGAAATTTGTATGCCGGAAATAATTTTTCAAAGGCGCTCATTCAGGCAGAAAAGGAAGCAAAGCAGATGGGAGACAGCTTTGTATCAGTTGAGCATCTGTTCCTTGGACTGATTGAAAAGGCTGATTCCGATGTTAAACCAATGCTTAAAACATGGGCGATCGATCGAAATACATTTTTAAAGGCTCTGGCAGATATCAGGGGAAATAAAAAGGTAGACAGTGAGAATCCGGAAGATTCCTATGAAGCAATGGAAAAATTCGGATATGATCTGGTAGAACGGGCAAGAGAGCAGAAGATCGATCCGGTTATCGGACGAGATGCTGAGATACGAGATGTGATCCGAATCCTTTCCCGTAAGACCAAGAATAACCCGGTTCTGATCGGTGAACCCGGTGTAGGTAAGACAGCAGTTGCAGAAGGTCTGGCACAGCGTATCGTCAGAGGAGATGTGCCGGAAGGATTGAAGAATAAGAAGATATTTGCACTGGATATGGGTGCACTGGTTGCCGGTGCCAAGTATCGTGGTGAATTTGAGGAACGTCTGAAGACAGTTCTGGATGAAGTGAAGAAATCAGAAGGGGAGATCATCCTCTTTATTGATGAGCTTCATACGATCGTTGGAGCCGGTAAGACAGATGGCGCGATGGACGCAGGCAATATGTTAAAGCCTATGCTTGCGCGTGGCGAGCTGCATTGTATCGGTGCAACGACACTTGATGAATACAGACAGTATATCGAAAAGGATGCCGCTCTGGAACGTCGTTTCCAGCCGGTACAGATCGATGAACCAACAGTAGAAGATACGATCTCCATTCTTCGTGGTATCAAGGAAAGATACGAAGTATTCCATGGCGTTAAGATTTCTGATGGCGCATTGGTAAGTGCAGCGGTACTTTCAAATCGATACATCACAGATCGTTTTCTTCCGGATAAAGCGATCGACCTTGTCGATGAAGCATGTGCGATGATCAAGACAGAGCTGGATTCCATGCCGACTGAAGTAGATGAGATAACAAGAAAGATCATGCAGCTTGAGATCGAAGAAGCCGCGCTGAAGAAGGAAGAAGACCACCTGAGCAAGCAGAGACTGGCGGATATACAGGCAGAACTTGCAGAGTTAAAGGATAAAGCAAATAATCTGAAAGCCAAATGGGAGAATGAAAAGGCAAGCGTTGAGAAGATCCGTAACCTGAAAGAGGAGATTGAGAAGATCAAGAATGATATTCAGGTTGCTCAGAGAAATTATGATCTGAACAAGGCTGCCGAATTACAGTATGGTAAGCTCCCTGCTGTGCAGAAAGAACTTGAAATGGCAGAGCAGTCTGCATCTGAGAAAGAACGGAAACTGGTACATGAGGTTGTATCAGAAGAAGAGATTTCTGAGATCGTGTCTAAGTGGACAGGTATTCCTGTAGCAAAATTAACGGAAAGCGAAAAGAGTAAGACTCTGAATCTTGCGGAAGAACTTCATAAGAGGGTTGTTGGTCAGGATGAAGCTGTTGAGTATGTCAGCGATGCGATCATCCGTTCCAAAGCCGGAATCAAGGATCCAAGTAAACCAATCGGTTCCTTCCTGTTCCTTGGCCCAACCGGTGTAGGTAAGACAGAACTTGCAAAGACACTTGCAGAAGCCTTATTTGATAATGAACAGAATATGGTTCGTATCGATATGAGTGAATATATGGAGAAATACAGTGTGTCCAGACTGATCGGAGCGCCTCCGGGATATGTAGGTTATGATGAAGGTGGACAGCTTACAGAAGCAGTTCGTAGAAAACCATATTCGGTTGTCTTATTCGATGAGGTAGAGAAGGCACACCCGGATGTATTCAATGTACTGTTACAGGTACTTGATGATGGACGTATCACGGACTCACAGGGCAGAACGGTAGACTTTAAGAATACGATCATCATCATGACATCGAATATTGGTGGTGTGGATATCGCAGAAGGCGGTGGCGAGATCACTGATGAGATACGGGAGACAGTTATGAACAAACTGAAACAGCACTTCCGTCCGGAGTTCCTGAACCGTATCGATGAGACGATCATCTTCAAGTCGCTCAGCAAAGAAAACATTGGCAGTATCGTTGATCTTATGGTCAAGGATCTGAACAAACGTCTGGCTGAACAGGAGATTACGATCAAGCTCACAGATGAGGCCAAGAGTGCGATCATCGATCAGGGCTATGATCCGGTCTATGGAGCAAGACCATTGAAGCGTTTCATTCAGAAGAATGTTGAGACACTGGTTGCCCGTATGATCCTTGCAGGTGAAGTATCCACCCAGTCAGCGATCATCATTGACTATGACGGTCAGAAATTGACAGCAAGAAATGAGAAGTAGTAATATAAAGAGGTATAAAATGCCTGGTGACAACTAAAATAAGCGTGATAGAAGGGATTGGCATTGAATTTTCGATGTCAGTCCCTTTAATCTTATTTTAATGATGGTGTGCCATTGTATATTAAGATAGGGAGGTTGTGTCCATGCGTATTTTGGTTGTTGAAGATGAGTTAGATTTGAATGATATAATTTGTAATAAGCTGACAAAAGAAGGATACAATGTAGATGCCTGTTTTGATGGACAGGCAGCACTTGATTATCTGGAAGCGGCAAGTTACGATGGAGTTATAATGGATATTATGATTCCGAAGAAAGATGGTATGTCGGTTTTGAAAACAATCCGGGCAGAAGGAATACAGGTTCCGGTTCTTTTTTTGACCGCAAAGTCCGAAACACAGGATATTGTCAGAGGCTTGGATGCCGGAGCCAGTGATTATATGACAAAACCGTTTGAATTTTCGGAATTGCTCGCGAGATTAAGAGTAATGCTTCGTACTGTACATATAAGCAATGACAGCATTTTGAATTATGGAACTTTGCAGATTGATACAAATAATCACCGGGTTGTCCGGGATGGTGTGACTGTTGATCTTACAGTCCGGGAATATGCGATCCTGGAATATCTGGTGCGCAACAGGAACATTGTTGTTACAAGAGAGCAGATCCGTGCAAATATATGGAGTATTGATGATGATATCAATTCAAATGTCGTTGATGTCTATATTCGATACCTTCGCAGAAAAATCGATGATCCATTTGAGAAAAAACTGATACATACGATTCGGGGAGTGGGTTATAGACTGGAATGTTAAAAAGAAAAATATCATTTGTTAATTTTACGGTTATTGTCTGTGGACTGATCATTGCAGCAGGAATCGTATGCCTTTTATTGATGCAGAATAATCTGATTAAAGAAGACACGAAATATCTGGCATATACGGAACTTGCGCAGGAAGTGAAACGTGCAAAAAAAAATATAGGATTTGATGAGCAGGGAAAACCATATATAAAGAAAGATTTTTACGAGCTGGAAGAAAAAGATCCTTATAATGAGAATGTGTATGTATTTTTACAGTCAAGAGATGGAGACTTTCTTGATGGCAGAATGCCGGATGATTCAAAGACAGGGCTTGATATCGGATTACAGAGCCTTACAAAAGTAACGTTTCAGGAAAAACGCTATTATGTAGCGACCAGACGTGGAAAATTGAAGAATGGAACTGAGGATAACAGTTTTTATCTGGTATGTGCAATGATATCGGAGCAGGCGGTGAAAGACAATTACCGCGGATTGTGGCATCAGTCATATTTTGTGATAGGAGTAGTTGGCACATTTTTTATTTTATTTGCCTTTTTATTAAGATATCTGATCGCTGTACCGATGAGACAGTTGAATGAGTCGATAAAAAAGAGCGGAGAGAATCTGGATTTTACGGACAGCTTGGAATACAATGGATGCTTTAAAGAACTGCAGATGTTAACAGATGCAAATAATCATCTGTACCAGAGAGTGCAGCAGGAGCTGGAACGTCAGGAAGAATTTAATGCGAATGTATCCCATGAGCTTCGTACGCCTATTGCTGTTATGCATGCACAATGTCAGGTATCAAGAGAGACGGCAGAAAAGAAGCAGGATAAAGAAGCAATAAAAAGTATAGAAGTATTCGAGCGGCAGACAAACCGCATGAAGAATCTGGTCGATCAATTGTTACAGATGACCGCAATAGATCGAAGAGGGACAACATTCAGTATAGAAGATATTGATGTTCGGGATGTAATAGAATCTGCATGTGATGACATAGCGAATATTGATACGAAACAAATCGCATTTGAATATTCCCTTCAGCCGACTATCATACATGCAAATATGAATCTTATCTATATTGTTATAAATAATCTGCTTTCAAATGCTGTAAAATATAGTAATGAAGGATCTAAAATCTATGTGTCATGCGGAGAGAAAGATGGAAATGCCTATATCTGTATTCAGGATGAAGGCTGTGGAATAGAGAAAGAACATATACCGAAAATATTTGAAAGTTTTTACCGGGAAGAAAAAGATCGTAATGCGGAAGGCTTCGGACTGGGGCTGTCGCAGGCAATGAAGATTGCTGAATTATATGGAGGTGGGATCACTGTGGATAGCCGCAAGAATGAGGGAAGCTGTTTTACATTTTTTATTGCCACATCTGATAAAAAATAAAAATGTCAAATTTAATCGAACTTTAATATTGGATTTTTATAATTCAATATTGGAGTTCTTTTTTATTGAAAAGAAAAATATATGAGTAGGGCTTGCTTGGAGGATAGTATGAGAAATTATAAACGATTGCTTCATTTATTGCTTGGACCGGTTCTATTCCTGTTGGCATGCTTTCTTTTACCATGTACAGTTCTGCCGACATTTGCAGAACGGGCGGCAGTCGGAACGGTATTCTGGATGGCATACTGGTGGGTGACAGGTCCGGTGGATTATGCAGTAACGGCTTTTTTACCGATCGCAGTCAATGCAACAGTTCCTATGGCAGAAATGAAGACTATAATATCGAATTACGCGGACGAAACAATCCTGCTGTTGCTCGGAGCTTCGATCATAACAGTATTATGGGAAAATACAGGACTGGATAAACGAATTGCGATCACGTTTCTGCGTCTGATCGGAAACAGTCTCAGAATGCAGCTTGTGTTCTGGTTTGTGTTGTCAATGGTATTATCTGCGGTGCTTCCGAATGCCGTGGTATGCGCAACGATTACACCAATCGCAGTTTCTATGCTGAAATATATTGGAATGGATGATGTGAAAAACAGCAAGACGGCATCGAAGATTCTGCTGACGATCGCCTATGCGACAGGACTGGGTGGTCTGGCATCTCCACTTGGCGGTGCTATGAATCTGGTAACGGTGGAATATATCCAGCAGTTGACCGAAAAAGAATATATGTATTCCTCTTGGATCATCCGGTTTCTTCCGGTTATGTTGATCTTAATGCTGATCAATGTAGTATTTGTTCTTCGTGATGTAAAGAAGGCGGATCTGTTAGGTGGTTCCCGGGAATATTTTGCGGAACAGTACCGGGAACTTCCGAAGAGGAGCTTTGAAGAGAAATCCGCACTTGTTTTGTTTGTAGCAGCAACTGTTCTGGCATTTACCAGACAGCTTTATCAGAATATATTGCCGGGATTAAAGCCTGCGTATGTATTTATCATTTGTGCGATCATCGCCTTTCTTCTTACAAATAAAGAAGGAAAACGGATCATGGTCTGGAAACAGGTACAGGGCAGGATTATCTGGGATCTTATGTATATATTTGCCGGAGGTCTGGCACTTGGAAGCCTGATCAATGCCACAGGTGTTGCAAATGCGCTTGGGAAAATAATTTCTTCCTTTGATATGAAGGGAGGCTTTGTAATGATTCTGATCATTCTGACCGTAACACTTCTGTTGTCGGATATAACCTCAAATACAGCTACGGCAGCGGTTGCGATCCCGCTTGTGATCTCGATCACACAGGGATGTGGTCTGAATCCGATTCCGTATATATATGTAGCATCCATTGGTGTGAACCTGTCTTATATGCTACCAACATCGATCCGCGCGATCCCGGTAGGATATGGACTGGAACCAAAGTATATGTTCCGGGAAGGCTGGAAGATTTCCCTTATCATTATTTTTACAATGTCGATTATCTGTACATTGCTGCTAAAATACTGGAACGCATTCAGTACCGTATAAGGAAAAACAGATAGAAATGGCTATAGAACGAAAAGAGAGAAATGGAGAGAAGGCATGTCTGTCGTATCATACATATTTATAGCATTTTTGGCAGTTACAGTTTTAATATATTATATAGTACCAAAGAAAATACAGTGGTGGGTGCTCCTTGCCGCAAGCGTGGTTTTCTATGCTTATAGTGGAATCGATGATCTCCTGATCGTAGTTGGAACTGCATTTCTAGTGTATCCATTGACAATGTTGATGGAGAAAAATCTGGAGGAACAGGATCGGCTGCTTCTGGATGCAGATAAGAGAGCCGCAAGAAAGATAAAAACAGCACAGAAAAAGAAACGGAAGAAGTATCTTGTGCTGGCATTGCTGATCGTGATAGGTGCACTAATTGTATTCAAGGTGACAGGCTTTGCCATCGAGAATATCAAGCGTTTCCTTCCGTATGACGCGATACAGCGGATACCGGACTGGCATTTTCCTGCACCGCTTGGAGTTTCTTTTTATTCTTTTATGATGATCTCTTATCTGGTTGATGTTTATAACGGAAGGATACATGCACAGAAGAATTTCCTGAAATATCTGTCATATGTATTATATTTTCCACATATTACACAGGGACCGATCGCGCGATATGAACTGGTTGCACATCAGCTATGGGAGAAGCATAAGTTTGATTATGATACAGTGGTAAAAGGCACATGGCTGATCCTGTGGGGAGCACTTAAGAAAATGGTGCTGGCAGACCGTATCAGCCCATTTGTGACAGAAGTATTCAAACATTCCAACCAGTATGAAGGTATGATCTTCTTCCTGGCAGCGGTTATGTATTCGATCCAGATCTACTGTGATTTTTCCGGATGTATGGATATCGTGCGTGGCGCATCGGAAGGCTTTGGCATTACTCTTGGTGAAAATTTCAGACGGCCATATTTTTCCCAGACGTTACCGGAGTTCTGGAGAAGATGGCATATTTCACTCGGAGCATTTTTCAGAGATTATGTATTTTATCCGGTATCAACTTCAAAGATCCTGTTGAAATGGAATACCAAGGTACGGAAATATCTGGGAAATG
>ERZ808242.719-NODE-719-length-22398-cov-3.922392_pt1 | contig 22398 bp, 26 predicted proteins | sample MGYA00521244_ERZ808242 | MGnify/ENA primary metagenome ERZ808242 (study PRJEB31516, sample SAMN03275573) | gut metagenome | biome: mammalia-associated habitat; material: feces | host: Papio cynocephalus | place: Kenya | collected 2012-07-27 ... | reverse complement strand
CTTTCCCTACACGACGCTCTTCCGATCTCAGTCAGCCTCGCCTGCATGAGTGGAGCTAGCGGGAATCGAACCCGCGTCTTGCTTCTCCTCCCCTGGAGCGATGCACAAGCTTCCCTGTTGGGCCGGACTCTACACGGCCCTCGCCACTATCGCGTCTCACCGTCGTCCACAGGGTGATGGACTGCAGGCAGCGCACGGGCAGCCTCGTTCATACTGACTGCGACAGGCAGTCAGACCGCCATTCCCGTCGCAGTAGCCGTCTAGTGCTCGATGCGGCTCAGGCTTACAAGACGGTTGTTCTCAGCCTAGCCACAGACTACGCAGCGAGTGCGAAGTCGGATGCAGTTGTGTTAGCATCTATTGTTCCACGGATAGTTGATGAGGCTGTCCTACCGTGATTCAGCCGCTTGCGCTCTTCAGTTATGGAGACCAATCGATACCATTGTAGCCCCATTGTTGATCATCATACCTTGCTTTTGCTGTTTTGTCAACAGATGTGCATGTCTTCATGTGGAGACACGCCAATCATGCGTTTCTCAGACATGGCCCTGGGACCGCAGCTATACGCCCTCTAAACGAGGAAGCCCCAGCCATGATAAACCCATCATGGCTGAGGCTAAACGGCGTCTAAGGGCGGCTTACTGCCGTCTCAAGGCATACCTGCTTCTATAGGATCATTCTGTCGCCTGAGCATGCACACGCACGCCATCTGGGAACGTCACGTCAACTGGGTCCCCGTCACCATAGCTCGGGTAAGCCGGGTCTTCGACGTTCACAGTGTCCACGACCATGTCGCCGTCCACCACCCATCTCACGATGCCAGAGCCATTCGTGTTCACAAAGTAGATCTCACCGGAGAAGTCCACGCCGTGATCATCCAAGGCTTTCTTAGCTTCCATGAGGAGATCTACTGTAGACTCGTCTGGATCGCTGATGACCTCGTTGATAGACAGATTCCCATCAGAATCAACAGTCCATGGATCTGAGACCAGACCTCCCCTATCGTCAGCCAGCCTCCGGAGGGAACCGTTCAGATCTTCCAGCTCACCAGCGTCTAACCAGCTCCCATCCGTCTTCCTGACGGTCAGTCTGATGATCGGCCAGTCTCCTATAGTCAAATCCACTTGCAAGCTCCCTGCGTCTAAGAATAAGAGTCAACATCCAACATATAGGTCGTAGAGAACGGATACGACCTCATGCAGACGAAGACATATCGTAGTCTGTTGTGAGCGGAGATGCAGACGCGCAATCCCCATCCAAACCAAGAACCGTCTACTGTAGAGCAGTCCTCAGATGAGCTAACCAGAAGTAGCTTCAGCGTTCCATCTAGATTCGTGTGCTTGTTCGTCTCCATGATAGTCGGAACTGCTGCCTCTATAACGTGCATTAGAATCCAGAGTCCCCGTAATCTCCATTGGGTAGGCTACGGTGATGGTGACGGTTGCTACGAGTGGCTGAGGCCATGGATGCAGCCAGTGAACGCCGTCTCGTCTCGCGCGGTAGGCTCGATCTCCTATTCGCCGTTAGACTCCCTGCAGGAGATCATAGACTTCAATTTGAGAACAGATTTCAACAAGTGAAGCCTGCAGTAGTCTAGTTCAGTCAGTGCGCTAGCTTCACTGATGGTCTGTCGTCAGTGTCTTCACTGCCCGTGTCGTTAGCGTCTGTAGAATCAGTCTTGTTTGTAGTAGCGCAGTCTGTAGCGCTTTCAGCAGCAGTCTCAGACCTGATTGGATTGCTGGCAGAGTAGCCAGTGCTCACTCCAGTGCGGTCAACTGCTGCTCGACCCCACACAGTGTCTTGGAATCCGCCATACACGCCGCCTTGGAATCCCAGTAGAGACAGCCCCACAATGACTGCAGCTGCCACCACAGTGGTTATGACGAGGCTCTTCACTAAGCCTAACAGCCCCCTCCCCATCAACCGTGCAAATCTATGCTTCTTCTCCTTGCTGTAGCCTGCAGGCTTGTTCACACCGTAACTGTAGCCCATGTATGTCGTCTCCTTATCAGTCTTTGCCCAGACCAGTCAAGTCTATGCTCACGTCTGAGAGGTCTGCTGCCAATTGCTTCCAGCCTTTAGCCGACCATGCGCTGGTCTTAGCGACGCCCAGCCAGTCTACAGTAGACCAGTCAGACTGGACCCTCGCAGCGTTCTTCACCGCTGCCTCCAGTTCGTCTTCAGTGCCAGCAGTGAACACAGCGTCATAAGCCTTAGTAGTGTCTGGAGCGTCTACCCCAGTGACGCTGTTAGCGTCTAGCAAGCCTTTGAGTCCATCATAGCCGTCTACTCGTATGAGTGCCATGTCATAGTCATTCGATTGCAGTCTCTGACTATAGGCAGCCTGGTCTAGCGTCTCTGCGTGTGGATACTGCACAATAGCGTTCAGTTGTCTTGTGATCACGTCTCCAGCGCCCGCAGACCAGTCTGGCGTGATGAGCGCGAACGGGTAGACGCCGAAATAAGAAGTAGCCTCGCTGCGGCCCTTCGCAGCGTCAAATGGAAACAGACCAGTCAAGTCCTCATAGCCGAACGTCCCCGGGGTTACTCCACCGCCTATCAGTCGAGAATCAGAGTATCCTCCGCCGATAGCGTCCAGCACAGCTCTCGAGTCGACAGCGTTCCTGATGCCCTGCCGGAACCGCTTGTCGCTGAGCGCGGGGTATGGTCTGTCTGTCTGCCCATTGAAAGCGATAGCCAGACGTCTCGTGGACTGCCCATGCGTCGTGCCGTCACCGAAGTCGGCGTCATAGTCTGCGATCGCATACTGCGCAGCGCCAGTAGCGGCATCGTTCTTCGCGTCAGCCTCGCCAGTCCACCTCACAGTGACCATGCTCACTCTCAAATCAGCTGCTAACTTAGACCTAGTCGGCTCCAGCGTCAGGGTGCCCTTCCCATCACTAGTCTTAGAGTAGCCTGTGATCTCGTATGGGCCACTCGTCACTGGCTTCTTAGACAGACTATCGCCTGCCATCTCCCCGTCAGGCTGCTTGCTGCTCCACACTGCTCCGAGTCTGCCAGACAGCAAGTGGGGTAGCACAGCCTTAGGCTCACGGGTCTTGATGATCACCGTAGAGTCATCGGCAGCTGACACTGACTCTAAGTCTAGTCTATCTGAGTACTCGTATTTCGCTGCGATGTTGTCTTTGAGGGACCGAACCAGATCGCCAGCTGTGATCTCGCTCCCGTCCGACCAGTCTAAGCTTTTAGACAGATGGAAAGTCCATTCCATCTTGTCTGCAGACTGCTCCCAACGGTCTACCAGTTCTGGCTCTAACGCGCCGTCTTTGCCTGTCTTCAGCCAAGTGGCTACCACGTTGTGCCCAAGGACTCGCCAGAGCGCCGAGTCAGCGTTCGTCTTAGGATTGATCTCAGTCGGTGCTGTAGCGATGACGTCTACTACTGGCTTCACGTCTCGGTACTTGTCCCTGTCTACGACCGGCATCACGTCGTCCCAACCGTTGAAGACGAACAGCCAGACTGTAGACAGTATGGCTAAGGTCATGACGAACGCTACTATCCGTCGTAGTGAGTCTTTGAGGCTATCGAGCCCCGCGTGCTTTGCTCTGTTGGCCATTCTCATACTCCCATCAGGAGATAGTAGCGTAGTTAGAGCCCGAGGCGAGCCATGGTATGTCCGTGGCAGCCCATGGGCACGCCCACTGGAACATGACGCAGAGGAACATGACTATGATCGCTGCGTAAAGCAAGATCCTCAATGGCAATGGGCCAGGCTGTAGGCGCCACGACCATGAGAGCAAACCAGTCCTAGACTTGCGGCTGCCAGAGTCCCTCTCATCGAACCATCTCGACAAGCCAGGCCAACCCCACGCTACAGCAGCTGAGATGTACACCATCACGTAAGCGATGGCAGTAGTCTTCAACAGCGTAGGCAAGTCTGGCAGTGTGCCTGCGACTGAGTCTACGACCGGGCCAGAGCCTATACTGAACGTGGTAGAGTCATTAGCGTCAGATGCTTCTACCAGTTCTCGGGGAGTGCCGTCGCTCGTCTTAGCCCAGTATTTTAGCTTCGCGTACGCGACCCACCGGTAAGGCGTCTCACCGCCGCCCATGTAATAGCGAGGCTCGCAGGAGCTCAATGCCATCAGCCTCTCTGTCGGCGTAGCCTCCGGGTGGAATGGCACGCTGGCGATAGCCTCGTTATCGTCTTTGCTGACTACCCTGTGGTCAGTGTACTCGTAAACGAACCAGTAGTCAGCTGTCCTCGTGACTATAGCGTCACCTTTCTCGAGCGTGTCTATGTACGCGAGCGGCTCCCCGTAGCCTGCTCTATGCCCGGCGACCGCGTACAAGCCGACACCACCAGGCATAGAGGAGCCCTGATAGTGACCGAGCCCATGACGGGCTAACTGCGTGTTGTCAGTGCCCTGAACCAGATTCCTCTGCCATTTAGCCCCGAAACGGGGTATGCTCAACTGACCGATGAGATCGCCATAAGCCGGATCTCGCAGCGTCGGGGGGTCTCCAGCTTGCGGTCCGGCGATCTTGACTGAGCCATCGCTGTCAACGGCTGGAGCAGACCAGCCGGAAGACTCTAACTGCTGGGTCTGAGTCTTGCTTGACTCTACTCCAGTCCAGAACGTCTGCCATAACAGGAACGCGCCTGCGACGATAGCGCACAAGAACATGAGGTCGCTGACGACGTCAGCTATAGTCTCGAACACATGGCGCTTGCGCGGCGCCCCAGCGGCGTTTCCAGCCGTCGCTTCACTCATGCTCTCAGCATGCGAGCCTGTCATTCTCCGCCCCCTAACGAAAAACAGCAGCCAGCGTGAGCTAAGCGTGCTGGCTGCTGTATTGTAGCCTGATGATCACAGTGATGAGGCTGTCAGTCTTCGTCGTCGAACGAGCGGAACGTCAATGGGGAGAATTTGACCCCATCATAGCCAGACTCCAGGTAGTCTGCGAGTTTGTCCAGCCCACCGCCATCGTTGAATGCAGCTTTGAGTTCTGGAGACTCGAACTGGATCACATATGGGCCGATGTCCGTGGCGATCTCGTCTCCTCGCATAGGCTGCAAGACGAACGCCCTGTCTTCGTCGACGACTCTGTCTCCGTCCTTGTTCACCCACCATGTCTCATAAGACTTGCCTGCCATCGCGCTTCCTTTCCTTGTCTTCATGCAGCACTTAGTATCATTGCATATGGTCGTTAGCACTCAAATATCCATTTTATCTGACGATGCGGCGCACTGCAATAGCGCAAGACTGACGAGGAGACGTTCGCATGGACCAGGGGTCTGATGGCGACAGGCAGAAGTGGGCATCTGACCAGGGGTACGGTCTATACGGTCTGCAGGACGAATTGAGCTTTTGACCCGCTGGAGACAGACAGCAGCTTGACTACAGCCCATGTTCTCGATGCTTCCAGACGCCACAGCCAGCATTGGTCAGCCAGCAGTCTGCCGGCTACTACGACTTGAGCGCAGACGCACGTCAGCCTTATCAACAGCCTTCAGTCAAGCAGTCGAACAGTGACGCAGTAGCCAAGGCTAAGAAGGCGATAGCTGCTGTCCTGGGTACTATAGGGTTCATCGGGTTTGCTCTTGCGCTTGTGATCGCTCAGCCTGTGCTGGATTCAACTGGCGCTGGAGTAGGTCCGGAAGCCGTAGACGCCATGGTGACGAAAGGCCTCATAGTGCTCGTAGGCGGGCTGTCTGTGACGTTGATGGCTGTCTCCAGTCTCCTGCTCGCACGTGAGACCGGAAGCCGGATAGTCGCTGTGCTGGTGATGGTGGCTGTGTTCTGCGCTTGCGCTGGCGGGATGCAGATGGATCGGGCAATAGAAGACCAGAAGACTGGTTCCGTGCATGAGACGCTCACATACGTGGAGAGGCTGACGGGCTCCGGCTGCTCTAGAACTAGTAGGCATCGCACTGAGTGCGGTGGTGATTCTTACGCGACTTACGAGTCCACAGACGCGGACGGTGACGCAGTGAGCATACCATTGACTACGAGCACTGACTGGTTCATGCCGGAATTGAGCGAGGGAGACAAGTTAGAGGCTGGCTATTGCCCTAACACGGGCATACTAGACTTCGACCCATCTTGTCTTGATGACAGGGACATCGACAGTCTGTCTGCAGAACGCGTCGCTAGGAATGCCTAAAATCGTAGAAGACCGTGTGCTTGGCCAGATCACGCCTTATGACCATAGCAGCACGCTACGGGAGTCTACGTCAGGCTCATATGGGGAACGACAGTCTGCCATTGATTCTGTGTACGGGGAGATCTAGACTAGTCAGGACGTCTCAGAGACAAGCTGATCGAATATCTGCATCGTATGAGCAATGATGAGACTGTGTCGACTAAAGCTTTTGACACCCGTGGAGACAGGATCCCCGGGACTCTCGCGGATGGCTCTATAGCCAAGCTGCGGCGGCCTACGCGGGAGACTTCTGGCAGCGTGAAGACCACTGATGGTACTGGCGTGGCTGCGAGCATACGCGCCGCTGTAGAAGAGGACACTGCTGGACGACGGGGGCATGCGCCAGAGAAGAAGACTGGTCTGAGGTCACGTAGCACAGTGGCCGACAGGACATTGCTAGAAGTCCCGTTCGAGCAACGCTATGAGGCTAGGAACGCGGGGGCGAAATACGACGCGAAAACGAAGACCAGCTATTACGATGGTCCATTGCCAGACAAGCTGAAAGCATGGAAGAGCCAAGACTACTCTTACACGAGATGGGTCGAAGACCAGTTGAACAGGCGCGTGAGGCCAGTACCACTCGGCCCAGTCATGTTCACGCCGAGAGAGCATCAGGCAGCAGCCGCTGTGAAGATACGCAAGTCCTACGAGGATGGCTGGCCAGGCTTCCTCATCGCTGACTCTACCGGCCTGGGCAAGACGTTGTCTATCACAGCTGGGGTATGCGAGGTCGCGAAGGCTCGGAAGGCTACTAAGACCCGGCCATTGAAGACGCTCGTAGTCTGCCCGAAGGGGGCTATGGGAGTTTGGAGGCAGACGCTCAAAGCGTATGAGCCTTCTACTATCCTGAGGCCGCTCATCATCAACTACCAGCAGTTGAACAAGCTCATCAAAGCCCCCTCGGGGGCCGGGAGACCGAAGAAGACTAAGACCGGCAAGACCCGCAGACCATCCGCAAGGACCACGAACCGGCAGATAGCGAGGAACGGCACCCCTAAGATCAACTTCGACGTCATCGTGTTCGACGAGTCTCACTACCTGAAGAACTATGGCTCTAGTGGTATGAGCTTAGCTGCTTGCACGATCGCACGCTTGAATGACGCTTACGCGAAAGGCAAGTCGCCGTTCGTCATCTACTCGACTGCTACCCCCGGCAGCACGCCCTTGAACTTGGCGATCATGGCCCCTACACTTGCGAGGGCTCTCGATCCAAAGAAACGCAAGCACATCAAACCAGGTGACTGGGGCCAGTTCCTGCTAGAGGAGGGCTTCCATGTCAGCAAAGGCAAGACTGGCTGGAACTGGGTCACGATACCGTGGTATGGCGCTAAGTCTGATGATCCCAGGGAACGGGCTAAGTACGAGCGGGGTAAGGAGAAGGCTCAGGGCCTCATGGACGAAGACACTAAACGCATAGGCGCAGCGTGGGCTAAGCCTGACTCGCCGTTCTTGTCTAGAGACCCAACGCAGCTCAGGAACTGGCCTAAGCAGCCTGTAGAACCATTCTACATCGAGCTGGACGCTGAGGGCAGGCAGATGTACGAGGACGCTTGGACTCGTTTCCGTGGTTTCTTGAAACTCAAGCAGCGTGGTCAGACTGACCCCAAAGATGCCCTCACTGAGAACTTGAGGTTCAGGCAGAAGGCGAGCTTACTGAAAGCCCCGGTGATAGCCGAGCATGCTGCTGACCTTGTAGCAGAAGGCAACCAAGTGTTCATTGGCTGCGAGTTCTTAGAGACGGTAGACATCATCATGGGAGCGTTGAAGGCTAAGAAGATACCAGTAGCCGAGTTCACAGGCAGGGCAGCTGCTGACAGGGAGAAGAACAGGATAGCCTTCCAGAAAGGCGAGTGCAAAGTCATCATAGCGAACGTCGCTGAAGCTGTGTCGTTCCACGCGGGAGAGTCTCTCCCTGATGGCACGAAGGCTACGAGCGCTCAGCGGATAAGCATCATAGCAGACGTGCGGCAGAACCCGAACGACTGCATACAGCAGATGGGCAGGGCGCATAGGGATGGGCAGTGCTCTCCCGTAGAGTTCCCAGTGATACTAGACACAGTGGACGTGAAAGTCATGGACTCGTTCATCAAGAAAGCCAGAAACCTGAACAACATGAAGTCAGAGGCCGACCCAGACTACCTAGACAGGGTGTTCGCGGACATGCTGTGAACCGGTGGTACGATCTCAATGTCGCTTGGACTGATTCCAGTAGTGATGCTGGCGTCTTTATGCGCTTGCGGGGATCCAGACGTCCAGTACATCAGCAATGATAGCCAGCAGGAGCAGTCTGCTGACGCAAATATGACTAATGACGGTGACCATAGTGATCCCGAGACCGACCTGGCTATCACTGCGTGCAAGGAGACGCAGGCAGGCTATGGCGTCACTGGCTTAGCTAAAGATCCAGCCGTCTATACTGGAAGAGGAAGACAGTTCCCGTCCATGCGGACAGCGCAGAACCAGGCCGCTCACGCTATGGCTAACGCGATCATGCATGACCGCGATGGTGTAGGCAGCGTGACCTGGTTAGGGCAAGATGGCGCATATAGATCAGGTGAACTCACTATCAAGAAAGACTCTTACGGTCACATTGCTGTACTGTCTGTCCGCGACGGCTACGACACCGATCAGGCAGGCAACAGTGGGTTTGATGGCCGACTAGTCGAGACGACGAGACTTGCCCGTGAGATCGTAGCGAAGTGACGCCGTACGACGTTTCCTCTAAATGTCTGTAGGGGATGTAGGGAGCATTCTGAGAGCGTATGAGTCAGAATACGTTCTCTCCGATTCTCAGACCGATTCTAATTATAGGCGATGTCCTATACCAGGATCGGCTTTTCTGCATCATCGTCAAACAGATTGCCTTGAGACCGCGTGAACATACTCCCGATCTCGAGGCACTCGATTCTAAGCCGTCATGAGAATGGGCTGCAACCGGTGAACTAGACCGTCATGTAGCGTCAACGGGTCACCACAGGCCCAAGTCTAAGAATAAGCGTTGATTCTCTTCAGATATGACCGGTTTGGGTCTAATTGGTATTCTGCAAGCACATGGCCATCACATGAGCGGGCAGTCACGTCTGCTGCGGCGACTGCGACTATGACTTGCTCGCCAGCATGATTAGATCCAACATACAGTTTGAACCTGCGATGCAGCGCTGAGAGAGTGACTGTCCCATTCTTGCTGACTCTCAGACGTCTCTCATCGATGACTGGCTCATCGTGGACTGCTTCGTCTACTGAATCGTTGATCACAGTAGCCTACTTGTCTACCGTAGGCTTCTTCGCCGTCTTCTGATTCTCCAGTCCATCAACTACCATGATAGTCACTGGGGTCACGAGCAGGCAGACTGCAGCGAGGCTGACGCCGAACCATGCCCATAAGACTGCAGACAATTGGCCCATGACAGCAGCGCAGACTGAACTCGTGACGGCTATGACGAGGCCTAGCGCGATGGCTATGGACATGACTGTCAACGGCGCGGCTTTCAACGTGGCTTCCACCTTAGACAGTCTTGCCTCCCACTTACTGGACCGGGTCTCCATGACTCCTCCAGTAGCTCCCGTGTTCTCGTCGGCTGCGCTCATCTCCTGGTCCTCTCCCTCTTAGCGTCTTCGATAGTCTTCTTGTCTACCTCTTGCAGGCTCCTCATGACTCTCCTGACTTGTGGATCATTCCAGTCAGGCTGCAGTATACTGACCACGCAGACAGCAGTCGAGCCATTTGGTCCGAGTCCCGGGACTTTCAGCCTGGTGCCTTCCCTCGCCCCGGCTGGCAATCTCAAGCGCACACGCTTGCCAGTCCAACCCATGACTTCGACTTGACTGCCGAGCGCTACTTCGCTCAGAGTGACGGCTAGAGTCCTCGTGAGGACATTGTCTGCGCTCATAGACCACACTCCACTCGGGTCTGGCTCGACTGAGATCTTGATGAACAAGTCTCCACGCTTCCGACCAGCGCCATCGACGCGAGCGCCACGGCCTTTCAGTCTGATAGTCTGACCGTCTCGCAAGCCTGCTGGCAGTTTAGCCTTCACTATGCGCCCATTAGACCCAACGCTCATACTGATCTCGTCTGCTCCCTCGACGGCAGTCTTGAAATCAATAGTCAGAGCTGCGTGCAGGGCTCCAGGTGAGTCTTCTCCAGTCTCGCGGGGCATCTCTCCGAACATAGAGCCCATGCTGAAAGCGCTGAACGGGTTCGACTGGGCGAACTCCCGGTAGTCCATGCGGGGAGACTCATTGAAGACGCCGTAGTCTACATCAGGGTTCGATGAGTCAAAACGACCGCCGCCAGCGTAGAAAGACGAGAACGGGCTACTATAACCCATGTAACCGTCACCCGTCGAGCCAGTCCAACTACCGCCAGGGTATGATGGACGCTGCGAGCCGGCTGCACCGTACTTGCGCTGCTCGTCATATTCTCGACGCTTGCTGTCATCTGACAGCACGTCATACGCTGCTGAGACTTCTTGCATCTTAGTCTCAGCGTCCGGAGACTTGTTCACGTCTGGATGGTATTTGCGCGCTAGCCGCCTGTAGGCTTTCGTGAGATCGTCCCTAGTGGCTGTCTCGTTCACGCCGAGGATCTCGTAGAGGTCTCTGTCTTCGCTCATACTGGCGTCACCCCACTACTGGCTGCGCTACTACGACTTGGATCGGCCTGATGACCTTACCGCTTATAGACCATCCGGCTGCTGCCATCTCACCGACTACCTCGCTATTGTATTCTATCGTCGGCACTACTGCGATAGCGTGCATCGTCTCCGGGTCAAATGGTTCTCCAGGATCTGCGATAGTCTCAACAGCGCCGATCTTGTCGAGAGCCGCGCCCAGCTTCCTGACGACAGCTTCCATAGTAGCAGTGAGCGGCTCGTTCATGCGCACCCGCTCGAGGTCGTCTAACGCTGGCAGCAGCGTCTTCAAGAACTCAGCTTTGCCTTCAGCTACAGCCTTCTCATGATCGTCCTCTACCCTACGACGGTAAGACGCGAACTCGTCTCTCTCTCGCTCTAGCGAATTGGTCAACAGCCTGTTAGCAGTCTCCAAGGCATCCATAGCGTCAGTATCAGCGTATTGCTGAGACTGGCCCCTAGCGTCTTCAGGCTGTCTGCTACTGTTCTGCTCACTGCCAGCAGTCTCCCCTGTGAACGTGGTTGTAGTGGCCGCAGTAGTCTTCCACAGGGGCGGCATAGACCTCCACGCCCTACTGGTCTCGTCATCAAAGAACGCCATCTTGAATCTCCTATGAAAAATCAACTATTGCTAATGTTACACAGAGGGGACGGCGCTGGCAAAAACACCAGTCGCCGTCCCCCTCGTGTCTGATGGAACGAGCCGGTCTGACTTCGGTTCAGACCAGACGTCACTCACCGTCGTCTACGACCTCTGCCTCTACAGTGTCGTCATCAGACCCAGATTCTCCACTGGTCTGGCTGCCCGCGGTACTCGCCTGCTGGCTGGCGTACACAGCCTCGCCGATCTTCATGGCAGCTGCTTGCAGACTGCTGGAAGCAGTCTTGATAGCAGTGAGGTCTTCGCCCTTGCTGGCTTCTTCGAGTGCACTGATCTTAGCCTCGACGTCACTCACGACGCCGTTGTCTAGCTTAGACTTGTTCTCGTCTAGAGACTTGCGGACACTGTAGACCATGGCTTCTGCCCTGTTCTTCTCGTCTGCGAGCTCACGGCGCTGCTTGTCTTCAGCTGCGTGCGCTTCGGCCTCTTTGACCATCCTGTCGATCTCGTCTTTAGGCAGGCTAGAGCCACCGGTGATCGTCATAGACTGCTCAGCGCCCGTGCCCTTGTCCTTAGCAGACACATGCACGATTCCGTTAGCGTCGATGTCGAACGTCACGTCGATCTGCGGGAGACCGCGTGGCGCTGGCGCGATGCCGGTCAGCTCGAACGTGCCGAGCGGCTTGTTGTCCTTAGTGAACTCGCGTTCGCCTTGGAACACTTGGATGAGCACGGATGGCTGGTTGTCAGCAGCCGTCGTGAACGTCTCAGTCTTCTTAGTCGGGATAGCAGTGTTGCGGTCGATGAGCTTAGTCATCACGCCGCCAGCAGTCTCGATTCCCAGGCTCAATGGTGTGACGTCGATGAGCAGGACGTCCTTCTTGTCCCCACGGATGACGCCAGACTGTATAGCAGCGCCAACAGCTACAGCCTCGTCAGGGTTCACGCTCTTGCCAGGCTCATGCCCACCACTCATCGTCTTCACGAGTTCTTGCACTGCTGGCATACGTGTAGAACCACCGACCAGCAGAACATGCGTGATGTCAGTAGTCTTCACCCCCGAGTCGTCTAGCACAGCCTTGAACGGCTTGCGGCAACGGTCAAGCAGACCGCTTGTGAGTTCTTCGAACTTAGCCCTCGTGAGGGTCTCGTCTAAGTGCACTGGGGCGCCGTCTGGAGTCATAGCAAGGTACTGCATGCTGATAGACGTAGAAGTAGACGAAGACAGTTCCTTCTTCGCTTGCTCGGATGCTTCCTTCAAGCGTTGCAGCGCGATCTTGTCTTTGCTCAGGTCAACGCCGTACTTGTTCTTCACCTCTGAGACCAGCCAGTCGCTGATAGCCTTGTCCCAGTCATCGCCACCGAGGTGGTTGTCTCCGTTTGTAGCGATCACCTGTATAGTGGAGAAGCCATCATCGTCTTTGCCGATCTCGAGCAGGCTGACGTCTAGAGTGCCACCACCCAGATCGAATACTAGGATCTTCTCGTCATCTCCAGCCTTCTCTAAGCCATATGCCATGGCCGCGGCTGTAGGCTCATTGATGATGCGCAGCACGTTCAGCCCTGCGATCTTCCCAGCGTCCTTAGTAGCCTGGCGCTGCGCATCCGTGAAGTACGCGGGGCAGGTGATGACAGCGTCTGTCACCTTGTCTCCCAGGTATGCCTCTGCGTCTCTCTTCAGCTTCATCAAGATCTGAGCTGAGATCTCCTGTGGAGTCCAGTCTTTCCCGTCAACTGTGAACTTCCACGGGGAGTCTCCCATGTGGCGCTTCACGCTTGCGACAGTCCTGTCCACGTTAGTGATAGCCTGGCGCTTAGCGACCTCTCCTACGAGGATCTCGCCAGTCTTGCTGAAGGCGACGACTGATGGCGTCGTGCGCGAGCCCTCAGCGTTCACGATGACTGTGGGCTCTCCGCCCTCAAGTACAGCTACGCAGCTGTTAGTGGTGCCCAAGTCGATTCCGATTGCCCTTCCCATAGTTCCCTTATGCTCCTTACTATGAGTCGTGTCTTATTCTGTTCTCCTGCGTAATCAGCTGCTCATGAGACTAGCCCAATGAGCGCTGACTGCGCATCCAGCAGATCAACAACAGTCTGTCAGTCCTTATTCCCGATTGCCAGACAGCGTGTCTTCAGACTGCCGGTATGACCCGAGTACGCACATGGCCCTAGGACCGCAGCTATACGCCCTCTAAGCGAGGCGGAGACAGCCAGGATAAATTCATCATGTTAGGGTGGTTCGCCGGTCTATGGTCGGTTTACTACGGTTCTGGGACATGTTCTATAATCAAGAAGCGCGTGACGACCATAGACTAACAGCCCTATACGATCTAGGTCATCAGCCGAGTCTGAATCAGACATGCGGGCAGCCAGCACGCTACGATGCGAGCGTGCTGGCTGCCCGCGATCAGACTGACTGCAGTCTGCCAGTCACATCTGGTTAGCCTGATCGATGAGGGCGTTCTTCAGATCTGCCTCCATCTTGCGCATCTGGCCCTCAGCTGCCTCTCGTGCTGCGCGGCCTTCCTTCTGGATCTGCACCGTCTCCTGCAGAGTGGCGATGAGCTCGCTGTTGACTTTCTGGATAGTCTCGATGTCGACGGCAGAACGCTGGCCCGCCTTAGCTGACGCAACAGCGCCCTGATGCAGTTTCTCAGAAGTGCTGCCCAGCAGCTTGTTCGTGAGATCATCAGCTTTGTTCTGGAGCTCCAGCGCCTTCTGCTGGTTAGCCAGACCGATCGCGATGACCATCTGGCTCTTCCACACTGGGATAGTCGTGTTGATAGTCGTGTTGATCTTGTCTTGGACAGTTTTGTCAGCGTTCTGCAAGATCTTGATCTGCGGGGCAGTCTGCAGGCAGATGACGCTCACTCGGTCCAGGTCGTCTAGCCTCTTAGCGAAGCGCTCGAGCTTGTCCTTGAAGTCCTTGAGCGTCTGCGCTGCCATCGGTTCATTGCTAGCCGCGACTTGCTGCTCGAGCTGTGGCATCTGGTTAGCGTAGAAGTCTTTGAGCGCTTTCTTGCCAGCAGCCACGTAGATCTTCAACTGCTTGTACTGTGCGAGGTTCTCGTCGTACATGCGGTCGTACATCGCGATGTCTTTAGTCATCTGTGCTTTAGCCTTCTCGAGCTTAGCGATGATCTCGTCCATCTGCGCGTCGACCTTCTGGTATTTGCGCTGCATGGCCTTCAGCTTCATAGTCACAGTGCCGATCACCGGGACGTCGTCCAACTTGCTCTTGTCGATAGTGCTCAGTAGAGCAGCTAGGTACTCTCCCGCTTCGCCAGTGTCCTTGTTAGTAGTCTTCGCCAGCACATTGTCGCTGAAGCTGGTCATCGCCTTCTGAGCGTCAGCAGCGTAAGTAGTGTCCACGTCGTTAGACAAGAAATCGATAGTCCCGGCGATCTGGTCAGCCTTAGCCTGGTCTGCTGGAGACAACTGCGCAGCAGCCTGCACGTCAGCTGCTGCCTGCTGCAATCCAGTCTGCTGAGACTGCGCTGGGGCCATGGCGTTAGACGACATGAGATCGGCTAGAGACACGCCTCCAACCGGAGCTGCCTGCGCCTGGGAATCCCCTGCAAGCACTGGCGCTGCTTGCGCAGCGGCCTGAGTCGCTGCTGGGGCAGGAGCCTGCGTCGGGGCCTCTACGGGCGCTGGCGCTGTAGCCACAGCGGACGCTGTGCTGCCAGTGCCTGCTGCGTTCATCAATGAGCTCAGATCAATGTCTGCCATCTGTTTTCTCCTATTTCTGTGATTGTGACTGCACTCAGATCGATAATATCTACCTTCGCCTCGGTTGCGCTGGCAGATAGAATCTCACCGAAAGCCAGCCTGAGCGACTTAGAACAGAGAGACCAGAACCACTCCTGCCTCGCGGTTCAGGCTAAAGGCTTCAACCCAGACCACTGGTTGCCATCATTAGTGGAGAATGGGTCGGGAGACGTAGCGGCCAGGGGAGCAGGCGCTGCCGTGGCTGTTCGAGAAGACTGCCGCGAGTCAGTGCTGTAACCATCTTGCTTAGCCAGCTGCTCGAGCGCTTCTGCGTCAGCTGCCAGGGATATAGCGTCGCCGTTCATAGCGTTAGCGAGCTCCCCCTGAGCAGCGCCCTCTAAGACGTCCAGAGACTCGACGACTTGTGCGCGGGCAACTTGCTTAGCGTCGCCAGTAGCCAGCTTCTCCTGCTGCGAGTAATTGCTGAGCATGGACGCGGCAGTGTCAGCGAACGTGTTCATCCAGTGAGTCAGCGAGTTCCATTTCTGGGGGTTAGCCTCCACGTAACTGACAAGCTTGCCTAGATCTGAATGCAGTTCTCGGATCTCCCGCTTGACTGCAGCGTCGCGGACACTGGCTTCATACTGCACTAAGGTCTGTTGGAACACCTTAGCCGCGTCGATGCGCTCTTTGATCTTCTCGCCATTCTGGATAGCGTCTACGGCTACGTCACCGATCGTCGGGTCTGGAGACATGAGGGTCTTCATGCCAAAGAAACCAAGCGTTCCAGCCGCCGCGCCAAGCACAGCCCCGCCTATGCCTGGCAGCAGTATGAACACTACAGCGAACGCTACTACGCCGACAGCTACGCCAGTTGCAGTGGGACTGAACGTAGCCTTCTGAGCGTCACGACTCTTCTTCGGTGCTGGCATCTTGCTCGCCTCCTGCTTCTATCCCGTGAGCTTGCTTCCAGTACTCACTGTCGAGATATTCTGTTTTAGCTTTAGACTCATCGATCTCCAGGCTTTCGAGCCACACGTAGTACTCGTCAGCAGTCTTGCTGTCATCAACGTAAGCCGTCTTGAAGAACTGAGAGTCTCTCCAAGCGTCTTCTACGTCTCGCATGAGGTTCAGTCGCCATTTCTCGTTCAGGTCACTGAGGTTCAGGCTCACGAGATCGCGGTAGTCTCCGATGGCCAACCGGCCGTCTCCACGGAAGTCATAGCGCTGCGCTGAGCCAACCATGCACCACCAGTCGTCTAGTCCCAGCCTACCACTGGACGGCGGGAACAGCACGAACCCAGACGAGCCTGGAGTCCAGACTTTGCCGTCTTCAGGTTCAGTCGCCATCTGTTCGATAGCGCCAGCAAGGCCAAGCCAAGTCTGCTCATCGCAGTCCCAGCCGGCAGTGTGCTCAGCTACCCGCTCCCGTATAGTACTCGTGACGTATTCTCGCTGTGGTCTGGTCAACCATCTCGCTGTGTCTTTGAGCACTCCTGCTATCACACTGGGCATGTACGTCGCCCGTCCCAGGGCATAGTCAAAGGCTGAGAGCATGATGCCCTGGCCCATGACTGCATCTCGCACGACGTGCACTTGTCTACTGTCTTTCAGTCTAACCATGAGACTAATCTTACCAGATCCACGTGTCTAAGCAAAAGCAGGGCAACGCTGTGGCGAACTATAGAATCATGGAGGACTGTCTACTGACGGAATTCAGTTCTTGTTCACAGCGTCAGGGTTCTGCTGCTTCCCTTCATCGTCTCCAGTATCCGCTTTAGACGACTTCTTCACCTTGCCAGCGTCCACGCCATTAGCGTCGTCCTTGACGTCACCGGGGGTGCGCATCACGAGGTCATTGTCTACGCCTGACTGCACTACGCTCGACTGCCAAGCCTGGATCTTAGACTCATAAGCTTCCCTGCCTTCCCGGGCAGTCTCAGTCGTCTTAGACCAGGCGTCTCTCGCGTCCTGCTCGAACGGGAACCATTCGAAGGGAGACGCTGGCACTCTACTGTTGTTCGAGTTAGACTGCTTGTTCCAAGCGTCCTGGTAGTACTTGATCTTCTTAGAGCCATCCTCAGACGGAAGGCTGTTCAGCTCCGTGAACGTGGCTAGAGACTGCGTAGCCTCAGTAGCGGGGTAAGCGCCATTGTCTACTCGAGACTGGATAGCGTCACTGTCAGTAGCCAGCCATCTCACGAAGGCTGCAGCTTCCTTCTTAGATTGAGACGCGCTCGTGACCGCGAGGGCAGATCCACCATACTCAGCGTTCTGCCCGCCCACCGTCAGGGCGACAGCAGGGCCGACTACCATCTTGCCCGCGAGGGACGGCAGCTTGTCTGCGATGAGCGAAGCCTTGTCTGTGCCTGCTATCACCCCGACGATCTGCTCTGAGCGCATAGCCTGCAGCCATTCGTCCGACCATGGCTCCACGTCAACAGGGAACAACTGGTCAGTCGTCATCTTCTGAAGCCAGTTGACGGCAGTCTTCACCCCATTGTCAGTCGTGAGAGTCACAGTAGTCTGAGTGCTCGTCGTCACGTAGGGCTTAGCGCCTGCTTGAGCCGCGATAGCCTCTATCAGAGACGAGTCTGCGGGCAACGCTGCGAGGTAATGGCCTCTAGACTTCACTGCCTTAGCGACCTCGCAGAACTGGTCCCACGTAGTAGGCGGGGTCTCCACGCCATCAGACATCAACAAGTCTTCATTGTAGTAGAACGTGAGCCCACCATAGTCTAACGGTAGGCCATACACATGACTGTCCACGGTAGACTGAGCCCACGCTGGACTCACGAACGAACTGGAGTCTACGTCCTTCCATAAGTCTGGCTCAATGAACCCTTCGCGCGCGTACTGTCCAATCACAGGGTACTCTAACTGCACGATGTCAGGCGGGGTGTTCTTCTTAGCTGCTGCGAACTGACTGTACTCAGTCTCTCCTACGCCCCTGTCTATCAAGTTCACGTGGACTCCAGTCTTAGCCTCATACTCTTTAGCCAAGGGCTCTAGCTGAGCCTTGTCCCAAGTCCACATCGTCATAGACTTAGTCGCTGGCTCACTGGCCTCGTCTCCAGCAGACTGCCCACAGCCTGCTGCGCTTAGCAGTAAGCCGGCTATCGCCGTCATAGCTATAGTGTTCTTCACTGTGCGCATCAGTCTCATCTGTCCATCCCGTCTATCACTATCATGCTGACTGCAGTCGCCTGCGTCTCATAGTACCCCTGCGCGCTATAAGTGTCGAAGTAGAGTCTGGTTACAGGGGATTTGATCGTCTAGACGCAGATATTCTCATCGTCCGGTCCACAGTCGTTAGAAGACATGCTTTCTTGACACTGGCGTGCTACGCCAGATACGAAAGGAGGGCTGCGCCACCGTGAAAGCAGCGCAGCCCTCGCTATCGGAAAGGACCAACATGACCACACCACCGACCATGCTTGCACTGGCTCATGCGGCCAGCGCAGCGGAGTCAGAGGGATTCGAACCCCCGAGCCGCTTACGCGACTAACACCTTAGCAGGGTGCCCCTATCGACCACTCAGGCATGACTCCAATCGTTCTCCCCGTTGACTACTGCGCCCGTAAGCCTTGAACCCTTACTGCGTTCCGTGGCCGAAGCTCACTTCTCGCAGCGTCCCATATGACAGTGATCACCGTCCATGCTCAGCTCACTGGGTGGCGACAGTTCGTTCTCGTCTTGCGGGACTCGCGCCCTGGAGCGCAGCTCGTCTGACTGATCAGCCAGACGAGAGCCGGCGTCTCAGCCGGCACCGCAGTCAACTACTTCAGGGAACGCGGTCACCGCGATCCCCTTCCAGCAAGGCTTGCTGTTAGTTCAACGATCACGCTTGGGGAGCATGACCATCAGTGCTTAGCGTCTCCTGCTTCTTGACGAGTTCACTACCATGGTCTTGGGTCACAGGGAGTTGTTCCCCTTTTTTATCGAGGCCATGCCCTCTAGACGAGTTCCCCTGGCTTTTCAAGCCTCAGACGCTATCCTCGTCAAGCGGTCACCATCGCTCATAGCCGTGGACGCGGCTAACTGTCAGTTGCCTACGAAACGTTCTCGCGTGTCGTCTGCATACTGTAGCGCGGGCGTGGTGGGATTCGAACCCACGAGGCTGTTACGCCTGCTTGTTTTCAAGACAAGTTCCTTCGACCGCTAGGAAACACGCCCATATGCTGGCGACCAACTGCATTGAGCCCATGCTGCTGGCCACCAAGCTCATAGTCTCCAGGAGCATCGCTGCACGCGACGCTGCCGTCTTGGCCCAGTCAGTCACCGCTGGTGGGACTCCATGGAGCCAGCCATGCCAGCAAGCGCTGCTAGTACTTGGGGGAGACAGTGCCCCGAGTGGGATTCGCACCCACACTCCATACGGAACTCGCTTTTGAGGCGAGCGCGTCTACTGTTCCAGCCATCGGGGCAGCACCCGGATTCTTAGCGAAAGCTCCGGGCGGGCTCGAGGCGAGTTCTTGTCTTCCAGGCTGCGTCCACACTGTCATAAGCGCTATGACACAGTGCCCTACGATCACCCGGCTGTCACTCCGATCACCTTCTATCGAGACCACCTATGCTAAGCCAGCTAGTCGTGGAATTCTACTAGCCGGTCTCCACTCGATGAGACGCAAGACTGGAGACGTGTGAGCATTGTTGCGTTCAGTGCTCACTCGCTTAGCATTCAGAGCGGTAGACGGGATTCGAACCCGCGATCCCCTGCTTGGGAAGCAGGTGCCCTACCACTAGGCCACTACCGCATAGCGACAGCAACCATGAGGCTTCGATTAGGCCAATCATGATTGCTGTCCTACGACTTCTATCACTTACAGGACCGGCGCCGTTTGTCTTTCAGATCAAGTCGTCTGCATTACGCTTTCACTTCACGCAGCTTACCATTCTAAGGATTTGTGCGCTTGGATCTCGTCCAGAAGCTACTCGTTTCATGTCGTCGGGCTGGCGGGATTTGAACCCGCGACATCCTGCTCCCAAAGCAGGCGCGCTACCAAGCTGCGCTACAACCCGATAAGCATATTCATTCTAAATGCTTAGTGCCCGGTGCGGGACTCGAACCCGCATGCTTGCGCACGGGAACCTAAATCCCGCGTGTCTACCAATTCCACCAACCAGGCGAACCGTCACTCATGACGACGAACAGACGTCTGCCTACACTGCGCTCATGAGCAGACTCGTACCCCCGCAAGGACTTGAACCCTGATCGACTGTATATAAGACAGCTGCCCTCACCTTTGGACGACGGGGGCTTGTCTTCGATCAAGGCAAAACCCATGCGAAGAAACTAGCGCCATCAGTACTATCGTAGGACTGATGGCTAGTGCCCCGAAGCAGGTTCGAACTGCTGACCTTTCCTTTAGGAGAGGAACGCTCTATCCAGCTGAGCTACCGGGGCAAAATAATGTTCGCATGAACCACTGTTCAATTCTCAAGCTGCACGCCGCGCCGCAAGCGCAACAGATCTAATAATACCACATAACCAGAATCATGCAAATCGGCGCCTACAGATGGCGTGTCTTGACCAGACTATTAGACGCCCGCCGCAAGCAGGCGTAGAAAGATCTATGCTAGCTGACAGTCTCAGTCTCATGTTCAGACCTGGCGAGCAATTCTGTCATCACATCAGAAAAGTCGATGGCGTGCAGCGTCTCCACGTCATTGACTCCATTAGCGCAGAACCAGCAAGAGTCATTGACTGCGTCTCGTCTCACATGCCGAGACATGTGGGCTGCGAACATCGACTTGCAGTGCTTCGTCTTCCTTGCGCACTCCTCAGAGCAATAGTCCCTGTTATCTCCGATGAACGTCTCATGGCATAGTGGATTCTTGCATGTCTTCATCCTGTCAGCAGCCATCGCAGCCGTGGCCTCGTCGAACCCCTCGTGCCGCTGACAGTACTCGCAGCTGACCATGTCAAGCTTGTTTCTGCGCACATGCCAGCGGACATGCATGGTCCATCTCCCGGATCGCCTGCACGCGCTCTCATAGCCAACGTCTCCACTGAATCTGGTAGGCCTATGCAAGACGTGCTTCACGTAGCTGTAAACAGCATGCTCACTCACACCGAATCGTCTGCCTATGCTCAGAGCCGATTCTCCATCACTGAGCATAGCCTCTATAGCCAGTCTGTCCTCAGGCTTGAACTGTTGGCTCAGATGCTTGCAGCGTAGAGAGCAGCACAAGTCGTCTGGGCGTACGCTCTCGAACGTCTCTCCGCATTCTGCGCACACGCGGCCATAGTGATGCCTGCTGTCAGCATACCAATGGAACAACGTGTCGTCTGGATAACGCAAGAATCGGTCAGAGCTACTTGGCCGCAAGTTCCACGGCGATGAGACGCTCAGGCCGTCATAGGGGCTACTATGACGCAGTCCGCCTACCTTCTTAGAATAGTGCACCGCTCTACCGTATCCACTGACTCCGAGTTCTACCAGCCGTCTATGCAAGACTTTTCGCGGGCACCCGACGTAGTCTGCTGTCCTCTGCTCTGAGCCTAAAGACAGATACAGATCGACTATGAGGTCTCCCCAGTCAGCCCTCAGCTTATTCAGCTCTTCCTCGCTCTCATGCTTGTGAGCGATAGTGGAGTCAACGACGTCGACCTTCAGATTCAGCACCATGCTGCGGTCCACAGCGTGGTCTAACTCGTACTGTATCCACTTGCATTCGAGGTCGTGAGTCTCCTCGGCTGTCGCGCCGAAGCAGACGAACTCCTTGCGGACGACGCGGCTGGGATCTAAGTTCTTCCCAGACCCCACGTAGTCCATCCACTCAGAGCCAGGGTAGATCTTCCTCTTCCCTACGTAACTATGACCGTCAGCGTACAGGCTACGGTACACGTACCCCCATGGGAGGCTGATAGTAGAATCTCCTGCGTGGGCGGCTGAGAGCACTCTGAGAGCATGAGTCCTCTCAGGCTCATCAACAGTAGCAGCGAAACAGATGACCATAGACCCCCCCTGTCAGAATCTGTTGTCCTTGGATCTGGAAATAGACAGGCAGCTGTGGGTCTCTACCTGTTCTTAGCCCAGTCCACCAGTAAGACTATAGACCCCGCAGTGAGCATAGCGCATGCTCCCAGTACGATCAACTCGACTACTGCCGACCAAGCGCCATAGAACCATAAGACGAGACTGATGACCGCAGCGATGAACGACACGCTCACAGCGAGCAGCATGAAGCTCCCTGCTACCACTGTCTTCAGCGTCCTACTGACCGGGTCTTCTGCGCCAGGCTTAGAATCCACTACTCCACTCATCATCCGCCCCGAAT
>ERZ808242.718-NODE-718-length-22399-cov-3.585482_pt1 | contig 22399 bp, 24 predicted proteins | sample MGYA00521244_ERZ808242 | MGnify/ENA primary metagenome ERZ808242 (study PRJEB31516, sample SAMN03275573) | gut metagenome | biome: mammalia-associated habitat; material: feces | host: Papio cynocephalus | place: Kenya | collected 2012-07-27 ... | reverse complement strand
GGCGCTGGGCTGGCTTCTGCGGAAAAAGCCCCTTCGCGTAAAAACCTCGATCGCGTTTTTGCTGCTCGGCTTTGCGATCTGCTATGGCGGGACGGCGGCGCTGTCGCTTGCAAAGGGCGAGCTTTCGCCGCAGCTTCTGGAGGGGCTGTCTCCGGGCCCGCTTCTGATGGCGGCGGGCGTGTTCTGCCTGTGCGGAGAAATCGCTCCGAAGCTTTCGAAGTTTTTGCAGAAGGCGGCTGAAACCGGCGGCAAAGCGTCCTTCGGCATTTATCTGGCGCACGAGTTTGCGCTCAGCGCGTTTCGCGTGTTCGGCGTGACGACGTGGTTCGCCCCGCCGCTTGTGAGCATTCCGGCGCTGGCGGCGGCGTGCCTGCTTTTGACGTTCGCGGGCGTTTTTGTGCTCATGAAAATTCCTGTCGTGAAAAAGTGGCTGATTTAGATGGCGGTTTAGATGGCGCAACAAAGGCTTGCGTGACTTTTTGACGGAATTGTGCTACGGTTTTACCGAGGTGAACGCGATGACAGATTTTGCACACAATCTCAAACGCTCGCGGCTGGACGCAAAACTCACGCAGGAGCAGCTGGCGCAGCAGCTTTCCGTGACGCGGCAGAGCGTCAGCAGCTGGGAGCTTGGCCGGACGGAGCCCGACTTTGAGACCGCCGGAAGGCTTGCGGAAATTTTCGGTACGAGCGTGTCTTCGCTTCTGGGCGAGGACGAAAAGCCGCCGTATCCGCGCTTTCAGAAGCGGTTCGTGATCGGTTTTACCGTCTGCGCGGGGCTGCTTCTGGCGGTGTCCGGTTTGGAGCTGGGGCTTTTTGCGTATTGGAGAAAGCTGCTGCTGCACGATTACGGCCCGGCTTTGTACGCGGCTTTATGGAAGCTGTCCGTGCCGCCGCTTTTGTGGTATCTCGCGGGGCTCGGCGCGGTGTGCTTTTTCGCGTGGTGGGCGCCGGTCCGGTGCGGAAAACGGGCGCGGCTGGCGTTTTTCACCGGCGAGCTGCTGCTGGGGGTTCCGGTGCTTGTTCTTATGACGCAGTATCTGGCCGTCGCGCTGGGCGATCTCACTGGTGTGCGTGTGTGGCTTGCGCCGTTTCTCCGGTATCCTGCGGGCCGGGCGGCCATACAGACCGTTTTTCCGGCATTGTCCGGCATCTGCATGGGGCTATTTGCTTGTTCGGAAAGGAGAATGTAAGATGGGCTTCTGGTTTTTCATGCTGGCGATGAACCTGATCATCCCCTTGACCATGATCTTTCTGGGGAAATATTTTTCCAAACGTGCGCCGGGGAAGATCAATTATGTTTTCGGCTACAGGACAACGCCTTCGATGAAAAATCCCGACACGTGGCAGTTTGCGCACCATTACTTTGGGAAGCTCTGGTACAAATCGGGACTGATCCTGCTCGGCCTGACGATTTTTTGGATGCTCCCAATGATCGGCATGGATACGGATACAATTGGAGAGCTCGGCGGCTTTTTGTGCCTTGCGCAGCTTCCGGCGATGCTCGGCGCGATCTGGCCGACCGAAAAGGCACTCAAAAAGACGTTTGACAAAGACGGAAACCGAATTCAGGCATAAAAGATCCGCACCCGACCGGGTGCGGATTTCTGATTTACGGCTGCGCCGTGGCGACGCCGCGCTTGGCCAGGCCCTCGGAGAGGATCTTGTGGGCATAGTCTCCGATGGCGACGGTCGTTTTGAGCTCGGCGACGGTCTCAGACGGAATGACGTCCAGAACGTCGAGGTACACGTCGGTTTTTCTGCGGAACATATTTTTGAGAATCGCCTTCGTGTTGGAGATCGCGCACACGACAATGGGGACGCCGGCCTTCTGCGCGATCTTGAACGCGCCGTTGCGAAACGGCTGGAAAAGCCCGGATTTGCTCGTCCCGCCCTCGGGGAAGACGGCGATGGAGGCCTTCTTGTCCTTCAGAACGGAGATGGCCTTCAATATCGTTTTGAGCGCTTCGCGGTCGTTGTTTCGGTCGAGCGGCAGACAGAGAATTTTGTGCATCACCTGCGCGACGATCGGAATGGCGTAATTTTCGGTCTTCGAGATAAACGCCAGCTCCGCCCACGGCAGCGCGTAATAGAACACGATGGGGTCAAAGGCAAACAGATGGTTGGAGATGAGCAGGAACCGTCCCTTGCGCGGCACTTTTTCCAGCCCCGCCGCGTGCACGCGCACACCGCCGAGATCGAAAGCAAGGCGGCTGAACTGGTTGAGCAGGAACCGGAAATAGCGGCTCGGCGTTTTGACCTCTTTTTTCATGTCGACAAACAGGCACGAGACAGCCATTACCAGCAAAAAAAGCACCACGAGCCCTGCAAAAAAGCCCGCAAATGCAAGCGGCAGCCGCCACAAAACGGCCCAGCTTTCATACCAGAGCTCCAGCGCACTCAAAAGCGCTGCGGCGACCGCGCTGAGACCAAGAAATAAATAGGTCATGAGAGAAAAACCTCGATCGGAACAAATTGATACCGGACTCTAGTATACTCCAACCGAGGTCAAAAAGACAGTCTTAATTTTCCGTTCAAGAAAAATTTACAAACAAAGCCCCGCCGAAACGATTCAGCGGGGTCTGCTTTTGCGCAATTAAAGTTTTTGCTGGCTGAGCCAGATGTCCATGACGAGGCTGTGCGGCAGCAGCTTCACCAGCGCCATCTGCGCTCTTGCGATGAAGCCGAAGGAGCTGACGTCCTTGCCGCGCTTTGCATCGCGCCAGGCTCTGTGGACGATCTGCTGCGGCTCGTACATGGCGGCGTATTTTTTGACGACGGGCTTTTCCGCATCCACGACCGCGCGGTCAAAAAACTCGGTTTTTGTCCAGAATGGGCACACGGCCATGACGGAAATGTCCTTGTCGTCGAGCTCACGGTTCAGGCTCCGGCTGTAGCTCAGGACAAAGGCCTTGCTGGCTGCGTAGACGCCGATGTAGGGAACCGGCTGACACGCGGCGACAGAGGCGATGTTGATGATCTGGGCCCCTGCGTGCATATAGGGAATGGTCAGCTGGCACATGGCCAGGAGCGCTTCGCAGTTGAGGTCGACCATGTTGAGGTTCTGGGAAAGGGGCGTGTCGCACGCGGCCTCGAATTTTCCGTAGCCGCTGCAATTGACGAGCAGACCGACGTTGGCCTGCGCGTTCTCCAGCAGCTCCGCGTAATGCGTGAAGCTCTCGCGGTTCGTTAAGTCCAGCGCGATCGGGCGCACAGGGAAGGGCACGGTCTCGGAAAGCGCCTCGAGCCGGTCGAGCCGCCGCGCGATGACCCAGACCTCGTCGAAGGTATCGTAAGAGCTGATCGTTTCGGCAAAGACTTTTCCCATGCCGCTGGACGCGCCGGTGATGATGGCGATTTTTTTCATATTGCAGGACTCCTTCCGAAGATCGGTTCGCGACAAAGGCGGGCCAAAATCTTTTTACAGTATAGCACAATGCGTTCGCCAATGCAACCGAAAGCGCGGACCGTACGCCGGTTTCATGCGCTATACACGGAAAAAATCCATTTTTACGCGCGTTTGACGCACCGGTTGCCCATCTGCGTGCAATTTTTCTGTGCTTCTGCCGTATATATGAAAGGAGGGGGAGAAGAGCCATGACGGAGGAAGAAAAAACCATTCTTCTGACACGCCACGACGGTCAGCTGCAAAGGCAGGATGGGCGGCTCAAGGACCTTGAGCGCAGGCAGGACGATCTGGACAAGATGGCAAGCTGCGTCGCGATCCTGGCGCAGCGGCAGGAGGACATGGACGCGGACATCAAGCAGATCAAAAACGATGTCAGCCAGATGGCGCAGAAGGCAGGCCGCCGCTGGGAAATGATCGTAGAAAAGGCGATCGCGGCGGTCGTCGGCGCACTGGTTGGTTTCGTGCTGCTGAAATTGGGATTGGGATAAGAAAGGAGTCAAAGCAATGCAGGAATTTTTGAAAAAGATCACAAGCAGGAAATTTTTGGCCGCAGTGGCCGGCGTCGCGACAGGGCTTGCGATGGTCTTCGGCGTGGACGAGACGGCCATCAGCACCGTGGCGGGCGCAGTGACAACGGTCGCGAGCGTCGTGAGCTATATCCTGTCTGAGGGTATGATCGACGCTGCGGCGGTGGAGGCGAAAAAGGAACAATGACCACCGCGCATCCCGGAAATTACACGCCGGGAAGGACCGGCCCGGTGCGCTTTCTGGTGCTTCACTACACGGCGGGGCGGAACGACTCGGCCGAGAGCAATGTCCGGTATTTTAAGGACAACGTGGTCAAGGCCTCGGCGCACTATTTTGTAGACGAGCTGGGCTGGCTTTCCTCGGTCGACGAACAGGACACCGCGTGGAGCGTCGGCACGGCGGGCATTTATAAGCAGAAGCACCCCGCGTGCCGCAATGAAAACTCCATCAGCATCGAGCTTTGCTGCCGCTGGGCCTCCGGACAGTACGCGTTTTCACCGAGGACCGTCCGCAATGCGGCGAGACTGACAAGGCTTCTCATGACGCGCTACGACATTCCGATGGAAAACGTGCTGCGCCATTTTGACGTGGTCAGTAAGCGCTGCCCCGCGCCGTGGGTGGACGATGAAAGCGGCTGGCTGGCGTTTCAAAAACGAGTGGAGGAGGAACTGACGATGACGAAGCAGGAGCTTTTGAGCCTTGCCGGTACGGGAGATACGCCTTCTGATTGGGCAACGGAAGCGGCCACCTGGGCAAAGGAAGCAGGGCTCATTTCCGGCGACGGAAAGGGGAATTTCGGCTGGCAGACGCCCATCACGCGCGAGGCGCTGGCGGTGCTGCTCTACCGCTTTTCGCAGCTGAAAAACGAAACAAAATAGGAAGCTTTGGGCCGGTACAAGTCGTACCGGCTCTTTTTTTGACCGCCGCGTTCTGCGAAAAAAAGGCAGTTTTTTTGATGGAAACATTTACACGGAACGGATTCTATACTATAATATAGTTGTGAAAGAAGATTCTGAAGAATTTGGAGAGAGGGCGCTTGCCCGAGGAAAGCTATGACACGAACCTTGAAAATCTGGTGCGGCGCACTGGCGCTTGGCTGCGTGCTCTTTGGGTGCGCACAGGCCGAGCCGGAGGTGCAGCCGCAGACGATCGTACAGGAACAGACTGCGGCAGAAGAAGCTCTGCCGGAGCCGCTTTATGAAACGCACGAGCCGTATATGTCGGCAGAAAACGGCTTTTTTGAGCCGGAAGGATACTTGACCCGGGCGCAGGCCGCGCAGATGGTCTGCACGCTGGCCGGTCTTAAAGAGGCGGACGCGCCGGATATTTTCTATGCAGACGTAGCGCCGGAAAACTGGTACTATGCGCCGGTCCACACTGCGGCGGCGTATTTTGAAGCACCGGTCGAAGAGGCGGCGGAAGAAGCTCCGGATGAAACGGCGGATGCGCAGGACGCCGCGCGGTACTTCCGCCCCCGGGATACGGCGCTGGCCTATGAGCTTCGCGATGCGCTGCGGCGGGCGCTGGAGCTGCCGGACACGCCGCTTCCCGATGGGATGGAGAAAATGACGGTCCTGACGCGCGCGGACGCGGCAAGGCTTGTAAACGATCTTTTGGGACGCGTGCCGGACGAGGCGGCTTTGCGGGGGATCGGGTTCGATCTGCTGCTGGACGTTTCAAGGGACGACCCGGCGTATTTTGACATTCTGGAAGCGACGCTGCCGCATGAATTCGAAGAGGGCACCTGCGAACAGTGGAACACGCAGACGCTGAAGCTCTCGCCCCTTCGTGCGGGCGCACACACAAAAAAGGGCGCGGGCTACGTGGTAGACGAAAACGGCCGCACCATCCGGCAGGCGGGACTTTTTGACTTTGACGGCTGGACATATCTGGCCGAAGACGAAACGGGCCGCATCTTTGCCGACAGCAGCATTCACCGCTTTGACGGCCACGTGTACTACGCAAGGCGCGGCGGCCAGCTGCTCAAAAACGAGTCGCTGGGCGAGTACCGGTTCGACGAAAACGGCGCATACACCACGGGCCGCGAGGATGTGGACGCGCTTCTCGACGAGGCGATCGCGGCCTTTGAGGAAGACGGCATGACGCGAGACGAGCTTCTTCGCGCGTGCTACGACTATGTGCGAGGCTATAAGTACCTGGGCCGGAACGCCGCCTACGGGCCGGAGGTAAAAACGCCGCCGTATGAAGAGCTTCTGGACTTTGCAGAGAAGATCCTCACGACAAAAAAGGGCGACTGCTATAATTTCGCGGCAAGCTTCTGCCTGCTGGCAAGACGGCTGGGATTTGAAGCGGACTGCGTCATCGGCGAGTGCGGCTACGTCTGGAACTGGCGGCCCATCGCGCATGGCTGGGTCGAAATTACGCAAAACGACCAGACGCTTTTATATGACCCGCAGATCGAAAATTACAACATCCGCGCCGGGATCTCCAACGAGGAAAACGGCGCGTTCGGCGTGACGTATGAGACGGCGCACGCCAGGTATCTCAAGCACTGAGAATTTTGGAAAAGAGGAAAAAGCTGTGAAGAAGATCCTTAGCATCGTATTCGGCGTATGCCTGCTGGCGCTTTTCTGCGCCTGCGGAGAAAAAGAAGAACCCGCCGTACCCGCGCCTGCTGCGTCGGAAGTGCAGACGCAGGAGGAAGAAAAGCCGGAAGCGACGGAAGCGGAAGAGCCCAAAGCGGAAGCATCCGCGCCCACGGAAGAGCCCAAATCGGAACCGCCCGTGGAAGAACCCGCAGATGAGCCTGCCGAGCCGACGCTTCTGGAGACGGCGCTGACGTTTGTGGACAAGGACGCGTCCGAGCTCGTGGCCGCGATCGGAGAACCGCTCGCCAAAGCTTATGAGGAATCGTGCTCCGGCCCCGGAGAAGACGGCATCTGGACCTACGATGGGCTCACGGTCTTTACCTACAAAGAAAACGGCGCCGAGACGATCGTCGACGCGGAATAAGAGGGTTTGGCGATGAAAAAGACGGCATTGACTTCACTTTGCCTTGCGCTGTGCGTTTTGCTCTGCGCGTGCGGAAGCGATAAAACGGCGCTCAAAACGGAAGATCTTTCGATGACGGTGGACGGAAAGACCGTTTCGGCGGATGCGTCGACTGCATCGATTCTGGAAGACTTCGGGCCGGATTATGAGATGGCCGAGGCGGTCTCGTGCGTGTATTCCGGCATGGAGAGGACCTACTCCTACGAACATTTCATCCTCTACACCTATCCCGGAGACGACGGCGCCGAGCATCTGATGGAGGCGTATGCGGACGGAAACGTACAGACGTCTCGCGGCGTGAAGGTGGGCGACAGTCTCAAGGACGTGGAGGCGGCCTACGGCTCTGACTACACGAGAGCGGGCGACGTTGTGACGTTCTCAATGGAAGGCGCGAACGAGCAGATGGTCCCGGCGGGTATCTATTTTGAGCTGGAAGACGATATGGTCACGGCCATCGGCATCGTCGCCGAGCACCGGGCGCAGTAAGGAGCGGGGTATGCGAAAACTTTTCTGCGGCGCTTTGGCCGCGCTGCTGCTTCTGCTTACGGCGTGTGCCGCGAAGGTCTATGTACCGGTCGGCGAGCCGACAGGAGACGAGGCCCTGGATGCTGCCGTGCTGGAGCTTTTGCAGGAGCGGTGCAGCCCGAAAAAGTCTGAGCGGGAAAACATCGAGGCGGTCTACCGCTTTATTGCCGAGGACATCACCTACCGTCCCGGTACCGCCGACACGAGCGGGGGCTTTACCGACAGCTTGACGCACGAGCTTGCGTTGGAGCTTTTGCAAAAGCGCAAGGGAAACTGCGACGGTCAAGCGGCTTTGATGGCGGTTTTATTACAGCGCATGGGCTACACGGCCCAGATCGTGCAGGGGACGTTCACGCGCGAAGAAGGAACGGAACCGGTCGACCACGCGTGGGTCTGCGCGACGATCAACGGCGTGGGGTATTACTTTGACCCGCTTTACGGCGGGAGCTTTGCCGAAAACGAGATGGACTACTGCATGGCGTCAAAGGCGCTTTTGTCGCAGACGCACCAGTGGGACGAAACAGCCTGATTTGAATTTGAGGAACTGCAATGGAAATTCTGAGAAAGCTTCGGCAGTATGCAAAAACGGACCGGACGGCGATCGTCTACGGGGAAAAAACGCTTTCCTACCGGGACTTAAACGCCTGGTCTGACGCGTTCGCGGCCTTTTTGACAAATAAGCAGCCGGAAAGCAAGGCGCCGGTGCTGCTTTACGGACATAAGGATCTGGAAATTCCGGCGTGTATGTTCGGCTGCCTGAAGGCCGGGCGCGGGTATATTCCGGTCGATGTGACGTATCCGCCGGAGCGCGTGGCGCAGATCGAAACGATGGCAAAGCCGGGCCTTGTCGTCGACTTTACAGGGACGCTTCAAACGCCGTGCCTTTCGCTGTCAAGACTGCGGGAGATCCTGGCAGAAAAAGCGAAGCCTGCGCCGGAAGAAAATTGGCTTAAGGAAGACGAGACGGCCTATATTTTATTTACCTCCGGCTCGACCGGAACGCCCAAGGGCGTGCAGATCACGGCGGGCAATCTCGCGGCATTTGGCGAGGGCGTGAAGCCGTGGTTTGAGAAAATGCAGGAGGGCGGCGCGTTTCTGAACGAAATTTCGTACTCGTTCGACGTTTCCGTCTGCGCGCTTTATGAGGCGCTGGGCCGCGGCATGACGCTCTGGACGGCAGACTTGCAGACGCTTTCCAATCCGAAGGCGCTGTTTGCGCTTTTGAAGACGGCCAATTTGACGGATTGGGTCTCGACGCCGTCTCTGGCGGAACTCTGCGTGCAGTCGGAGTCGTTCCGGCGCGATCTGATGCCGAAGCTGCGGCAGTTTCTCTTCTGCGGCGAGGTGCTGACAAAAAAGCTCTGCGGGGAAATTTTTGAGCGCTTTCCGGGCGTGCCGGTCGTGAACGCCTATGGGCCGACGGAGACGACCGTTCTGGTCACCGGCGCGGAAATGACGAGAGATATGCTGGAAGCGACAGAGCCCCTTCCCATCGGCTTCGCGTTTTCCAACTGTGAGGCAAACATCTGCGATGAAGCGGGAAACGCGCTTCCGGACGGCGAGGCGGGCGAGCTTCGCATCTGCGGAAAAACGGTCAGCCCGGGGTATCTGGGACGGCCGGAGTTGAATGCGCGGGCCTTTTTTGAAAACAAAAACGGTCTTCGCGGCTACCGCACGGGAGACCTGTGCAAAAAAGAAGACGGCTGCATCTACTATCTCGGCCGGCTCGACAACCAGATCAAGCTCAACGGCTTTCGGGTCGAGCTCGAGGATGTGGAAAACAACCTCGGGAAGGTCGAAAATGTCGCGCGGGCGGCGGTTCTGCCGGAGACGCAGGACGGAAAGGTCGTTTCCTTAACGGCCTATGTGATGCTCGAAAAGCCGGACGGCGAGGGGAGCTTGCAGCGCGCGCGGCGCATCAGGAAGGAACTATCCCGACTTGTGCCGTCTTACATGGTGCCGCGAAAGATCATCGCGGTGGAGTCGTTCCCCCTCAACACGAACGGCAAAATTGACAAAAAACGACTGCGCGAACAACGCGCAACGTAGGAGGCGGGTATGAGCCCTTATTCCGGACTCGGCTTTTTTCTGACGCTGAGCGTATTGCTGGTTCCGGCGGTGCTGCTCGGGCTGCGCGGGAAAAATCTTCGTGTGTGCGGCATGGCGGTCACGGCGGTGATGCTGCTGTGCATTTTCGATACGCCAAAAAAGGTTGCGGCGCTGGCGCTGTTCTGGGCATGGCAGCTGGCGGTCATTTTTGGGTTCCTTTGGATACGAAAAAAGACGGAAAAAAGAGCCTTTTTGTGGCTGGCGCTTCTTTTGAGCCTGACGCCGCTGATTCTGACAAAGCTTTCCGTTTTCGTCGAAGCGTTCTCGATTTTCTCGCTGCTCGGCATCAGCTATGTGTCGTTCCGCGCGGCGCAGATTTTGGTCGAAATTTATGACGGACACCTGAAAACGCTGAACGCGCTGGACGTGAGCTATTTTCTGCTGTTCTTTCCGTCCATCCTCTCGGGACCCATCGACCGGTTTCAGCGGTTTTCGGGCGACTTGCAGAAGACGAGAACCGGGGAAAGCTACGAGACGTTACTCAAAGAAGGCCTCTGGCGCCTTAGTACCGGCGCGGTGTATAATTTCGTGCTCGGAAATCTCATCTGGCAGTACTGGGTATCCAAGCTGCCGGACACGGCGCTCGGGACGCTTTCTTATCTGTACGGCTACACGCTTTTCATGTTCTTCAACTTCGCGGGCTACAGCCGCATGGCCATCGGCACGGCGTACCTGCTTGGCATCGAGCAGCCGGAAAACTTCAATAGACCGTTCCTGAGCCTCGATATGAAGGATTTCTGGTCGCGCTGGCACATTTCACTCTCAACGTTTCTGCGGGACTATGTCTATACGCGCTTCTGCATGGCCGCGCTGCGCGGCAAATGGTTCCGCGAGCGTAGGACCTGCTCGTATCTGGGCTACATTCTTACCATGCTCGTCATGGGCCTGTGGCACGGACTGACGGTCTCGTACCTCATTTACGGCGCGTATCATGGGCTTCTCATGTGCCTGAACGATATTCTCGACACGCGCTGCAAGAAATTCAAGGCGCTCAAGAAAAACCCAAAGGCGGCGTGGCCGCTGCGGCTTATCACGCTGCACCTGTTCAGCTTCGGACTTCTGATCTTCTCCGGAAGACTATTTGGTTAATTTGGCAATTAGGAGGAACCAACCATGCTTGAAAACGTACTTTCCTGCATCTGCGGCATCGTCGGCGCGGACGAGGGCGAAATCACAGCTGACACCGAGCTTTTTGAAGAGGGCATCCTCGACTCGTTCGGCCTGGTGGAGCTTCTCGTGCAGCTCGAGGACTTCGGCACGAAGCTCGACGTTGCGAATCTGACGCGCGAGGAAATTTCCACACCCGCGAAGATCGCGGCTTTGATGGAAGCATGAGGCGGAAAGTTTTTGTTCGTGCGCTTCTGACGCTTTTCCTGACGGCGGCGCTTTTATTTGCGGTGCGGTTCGTGACGGAAAAAACCGTTCCGGCGTACCCGGAAGCGCTCGGAAACACGCTGGACGAGGAAAAGATCACAGGCACGTACCTCGTAAAAACGGCGGCAGAGCGCGACGATACGCTCACCATCTTTGGCTCGAGCGAGCTCAAGACGTTTGAGATCCCGACGCACCCGGCGAACTTCTTTGCCGGAAAACGCTGCGGCTTTCAGGTGAACCTCGTCGGGCGCGGGTCTTGCCAGTCGCTGGTGCACGCGATGGCCGTGGGCGCGTCGGAAGAATCTCTCAAGGGCAAAAAGATCGTCCTTATCACCGCGCCGCAGTCGTATGTCGAAGGCGGCATCGCGCCGGATCTGTTCCTCGCGAACTTTTCCGAGCAGCAGATGCTGACGCTTCTATCAGACGAGGACTTATCCGGCGAGACGAAGCAGTATCTTTCCTCGCGCGTGCAGGATTTGATCGCGCAGTACAACGCGGAAAACGGCACGAGCTTGCAGACGCACACGGCGGCGGGACTTCTGAGCAGAGCCTACGCAGCGGATGACGCCGCGGCAAAAGCGCTGCTTGCGCCCTACGCGTGGCTGTCTAAATGGCTTCTCGACACGAAGGATCTGGCCGTCTCCGCGCGGCTGATCCGGGCCGGAAATTACACGGACGGCGAGGCGAAGACCGGCCCCATCGACTGGGAGGCGGAAGAGGCTGCGGCGATCGAAACCGGAAAGGCGCAGTCGACGAACAACGACTTTTCTATGCTCGACAGCTACTACCAGACCTATGTCGGCCACCGGCTTTCGCAGATGGAGGGCCGGGACGCGGACGTTTCCTACGACGTTTCGCCGGAGTATGACGATCTTCGGTGCCTCTTTGATATCTGCAAGGCAAAAGACATCGAGGCGCTGTTCGTCCACGTGCCGGTGAACGGCAAATGGAGCGATCACACGGGGCTGACACCGAAGCGGCGGCAGACGTACTATGAAAATGTGCGAGACCTTGCTGCGCAGTATGACAACGTGACGCTGCTGGACTTAACGGCGGAGGAGAATACGCCGTATTTCCTGTGCGACACGATGCATCTGGGCTGGCTGGGCTGGCTGGCTGTCGACCGGGCGATGGAGGCATTCTGGAATGAAGGATAAGATCTTATCAAAATGGTATTATCTGGCGCTTTTCTGCGCGGTCTGCACGGCGCTCGTGTTTGCGGCGTGGCTGCTTTTGGACGCGCAGGGGGTTGCGTTTGTGTATAGCGAATTTTAGTGGAGGACACATGAAAAAACTTGCATTCTTACTGGCTTTGACGCTTGCGCTGTGCGCGGTTCTGTGCGCGTGCGGCGAAAAGAAGAACGATCTGGAAACGGCGCAGGGGCTCATCGGATCGCCCCTTTCCTCGCTCACCGAGGCCATCGGAGAGCCCCAGAGCGAGAGCTACGCCTCTTCGTGTTTAGGCGACGGCGAGGACGGCGAGCTTTCCTACGACGGCTTCACCGTCTACACCTACCGCGCACCGAACGGCACGGAGACGGTCTATGACGTTCTGGCGCAGAAATAAGAGGGCGGCGCGATGAAGGTTTCAGGGTTCCGGCTTCTGAGAAGAACGCTTCTGGCAGCGGCTGCGCTTGCGGCGCTGTGCGGGTTTGCCTGCGCGGCGCAGACGGCCTACACCGATCAGGCGCTCGTCGATATCAAGCGGCCGCAGGTGTTGGGCTCTTCCACCTTTACGTGGGAGGGCGTGGAGTTTCACCGCGTGACGATCCCGCGCTACGTGCTCGAGCAGTTTGATACGTCCGACTATGAAATTCTCCCCGGCCAGTCCGACGAGCGCGTGAAAACCGTCAAAAAGGCGCTCAACTCGGACGATACCTACCCCGACAACGAGTTTGTGACCTACACGCAGGTGCGGGAGGGTGAGCCGGTGGAGACGTATTTTGATGACCATCTGGCGACGCTTTTTGAGACGATCTACCGTTTTTGCGGTCTGGACGGCAAGACGGCGTGTTTGGACGAGCTGACGCAGTATCTTCTGGACCGCCTGCCAAACCTGAGCGGCGCCATGCGGCACGATATCGAGGCCGCGTACAAATACGAGCTCACGAAGACCGGCACCTACGGCACGGTCGCACGCTCCGGCCAGCTCGATGACCTTTACTACTTCGCCCAGACCGACCCCGACTGGGCCGGCGAGATTTTCGAATTTGAGGGAAACGGCGCGACGCTCAAGGACCGCGGCTGCGGCTGCGCGTGCGCGGCAATGGTGTTTTCGACGTATCACAAGGTCGAGATCACGCCCCGCTGGATGCGGCATTTTGCGCTTCAGGACAATTACCCCGTGAGCTACGGCCTGCCGAACGAATACTTTGAGGGCATCGCGCGGTATTATGAAACGCTCGAGACCGAGCGCTACGGCACGCGGCTGAACGCCCCGTCCATTCTCAAGAAAAAAGACGTCGACATGGCGGCGCTTGCCGACCAGATCGAAAATCAGGGCTATATGGCGATCATCCACGTCGTCAAGGGCGCGTTCACGAGCCACGAGCACTATATGGTCCTGTGCGACTACGAGATCATCGACGGCCAGCCGTACTACTTGGTCGCCGACCCCTATGTGCTGCAAAGCCGGTACAAGGACTGGGATCAGCTGCGCAAAACCGACACCGGAAACGACGGCCTGATTTACGCCACGCCCGACGTTTTGTACCGCGACATGAAGGCCATCATCCTCTTCTCGCAGGACCGAAACGCCTTCCCGCTCTACTGCCGCACGAACGCCGCTGAAGCGCTCTCCGGATGAAAGGAAAAACTATGGCGAACCGAAGAAAAAGAAGTCCCTTCGAGCGCTTTTTACGGCGCAACGGACTTTACATCCTGATCGCGCTGGCGGTCATTCTGGTCGCGGGCGCGGTCTTTGCCGTCGTGACGCAGGTCAAAAGGCTCTCGCCCGCAAAGGAGCCTTCGCAGGAGACGGTCATTTCCGAGCAGGCCGAACAGACGCCCGCCGAGCCTTCCGCGCCGGAAGAAAGCGGCGAAGAAGCGCAGCAGGAGGAGCCGGTCGACGAGAGTCTTTATGTGCCGCCCTTTGATGGGCAAACCGTCTTGATCGCCGATGGAACGCTCGTTCTGACGTTTGACAAGGACGCGCTCACGATGTCGGAAAACGATGGCCTGTTGTCTCTTACCGACAAGGCGGCAGCGCAGAGGGCGCGGCTGGATGTGCAGGAGATTTCGGCCGACCTGTCGCTTTTTAAGACGGACGAGTTAGAGCGCATCTGCATCGGCATCGTGCAGGCGTATTACTATCTCGCGCCCGAGACGAAGGACTTTACTGTCACGGCGGAGGCAAAGGACGGCGCGGTTTTCTCGGCCATGGTCGAGGCTCCCGCGTATGATACCGAAGCGGCTGTGACGGCGAAGGTTTCCTTGTGGAGACTTGATGGGAAGAGCGTGACCGTAAGCGCGGTCTTCCCGGAAGGGGAGGACGGCACGGCGGTTTTGGAAGCGTTCTCGTCCATCGAGCCGCTCGGAGAAAAGCATCTTCCGGAGGCGGCGCAGTGAAGAAACTATTTTTGACACTGGCGGCTTTAACGCTTCTGATGCTCTGCGCGTGCGCGCCGAAGACGGAAGCGGAAACGCCTGCGATCGAGCCGGAAGCTTCTCAGACGCAGCAGGCTTCGCAGCCGGAGACGGTTTCGATGCAGACCGTGCCGCGGAAAACCGGCGTGCAGGAAGAAAACGGCGCGTATTTTTACTACCGTGAAGACGGAAGCGTGGCGCAGGAAACCGGGCTTCAGGTCTTTGACGGGCAAACGTATTATCTGAATGCGGATCACAGCCTCCATCGGTTCACGCCGGGCCTTAACGACTGCGAGGGCAAGATTTACGTGCACGCCGGAGACGAAGGCTTTACGTTTTCACCGCACGAGGCGGGCGTTCTGGAGTTCAACGGCGCGTTATATGATGTGCAGCCGGATGGCAGCGTTTTGCAGGACGCGCACGATGGCGTTTTGTACTTTGGGCCGGATGGACGCTACATGAGCGGGAACGCAGCGCTCGACGAGAAGATAGAAGATTTTCTGAAGACCACCTGCACGGAAACCGCTTCGCGCGAGGAAAGGCTCAGACAGGCGTTTGACGCCATTCGCGACAATTTCCGGTATCTTTCCATGCAGCACTACGACGCGGGAACGACCGACTGGGCAGAGGAAGCGGCGCTGACGTTTTTGGAGCAGGGCAAGGGCAACTGCTACTGCTTTGCGGGGCTTTTTCTGTACTGCGCACGGCGGCTCGGCTATCAGGCAAGCGTCGTTGCGGGCTGGGAAAGCAAGCCTACGAACGATCACGCGTGGGTCATGATCGAGCAGGACGGCAGGCAGCTTCTCTATGACCCGCAGCTCGAGTACGCGTATCTTTATATGTTCGGAAAAGACCCGGTCGATATGTTCGCCGCCGAAGGAGAAGACGGCAATTATCGCGGTTTTCAGTACTATTTCCCGGAAGGTTAAGGAGATTTCATGACGTTTTATTCGCCGGTTTTTCTGTTTGCGTTTTTGCCGGCCGCGGCGGTCTTGTACCGGTCGGTGCGCAGCGATAGTCTTCGCAGGGCGATCTGGATCTTGTCGGGGCTGGTGTTTTATGCCTTCGGCGATATCCGGCACGTGCCGCTGCTGCTGGCGTTCTGTGCGCTGCACTACGGCGTGGGCCGGTTCCTGCGGACGGCAAAAAAGGGCAGAAGACCGGCGCTTTTTGCGTGCGTATGTTTCGACCTTGCGGTGCTCTTTTTCTACAAGATCAAAGGTGCGCTTCCGTTCGGCATTTCCGTTTTCACGTTTCAGGCCATCAGCTATGTTGCGGACGTTTATCAAAATCCGGAAAACGGAACAAATGATTTTTGGGAAGTCTGCCAGTACCTGACGTTTTTCCCGCAGCTGACGGCGGGGCCTTTTGCAAAATTCGGGGCGCTTCGCCCGTATTTTACGCGGCCGGAATTATCGTGGGACGATGGCGCGAAGGGCATCCGGCGCTTCGTCTGCGGGCTTACCAAAAAGCTCGTGCTGTCCGCCGCGGCGGCGAAGCTGTCGGACGCGATGTTTGCGCTCGTGCAAATCGACGCGCTCGGCGCGTGGCTGGGCGCGATTTCCTACTGCTTGCAGCTGTACTTCGATTTTTCGGGCTACAGCGACATGGCGATCGGACTGGGGCTTTTGTTCGGCGTCCGGCTGCCGGAAAATTTCAACTATCCGTATACGGCGGGCTCGGTGACGGAATTCTGGCGGCGCTGGCACATCTCCCTGTCACACTGGTTCCGCGACTATCTCTACATTCCCCTCGGCGGCAGCCGGAAGGGCACGGCGCGGACGGTTCTGAACAAGCTGGCCGTTTTTCTCGCGACCGGCCTCTGGCATGGGACGGGGGCAAGCTTCGTTCTCTGGGGCCTCTGGCATGGCCTTTTTTGTTCGCTGGAGACGGTGTTTGACCGGAAAAAAACGCTGCGCAAACACTGGTTCGGCCACGTGTATACGCTGCTCGTCGTGATCTTCGGCTTCGCCCTGTTCCGCGCGGTAAGCCTGGAGCAGGCCGGAAGGGTGCTTTCGGCGATGCTGACGGGCTTTGCGCCGGTCGACGCGTGCCGGCTGACGATCCAAAATCTTCTTACGGCGCGGGAGGCTTTCTTCCTGCTGGCCGGTATCTTCGCGTGCCTGCCGGTCTGGCCGTGGGTGCGCGGGAAGTGCGCGGGAAAGCGGGCTCCGGAACTTTTGCTGGACGGCGCTGCGGTTCTGGCGTTCATCGCCTGCGCGGCGCTGCTGGCGTCCAATTCGTTCCAACCGTTTATCTACGCGGGCTTTTAGAGGTGAGGTATGAAAAAGCATAAAAAGGGGCGCTTTTTGTGTCTGTTGTTCCTGATCTTGGCAGTCATTCCGCTTTTGGGAATGCTCGTCATTGGGCCCGGCGCGGCGCTTTCCAACGAACGTCCGGCGGCAAAGCCGCAGCTTGTAAAGGCCGGGAAAATCAATCTCGACGTTCTGTCCGAAACGGCGGACTATCTGGCAGGCGGGTTTTTCCTCCGGCCGCAGCTGGTCACGGCGAACAGCGCGGTGCAGGCGGCGGTTTTCGGGGAATCGGCGGGAGGCGATGTCGTGCTCGGAACAGACGGCTGGCTTTATTACGCCGAAACGCTGGCGGACTTTCAGGGCACAAGCCCCATGACGGCGCGGGAAATTTTCTGCGCGGCAAAAAATCTGGCGCTTTTGCAGGAATACTGCGAGGAAAACGGCACGCGGTTTTTGTTCGTCTGTGCGCCCAATAAAAATACGATCTACCCCGCGTTCATGCCGGGCCAGTACCGGAAAACGGAGGCCGTGAGCGACCTTGACCGGCTGGAGGCGGCGCTGGACAGAGCGGGCGTTTCGTACTGCGACGTGCGCGGCGTCTTAACAAACCACGAAGCTCTGACCTATTACAAAACGGACAGCCATTGGAACGGATACGGCTCGCATCTGGCGGCGGCGGAAATTTTGAGGGCGCTCGGAAAGGGCGGCCCTAACGAAAACGAGGCGCTGGATGCGAAGACCCACGCGGGAGACCTCTACAAAATGCTCTATCCGGCGTCTTCAAAAGAAGAGGCCGCGCCGGCGCTGGCAAGAACGAGATCCTTTTCCTACGTTTCCGATGTGCGCGGGCCGGACGATCAGTTCATCGAAACGCAGTCCAATGCGGATGGGACGCTTTTCGTCTTCCGCGACTCGTTTGGAAATGCGCTGCATGAGGATTTAGCAGAAGCGTTCGGCAAGGCGGCGTTTTCCCGCGCGATGCCGTATGACGCGTCGCTTGTGGAAGCGGTGCCGGACGTTCTGATCGCGGAAATTGCGCAGCGAAACCTTCGCTGGCTGGCGCAGCGGCCGCCGCTGATCGCAGCGCCGGAGAGAACCGCGCCGGATGATCCCCAAAAGGCGTCCGAAACGGTTTCGGTCACGGTGTCGGGCAGCAAATTGGAAGGGCTTTCATGCTATGAAGGAAGCTTCGCTTTCGAGCTGCCGGACGAGGCGCAGGTATATTTCTCGGTCGATGGGCAGTGGTTTGAGGCCGGACTGACGGCAAACGGCTTCCGGCTGCTGGCGCCTGCGGGCGAAACGCTCCGGCTTGCGGCAGAAATTGACGGCAATTGGACAGAATATGACGTGAAAACGGCGGGGTGATATACCTCACCGTTTTTTCGTGCGCAAAATTTTTGAAAAGCGGGCAACATAAGCAGGAACAACTTTTTCGCGGCTGCGTCAAAAGAGGAAGAAAGGTCAGATAACGACAGGAGGAATTTCTATGAAAGCAATGAAACGTCTTTTCGCAGTGCTTCTCGTGCTGGCGCTGGCGCTGGGGCTGACAGGCGCGTGCTTCGCGCAGGAACCGGCGCTCACCAGAGGCGAAGCGGCGCAGATGCTCATCCGGGCGGCGGACGATTATAACCGCGGTGTGAAGCTCGAGGACATTCTCAAGGGCTATCCGGACGGCGAGCTCGATCTGGACGGCAGCGTAACGCGGGCGCAGGCGCTCATTATGCTTGACCGCGCGTTTGGCAAGCTTCCCGCGCCGGTGGGCGACAACGCAAGAGCCGCCGCCGGAACACAGGGCTTTTCGGACGCGCCCGCGTGGGGCGGAGAAGAGCTGACGCGCGCGGTCTCGTCCGGCATCGTGGCCGGTGCGCAGGATGGACTGCTGCACCCGGAAAAGGAGATCACCCGGCAGGAGCTCGAAACGCTCATTTCGAGAGCTTACGCGCTCGAGGGCAAAAATCTCAAGGACGATTTTTACGCTGCGGTCAACAAAAAATGGCTCGACAGCTCCAGCATTCCCGCGGGACTTACCGTCAACGGCCCGTTCTACGGTCTGAGTCTGACGGTCAACGATCAGATCTCGAAGCTCATCACCGACATTGCCAAAAAGCCGCAGAAGGCCGGTACCGCCGAGGCGAAGATCAAGGCGCTCTATGACAGCGTCATGGATCTGGACGCCAGAGAAGCTGCGGGCGTGGCCCCCATTCAGGGCTATCTCGACGCGATCGAAAACGCAAAGACGCTCTCCGAGCTCATCGACGCCGACTGCAAAATGCAGAAGGAGCTCGGCATTTCGACGCTTCTCGGCTTCGGCCTGACGTCGGATTTTGAAGACTCGGACCGCAAGGTCGTGGCCTTCTCGGCCTTCGGCGCGACGATGACGAAGGATTTCTACGAAAACGGCACGCAGGCGCAGACGGACGCGTATCTTACCTACATCGCAAAATTGCTGACGCTTTCGGGTCTTTCGGATACGGATGCGATGAATCGCGCAAAGCTCGTCTACGCGGCCGAGGCGAAGGTCGCGAAGGCGTCCTTTGATCCGCAGGAGTACAGCGATGTGGACAAGATCAACAACATTTATACCCTTTCTGACATTCAGCGGCAGTTCCCGAAGGTAAGCCTTGCGAAGGTCTATGCGGCGACGGGACTCAGCATGAGCGACCGCATCCTTGTCACGGACCCCGGCGCAATGAAGGCCGCAGCGGGCTATTTCACGGATGGCAATCTCGCGGCGCTCAAGGCGCTTTCCAGAACGGCGCTCGTGTCGAGTGTCGGCGGCTGCCTGAATCAGGGCTTTATCGGGGCGAGCGTGGAGTTTACGAAGGCCTACTACGGCGTTGACATGAGCCAGTCTACCGAGCAGATCGCCGCCCAGCAGGTGCAGGGGCTTCTTGCCGACTATCTCGGAAGGGCCTACGTTGAGGCGCATTTCTCCGAAAAGGCCAAGCAGGACGTGGAGGAAATGATCGGCGAGTTTATCGCGATCTACAAAACGCGCATCGAATCGCTCGACTGGATGAGCACGGAAACGAAGCAGAAGGCCATCCGGAAGTTAGATACCATGAAGATCAAGGTCGGCTATCCCGACAGCTGGGACACGTATCTCGACAGCGCCGACATCAAGAGCCCGGCTGAGGGCGGCACGTTCTTCTCCAACGTCATTTCCATCCAGAAGGCTGCGACAAAGGAGCTGCTCTCGAAGCAGAACGAACCTGTCGATAAGACCGAATGGGCGATGTCCGCGTTTACGGTCAATGCCTGCTACAGCGCGACGGCAAACGATATCACGTTCCCCGCGGCCATTTTGCAGAAGCCGCTTTATGATGTGAACGCCTCGCGGGAGGAGAATCTCGGCGGCATCGGCTACATCATCGCCCACGAGATCACCCACGCCTTTGACAACAACGGTGCAAAGTTCGACGAAAACGGCAACGCCGCCAACTGGTGGACCGCGCAGGACTATGCCGCCTTCCAAGCCAAGTGCATGGAAGTTGCAAATTGGTATGAAGGACAGGAGGCCTGCCCCGGCGTGTCGTGCAGCGGCGTGCTGACGATCTCGGAAAATGTAGCGGACCTCGGCGCGATGCAGTGCATCCTGACGGCTGCGAAGCAGGAGAAGAATCCGAACCTCGATAAGCTCTTCAAGGCCGTTGCAAACACCTGGGCCTCGACCACCACGCGCCAGATGCGGGAATACCTCGCCACCATGGACGTGCACGCGCCCGATAAGCTCCGCTGCAACCGCGTTTTGCAGACGATCCCGGAATTTTACGAGACCTACGGCATTCAGGAAGGCGACGGTATGTGGACAGACCCCGCCTCGCGCGTCTCGGTCTGGTAAGTTCAAAAACAGATCTTCGCGGAAAAGGCGCTCCAAACGGAGTGCCTTTCTGCTTTTTTGTTTGACAGACGCGTTTTGTCCGTGGTAGAATAACGCTATGGAACGTAAATTCAGACCCGTCCTGACCATTCGGATCTTTGCTGACGAAAAGTGCTTCGGCCCCGGCATTGCGGTGCTGCTTAAAAAGGTGCAGGAGCTTCATTCGCTCCGCGCTGCGGCGATGTCCATCGGCATGGCGTATTCCAAGGCATGGACGATCCTCAAAAACGCGCAGCAGCAGCTCGGCTTTTCGCTGCTTCATTCCACCACCGGCGGCAAAAACGGAGGCGGTGCAGCGCTCACCCCGGAGGCAGCCGCACTTCTCGCGGCATACGAGGAATATTGCAGCGAACTGAACGCGCAGGCAAAGACGCTTTTTGAAGAAAAATTCCGCGATTTTTTCTGAGCGCACGAGTTTTTTGTGCGCGGTTTTGTCGTGCAATTTTACAAAAGAAGGTTGCACTTGGCACGCATTTGTTGTAATATAGATACATACATAGCGAATTTGCGGGAAGCCGCACATTTTTTGGAGGTAATACCATGTTTACAAAACTGCTTGACGCCTTGAAAGCCACCCGCCGCACCATCGTCTTCACCGAAGGCCCCGACGCCCGTATCCTCGAGGCGACGGACAAGCTGCTGAAGGAAGACCTGATGGACGTCATCCTCATCGGCAATGTCGACGAGGTCAAGGCCGCCGCCGCAAAGGGCAGCTTCAACATCGAGAAGGCCCAGATCATCGATCCGGCCACGTACGCGGGCATGGACGAGATGGTCGCGAAGATGGTCGAGCTGCGCAAGGGCAAGATGACCGATGAAGAGTGCCGCGCGGCGCTTGCAAAGGGCAACTACTTCGGCACGATGCTCGTCAAGATGGGCAAGGCCGACGCACTTCTGGGCGGCGCAACGTACTCCACCGCTGACACCGTTCGTCCCGCGCTTCAGCTCGTCAAGACCAAGAAGGGCGCGCACCTCGTGTCCTCTTCCTTCATCCTCTTCCGCAAGGATAAGGACGGCAACGACGAAAAGTACTGCATGGGCGACTGCGCCATCAACATCGACTACCCCGACACCCTCGACAAGGCTACCGGCGAGGTCGTCTTCTCCGGCGCACAGAAGCTGGCGGAGGTCGCGGTCGAGTCTGCGAGAACCGCTGCGTTCTTCGGCATAGACCCGAAGGTCGCGCTGCTTTCCTTCTCCACGAAGGGCTCCGGCAAGGGCGGCACGGTGAAGCTCAGCCACGACGCCACCATCGAGGCCCAGAAGCTCGCTCCCGAGCTTGCCATCGACGGCGAAATGCAGTTTGACGCGGCGGTCTCCCCGGTCGTCGGTCAGCTCAAATTCCCCGGCTCCAAGGTCGCAGGCTACGCCAACACCTTCATCTTCCCCTGCATCGAGGCCGGCAACATCGGCTACAAGATCGCCCAGAGACTCGGCGGCTTCGAGGCCTACGGCCCCATCCTTCAGGGTCTGAACGCCCCCATCAACGACCTGTCCCGCGGCTGCAACGCCGACGAGGTCTATAAGATGGCCATCATCACGGCCGGTATGGCTTAATTTCTGTGGCCGGATCTCGCGGCGCATCTGTGCCGTTCGGAAGGCTTGCGGTATACGCGATACAGCGGCGCCTTCCAAACGTTCATCTGCGCCGCGATCTCGCGCCCACAGGCCGGATCTCGCGGCGCATCTGTGCCGTTCGGAAGGCTTGCGGTATACGCGATA
>ERZ808242.717-NODE-717-length-22435-cov-5.825961_pt1 | contig 22435 bp, 19 predicted proteins | sample MGYA00521244_ERZ808242 | MGnify/ENA primary metagenome ERZ808242 (study PRJEB31516, sample SAMN03275573) | gut metagenome | biome: mammalia-associated habitat; material: feces | host: Papio cynocephalus | place: Kenya | collected 2012-07-27 ... | reverse complement strand
CCAGCCAGCGGTTGGTGACGATCTTATCGATCTTATCGGAGGTGGTCAGCTTGCCGGCGGAGTGCTTCTTGTAGCAGGTCTTGATGACCTCGCCGATGTAGACATACCGCTCGTTGGTGATGATGCTCTCGGCGTCGTCGTCCAGCTCCTTCTCGGCGGCCTCGATGTCGGCCTCGATGTGCGCCGTGGTCTCCTTGCACAGACCCAGCTTTTCCATGACCTTGTCGTCACGCTCGAAGATCTTGATGGCGTACCAACGCTGCTGCTCCTCGGGCTGATCGTGCAACGCGGCCTCCTCGATGTGGGCAATGGCGTGCTCCACGGGGCCGGAGAAGGTGTGCATAGGCACGGTCTTGCCGTTCTTGGCGGCATCGATGGCAGCCTCGGCAGCGGCCATGACACCGTCGCCCTTCAGGGCGGAAATCTCAACGACCTTGCAGCCCAGAGCCTTGGACAGCGCATCAACGTCAATCTTGTCGCCGTTCTTGCGGACAATGTCCATCATGTTGATGGCGATGACCACGGGAATGCCCAGCTCGGTCAGCTGGGTGGTCAGGTACAGGTTCCGCTCCAGGTTGGTGCCGTCGATGATGTTCAGGATGGCGTCGGGCCGCTCATCAATCAGGTAATTCCGGGCGACCACTTCCTCCATGGTGTACGGAGACAGGGAATAAATGCCGGGCAGGTCGGTGATGGTAACGTCGGTATGCTTCTTCAGCTTGCCTTCCTTCTTCTCCACCGTAACGCCGGGCCAGTTGCCCACGAACTGGTTGGAACCGGTGAGGGCATTGAACAGTGTGGTTTTGCCGCTGTTAGGGTTGCCCGCAAGGGCAATTCTGATATCCATGATACTCTCCTTCTGTCAGCACTCGCTAACGTTTTATCAAACCGGGGCTTGCGCCCCTATGATTGACTGGGGTCTTACTGAATCTCGATCATTTCGGCATCCGCTTTCCGGATGGACAGCTCATAGCCGCGGACATTGACCTCGATGGGATCGCCCAGGGGAGCAACCTTCCGCACAAAGACCGCAACGCCCTTGGTAATGCCCATGTCCATGATTCTGCGCTTGACGGCGCCCTCGCCGTGAAGCTTCACCACGGTGACGGTGTCGCCGACCTTTGCCTGCTTCAGTGTTTTCATACCGAATCCTCCTTTTTCCTTGTTAAACCATAATTTTCTGAGCCATTTCCTGACTGATGGCCACCCGGGATTCCTTCACCTTGACGATGACGTTGCCGCCCATGGTGGTGACAACGGACACCACAGAGCCGACGACGAATCCCAGGTTCTCCAGATGCTGTTTGACTTCCGGCTTTCCGCCGATCCGCTTGATGACGTATTCCTCACCGGCATCCGCAACCGTAAGCGGCATGGAGAACACCTCTTTTTCTGATTTTTTAGATTAGCAAAAGCTAACCTAAGCACGCTAATATTGGTTAGCTCTCGCTAACCTTTTGTATAATAGCCTAACAGAAACCATTTGTCAAGTGATTTTTCAGAATTTTTCCTTTTTGTCCAAGTACAACAAATTTTCCCGGGAGCTATCGGTGCAAACCTGTCACAATGCGCGGCTGCAACGGCTGCGAGGAAGCGTCAGGCACCTCCGGGGAAGCCATTTTATGACGCAAAAAAGACCCCGCAAAGGGGCTGATACCATTCCGGTTAAACCGGCTCACCTCCCGGCGGCCACAGCGCCGCCGGTGAACCCGCCCGGAAGCGGCACGTTTCCCTTTCAGCGGAAGGGGCGAAGATGGCCGTATTCCGTATCGGAAGGCTTGCTTCCATGCCGGAGCGCCCTTTATAACGGAACGCCAGTGAAAATCCTTCCAAAGGGTTTTCACTGGCGTTCTGTCTGTCATTTTTCCTTATTCCTGCGTGCCGCTTTCAATCAGCATCATCAGCTCCAGCACGCTGCGGAAGCTCTGAAGCTGATCCTGCTCCATCCACACCAGCTTCCCCTGCCAGCTGGAATTGCGGCGGTAGAGAACCTGCAGGTGGAAGGTGGCGATAGCCCCCTGGGGCAGGCTGTCCTCCGGGGCGGGCAGGCACTCCGGCAGCTGCAGCTGCCGGAAGGTTCTGGGCTCGGTGAAGGACTGCAGCTGACCCTCCTCATCCAGCAGGGAATTGACGCGCAGCAGGCACTGGGTCAGGCAGGAGAAGACCTCTGCCTTCCGACCGGGGAAGAAAAGCCGACCGCTGAGAACGCCCTTTTTGTGGCTGTCCGCGCAGATAAGAATTTCCCGGGGCGTGGTGTGAAATTTGGTTTCCGTATCCATAAGAAACGCTCCTTTCCTTGATTGCCAATAGTCTATCACAGGGGCATTTCACTTAGCGTTACCAAGCCGGGCAGGATCCAGAAAAATACTCTCGCCGGCCAGGAAATTCCAGGAAAATGCCTTGGTCAGCTCCCCCAGGGACACGGGAACCGCCCGGTCGATCAGCCCGGCGGCGAAGGCCAGCTCGCCCAGAAGCTGCTCCCGGGTGAAACGCTGCCGCAGAACGCCCAGATCCAGATCCCGATCCCGCTTGCTCAGCCGTCGGCCGTCGGGAGAGAGCAGCATGGGCACATGGGCGTACTGCGGGTGAGGAAAGCCGAACAGCTCCTGCAGATACATCTGCCTGGGGGCGGAGCTGAGCAGATCCATGCCCCGGACAACCTCAGTGACCCCAGCCTCCCCGTCGTCCACGGTGACGGCCAGCTGGTAAACGTAGACCCCGTCCGCCCGGCGCACCACCATGTCCCCGCAGTCGGTGGCCAGATTGGATCGGTAGGTACCCTGGATTTTGTCCTCCACCGTCCAAACCCGATCCGGAACCGTCACCCGCCAGGCCGGGTCACGGTGAAAGGCCGCCCGCGCTTCTTCCGTCAGATTCCGGCAGGTGCCGGGGTAGACGTAGGTGCCGTCGGACAAGTGGGGGGCGTTGACGCTGTGGAGCTGACTGCGGGTGCAGTAGCAGGGGTAAAGGAGGTCCTTTTCCCGGAGCATTTCAAAATATCTGTCATAGACGGCGGAACGGCGGCTCTGCGCCGGGGTTTCCCGATCCCAGGTAAGCCCCAGCCAGCGCAGGTCGTCCCGGAGAATTTCCGCGCATTCCGGGCTGGTGCGCTGGGTGTCCAGGTCTTCCATCCGCAGCACCATTTCCCCGTCCCGGCTCCGGACGGACAGCCAGGCGATGAGAGCGGCGAAGACGTTGCCCAGGTGCATCCGCCCGGAGGGCGTAGGGGCGAACCGGCCTACGGGCTTCAGATCAGCCATTGGAGCCACCATCCTAAAATCGCCAGAATTGCCAGGATTTCCAGGCAGGCCAGGAACACCAGCCCCTTGATGCCCTTTTTCTTCGGCAGGAGCATATATCGATCCTCATCGTCCTCGTCCAGGGGGACGGGGCGGCGGTTCTTCTTTTTCCGCTTTTTCCGGGGCTTTTCTTCTTCCTCGTCTTCAGAATCCCCGTCCCAATCGTCCTCTGGATCCTCGTCCTCGCCGCCGTAGAGGATTTCCTCCAGCTCATCATCCAGAAGCTCGTCCTCCAGCCAGACCAGCTCCTCCTTGGGGTCGTCGTGAAACAGCATAGCCACCCCTCCTTTTGGCCTATTCTACCTGATTTTTCGTAGAAAGTAAAGGGCGGGTTGCCCCGGCTATAAGCAGGAAAACCTTCGTAAGCATCCGTAGGGGTCGATGCCCTCATCGACCCGTCAAATCGGCAGCGCGTACCGGCGGGCCGATGAGGGCATCGGCCCCTACAAGTTCTTGCAAAGGCTCTGCTGAACATGCAAAAATGCCCCCTCCGATGGAAATCGGAGGGGGCGGATGTTTACTTGGCGTATTCGACGGCCTTGGTCTCCCGGATGACGTTGACCTTGATCTGGCCGGGGTATTCCAGCTCGGCCTCGATCTTCTTGGCCACGTCCCGGGCAAGCAGGATCATATTGTCCTCGGTGACCACCTCGGGCTTGACCATGATCCGCACCTCCCGGCCGGCCTGGATGGCGTAGGCCTTCTCCACGCCGGGATAGGAGCCGGTAAGCTCCTCCAGCTTCTGCAGCCGGCGGATATAGTTCTCCACGTTCTCCCGACGGGCACCGGGACGGGCGGCGGAAATGGCGTCCGCGGCCTGCACCAGCACGGCGATGACGGTTTTCGGCTCCACGTCCCCGTGGTGCGCCTCAATGGCGTTGACGATGACGGGATTCTCCTTGAACTTCCGGGCAAGATCGGCGCCCAGCTGCACATGGCTGCCCTCTACCTCGTGGTCGATGGACTTGCCCAGGTCGTGCAGCAGTCCTGCCCGCTTGGCCATAGCCACATCCACGCCCAGCTCCGCGGCCATCAGGCCAGCGATGTGAGCAACCTCGATGGAGTGATTCAGCACATTCTGACCGTAAGAGGTACGGTACTTCTGACGACCCAGAATTTTCACCAGCTCCGGGTTCAGGTTGTGCACGCCGGTTTCATAGCAGGCTCGCTCACCCTCTTCCCGGATGGTGCGATCCACTTCCTTGCGAGCCTTCTCCACCATATCCTCAATCCGGGTGGGATGGATCCGGCCGTCGGCGATGAGCTTCTCCAGAGCCAGCCGGGCAACCTCCCGGCGGACGGGATCGAAGCTGGAAACGGTGATGGCCTCCGGAGTGTCGTCGATGATCAGGTCAACGCCGGTGATGGTCTCCAGCGTCCGGATGTTCCGGCCTTCCCGGCCGATGATCCGACCCTTCATTTCGTCGTTGGGCAGGGTGACGACGGAGACGGTGGCCTCGGCGGCGTGATCGGCGGCGCACCGCTGGATGGCGGTGGCAATGATCTCCCGACCCTTTTCCTCGGCCTCGTCCTTCAGCTGCTGCTCGATCTCCTTGATCTTCATGGCGGCCTCGTGGCGGACTTCGTCCTCCACGTTCTTCAGTAGGCACTCCTTGGCCTGATCCTGGGTCAGCTGGGAGATTTCCTCCAGCTTCTGAAGCTGCTGCTGCCGGACGGCCTCTGCCTGGCTCTGCGCCTCGGCGGCCTTCTGGAGCCGACGGTTCAGCTCCTCCTCCTTGCGCTCGTAGGCCTCGGTTTTCTTGTCGAGGGTGGATTCCTTCTGTTCCAGACGACGCTCCTGCTTGCTCAGCTCGGCGCGGCGCTCCTTGACTTCCTTTTCGTACTCTGTGCGTGATTTATGGATCTCGTCCTTGGCCTCCAGAAGCATTTCCTTCTTCCGGCTCTCACCGGAGCGGATGGCTTCGTTAATGAGCCGGGTGGCCTCGGTTTCGGCGGAGCCGATCTCCCGCTCGGCCACCTTCTTCCGGTAGAGAACACCGGCGGCGAAGCAGACGGCGGCAGCCGCCAGAGCACCCAGAACGATCAAAAGGATCAGATACCATTCCATAATCTGAAAACGCACCTCCTTCTTAAAATTGGCACAGAAGGGGTGGCGCTTATACCCATGTGAAATTGTGCATGACAATCGGCTGAGGGAAATCCCCCAGAGAATTGAAAAAGCAAAACGCCAGCACTGGGCGTAAAACGCATACCCCGGCTAAGCCGGATAAAAATGAAACGCTGTCCGGGTGCATTCATCCCGGAAGCGTACACCATACCTAACCTATTTTACAAGCACTCTGCCGGAATGTCAAGGACAAAGATAGCAAAAATTGTGAAAACTGCCCTTTCCTCAGAGAATTTCTCAGCCGATCCCGGTCTGCCGCATTGACAAGCCTCTGTTCCCATGGTAAAATAACCCGGTTATCCGCGATACGCGGGCGTGGTGGAATTGGTAGACTCGGTGGATTTAGGTTCCTCTGGCTTCGCCGTGCAGGTTCGAGTCCTGTCGCCCGCACCAAAAAGAGAACCCCGGTCGGGGTTCTCTTTTCTGGTATCCAGAGGGCGGCGGACTCGAACCCATACAAATGCGGCAGTCCGGTGGACTGCCGCTGAATTCCGGCTCGACGGAATTCACACCTTAGTGTAATCGAGTCCTGTCGCCCGCACCAAAAAGAGAACCCCGACCGGGGTTCTCTTTTTGGGCATCCAGGAGGCGGCGGACTCGAACCCATACAAATGCGGCAGTCCGGTGGACTGCCGCTGAATTCCGGCTCGACGGAATTCACACCTTAGTGTAATCGAGTCCTGTCGCCCGCACCAAAAAGAGAACCCCTCCGGCAATGTCAGTAAGTTAAAGGCAACGCCGCACAATCTGACAAGAAGACTCAGCCAGGACTTTCCCCCGGTTCAAAGCTTGGAAAGAGTCGGAATCCAGTATGCACCCGGAAGGGGTTTGCCCCATCCGCAAGCCGGCCTGCGCCGGCAGGGGCTGCGCTGTATTTCCCATTTTTCAAGGGGAAGAATTGGGCAAAAGGACGGCTGAGGCTCGCAGACACAATTGCGCGGTGCTGCCTTAGGGTGTATCTGAAAACTCCCAATGTGGCCGACAGCGAGGAATTTTTGCGCTGGGCAAGACATTTTTTCGCAGGAATACTGACGTATTTCAAGGAAAAATGGCGCGGCGCAGCGTGAAAAGACCCGCTGTCCGGGTGCGTTGGGAGTTTTCAGATACACCCTAGATGAAATACCTTTCAAATCCGCGGAAACAGTTGCGATTATCCCTGAAAGATGCTATACTGATACAAAACTGCAGAAATGCCAAAGGAAGAAAAAATGACCAAAATCTTATTCGTCTGCCACGGGAATATCTGCCGCAGTCCCATGGGGCAGTACATTTTACAGGACATGGTGAATCAGGCCGGGCGGGCATCGGACTTCGTGATCGACTCCGCGGCGGTGAGCCGGGAGGAGATCGGTAACGGCATGTACCCCCCTGCCCGGCGGGAGCTGGAGCGGCGGGGCATTCCCTGGGGGGATCACCGCTCCCGTCAGGTGACTCTGGCCGACTACCGGCACTTTGACCGGATTTACTACATGGATCGCAGCAACGCCCGATACCTGGCGCGGCTGCTTCCCCAGAACCCGGAGAAAATTCGCCCGCTCCTGCCCCGGGACGTGGCCGATCCCTGGTACACCGGGGATTTTGAAACCACCTACCGGGATCTGGTGGAAGGGTGCAGGAAGATTCTGGAGGAATTTGCGTGAATTACGAAAAGCTGGAAGCGGCTCTGTCCGAGCTGCCCCTGTACCTCTACGCCTGGGTCGACCCGAAAAAGCTGGAATTTTCCCACCGGGTTCGGTGGATCTGCCAGCATGAGTGCGCCATGTACGGCACCACCTGGGCCTGTCCGCCGGGGGTGGGCACGGTGGAAGAATGCAAGGCCAGGTGCCTGCGCTACAACAAGTGCCTGCTGATCTCCACCATTACCGAGGTGACGGACATCAGCGATCTGCAGGCCACCCTTGCCACCCGGAAAGACCACGAGGCCATCACGGATCAGGTGGGGGAGCTGCTGCGCGCCCAGGGAGCGGAGCCATACATCCTCTCCACCGAGGCCTGCGCCATCTGCAAGCGGTGCGCCTACTTAGACGGTCAGCCCTGCCGTCACCCGGAGAAAATGCACCCCTGTGTGGAAAGCCAGGGCATCAACATCATCCCCACCCTGGAGGAAAACGGCCTGGAATTCCAGTACGGCTCCAATGTAGTGACCTGGGTGTCCCTGCTGCTGTTTTCCGACTGAATCCGGATAGAAGGGAGTGCTTTCAATGGAATACGGAAAGAGAATCATCGCCATCCTATTGACGGCGGCGCTGATCATCGGCACGCTGCCCCTGACCGCCCTGGCAGAGGAGGGAACCGAGCCGACCCAGACCATCACGGAGCCTGTGGAGACTGCGTCCGCGCCCACCGCTTCCGAAACCACGGCGGAAACCTCCGTCCCGGAACCCACCGAGACCACCGGGGAATCCCAGCCGGAAGCGACGGTGGAGACTGCCCCGGCGGAGGAATCCATTCCCGAAACCACCGGCGAGACGGTTCCGGAGACCACAGCGGAAACCGTTCCGGAAACCACCGCCGAGACGGAACCGGAAACGCTTCCCTATGGCCTTCCCGGTCTGCCGGAGGACTATATCCTCAGCGAGGAGGAGCGGGCGGACAAGGCGGACATGATTTCCCATCAGGTGGCTCGGCAGACCGCCGCCCTGACGGAAGGGGAGCAGTACGAGAAGGACGTTCTGCTGGTGTGGGCGGAAACTGAGGAAATCGCGGAAATCTACGCCCAGGCTTTTTCGGCGGAGCTGCTTTCCTGGCAGGAGGGCCTGGGTACGCTGGGACTTCAGGGCGTTTCCGTGGCGGATGCTCTGTCCGCCGCCCAGGAATCCGACCGGCTCCCGGCGGCATACCCCAATCATATCGCCCTGCTGCCGCCGGAGGAGACGGAGACGGCGGAGGATTCGGGCATTGCCCTGTTCTCTGCGGATGTCCCCCAGACCCAGACCTGGCGCAGCTGGCTGGACGGCACGGAAAACCCGGACGCGCTCCTGAAGGATCCCACGGCCTATAACTATCAGTACATGCACGACACCGTGGACAGCTACGCCGCCTGGGGCGTCACCACCGGCCAGGGGGTGACGGTGGCCATTCTGGACAGCGGCGTAATGGCAAATCATGAGGATTTGCCGAATGTGACGCGGATAGAGGTGTTCTATAAAGGTGCCTCCCTGGGACTGGACGATGTCAAGGGTCACGGCACCCATGTGGCCGGCATCATCGGCGCGGCCATGGGCAACGGCGTGGGCGGCGCGGGCATCGCCCCGGGAGTAAGGCTGCTCAGTCTGCGGATCACGAACGATCAGGGCAGCAGCACGGATTCCAAGCTGATTTGCGGACTGCAGGCCGCCGTCGAAGCCGGCGCGCAAATTGTAAACATCAGCCTTGGCGGCCCGGGCTACAGCGCGGTTTTTCAGAAGGCCATCAACGAAGCCACGGAAGCCGGGGTCACTGTAGTGGCGGCCATGGGCAACGACGGCACCAACTGCCTGAATTACCCGGCGGGCTACGACAACGTCATCGGCGTGGTGTCCGTTGACCGCACCGGCAGCCGGGCTTCCGGCTCCACCTACGGCACCTGGGCGGATGTGGCCGCGCCGGGGGCGGGCATTTACTCCACCACTGATAACGGCCGCTACGGCTCCAAAAGCGGAACCTCCATGGCTTCCCCGGTGGTGGCGGGGGTTGCCGCCCTGTACCAGAGCGTCCACCCGGAGGCCACCCCCGCCCGGATCACCGCCCGGCTGAAGGCCACGGCCACCAAGGGCGGCAGCAATCTGGGAGCGGGCATCGTCAACGCCGCGGCGGCTCTGTCGGAAAAGCCCGGCACCCCGTCGGCGGAAATTTGGGATTCTGAGACTGACAAGCTGCTGAGCCAGTCCACCGGCGGCACCCTGTCCGCCCCTTGGGACGGCCAGCTGCGCCTGACCGGCGGCACGGAAGACAACTGCATTCTCTACACTCTGGACGGCAAAACCCCCGGCATCCGGGAGGGGAAGGTGACATCCGGCCAGCGGTACAATGCGCCCATTTCCCTGACCCCCTACGCCGGGCAAACCCTGACGGTGAAGGCCATGGCCGTAAACGGTCTGGGTATGGCGGGCAGCGTCCTCACCTGCCGGATTCAGGTGGGCAAGGACACGGAAATCGGAAGCGTCACCGTTTCCGGCCCAACGGAGCTGCTGGCGGGGAAGACCGGCGAATTTCATGCCCAGGTCGCAGGCCTGAACCCGGAGGCACCGGTGGAGCAGGCCGTGACCTGGCACCTCACCGGCTGGTCGGACAACATGGCCAGGGCTTCCATCCACGCTTCCACCGGCAAGCTCACCACCCCCAAGCTTTCCGCCGGGGACGAGGGCTGGGTGGAGTTGATAGCCATCTCCAAAAATCGCCAGATTTCCTCAACGCCCTTCCGGGTGACGGTGAAGGCACTGAACCCGGTGAAGAAAATCAGCCTTTCCGCAAGGAAAATCAGCTGCTATACCGGAAATACGGTTGATTTGGATGTAACAATGTCGGATTTCAAGGGGAACGAGGTCACTCCGGAGGTACTCTGGAGCAGCAGTAAGCCCCAGGTGGCCACCGTGGCGGACGGCGTAATTACCGCCCTGGCCAAGGGAAGCACCACCATCACCTGCAAGGCCTTGGACGGCAGCGGAAAAACCGCCAAATGCACCGTTACGGTCGCCCAGGGGGTGGAAGGCCTGACCATCACCGGCCTTGCCTCCATGGCACCCGGCACCAGTGCTGCCCTCAAAGCCCAGGTGTCTCCTAAGGGGGCAGTGAACCGGCTCACCTGGTCGGTGGTCGAGGGGCCGGCGGGTACCCGGATCACGAACGGAAAGCTCTACGTTCCCAAGGACGCGGAAATCGGGGAGACCATCACCATTTCCGCTCAGCCTCCGGCAGGCGGCGGCGTGGGAGCGGAATACATCCTGACCGTGGCTCCCAAATGCGCCAGTGTCCACACCTACCTTGCCGGGGAAACGGGCTATGCCCCCCTTTCGGAAAGCTATGACCGGAAGGACAATCTCACCGGCCTGAGCCTGTACAGCGTGCAGCCGGGGGAGTATTCCAAGCGGAAGGACCGCGCCCCCCTGGGAGCGACACCCCTGGATGCCAAGGGAGGCTATCTGGATAACGAGGATTGTATTCAGTGGAGCAGCAGTAACCCTTCCGTTGCCTCTGTGACAGAGAATGGCTTTGTCCAGGCGCACAAGGCCGGCACGGCGAAAATCACCGCCGCCGCCCAGGACGGCTCCGGCAAAAAGCAGACCGTCACCGTGAAGGTGACGAATCCCGTGTCCACCATCGCCCTGGGAAGCTCCGCGCCCCTGGGAAGAATGCTGACCTTCTATCCGCTGCTGGCGGCGGGAAAATCCGTCACCCACAAGGTGACTTTCGCCGAAACCTACGGCAGACCCACCAATCAGAAAATTACCTGGAGCTGGGAACTCTGGGCAAGAAAGGATTCGGAGAGCTGGAATCTAACAGCAGATTTTTCCAGATATATTGGTCTTACCACCAGCGGTCGGCTGAGTATCCGCGCAAATGCTTCGAGTCTCATTCGCAACTACATCGAGGCGGGGAAGAACCTGGAACTGACGGTGATCGCCCAATCCCAGGATCTGAGCGGTGCTTCCGCCACTGCTACTTATCTGCTGGTACCCCCGGCCACGAAGCTGTCTGTGCCGACGAACCGGAAAACCATTGGCATTGAACCGGGCGGAACGAGGGAGATAGTCTTCTACAGCGACCAGTACAGCGAGGCCAAAAAAATCAAGGTGAAGAATGACTGGGTATACTACGACGCAAGCAATTTCCTTATCACCAGCAGCAATCCCAAGGTGGCCAGCGTCTCCGGCAATTACCCCACCGGATGCAGCCTGGGCAAGGACGGCTGGTACAGCCTGCGGATTTATTCCACCCAGATCGGAACGGCGAAGATCACCGTCAAAACCACCGACGGCACCAACCGTTCCTGCACCTTCACCGTGCGCAGCACACAGAGAAAGGAGCTATCATGAACAAGCGAATTCTGATTTTCCTGAGCCTGACGGCGATCCTTCTTTCCGGCTGCGCCGGTGATGCAAGGCCGGAGCCGACGGAAACCACTGCCATCACCCAGCCTACGGCTCCCGCCCCGTCGGTTCCGGAGACCACCGGAACCGGCGAGCCTCAGCTCATGGCTCTGACGGACACCCGGGCGGAGGCGGAGAAGCTTGCCCGGCAGTACGGCATTACCCTGGTCTCCTGGCAGGATGGCCTGGCTCTGTTCTTCACCGAGGAGGACCCCCAGGCCGTCGTCCTCCGGGGGGCGAAAAACGGCTGGCCGGAGCTGTCTATTAACTATCAAAGAGAGCTGTTCTAGGGAAGCTCTGATGAAATCGGCAAGAGCTGGCAGCGAGAGATTTTGGCACGAATGAAAGTTTGGAAAACGCAGGAATACTGTATGTATTTCAAGTTTTTCAAACTGCACAGTCGGGACAAAAGATCCGTTGTCCAGCCGCCGACGATTTATTCAGAGCTTCCCTAGTTTTTGCAGACTGATAAAACATACATGTCATTGAAAACCGGTGCGTACAGAAAGAGAAGTATGTCATTGCGAACCAGTGCGCACGCTGGTGTGGCAATCCCCCAGATATTCCGAATGCCCCGTATCACGCATGTCATTGCGAACCAGTCCGCAGACTGGTGTGGCAATCCGTAACCCCTGCCTTCCCTTGGGGGAAGGTGGCTCGCGCGTCTCACGCAAGCGCGAGACGGATGAGGGTCACTTGCCTCTCCCTATGGAAGAGGTACCCTGAAAGGGCGGAGAGGGCGTTTTTTACCCTCTCAGTCACTTCGTGACAGCTCCCCCAGAGTGGGAGCCAAGGGGGGGAACGGATTGCGAACCAGTGACATCGGTCACTGGTTCGCAATGACATGCGTTGCTTGGTAGCTTTGGAAAAGTCTTTTTTCCTACTTCGGTATTGTGATCGTCAGCACGATCTGGCTGTCCGTTTCCCGCCGTTCCGACACGGCGGGAATCCCGGACAGCTGAATTTTTTGCAGATTTTGGGTCAGATTGTTCAGGAATGCCCCGATATTTGCCCGGGAACCCCGACTGTTGGGGGCGTTCAGCAGCCGGTCGATGTACCGCTCGGTCTGGGCAACGCTCATATTCTGCCGGACGATCTCCCGCAAGGCCGCCAGGGTGCTTTCCTCGTCGGAAAGCCGCAGCAGTGCCCGGCCGTGCCGCTCCGTCAGCCCGGCAGAGCGCAGAGCCTCCAGCACCGCCGGGCTGTGGCGCAGGAGCCGCAGCTTGTTGGCCACCGCGCTCTGGCTTTTCCCCAGCAGCCGGGCAGCCTGCTCCTGCCGCATTCCGAAGCGCTCCATCAGATACCGGATGCCCTGGGCTTCCTCGATGAAGTCTAAGTCCTGCCGCTGCAAATTTTCCACCAGTGCCGCCATTCCCGATTCCAGATCGTCCATCCGCATGAGAATGCAGGGAATGTCCGTGACCCCCGCCAGCTGCGCCGCCCGGAGCCGCCGCTCCCCGGAGATCAGCTCATAAAACCCTTCCTGACGGCGGACGGCCAGGGGCTGCAAAATGCCGTGAAGCCTTATGGACTCGGCCAGCTCGTCCAGCGCGCCGGAGGCGAAGACCTTCCGGGGCTGAGCCGGGTTGGGATGTATGGACTGGGCAGGCAGAAAAACCACCCGACCGGTTTCCATGTAGGTTTTCAGCTTCTGACACTGCATGTTCCGCCCTCCCCGCGTAAGTTGATATGCTCATTGTAGGCCAAGCGCCGGGGGAAATCCGGCGAAAGGAAACCCAGCGAACCCACAAACCGTGCGACTTTTTTTGCGCCGGGAAAAACCAGGGAAGCTCTGACGCAATCGGCAAGAGCCGGCAGCCAGAGTTTTTGTTTTCATACAAAGTCTGGAAAGGTCGGAATCCTGTATGCACCCGCAAGGGGATATGCCGCATCCGTAAGCCGGCTTTCGCTGGCAACGGCTGCGCAATCTTTCCCGCCTTTGATACCGAAAAGTGGACGGAAAAAATCCGCTCACGGTCGCAGGCGATTGCTTCTGAGCCTCCTTCGCACTGCGGAAACAGAATACCCCCCTGGGACGGCTTTGTCCCAGGGGGGTGTGTCATTTCTGTCATTTCAGCGGCGACTGCTTGATTTTGGCGTACCGTCTGGGGTACTGGGTTGGGGTGGGAGCCACCTTACGCAGAACGATCACCCCATGGCTGGTGCCGTCGATGGGGAACCTGCGCACGTCCTCCAGCTTCAGCCCCAGCTTCCGGATGGCTCCGGCGCACTCACTGAGCTCTTCCTCCGCGGCGGCACCCTTCATGGCCAGCACCGCCCCGCCGACCCTCACATAGGGAGCCGTCAGCTCCAGCAGAATATTCAGCCGGGCAACCGCCCGGGAAACGGCAAAATCATACTGCTCCCGGCACTGCGCCACTGCTTCCTCCGCCCGCGCCGTGACGCACCGGGCGGAAACGCCCAGGCTGGGCAAAACCTCTTCCAGCCATTTCATCCGCTTGCCCAGGGAATCCAGCAGGGTGATTTCCGCCTCCGGGCAGGCAATGGCCAGGGGTACCCCGGGAAAGCCCGCCCCGCAGCCCACGTCGATGAGCGTTTTGCCCCGCAAGTCCGCGCAGCACAGCACCGTCAGGCTGTCCAGCAGATGGAGCTTTGCCACCTGGGTGTCCTCGGTGATGGCCGTCAGGTTCATGACCTCGTTCTGCTTTACCATAGCCCGGGCGAAGGCGCAGAGCCTTTCCTGCCGCGCTTCCGGCAAATGAAGACCCAGCCGGGCAAGGCCTTCCTTCAGGGTTTTCTCCATCAGCCGATGCCCCCCTTCGCGTTGACAATGCCGCTTAAGTCCACCTTGGTCTCGTCGTAGGGGTCAAACCGGGTCTCCGTCTGGGTGATGGAGGGTAGCACCACGGTCTGGATGTGCCAGTTCACCAGCAGGTCGCAGACCTGGGCATAGGAAGCCACGCCCTCCTTTTCGCCGCTGGTTTTCAGGTAGGTATCGTTGACGGTGTCCGCCAGCTTGGTAGCCTCGGTGTCCTGCTTCTGATTGAAGAAAGCGTCGTAGGCGTTCCAGTCCGTGCGCAGGGTGTCGCCCACGCCCTGCTTGACACGGGCAGCCGCCGCGGCCGCCGCCTGGGTATTCACGCTGGCAAGGGCGGTATAGCAGTATCGGAAGGCCATAAAATAGGCGGAATACTGGAAATCCGGGTCGGAGTGAACGGAGCAGGCCAGGAAGGCCGCGAAGTTGGCGTCCCGCTCGGAGGCGATGCACATCCGGTGAGCCATCTCGTGGCACATGGTAAAGGGCAGCAGCACGTCCGGAATCTGAGGGTTCACGCAGGCCTCGCCGGTGATGCCGAAGGTGAAGCCGGTAATGCCCATGGAGGTGTACATGTCCGCCCAGCCCAGCTTTTTCACCGGAAGGGTACACCCGGCGAAGACAGGATAGTGATTTTCATAGGTCAGGGTATGGAAGCCCTCCCCGGCCTTCTCCGCCAGAGCCTCGAAGGAGTCGAATGTTACGTTGCCGCTGCCGTCCCGGCTGACCTTTTTCGCCAGGGAATTGGCCTTGTCCCGGTAGTACTCGGTGGCTTCCGTCAACTCGTCCAGGTTATAGCTGCTGACCTCCAGCCGGATGTCGTCGGACAAAGAACCGGCGTAGTAATTCATGCCCCACATGGCCATATGCAGCAGGTAAATGCCGGAAAACACCGCCAGCACCCAGCCAAGCCACTGGATGGGGTTCCACTTGAGCACCAGCACCAGCACGAGACTTGCCAGAATCAGCATTCCCAGCACCACCGCCAGTGCCTGCCAGACGGGGTAATCAAACTGGCCTGTCCAGTTGGCCAGATATTCCTGGAGGGTGCGCACAACGTAGGGGTAGACCATGTCCACCAGGGTCGCGTAGCGTTCGCCGAACCGGGTCAGCAGCCAGGTCATGGCGGCGAAAATTCCGGCGGTCAGGTAGCCGAACCAATATCGCAAAGGAATTCCTCCTTTTCGCCCAGAGTTTCATAGATTTTTATAGTATAACACAAAAGGCCGGAATTGTCTTGTAAATTTTCTTAATTTTTTCCGACCCGGTGCCCGGGCGGGCAACGCGTGCGCAGGCTGGTCTGTTATTGTTGGACTGCTGGGTACCGCTCGGTATCGTTCTTGCGGAGCACCCGGATAGGAGTTGTCATTGCGAACCAGTGGTTGTAACACTGGTGTGGCCCCTTCCAGGGATTCCCTCCGGTCACAATCCCCCCGTTATTCCGAGAGCCATAATAGAATCCGTAGGGGACGATGCCCTCATCGTCCCGTGAATTGCAAGGCTATTCCTATATTCCAAGTCTCCTAGAAACTTTCAGTTCTGGTCCCTCCGGGGGCAATGTTCTTGTTCCGGCAAGAACATTGATAAGTAAGCGGGCTTAGGGGGCGCTGCCGAAAAGCCGCCCCCCTAAGTACCCCCCGGCCGCCCTATCGAACCGCATCAGAATACTTCGGGTTGCTATGGGTGAGTCTGTTGAAAAAACCTGAAAGATACGGTGTCATTGCGAGGAGGCCAGCGGCCGACGTGGCAATCCGTTTCCCAAGCCTTCCCCACCGGGGTGGTGCTCCGCGCAGCGAATTCAAATCAATCAATTGCCAGTGGCAATTGCTCCATAATGTATAGGTGGCACGGCGCAGCCGTGACGGATGAGGGCAAAGAATACTTTCCCGCTTAGAAAACCTTCGTAAGAATCAGTAGGGGTCGATGCCCACATCGACCCATTCAAGTGTTAACATGTTTTACCATCGGGCCGATGAGGGCATCGGCCCCTACGGATTCTATTATGGCTTTCGGAATGACCGGGGGATTGTGACCGGAGGGAAGCCCCAGCGGGGGCCACACCAGTCTGCGGACTGGCTCGCAATGGCATATGTTTATGACAGCACTCAGAAAAAAATGGGATTGCCACGCACGTTGCGGCAATCCCATTTTTTCATTTCAGCCGTTTTTCTAAGGTGGCCGGGCTGAGGGCGGTCAGGTGTACCCGGTGAAAGCCGTATTCCGAGGTCAGAAGAAAGGCCTTGGGCAGCTCATCACAGGGCACCACCTGGCCGTTTTCCTCGCTTTTCGCCAGAAATTCCCGGGTGCGCTTGGAGGTAGAGGTATTGTCCAGGTCAAAAATGCCGATGATGGAGCCGTCCCGGACGGCCATGTCATTGCCGATGGATAGATACATGCTTACTTCCTCATTTTCCACTGAGCAACCGCCAGCTCGTCGCAGCGGTTGTTCTTGGGGTTGTCAGCGTGACCCTTGACCCAGTGATAGCGCAGCTCATGGGTCTGGGTCAGCCGGAGAAGGGTCTCCCAAAGATCCGAGTTCAGGGCGGGCTTTTTGTCGGACTTCACCCAGCCCCGCTTTTTCCAGCCCCAGACCCAGCCCTTCTCCAGCGCGTCAATGACGTACTTGGAGTCGGAATACAGCTCCACGATACATGGCTCCTTCAGTGCCTTCAGCCCTTCAATGACGGCGGTCAGCTCCATCCGGTTGTTGGTGGTGGCGTTCTCGCCGCCGGACAGCTCCTTCTCGATGCCGTTAAATTCCAGAATGGCTCCCCAGCCTCCGGGGCCGGGATTACCGGAGCAGGCGCCGTCGGTGTACAGTGTCACGGTCTTCATGCCTGGGGCTCCTGGCTCTTATCTTCTACCTCCATGGCCTCCACCCGCTCCAGGGAGACCACCTGGTTGCCCTCCTCGATGCGCATGACGATGACACCCTGGGTGTCCCGCTTGTAGACGTTGATGGAGGAAGCGGGAATCCGGATGATCACGCCGCCGTTTTCGATGAGCATCACGTCGTCGCTGTCGCTCACCACCCGGCAGCCGGCAACAGGCCCGGTTTTGGGAGTGATGTTGTAATTCTTCAGACCCTTGCCGCCCCGGCTCTGGGCGCACTTCTCGCCGTTGGGGCCGGTGCGCAGATACTCGCTCAGCTCCGTGCGCTTGCCGTAGCCGTTGACGGTGACGGTGAGCAGGGTCTTGCCCGCCTCGGCCTTCTCCGCGCCCACCACGAAGTCGCCCTCGCTCAGGCTGATGCCCCGGACACCGGCGGCATCCCGACCCATAGGCCGGACGTCATTTTCGTTGAAGCAGATGGCCATGCCCTGGGCGGTGGCAAGCAGAATGTCGTCATTGCCGCCCGTGCGGATCACGTTGATCAGATGGTCGCCGTCTTCCAGGGTGATGGCCCGGATACCGGCCTTCCGGTTGGTTTTCAGGGCAATGAAGGGAATCCGCTTGACGGTGCCCTTCTTCGTGACCATCATCAGGAATTCGTTGTCGTCAAATTCCCGGGTAATGACCATGGCGGTGACGGACTCCCCGGCCTCCAATGGCAGCACGTTCACAATGGCGGTGCCACGGGCGGTACGCCCGGCCTCCGGAATCTGGTAGCCCTTGCGCAGGTGCACCTTGCCCATGTCCGTGAAGAACAGGATATAGTCGTGGGTGGAGGCGATGGTCAGGGACTTGACAAAGTCCTCCTCCTTCAGGTTCTGGGCGTTGACCCCCCGGCCGCCCCGGCTCTGGGTGCGGTAGGTGTCCACGGGCATCCGCTTGATGTAGCCGTGGCTGCTGAGGGTAAAGGCGCAGGTTTCCTCCTCAATCAGGTCTTCGATGTCGATTTCGTCCTCGATGTCCTGAATCTCGGTCTTCCGCTGGTCGCCGAACTTGTCCCGAATCTCAATCAGCTCCTGACGAAGCAGGGCTTTCAGCTTGTTTTCGTCCGCCAGCAGCTCCAGATAGTACTTGATTTTCTCCATCAGATCATCGTATTCCGCCTGGAGCTTCTCCCGGTCAAGACCCTGAAGAGCTTTTAAGCGCATGTCCAGAATGGCCTGGGCCTGGATATCGTCCAAAGAAAACCTGTCCATCAGACGCTGCTTGGCATCGTCGTAGGCCGAGCGGATGATATGGATGACCTCGTCGATGTTGTCCTGGGCGATGAGCAGACCCTCCAACAGGTGGGCGCGCTCTCTGGCCTTGCGCAGGTCGTACTGGGTCCGCCGGGTCAGGATTTCCTCCTGATGCTTCAGGTACTCGTCGATGATCTGCCGCAGGGACAGAATTTTCGGCTGCTTCTGGTTGTCCACCAGTGCCAGCATGATGATGCCGAAGCTGGACTGGAGGGCGGTCTGCTTGAAGAGGTTGTTCAGCACCACCTGGGGGTTGGCATCCTTTTTCAGCTCAATGACCATCCGCATACCGTTCCGGTCGGTTTCGTCCCGGAGGTCGGAAATGCCGTCCAGCCGCTTGTCCTTCACCTGCTCGGCGATATTTTTGATGAGCTGCCGCTTATTGACCTGGTAGGGAAGCTCGGTGACGATGATCCGCATCCGATCCTTGCCGAACGCCTCAAATTCCGTCCTTGCCCGGACGATGACCTTGCCCCGGCCGGTGGCGTAGGCCGCCCGAATGCCGCTGCGCCCCATGATAATGCCGCCGGTGGGGAAATCCGGGCCGGAAATGTGATCCATCAGGTCGGTCATGGTAGCCTCCGGGTCGTCCAGCACGCACACGCAGGCGTTGATAACCTCGGTCAGGTTATGGGGCGGGATGTTGGTGGCCATGCCCACGGCAATGCCGGAGGAGCCGTTGACCAGCAGGTTCGGAAACCGGCTGGGAAGCACTCTCGGCTCTTTCCGGGTCTCGTCAAAGTTGGGATCCCAGTCCACGGTTTCCTTGTCGATGTCCCGGAGCATTTCGTTGGAAATTTTGCTCAGGCGGGCTTCGGTGTAACGGTAGGCCGCCGGGGGATCGCCGTCCACGGAGCCGAAGTTGCCGTGGCCGTCCACCAGCATGTAGCGCATGGAAAAGTCCTGGGCAAGACGCACCATGGCGTCATACACCGACGCGTCGCCGTGGGGATGGTATTTGCCCAGCACGTCGCCGACGCAGGTGGCCGACTTCTTGAAGGGCTTGTCGGAGGTCAGGCCGCTTTCGTACATGGTGTACAGAATGCGCCGGTGTACCGGCTTCAGGCCGTCCCGGACATCGGGCAGTGCCCTTCCCACGATGACGGACATGGCGTATTCGATGTAGGACTTTTCCATTTCGTCCACCAGGTTGCTCTGGGTGATCACCTGGTCGGGGAAACGGATGTCCTCCGGTTTGTAGCTTCTGTTATGTGCCAAATAAGACACCTCCATAAATTGCTGTCATTCTCAGCTCTGTCATTGCGAACCAGTGTGGTGCTCCGCGCAGCGAATCAAAATTCTGATGATTGCCGGTGGCAATCATACCTTAATGTAGCACACTGGCGTGGCAATCCGTTCTCTCCGTTCTCCTAGGGCAGTATCTCATTGTAGAGTTCTGCCCAAGAAGGATTTTTGCTTTCAACCAATTTATTTTTTCGTTTGCGGTTCCAGCCTTTGATTTGCTTTTCTCTTTCAATCGCGGCTTTCACATCTGACGTGCTTTCATAGTAAACCAGCTTATCCACGCCATGCCTTGCCGTAAAGGAATCCGGGTCGGCATGGTGCTTGTGTTCATATACCCGGCGGATCAAATCCCTGGTCACGCCGGTATAAATGACGGTATTGAGAGAATTGGAGAGAATATATACATAATATTCCATGATGCTCTCCTCCTCCGTGTCATTGCGAACCAGTGCGCACACTGGTGTGGCAATCCGTTACCCCTCGTCCCCTGAGAAAAGAGAACGGATTGCCACGACAGTCTGCGGACTGTCTCGCAATGACATGCGTTTGACGACTGATTTTCTATGACGGAAACATTTTTAGAAATCCAGATTCACCGCGTACTTGGCGTTGCGCTCGATCCAGTCCTTCCGGGGCTCCACCTGCTCGCCCATAAGCACGGTGAAAATCTCGTCCGCCCGGCGGGCGTCCTCCAGGGTGATCCGGCGCAGCGTCCGCTTCTCCGGATCCATGGTGGTCTCCCACAGCTCGTGGGGGTCCATTTCGCCCAGACCCTTGAACCGGCTGATGTCCACCTTGGCGTTGGCGTTATCCGCGCGAAGCTGGGCGGAAATCTGATCCCGCTGGTCGTCGGAATAGGCAACCTTCGTGGTTCTGCCACGGGTCAGCTTGTACAGGGGCGGCACGGCGGAATAGACGTAGCCGTGCTCGATCAGCGGCCGCATATACCGGAAGAAGAAGGTCAGAAGCAGCGTTCGGATATGGGCGCCGTCCACATCCGCATCGGACATGATGACCACCTTGTGATAGCGCAGCTTGTCCAGGTCGAACTCCTCGCCGATGCCCGCGCCCAGGGCCACGATCAGGGGGTACAGCTTGTCGTTGCCGTAAATTTTGTCGGCTCTGGCCTTTTCCACGTTGAGCATCTTGCCCCACATGGCCAGGATTGCCTGGAACCGGGAGTCTCTGCCCTGAATGGCAGAGCCGGCGGCGGAGTCGCCCTCCACGATGTAGATTTCGCACAGCTCCGGGTTGCGCTCATTGCAGTCCTGGAGCTTGTCCGGCATCTGGCCGGACTCCAGGCCGGTCTTCCGGCGGATGGACTCTCTGGCCTTCCGGGCGGCTTCCCGGGCACGGTTTGCCATCATGGCCTTGTCCAGCACCGCCTTGGCGATCTGGGGATGCTCCTCGAAGAAGGTGGTCAGCTGGTCGTTCACCACCTGGTCGACCAGGGTGCGGATATAGGCGTTGCCCAGCTTGGCCTTGGTCTGACCCTCGAACTGGGCATCCGTCAGCTTCACGGAGATGATGGCGGTGATGCCCTCCCGGCAGTCGTCGCCGGAGACCTTGTCGTCGCCCTTGATGATGCCGTTTTTCACGCCGTAGTTGTTCAGCACCCGGGTCAGAGCCGTCTTGAAGCCGGTTTCGTGCATACCGCCCTCCGGAGTGCGCACGTCGTTGGCAAAGGACAGCAGAAACTCGTTGTAGCCGTCGTTGTACTGGACGGCGATCTCCGCGGAAGCGTCGCCCTTGCTGCCCTTCATGTAGATGACCTCGTCGTGGATGACGGTCTTGTTCCGGTTGCACCAGGCGGCAAATTCCTTGATGCCGCCCTCGTAGCACATGGTCTCGGAAACGGGCTTTTCGTCGTCCCGGTCGTCGGTGATGGTGATGGTCAGCCCCGCGTTCAGGAAGGCCTCCTCCCGCATCCGCTCGTGAAGGGTCTCATAGTCATAGACCAGGGAGTCGAACATCTCCGGGTCCGGCTGGAAGGTGACTTCGGTGCCGGTTTTGTCGGTTTTGCCCACCACCTTCATTTCCTGGGTGATGTGGCCACGGGCGAATTTCATCTCATAAATTTCCCCGTTTTTGTGGACCCGCACCCGGAGCCACTGGGACAGGGCGTTGACCACCGACGCGCCCACGCCGTGGAGGCCGCCGGAGACCTTGTAGCCGCCGCCGCCGAACTTGCCGCCGGCGTGAAGCACGGTGTACACCACCTCCAGAGCAGGCCGGCCGGTCTGGGGCTGGATATCCACGGGGATGCCACGGCCGTCGTCGGTGACGGTGATGGAATCGCCGGGGTTGATGGTGACGGTGATGTGCCTGCAGTAGCCGGCCAGAGCCTCGTCGATGGCGTTGTCCACGATCTCGTAGACCAGGTGGTGCAGGCCGGAAGCGGAGGTGGAGCCGATATACATGCCCGGCCGCTTGCGCACCGCCTCCAGACCCTCCAGAACCTGAATCTGGGAGCCGTCGTATTCCTGTGTTACTTTCGTTTCGTCAGACATTGTTGTCCTCCTATTTGAGCGATTTACGATTCATTCTTCACGAAATGGAAGGAGAGAATGGATTTTCTGAGTATCGGACTGGCGGCCATTGGCCGACCCACCGTGTCAAAAAAGCTTAAATGATACGTTGTCATTGCGAGCAAGTCCGCTTAAGTGGTGTGGCCCCGCAAGGGGATTCCCTCCGGTCACAATCCCCCGAATATTCCGAGTGCCCCGTATCACGCATGTCATTGCGAGGAGGCCGGCGGCCGACGTGGCAATCCGTTCTCCAAAGCCTTC
>ERZ808242.714-NODE-714-length-22497-cov-4.923224_pt1 | contig 22497 bp, 17 predicted proteins | sample MGYA00521244_ERZ808242 | MGnify/ENA primary metagenome ERZ808242 (study PRJEB31516, sample SAMN03275573) | gut metagenome | biome: mammalia-associated habitat; material: feces | host: Papio cynocephalus | place: Kenya | collected 2012-07-27 ... | reverse complement strand
GCACATGTCCTTGGAGAGGGACACTAAAAACTACTACTCTATAATACAAGGAGTAAGTAATATTATGGATCACAAGAATTCCTTCTCCGCAAGCTACGCCGCCGCCGGCGTGGACATCACCGCCGGCTATCGGGCGGTAGAGCTGATGAAAAAGCATGTAGCCCGAACCCGGAACGCCGGGTGCCTGGACGATGTCGGCGGCTTCGGCGGCTGCTTCGGCCTGCCCACCGGCCTGGAGGAGCCGGTGCTGGTCTCCGGCACTGACGGCTGCGGCACCAAGGTCAAGCTGGCCATCCTCATGAACAGGCACGACACCATCGGCATTGACTGCGTGGCCATGTGCGTCAACGACATTATCTGCGTGGGCGCAAAGCCTCTGTTCTTCCTGGACTATATCGCCTGCGGCAGGAACGTGCCCGAAAAAATTGCCCAGATTGTAGGCGGCGTGGCCGAGGGCTGCGTCCAGTCCGGAGCGGCACTCATCGGCGGCGAGACCGCCGAGCACCCGGGCATGATGCCTGCGGAGGACTATGACCTGGCGGGCTTCGCCGTGGGCATTGTGGACAAAAAGAAGATCATCGACCATACCCGGATGGAAGCCGGGGACGTGGTCATCGCCCTGCCCTCCACCGGCATTCACTCCAACGGCTTCTCCCTGTGCCGGAAGGTCTTCGACATCGATCATAATAACCCGGAGCTGTATGTGCCCCGGCAGGAGCTTGACGGGAAGACCATTGCCGAGGCTCTGCTGGTTCCCACCAAAATCTACGTCAAGCCCGTGCTGGCACTGCTGGAGAAGGTGGACGTGAAGGGCATCAGCCACATCACCGGCGGCGGCTTTTACGAGAATATCCCCCGCTCCATTCCCGATGGCCTGTGCGCCCGGATCGACAGAGCCAGCGTCAAAGTGCTGCCCATTTTCGACGTGATCGCCAGGTGGGGCAATATCCCCCAGCGGGACATGTTCAACACCTACAACATGGGCGTGGGCATGAGCGTTGTGGTGCCCGCCTCTCAGGAGCAGGAAGCCCTGGACATCCTGAAAGCAAACGGCGTGGACGCTTATCCCATGGGTGTCATCGTCAAAGGGGAAGAAAAGGTGGTTCTCCAGTGAAAACCAGAATCGCGGTTTTTGTCTCCGGCGGCGGCACCAACCTTCAGGCCTTGATCGACGCTCAGGGAAAGGTACTGAAAAGCGGCGAAATTGCCCTGGTGGTGGCGAACAACGCCGGTGCCTATGCCCTGGAGCGGGCGAAAAAGGCGGGGATTCCCACCGCCGTGGTGCTCAAAAAAGAGTGCGGCTCTCAGGCGGCCTTTGAGGAAAGGCTCAAGGAAGTCCTGGCCGAGCACGGCATTGAGGTCATCATTCTGGCAGGCTTTCTGACCATTCTCACGGAAGCCTTCACATCTTGCTACCCCAGAAGGATTCTGAACGTCCACCCCAGTCTGATCCCCTCCTTCTGCGGGGCGGGCTTCTACGGACTGCGGGTACACGAGGCGGCTCTGAACTATGGTGTAAAAGTCACCGGCGCCACGGTGCACTTCGTCAACGAGATTCCCGACGGCGGCGAGATCATTGCCCAGAAGGCCGTCTGTATCGAGCCCGGCGACACGCCGGAAGTTCTGCAGCGGCGGGTTATGGAGCAGGCCGAGTGGGTGCTCCTGCCCCAGGCGGCGGAAGCCGTCTGCGCCGGATTGCAGGGAAAATAAGGGAGGCTGCATATGAACGTCTATGAAATCAAGACCATGGCTGAGCGGCTGGCGGGAAACCGCTACCCCGGCCGGGGCATTGTCCTGGGGGTGACCCCGGAGGGCAGCCAGGCCGTGGCCGCCTACTTCATCATGGGGCGCAGCGTCAACTCCCGGAACCGGGTGTTTGTCCGGGAGCCGGACGGCATCCGCACGGAAGCCTACGATCCCAGCCTGATGCAGGATCCCCACCTCATTATCTACCATCCTGTCCGGGAGATCGGACAGGGTCTCATCGTCACCAACGGCGACCAGACCGACACCATCCGGGAATTTCTTGCCAAGGGGGAAAGCTGGGAGGCAGCCCTTCGTACCCGGCAGTTTGAGGACGACGATCCCAACTGGACGCCCCGGATTTCCGGCATTCAGGCCGGGGACGGCAGCTACAGAATGTCCATTCTGAAAGCCGCCGATCCGGAAGGGACGGAATGCGTTCGGTACTTCTACGAGTACCCCGCCTCTGCCGGCCTGGGGCACTTCCTGCACACCTACGTCCGCGACGGCAATCCGGTGATCCCCACCTTCCAGGGGGAGCCGGAGCGCACCGCCATCCCCGACGACATTGACGACTTTACCGACGAGCTGTGGAGCAATCTGGATGCAGATAACAAAATCTCCCTGTTTGTCCGGTACACGAACCTGAAAACCGGCGAAATTCAGCAGAGGATCCGCAACAAGCACCTGGAGGTCACGAAATGAAAGAATTTGCCCTGAAATACGGCTGCAATCCCAACCAGAAGCCCGCCTCCATTTACATGGCCGACGGCTCTGACCTGCCCATCACCATCCTGAACGGCCGTCCGGGCTACATCAATTTCCTGGACGCGCTGAACGCCTGGCAGCTGGTGAAGGAACTGAAGGAGGCCACCGGCATGGCTTCCGCCGCCTCCTTCAAGCATGTTTCCCCCACCTCCGCCGCCGTGGGAAGGCCTTTGCCCGACAGCCTGAAAAAAGCCTGCTTCGTAGACGACGTGCCGGAGCTGGACGCAAGCCCTCTGGCCTGCGCCTACGCCCGGGCCCGGGGCACCGACCGGATGTGCTCCTTCGGCGACTGGGCGGCACTGAGCGACGTGTGCGACGGAACCACCGCCAGGCTCATTGCCCGGGAGGTTTCCGACGGTGTCATCGCTCCCGGCTACACGGAAGAAGCCCTGGCCATTCTGAAAGCCAAGCGCAAGGGCGGCTACAACGTGGTGTCCATTGACCCCGGCTACGTTCCCGCCGAGCAGGAGACCAAGCAGGTCTTCGGCATTACCTTCCGGCAGAGCCGGAACAATTTCAAAATCAACGCCGATCTGCTGAATCACATTGTCACCGAGAACAAAAATCTGCCCGAATCGGCGAAAACCGACCTGGTGATCGCCCTGATCACCCTGAAATACACCCAGTCCAATTCCGTCTGCTTTGCCTATGACGGCCAGGCCGTGGGGGTGGGCGCGGGACAGCAGTCCCGGATCCACTGCACCCGACTGGCAGGCTCCAAGGCGGACACCTTCTTCCTGCGCCAGCACCCCAAGACCCTGAATCTGCCCTTCCGGGAAGACCTGGGTCGGCCGGGTCGGGACAACGTCATTGACGGCTATATCAACGGCAATGAGGAGGACGTGTGCGCCGAGGGCATCTGGCAGAATTATTTCACCCGACAGCCGGAACGGCTGACTGAGGAGGACAAAAAAGCGTTCCTTGCCGGATTTGACGGAGTGGCTCTGGGTTCCGACGCCTTCTTCCCCTTCCCGGACAACATCAAGCGCGCCAAGGCCTCCGGCGTCCGCTACATCGCCCAGCCCGGCGGCTCCATCCGGGATGATCTGGTCATCGACGAGTGCAACAAGGACGGTATCGTCATGGCCTTCACCGGAATGAGATTGTTCCATCATTGAGAAAAACCTCGGTGCCAAGCATGTAGGGGCGGCCACTGGCCGCCCGCCGAAAGCGAGCTATAAAAAGAAGTATCCAACCCGGCAGCATTGCGGGCGGCCAATGGCTGCCCCTACAAGGTTTCCCGCCGGGTATCGAGAAAGGTGGACATTATGAAGCTTATGGTCGTTGGCGGCGGCGGGCGGGAGCACGCCATCATCCGCTGCCTGAAAAGAAATCCCCAGGTTTCCGAAATTTTTGCCCTGCCCGGAAACGGGGGCATTGCCGCGGACGCGGCCTGCGTTCCCATCGGGGCTACGGATATTGACGGCATTGTGAAATTCGCCGTGGAACACAAAATTGACTATGCCGTGGTGGCACCGGACGATCCGCTGGTCTCAGGCTGCGTGGACGCCCTGGAGGCGGCAGGCATTTCCTGCTTCGGCCCCCGGGCAAACGCCGCCGTCATCGAAGGCAGCAAGGTCTTCTCCAAGAATCTGATGAAAAAGTACGGCATTCCCACTGCCGGATACGAGGTTTTTGACGATATGGACGCCGCCCTTCGGTATCTGGACACCGCCCCCATGCCCACGGTCATCAAGGCCGACGGTCTGGCTCTGGGTAAGGGCGTGATCATCGCCCAGACCCGGCAGGAAGCGAAAAATGCCGTCAAATCCATGATGGCCGACAAGGTCTTCGGCCACAGCGGCGATCACATCGTCATTGAGGAATTTTTAACCGGCCCGGAGGTCAGCGTGCTGGCCTTCACCGACGGCAAGGTGGTAAAGCCTATGGTTTCCTCCATGGATCACAAGCGCATCGGCGACCATGACCAGGGTCTGAACACCGGCGGCATGGGCACCGTAGCCCCCAACCCCTACTATACCGCCGACATTGCGGCTCAGTGCATGAAAGAAATTTTCCTTCCTACCATCGCCGCCATGAATGCCGAGGGCCGCACCTTCCGGGGCTGCCTGTACTTTGGTCTCATGCTGACCCCCAATGGCCCCAAGGTTATTGAGTACAACTGCCGGTTCGGCGATCCGGAGACTCAGGTGGTGCTGCCGTTACTCGAAAGCGACCTGCTCACCGTCATGCGCGCCTGCACCGAGGGCACTCTGGAGAACACCGAGGTCAGATTCTCTGATAAGCACGCCTGCTGCGTGATTCTGGCATCCCAGGGCTACCCCGTATCTTACAAGAAGGGCTTCCCCATCACCATGACTCCCGAGGCCGCCGCCCACACCTATGTGGCCGGGGCTAAGCTGGAAAACGGGATACTTGTCACCTCCGGCGGCCGGGTCACCGGCACCACCGCCCTGGCCGACTCTTTGCCAGAAGCCATCCGGCAGGCCTATCGGCTGTCCGACGGGGTGAAATTCGAGGGAGCCTACCGCAGAAGCGACATCGGCCAGCGGGCTCTGCAGGCAGGAAAATAAGGGAGGACGCCATATGGTATATCGGGTTTATGTAGAGAAAAAGCCGGGTCAGGCTCAGGAGGCTCAGGGACTTCTGCGCCAGATCCGGGACTTTTTGCAGATCCAGAATCTTACCGCCCTTCGGGTTCTGAACCGGTACGATGCGGAAGATATTGACGAACAGCTTTTCCGTTACGCGGTGAACACCGTGTTCTCCGAGCCTCAGGTGGATGATGTCCGCTACGACGTTCCCCGGGGGCAGACGGTTTTCGCCGTGGAGCCTCTGCCCGGCCAGTACGACCAGCGGGCGGACTCCGCCGCCCAGTGCATCCAGATCATTTCCCAGGGCAGCCGGCCTGTGATCCGCACCGCCAAGGTGTACGTTCTCACCGGAGACCTGACCGCGGAGGAACTGGCGGCTATCAAGAAGTATGTCATCAACGCCGTGGAAAGCCGGGAGGCCTCTCTGGACATGCCGGAGACCCTGGCGGTTCACTATGACACTCCCGAAACCGTGGCCGCCGTCACGGGCTTTGCCGCCATGGACGAAAGCGCCCTTTCCGCCCTTCTCGACAGGCTGGGGCTTGCCATGGACTTAGACGACCTGAAATTCCTTCAGGCCTATTTCCGGGACACCGAGCACCGGGATCCCACCATCACCGAAATTCGGGTGGTGGACACCTATTGGTCTGACCACTGCCGCCACACCACCTTCTCCACCCATCTGGACGGCGTCACCATTCACGATGCCGACGTGCAGGCGGCGTACGAGCAGTACCTGGCCGCCCGGACGGCAGTCTACGGCGCGGAAAAAGCCGCCCTGCGGCCCCAGACCCTGATGGACATCGCCACCATCGGCGCAAAATATCTCAAAAAGCAGGGCAAGCTCCCCGAGCTGGACGAAAGCGAGGAGATCAATGCCTGCTCCATCCACGTCACCGCCAAGGTAAACGGCGAAGACCAGGACTGGCTGCTGATGTTCAAGAACGAGACCCACAACCACCCCACGGAAATCGAGCCCTTCGGCGGAGCCGCCACCTGCATCGGCGGCTGCATCCGGGATCCGCTGTCCGGCCGGGCCTATGTCCACCAGGCCATGCGGGTCACCGGCGCAGGCGACCCCCGCGCCCCTCTGAAGGACACCCTGCCCGGCAAGCTTCCTCAGCGGAAGCTCTGCCAGACCGCCGCCGCGGGCTACTCCAGCTACGGCAACCAGATCGGCCTGGCCACCGGTCATGTGGCGGAGCTTTATCACGAGGGCTTCATCGCCAAGCGTCTGGAATGCGGCGCGGTGGTGGCTGCCGCTCCTGCGGAAAATATCCGCCGGGAGTGCCCTGCCCCCAGTGACGTAGTGATCCTGCTGGGCGGCCGTACCGGCCGGGACGGCATCGGCGGCGCTACCGGCTCCTCCAAGAGCCACAATCTGAAGTCCCTGACCACCATGGCCTCCGAGGTTCAGAAGGGCAACGCCCCCGAGGAGCGGAAGATCCAGCGGCTGTTCCGAAACAGCAGGGTGACCCGGCTCATCAAACGCTGCAACGACTTCGGTGCCGGCGGCGTATCCGTGGCCATCGGCGAGCTGGCCGACGGCCTGCGCATTGACCTGGACGCGGTGCGCAAAAAGTACGAGGGTCTGGACGGCACGGAGCTGGCCATTTCCGAATCCCAGGAGCGGATGGCGGTGGTGGTAGCCCCGGGGGATGCAGAGGCCTTTATTGCCGCCGCCCGGGAAGAGAATCTGGAGGCCTATCGGGTGGCCGTCGTCACCGGGAAGGCCCGGATGGTTATGTCCTGGAAGGGTCATGAGATTGCCAACCTTTCCCGGGCCTTTCTGAATACCAACGGCGCGGTAAAGCACGCCGCCGTGGAGGTTGCCGGCAGGAAGCGACCCTTCGGCCTGATTTACGACGATCCCATCGACCTGCGCACGCTTGCCGGTCAGCTGAAATTTGCCTCCCGGAGAGGCCTCGTAGAGCGGTTCGATTCTACCGTCGGCGCGGGAAGCCTGCTCATGCCCTTCGGCGGCAAAAATCAGGCCACCCCGGCTCAGGCCATGGCCGCCAAGCTGCCGGTGCTGCCCGGGGAGGATACCGACGCCGCCAGCGTCATGGCCTGGGGCTGCGACCCGGATCTGCTGAGTGCCGACCCCTACCTGGGTGCCAAGGCCGCGGTGATCTCCTCTATAGCCAAAATCGTGGCCGCCGGCGCAGACTACCAAAAGGCCTATCTGACCCTGCAGGAGTTCTTCGAGAAGCTGAGAAACGAGCCGGAGCGTTGGGGCAAGCCCTTCCAGGCTCTGCTGGGTGCCCTGGATGCCCAGCTCCACCTGGAGACCGCGGCCATCGGCGGCAAGGACTCCATGTCCGGTACCTTCCTCGATAAGGACGTGCCCCCCACTCTGATCTCCTTCGCCATCGCGCCGTTGAAGGCAGATGAAGTGATCTCCAATGAATTCAAGGAAGCCGGACACCCGGTGTACTTCTTCAATTGCGGAAGCTACGATGCCATGAAGGCCACCTGGGAGAAATTCCACGGCCTGTGCCAGGCCGGAAAGGTAAAGGCCGCCTATGCGGTAGATGCCGGCGGCGTTGCCGAGGCGGTGATGAAGATGTCCTTCGGCAATGACATCGGCTTTGCCGAGGCAGAGGGTGCCGTCCGGTACGACGGCCCCCGGTACGGCTCTCTCATTGCCGAGCTCACCGAGGACTGCGATTTCGGTGAGAAAATCGGCCAGACCATCGCTGAGCCGGTGATCCGTTACCACGGGGACACCGCCGCTATTTCCGAGCTGTACGCCATCAACGCCGCCGTGCTGGAGAAGGTCTACCCCACCAAGACGGCGGAGACCCACAAACCCATTCCTTCCTTTGATTATCAGGCTGCTTCGTACCCCGCTCCGGCGGTGAAGTGCGCCAGACCCAAGGTGTTCATTCCCGTATTCCCCGGCACCAACTGCGAGTACGACTCCGCCCGGGCGGTGGAGGCAGCGGGAGCCCAGGCGGAAATCTTAGTCATCCGGAACCTGACCGCCGAGGACGTGGTCCGCAGCGTGGAGCAGGCGGCGGCGAAGATCGCCGACAGCCAGATTGTTTTCCTGCCCGGCGGCTTCTCCGGCGGCGACGAGCCGGACGGCTCCGCCAAGTTCATCACCGCCTTCCTCCGGAATCCCGCCGTCAAGGAACAGGTGATGAAGCTCCTGCGCGACCGGGATGGCCTGATGTGCGGCATCTGCAACGGCTTCCAGGCGCTCATCAAGCTGGGTCTGGTGCCCTACGGCAAGATCATCGACACCGACGACACCTGCCCCACCCTGACCTTCAACACCATTGGCCGTCACCAGAGCCGGATCGTCCGGACACGGGTGGCCTCCAACAAGAGCCCCTGGCTGAGCCTGACGAATGCAGGCGACGTGTACAGCGTGCCCATTTCCCACGGCGAGGGCAAGTTCCTGGCCAGCGAGACCCTGATCCGGCAGCTGGCGGAAAACGGTCAGATCGCTACCCAGTACGTTGACCTGGAAAACCGCCCCACCATGGATGCCGCCTTCAACCCCAACGGCTCCGTGTGCGCCATTGAGGGCATTACCTCCCCCGACGGCCGGGTCTTCGGCAAGATGGGTCACAGCGAGCGGATCGGCAAGGCGCTGTACCGGAACGTGCCCGGTCAGTACGATATCCGGATGTTTGAGGCCGCGGTCAAGTATTTTAAGTAAGCACACAATAGGAAACCCCGCCCGGGTGCATCGCACCCGGGCGGGAATTTTTATGGGTCATGTAGTTCTACTGAAGTTCTCGGAGAATCAAGGGAAGCTCTGAATAAATCATCTGCGGCTGGACAACGGATATTTTGTCCCGACTGCGCAGTTTGAAAAACTTGAAATACACACGGTAGTTCCCGTTTATGTTTCCTCTTTCTTTGCTTCCTTCGCGGCCTTTCTCCGGCGGCGCAGAGGACGGATGACCAGAACGACCGCCAGGATAACCACCGCCAGGACGATCAGGGTGGGCAGAGAAGTAATGAACCACACCAGCACATTCACGATGGTTTCGCCCACGCCCTTCAGGTTATCCCCGAAGCCCTTGGTGATCCGCTCCCAGATGCCCGGCTCCTCCACCGGGGTGTACTCCTGTACCTCCTCAATGGACAGGTACACCGTGGCGTAGTCGATCTGATTGTCATACAGCCGCTTCTGAGAGGTCGTGCTTTCCAGCTCAGAGCGCACCTCGGCCAGCCGATCCTCGATGGCCAGCAGGTCTTCCATATTCTCCGCCTGACTCAACAGCTCCAGAAGCCTTGCCTCCTCGGTTTCCAGAGCCTTCATCCGGCTCTCCGTGGCCACATAGGAAAGGGTCACATCCTCCACGCTCTTGCTCTGGCTGACCAGGTTCGCAAGACCCCCCACGTCCTGGGTAAAAGCGTCCGCCTGGTCGGCGGGGATCCGGACGGTGAGACTGGCGCTGCGGTACCGGCGGCCGGTGCCGCTGCCGTTATAGATGTTCTGATCCTCCACATAGCCGCCGAGCGAACCGATCTTCTCGTTCAGGGCGGCGGTCAAAGCGTCCAAGTCGTCGGTCTCCGCGCTGAGGTTCATGGTGATGATCCACTTCCGGCTCTCCGGCAGGGTCATTTCCGCGTTCGTGCTGCCGTTGTCCATAGCCCCGGAGGCGGATTCCGCCGCCATGGGAGCCTCCGCCATGTCCGCCGCCGCCATATCGTAACCGCGCTCCATGGTCTGGGCAGACTTGCTGTTGCCGCCGCAGCCGGCCAGCAGAGCCGCCAGCAGGGTCAGGCAAAGAAGCATTGATAAGTACTTTTTCATAATGATTTCCTCCTTTATTTTGGTTGCTTACTCCTATAGTCGACAACGGACGGCTCCGGTTGCAAAAACTGGAAAAATATTTTTTCTTTATCGTACCATGCTTTTGGTGTCCGCGCAAGAACTACTTGTGAAAACCGCATAAAAAAGGGGTTGCTTTAGCCGCTGCCTTTCGGTATAATGAAAGCCAGAAAGAGAGGTTCCGACGATGGCAAAGCTTTACTTCAAATACGGCGCCATGGGCTCCAGCAAAACCGCCCAGGCCTTGATCACCAAATACAATTACGAGGAAAACGACCTGAAGGTCTGGCTCATCAAGCCCAGCGCGGACACCCGGGACGGCGAGCAAGTCTTGCGCAGCCGCATCGGGCTGGAAGCCATGGTGGAGGTGATCCCTCCGGAGACGGACATCTACGCTCGGTACTTAGGCGCCCGGGAGCTGGAGTGCGACGTCATTATCGTGGACGAGTGCCAATTCCTGACGGAGGCTCAGATCGATCAGCTCCGCTCCATTGTGGACGAGCACAATATCCCCGTCATGTGCTTCGGCCTGCGCACGGACTTCCAGACCCGGCTGTTCCCCGGCTCCCGGCGGCTCATGGAGGTGGCGGACACCATCCAGGAGATCAAGACCATCTGCGACTGCGGTGCCAAGGCCACGGTCAACGCCCGGATCGACGGCGACGGCCACATCGTCACCCAGGGTGCCCAGGTGGTGCTGGGGGGCAACGACAGCTACATCGCCATGTGCCACAAGTGCTATGTCCGGGGCATCCGGGAGCACAAGGTCATCCGGCTCCACGGCCAGAAGGGAAGCCTATGAGAAAGGAAAAAGACCTGGACATTGAGCTGATGCGGGTTCTGGCTGTGTTCTTTGTGATCTTCAATCACACCCAGAAATACGGCTTTCAGCTGTTCAGTCAATACTGGCCCTTTGAGATTCCCTTCCTGATTTATGGTTTTGTATCCATTTTCTGCAAATTCTCCGTGCCCCTGTTTTACATGATCTTCGGCGCACTGATGCTGAATCGGGAGCCGGAATCCTATGGGAGGCTCCTTCGCCGGGTCGGGGAAATGGCCGCTCTGATTCTGTGCTGGTCGGCCTTCTATTTTGCCGTGGACGTGGGACTTGGGGAGGAAGCTCCCGACATTTCCACCTTCTTCCTCCGGCTTTATGAGAGCAGCTGCAATTTTTCCTTCTGGTATCTGTATTCCTACCTCGCCCTGCTGATGACCCTGCCGCTGCTGCAAAAATTTGCTCAGGGTTTAAGCAATCGGGATTTTTACTATCTGTTCGGGCTCTGTTTTCTGTTCTCCTGCCTGATCCCCACGGGAGAGTTTTTCCTGGGGCAGGGGCAGCATGCTCTGAATCCCCGACTGAGCCCCAGCTGGCTGTTCACGGGCATTGTGGTCTATCCGCTGCTTGGCTATTTTCTCCGACATCGGCTCCGGAATTTCTGGAGCGGAAAGCGGCTGGCCATTCTCTGGGTGTGCAATGTGGGGCTGATTCTGCTTTCCCTGCTGATGACGGGGCTTCGGATCTGGCAGACCGGGGAGGTTTTGGCTCAGACCTTTCACAATACCTTCGTCTGGGTCAACGCCGCCGCGATTTTTGTGAGCTGCCAGTATCTGTGTACCCACACTGCCCCCCCACGGTGGACAAAGAATGCGATTTTGTCCTTGGGCGGCTCTGCGCTCGGCATTTACCTGTTTCACGTTTTCTTCATGTTTAAGATTGGAACTCTGGAAAACTGCCTGATTCTCTACCGTCTTTTCCACCTGAACGGAATGCTCAGTACGTTGTCTTACTGCCTGGCGGTGCTTCTGATGGGCTATGGAGCCACCCAGATTCTTCGAAAAATTCCCGGACTCAAATTTCTGGTAAGAGGTTAATTCATCCATTCAACGAAAGGAAGTTTTTTTATTATGGAACTGCGCGACATCCTCGCCAAATGCGACCACACCCTGCTGACCCCGACCGCCACCTGGGCGGAAATCAAAGGCATCTGCGACGACGGAATGAAATACCACACCGCCTCCGTCTGCATCCCTGCCTCCTTCGTCAAACAGGCCAAGGCATATGTGGGCGACAGGCTTCCCATCTGCACCGTCATCGGCTTCCCCAACGGCTACGACACCACCGCCGCCAAGTGCTTCATGGCCTCCGACGCCGTGGACAACGGGGCTGACGAAGTGGACATGGTCATCAACATCGGCTGGGCCAAGGAGGGAAAATGGGACGACATCACCGCCGAAATCGCCGCGGTGAAGCGCGCCTGCAAGGGAAGGCTCCTGAAGGTCATCATCGAGACCTGCCTTCTCACCGACGAGGAGAAGATCGCCCTGTGCAAGTGCGTCTCCGACTCCGGCGCGGACTACATCAAGACCTCCACGGGCTTCTCCAAGGCCGGGGCTACCTTCCACGACGTGGAGCTGTTCGCCAAGCACGTCGCCCCTCATGTGAAGATCAAGGCCGCCGGGGGCATTTCCTCCCTGGCCGACGCTCAGAAGTTTATCGAGCTGGGAGCCTCCCGACTGGGCACCTCCCGGATCGTGAAGATTGCCAAGAGTCTGCCCGACGACGGCAGTTACTAAGTGAAAGGAGACAATGGTATGCTTACCACACCTACCCCCCATATTTCCGCCAAGCCCGGGGACTTCGGCAAAACCGTGCTCATGCCCGGCGATCCCCTGCGCTCTAAGTTCATCGCGGAAAATTTCCTGGAAAATCCCGTGCTTGTCAACAACGTCCGGGGCGTCCAGGGCTATACCGGCACCTACCAGGGCGTGAAGGTCTCCGTCATGGCCTCCGGCATGGGTATGCCCGCCATCGGCATCTACTCCCATGAGCTGTTCAACGGCTACGGCGTGGAGAACATTATCCGGGTGGGCTCCGCCGGTTCCATTCAGGAGAACATCAACCTCTATGACCTGGTCATCGCCCAGGGTGCCTGCACCGATTCCAACTACGCCGCCCAGTTCCATCTGCCCGGCACCTTCGCCCCCATCGCCAGCTGGGAGCTGCTCAGCGAAGCCGTCAAGGCCGCCCAGGCCAGAGGCGCCACCTATCATGTGGGCAACGTGAATTCCTCCGATGTGTTCTATGGGGATCACGTTGGGGTGCCCGAGGGCTTAGACAGCGTGTACGGCCTGAAGAAGATGGGCGTGATGGCTCTGGAGATGGAGGCCGCCGCCCTCTATATGAACGCCGCCCGGTACGGCAAGCGGGCCCTGTGCATCTGCACCATTTCCGACCATGTGCTCAAGGGTGTGGAGACCACCTCCGAAGAGCGTCAAACCGCCTTCACCGAAATGATGAAGGTCGCTCTGGACGTGGCCGCCGCGATGGAGAATAAGTGATATGAAGCGGGTTTTTCTCATCGTTCTGGATTCCTTCGGCATCGGCCAGATGCCGGACTGCGAAAAATTTGGCGACATCGGGGTGAACACCCTGGGTGCCTGCGCCACATCGAAATATCTGGATATTCCCAACATGACCGCCGCAGGCCTGGGGAACATCGACGGCGTTGCCTGTCTGCCCAAGGCCAATCCCCAGCTGGGTGCCTGCGCCCGTCTGACGGAAGCCTCCATGGGCAAGGACACCACCATCGGCCACTGGGAAATTTCCGGCATCGTCTCCCCCAAGCCCCTGCCCACCTACCCTCACGGGTTCCCGAAGGAGGTGCTGGATGCCTTCGAGCAGGCCACCGGCCGGGGGGTGCTGTGTAACCTTCCCTATTCCGGCACCGACGTGATCCGGGACTACGGCAAGGCGCATATGGAGACGGGCAAGTGGATCGTCTACACCTCCGCCGACTCCGTGTTCCAGGTGGCGGCTCACGAGCAGGTCGTGCCTCTGGAGGAGCTGTACGATGCCTGCCGGAAGGCTCGGAAGATTCTGCGGGGCGACCACGGCGTAGGCCGGGTCATTGCCCGCCCCTTCGTGGGCACCCCGGAGACCGGCTTCACCCGAACTCCAAACCGCCACGACTTCTCCCTGGAGCCTCCGGCGAGGACCATGCTGGACGCCATTTCCGGAGCCGGGCTGGACTGCCTGGCCGTGGGCAAAATTCACGACATTTTCGCCGGCCGGGGGGACACGGAGCATGTCTTCAACAAGAGCAACGCCGACGGCATGGCGCACACCGACGACTACGCCGCCCGGGATTTCCACGGCCTGTGCTTTGTGAATCTGGTGGATTTCGATATGCTCTACGGCCACCGCAGAGACATTGACGGCTACGCCAGGGCTCTGACGGAGTTTGACCGCTGGCTGGGCGCCTTCCTGCCCAAGCTGGGGCAGGAGGACATTGTGATGATCACCGCCGACCACGGCTGCGATCCCTCCTACACCGCCACCACCGACCACACCCGGGAGTATGTGCCCCTGCTGGTGCTGGGCAGGCAGGTGAAGCCCGTGAATCTGGGCACCCGGAAGAGCTTCGCCGACATCGCCGCCACCGTCACCGAGCTTCTGGGCGTGCCCTACGAAACGCCGGGTATCAGCTTTGCCAAGGAGATTTTGTAAGCCGATCGCCGCCTGCGCACCGAAATAGAAGTTGTCATTGCGAGCCAGTGCTCACACTGGCGTGGCAATCCGTTCTCTTCCAGTATACGCCGAAATAGGAGTTGTCATTGCGAACCAGTGGTGCTCCGCGCAGCGAATCAAAATTCTAATGACTGCCAGTGGCAGTCATGCCATAGTGTAGCGCAGACCGGTGTGGCAATCCCCCGGTTTTTCCGAGAACTCTCGTATCACATATGTCACTGGTGAGATGGTGTTTCATTCGTGAGCAACCTCATCCGGCTCTTCGAGCCACTTTCCCCGCTCAGGGGAAGGCTTGGGAAACGGATTGCCACGCCAGTGTGAGCACTGGCTCGCAATGACATGCAAAATTCGATTGACCCCGGAAGGCCCGACACCAACGCAAAATTCCAATCTTTCAACAGGAGGAAACCCATGGAACCTTCCGAATTATGTAACCTTGCCAGAGAAGCCATGACCCACGCCTATGTACCCTATTCCGGCTACAAGGTAGGCGCGGCTCTGCTCTGCGCCGACGGCGCCGTCTACCAGGGCTGCAACATCGAAAACGCCTCCTACTCACCCACAGTCTGCGCCGAGCGCACCGCCTTTTTCAAGGCGGTCTACGACGGTCACCGGGATTTCACCGCCATCGCCGTCTGCGGCGGCAAGGACGGGGTCATCACCGGCTCCTTCCCGCCCTGCGGGGTCTGCCGCCAGGTCATGCGGGAATTCTGCGCCGACGATTTTATGATCTATCTGGTCAATCCCACAGGCTTTGAGGCCGTGACCCTTTCCCAGCTGCTGCCCTACAGCTTTTCCGCCGGGGTTCATATGCGGGGCTGAAAAGCGGAACTTTTCGGAAATTTGCCCTAATTTTTGATTAGGTGTTGATTTTTGCTGGAAAATGTGCGACAATAGCACCGGTGTCTCAGACACCGAACCTACAATTTATGGAGGAATCAAACATGAAAAAGATTCTGGCACTGCTGCTGGTTCTGGCTCTGGCCCTGGGCATGGCTGCCTGCGGCGCAAAGACCGAGCCTGCCGCTACCGAAGCCCCCGCTGCCGCGCCCGTCACGGAAGCACCCGCTGCTGAGGCCACCGAGGCTCCCGCCGCTGCCGCCGCTGTTTCCGCGGATGACATCCCCGATGAGATGACTTCCGCCGACGGCAAGTATCAGGTGGCCTTCGTAACCGACGTAGGCACCCTGAAGGACAAGTCCTTCAACCAGGGTACCTACGATGGTGTGAAGCTGTATGCCAACGCCAATGGCAAATCCTACAAGTACTATCAGCCTGCCAACGGCAGCAACGCTACCGATGACGACCGGATCGATGCCACGGTTCTGGCCTGTGAGAACGGTGCCGAGGTGGTCGTGGCCGCTGGCTTCCTGCAGGAAACCGCTCTGAAGGCCGCCGCTACCAAGTATCCCGATGTCCACTTCATCTTCATCGATGGCTATCCCGTGGCCGGCGATGACGGCAATGTTCTGAAGAACGTGGCCGGTATTGCCTTCGACGAGCAGCAGTCCGGCTACCTGGCCGGTTATGCCGCCGTTATGGAAGGCTACACCAAGCTGGGCTTCACCGGCGGCGGCGGCGGAACCAACCCCGCCTGTGAGCGTTTCGGCTACGGCTTTGTTCAGGGTGCCGACGCGGCTGCCGCTGCCAAGGGCGTCAAGGTCGACATGAACTACTCCTGGCTGTACGGCTCTTCCTTCTCCGCTTCCAACGAGCTGCAGACCATGGCTACCGGCTGGTACACCAACGGCACCGAGGTCATCTTCTGCTGCGGCGGCGGCATGTTCTCCTCCGTAGCGGCGGCTGCCGGCGCCGAGGACGGCAAGGTCATCGGTGTTGATGTGGATCAGTCTTTCGAGTCCGGCTCCGTCATCACCTCCGCTACGAAGGGTCTGGTTGACGCGACGCAGTGGGCCATCGGCCAGAGCTACGATGGCAAGTGGGATTCCATCGGCGGCACATCCACCTCTCTGGGTGCTAAGGACAACGCGGTGGGTCTGCCCACCGCTACCTGGTCCCTGCAGAACTGGAGCGTCGACGAGTACAAGGCTCTGCTTGCCGACATCGCTGACGGCAAGGTGGAGATTTCCTCTGAGCTGATCTCCGAGCCCGCAAGCACCACCAACGTGACCGTGAACATGATCAAGTAAAACTGATTCTCCAAAAAGAGGAAGGTTCCGACCTTCCTCTTTTTACGTTTTACCAAAATCCGCAAGAATCATGTTGTAATTTGCCATCCGGAATGCTATAATGATCGTGACATTTGTGTTAACTGCACAGGAAGGAGGGCAGCAGATTATGGATTCGCAATACATAATCGAAATGCTCAACATCAGGAAGGAGTTTCCCGGCATTGTAGCCAACGATGACATCACACTGCAGCTGCGCCGGGGAGAGATTCACGCCCTGCTTGGCGAAAACGGTGCCGGTAAATCCACGCTTATGAGCGTCCTGTTCGGTCTTTACCAGCCGGAGGCCGGCGTCATCAAGAAGAACGGTGAGGTCGTTCACATCAACAACCCCAATGATGCCACAGCCCTGAATATCGGCATGGTTCACCAGCACTTTAAGTTGGTGGACGTGTTCACGGTGCTGGACAACATTATTCTGGGCGCGGAGGATACCAACTTTGGCTTCCTTCAGAAGAAGGAGGCTCGCCGGAAGATTCAGGAGCTGTCGGACAGGTATAAGCTCCATGTGGATCTGGATGCCAAGGTGGAGGATATCACCGTTGGCATGCAGCAGCGAACCGAGATCCTGAAGATGCTCTATCGGGACAACGAGATCCTGATCTTTGACGAGCCGACCGCCGTGCTGACCCCACAGGAGATCGACGAGTTCATGGAGATCATGCGGGGCTTTGCCCAGGAGGGCAAGTCCATTCTCTTCATTACGCATAAGCTTAATGAGATCATGGCCGTGGCAGATCGGTGCACCGTCCTGCGCAAGGGCAAGTGCATTGGCACCGTGGACATCAAGGCCACCAACAAGCAGGAGCTATCCAAGATGATGGTAGGTCGTCCGGTGCAGCTGGAGATCCAGAAAACCCCGGCAGAACCCGGCGAGGTGATCCTGGACGTGGAAAACATGACGGTGCCCTCCAAGCTCCACAAGAATAACGCCGTGAAGAACGTCTCCTTCCAGGTTCGCTCCGGGGAGATCGTCTGCATTGCGGGCATCGACGGCAACGGCCAGACGGAATTGATCTACGGTCTGTCCGGCCTGGAGAAGACCACCGGCGGCAAAATCATCCTCTGCGGCAAAGATATTACCCACCTGTCCGTCCGTAAGCGCAGCGAGGCGGGCATGAGCCATATCCCCGAAGATCGGCACAAACACGGCCTGGTGCTGGATGACACTCTGGAGGATAACATCGTCCTCCAGCGCTACCGGGAGCCTCAGTTCCAGCGCGGGGGTTTTATCCGGAAGGACGCGGTGCGATCCTACGCGGAAAAGATCATCGAGCAGTACGATGTCCGTTCCGGCCAGGGGCCGGTGACCATCGTCCGGAGCATGTCCGGCGGCAACCAGCAGAAGGCCATCATTGGCCGGGAAATTGACCGGGACAATCCCCTTCTCATCGCCGTCCAGCCTACCCGGGGGTTGGACGTGGGTGCCATCGAGTATATTCACAACCAGCTGGTTGCCCAGCGGGATGCCGGAAAGGCAGTGCTGCTGGTCTCTCTGGAGCTGGACGAAGTCATGAACCTGGCGGATCGGATCCTCGTCATGTATGAGGGCAAGATCGTGGGCGAGCTAAATCCCAAGCAGACCAATGTCCAGGAACTGGGGCTGTATATGTCCGGTGCAAAACGCAGTACGAAAGGAGGAGCGCAGGCATGAAAAACAGCTTGGCAAACCTCTATGAAAAGGAAGCCACCAAAAAGGTGTTTGCTTCTTTGATTTCCATCCTTATTGGCCTTCTGGTGGGAGCCGTGGTGGTCACCATCGTGGGTCTGACCAAGAAGACCATCGGTCTGGCCGGTATGTGGGACGGCATCCGGATCGTCTTTGTGGGCATCTTCTGCAAGGGTCGTGACGCTGCCGGTGCCCTGGAGTGGGGCTTCAACGGCCGAACCATGGGCAACATGCTCTTCCGTGCCACCCCCATTATCATGACGGGACTTTCCGTGGCCGTGGCCTATAAGACAGGCCTTTTCAACATCGGTGCTCCCGGACAGTATCTGATGGGTACTATGGCGTCTTTGATGATCGCTCTGGGAATCCCCAACGGCACCATGCCCACGGGGCTGATCTGGCTGCTGGCCTTTCTGGGCGGCAGTCTGGCGGGTGCTTTGTGGGGTGCGGTTCCTGGGGCTTTGAAGGCCTTCCTCAATATCAACGAGGTTCTGGCCTGCATCATGACGAACTGGCTGGCAGCAAATATCGTCACCTGGGCCTTCGATGTATCTAATTTCAAGAATGTCACCGAGGGTACCAAAACCGCTTATGTCTACAAGACCACCTTCAATGGAGTGGCAACTCCCAAGCTAGGGCTGGATAAGCTATTTCCTAACTCCCAGGTCAACGCCGGTATTCTCATTGCCATCGCCTTCGCTATTGTGATGTATATTTTCATCAGCAAGACCACCCTGGGCTATGAGCTGAAGGTCTGCGGTGCCAACCGGCATGCCGCCCGGTACGCCGGCATCAGCGACAGGCGGAACATCGTTCTGTCTATGGCCATTGCTGGCGGTCTGGCCGGTGCCGGTGCCGCCCTCTACTGGCTCTCCGGCAACACGGAGTTCTACTGGTCCACCTACCAGAGCCTCCCCGGTGAGGGCTTCAATGGCATTCCTGTGGCACTGCTCGCCATCAGCAACCCCATCGGGGTCATCTTTACCGGTATTTTCATGGCTATGCTGAAGATCGTGGGTCAGAACCTGACAGGCTACACCGCCTATAACGAGTATATCACCGATGTAATCATCGGTGTCATCGTCTACCTCAGCGCATTCTCTCTGGCCATCCGGATGTGGCTGGAGGGCAAGCGGAAAAAGGCGGATCCCGCCAATGACGTAAACGCGGAGAAAGGAGGTGCCAAGGAATGACATTCATCATTCAGCAGACTCTGCTTTATGCGGTCCCTCTGATGATCGTGGCTCTGGCCGGTGTTTTCGCTGAGCGCAGCGGCATCATCAACCTGGCTCTGGAAGGTATTATGATTTTCGGCGCATTCATCGGCGTTTTCTTTGTTCGCTCCATGCAGAATCTGGATGTGTTCGTGAACGCCGCCAGGCAGGGTAACTGGCTAACCCTCCAGGGTCTGGAGATCCTAGCTATGCTGGCATCCGCCGCCATGGGTGCTCTGTTCAGCCTGCTGCTGAGCTTTGCCTCCATCAATCTGAAGGCGGATCAGACCATTGGCGGCACTGCCCTGAACCTGATGGCTCCCGCTCTGGTGCTGTTCCTCATCCGAATCATCGACGGCCAGAATATTCTGGATATGAAGACCGGAGACTCCGCCACCTGGTTCATGCTGAAGAAATCCACTTTCGGCATTCCCAAGAGCCAGGACATCGGATTCTTAGGGGAGACCTTCCTGAACAAGGTCTATCTTGCCACCTACATCTGTATTCTTCTTTTCACTGTCATGTCCATTCTGCTGTATAAGACTCGCTTCGGTCTGCGGCTCCGGGCCTGCGGCGAGAATCCTCAGGCAGCGGACAGCCTGGGCATCAATGTCTATAAGATGCGCTACGCCGGCACCACCATTTCCGGTGCTCTGGCGGGCATGGGCGGCTTTGTCTATGCCCTGACCACCACCAACTGCACCAGCAACGGTGATGTGGCCGGCTTCGGCTTCCTGGCACTGGCTGTTATGATCTTCGGCAACTGGGAACCCCTGAATATCGCCGGAGCCTCTCTGCTTTTCGGCCTCTTCAAGTGCATCGCCGCCGCTTACTCCAGCATCGACATCAACGCAGACGGCGTGTACATGCTGGCGGAGATCGGCATTTCCTCCCACCTGTACCGGATGCTCCCGTATCTGGTGACGCTGGTGGTGCTGGCCTTCACCTCCAAGAAGTCCCGGGCCCCCAAGGCCGAGGGCATCCCCTACGACAAGGGCAGCCGCTGAAGCGCAAAACAATCCCCGGTGCCGCATGGCACCGGGGGTTGACAAAAACGAAGCTCTGAACTATAACACACATAGACAGGGGTGCTGCCAACAGACGGTTCCCCCAGGTGCTGGTTAAGAAGGAACCGCTTGCTTGGAGGCTGGGCGGTTACTTCTTTTTATTGCGACTGCCCCGGTGCCGTGCGGCACCGGGGCAGTTCTCACTTTTCCGGGGAATACAGGGTCGTCATCAGAATCAGGGGCGTGGTGAGCATGACAGGGTAGGCATACCGGAATTCGCTGTAAACCGGCGTTCCCAGCCACAGTCCCCCCAGCAGCACCAGCACTGGCACCCCAATGAGCCACTGCCGATCCTTTTTCAGGGCATTTACCAGGCAGCAGGCGATCACAATCCAGACCTGCAGGCCGATGCTGTACAAAGGTTCCAGAGCAGCAGGCTTTTCCAGAGCACGGAACCAGGCTCCGAAGGCCGCCGTCACAATTCGATTTTCGCCGCTGTGGACAATGCCCAGCACCGGGCTCTGAGAGGAACGAGCCGGGTAAATCCAGTAGAAATAGCCCCCGTTCCAGTAGCCACGGGTTTCCTCCACCCAGGCCTTCCAGTAGTCCGCCGGATACCGAGCCCCCAGAGTCAGGTAAAGGCGCAGATACTCCCACTTGTGCTGTCGGATATCGTCCGTTTTTCCGTACCGGAAGGTTTCGAATTTCACGGGATCTACGGTCTGAGGGTCATAAACCTCCTTCATTTTCTCCAGATCGAAGATTTCCGAAAGCAGGGCTTCCTCCTCCGGCTTCAGCTCCCGCTCCTGGGACACCACCCGGGCAATCTGCTGCATGGGCACGGCGAAGGCCTCCACCACATTGGTTTTCGGCACCTTCAGCAGCCACAGCACCGGATTGATCATCACCCAGGAAACCGCCAGCACCGCCGCCAGAACCCACAATAGCTTCTTGTGCTCCCTTCGCAGAATCAGGATCAGCAGCACCAGCACCGCCAGCATGGCAAACCAGCCGTTGGTGCGAAGCAGGCTCAGTCCCAGCGCGCCCAGGATAAATGTTACCCAATTCCGCGTTTCCTTCCCCACGCCCTTGAGCAGCCGGTAGAAGGCCGTGGCCATCAGCAGAGCCGCAGCCCCGAAGGGAATGTCCTTCCACAGCGTCACGCTGTAGACGATGTTGTAGGGCAGCAGTCCGTAGAGGCAGAACACCGCCCCCAGGCAGCCCCAGGGTACGCCGATCTGATAGAGGGTCACAATGGTATAGGCGAACACCGCCGCCAGGAAGAAAATCTGGAACACATGGTACAGTGCTACCGCCCGATTGATCTCCCCGAAGAGAGCCAGCCCGATTTTCACGAACACCTGCACCAGCATGGTGTGCCAGAAGGGCATGGTATTATTGTAGTTTCCATTCAGAATCTGGGACACGGTGGAGTAGGAGTCCGTGGTGAGTACACCAGGATACCGGGCACCGAAGAGGTACGCAAGGTCGATCACCGCAATCACCGCAAATGCTCCCCAGAGCACCGCCGCCGGATGCTTCCGCTCCCGCCTGTCCCGGCGCAGGGGCAGGCGGCCGCCCATGGTGGAAAGCACCTGGAAGCCCACGCAGTAGCCTCCCGCCAGATCCAGCACCAGATTCAGCTTGCTTTGCAGGGCATAGAAGGGCTGGTACAGCTCGTAATTGCCCATGACCACCGCCAGAGCGAAAAGTCCGGCGAAGACTTTCAGGGCGGTGGGCTGCTTGACCGTCTGCCGCCGGTTGGTCAGCAGGCAGGCAAAGCCCGCCAGGCCGCACAGTAAGTACACGCTGTAATAGGTGTCCGTTTCCGTCAGGGGCGACAGATCCGTCAGCCAGATGTAGATCAGTGCCGCCTGAAGGGCGCACAGGTGCTTTCTATTTGGTTTCCAATTCAATGTTTGTTCCGCCTTTCTTCCGGATTCCCAGGAGCACGCAGCCAAAATAGCCCCGCTTTTGTAAGAATTCCTCCACACTCTGGCCCCAGTCGTCCGGGCCGCCGGAATCCCGA